>Ga0172382_10003243_pt1 | contig 25971 bp, 18 predicted proteins | sample Leawel138RmetaG_FD_122245 | JGI IMG/M metagenome (GOLD analysis project Ga0172382, IMG submission 122245) | Leachate microbial communities from a municipal landfill in Southern Ontario, Canada - Leachate well 138R metaG | ecosystem: Engineered > Solid waste > Landfill > Unclassified | place...
ATATATTGTATAGATATATGCTTTATATTTACTTAATATATTTCTCCTTCTTTTTCTATATAAATATTATATAGATATTATTTATTTCTAATAGTATTAATATTTTTTTAGTTTTATATATGCTCTATTTATTAATTTTTTATATATGTTTAGTGTTATATCTTATCTATTGAGTTTTTTTATATAATTAATGTATATATTTAATTCTATTATTATATAGTATTATTTATATTTATTATAATTATATCCCTGCTTTTATATAGTACATTTAATGTAATTAATTTCCACCTATTGTTTAGCAGCCACTTCCTAAGACTAATTTAAACCATAATTACATGCTGGTATTAGTATCTACACCCCCTAGCAGATTATTACTGTTTCTAATAAAAATTTTAGATCTTTTATTTATAATTTATAATAGTTTTATCTAGACTGGAATAATTATTGTATAATTTTTATCTATTTATAGTTTATTACCTATTTGTATTAATTTATTTTTTATTTAATAGCAATATCTTATTAAATTAGTTTTATATTAAATATATATATTTAGTAGATTGTTTAAGGTTACTTAATATTTAACTTATATTTATTTAAAATGTATATTATGTCTAAATAATCTATTTAGATTTAGTTTAATATTATTTATAAATAGATATAATAAATATATATATAATATTATGGTGTTTTTATACGCTAAATATTGTTTTTCTCTATAATCCCATACACTCGACTATTAATCTTGTTCGGTTTAGACTTACAGCATTATTACTTTGTAATTGGGGGTCTCTATGAATTACGATGCGCTTAAACAAAGATTAACAGCTGCTCACGATATTGCTAAGGAAGTTGGACGTTTTTTAGTAGCTAATCAAGCTGGTGATATCGGAACATCAGCTAAAGGGCGCGGTGATTTAGTGACAGCTATGGACCTTGAATCTGAGCGTCAAATTAAAGAATTTCTCCACTCTACCTTTCCAGAAGATAACTTTTTGGGTGAGGAGATGGGTTTTGAGCGTTATGGTGATGGGGGAACATGGGTAATTGATCCTATCGATGGAACGAGTAACTATGTAAACGGTCTTCCCGGTTACACAATAAGTATTGGTTATGAGATAGAGAGATGGAAACCGGTCTTAGGAGTTGTCTACGACCCCGTATTAGATGAGATATTTTATGCTAGTAAAGGGGGAGGCGCTTTCTTTCAAGGTAGGCCAATGCACTGTTCTGAGAAGACCGATTATAGGCAATCTATTGCATTTACCTCTCCCCCAATGCGTTATTTAGATTATATGGACGATTTCTGCACTATTTGGAGTGCTGTTACCCCTAAAGTAGGGGAATATCGTGACTATGGGTCGGCTGCACTTCATTTAGCTTACGTAGCAGCTGGAAGAGGAGACCTTTTCTTTGAGTTTAGCCTTCAATACCACGATATGGCGGCTGGAAAAATTCTTGTAGAGGAGGCCGGCGGGGTGCTGAGTCCAATTTTTGTTAACAATAAGGGCTCCTTTAGTGGAAGTATTATTGCCTCCCCCTTAAATACCCACGCTACCTACATTGAGATTCTCCAAATTGATAACAATTAGCTTGACAGGGGTAGTAAATACTCGCTAGTTTTTTAGAAACTAAACAATAGGAGCTTTTAATGGTCAAAGAGCAATTTCCTAATGGTTACCGCCCATTGATGGATCAAAAACATACTGAGAAGGCGATTAAATTTGTTAAAGACACTTTTGAAAGGGAACTCTCGGGTGAGTTGTACCTTTCGAGGGTCACCTCTCCCCTCTTTGTCCCCCAAGGTTCAGGGCTCAATGACGAGTTAAATGGAACGGAGAGACCCGTCTCCTTTAAAGTCCCTAATTTAGAGAACCAGACCTTAGAGATTGTCCACTCCTTAGCCAAATGGAAGAGGATGGCATTGGCCGATTACCATTTTAGCTCTAATACAGGTCTCTATACCGATATGAACGCTATTAGGGCCGATGATGAGATTGATGCCATTCACTCAATCTATGTCGACCAGTGGGATTGGGAGCTAATCATTGATGAAGGGCAACGCAACTTAGATTTCCTCAAGAACGTCGTTACAAAAATTTATAGCGCCCTTAAACGGACCGAATTTCTAGTTAGTGAGCTATTTCCTGTTTGTACCCCTACCCTCCCCGAAAAGATCACCTTTATCCACTCAGAAGAGGCACAGAAGGCCTATCCACACCTCTCCCCAGCTGAGCGGGAAAAAGTGTTAGTAAAAGAGCATGGAGCCATTTTCCTAATAGGTATTGGTTACCCCTTAGGCGATGGGAAGAGCCATGGCGGACGCGCCCCCGATTATGATGACTGGTCGAGTGAAACTATTAATGGCTACCACGGACTCAATGGAGATATCATAGTTTGGGATACGGTGCGTAACGACGCGATGGAGCTCTCTTCAATGGGGATTAGAGTGGACCGAGAGACCCTTTTGAGGCAGCTTGATTTACGTGGAGAGAATTATAAGAGGGAGCTCTACTGGCACAAGAGGCTTTTGAATGGGGAGTTCCCCTTAACGATTGGGGGTGGCTTGGGGCAATCAAGGATCTGTATGCTCCTCCTAAAAAAGGCCCATATTGGGGAGGTTCAAGCCTCAATCTGGCCCGATTCTTTCTATAAAGAGGCTTTTAAACACAGCCTTCGACTCTTATAATAGAATAAAAGGGGGCCCAAATGCGTATTCTTAATTTTGGTTCAACCAACATCGACATTATTTTTAATGTTAACCACATAGTTCTCCCAGGCGAAACTATTAGCAGTAGCAGTGTGGTACGCTCTACGGGAGGCAAAGGGGCCAATCAGTCGGTAGCAGTGGCTCAAGCGGGTGGCTACCCAGTTTATCATGCCGGAAAAATTGGTCCAGACGGTCTCTGGATCAAAGAGAAACTGGAGAGTAAAGGGGTCAATACCGACTACCTCTTTGTGGGAGAGACCCCTACCGGTCAAGCCCTTATCCAGGTTGCTGAAGATGGACAAAATTCGATTGTCCTCTATGCGGGGAGTAACAAAGAGATAACCCAAGAAGAGATTAATCAAGTTTTAGCCAATTTTGAGGCTGGAGATTGGTTAATTCTCCAAAATGAGATCAATTTAATCGATTACATTATGGAGAGGGCCCACGCTAAGGGGCTCAAAATCTGTTTCAACCCGGCCCCCTTTGAAGAGAGCGTCCTCAGCCTCCCCTTGCACTATGTCGATCTCTTGGTAGTTAACGAAGTTGAAGCACAGGGCTTATCGGGGATAACGGAGAGTGAGGCTGCTTTAGACTCTCTAACGGGAAAATATCCGGGAAAGAGTATAATTCTCACCCTTGGCCCTCTGGGGGCCCGCTACGGCAAAGATAAGGAGCGTCTTAGCTTTGGAACTTGGCTTGTCCCTGTTGTCGACACAACCGCTGCTGGCGATACCTTTATTGGTTGTTATGTGGCCAATATTGCTAAGGGAGAGACTCCCCAAAAATCGCTTGAATTGGCCAGCGCAGCTTCGAGTATTACGGTTATGCGTGAGGGGGCGATGGACTCTATTCCCACCCCCGAAGAGTTTGATCTCCTAAAAGAGTATAAGTATAAAAGTTAGATAATCTCTGAGCCGTGCGGGGGGTTAGCCCCCTCGCGCGAAGTGGTCACTGCGGCGGCTTTAGCTGCAAAGGTGAGGGCTTGGGTAGCCTGTTCAGCCGTTATAATGACACCTCTTCCAATCTTATTCTCCTTAAGGAAGGTCATGATGGCACCACTAACCGTATCGCCGGCCCCTATGGTATCAACAACGGGGTTATCGACAGCCGGAACAGCCACATTTACCCCCCTATTATTGCGCCACTCTAAACCATCTTTTCCTTTGGTTAAGACCACCTCTTCTGCCCCTAAATCTAGGAGGGCTTTAATACCCTCATCTAAGGTTTTGTTTGGAAAGAGGTAGAGTAGGTCTTCATCGGAGAGTTTTACTAAATAGGAGATCTCAACTAGTTGGTAAATTCTTTGTAGGTATTTTTCAAAGTCAGCAATTACAGTGGGGCGCACATTGGGGTCCAAGATTAGGTTAAAACGGCTAGGACCAACCCGCTTAATGGCCTCTAGGATATGATTTCCCGCCTCTTCTAGGGCTAAAGCAACTGACCCGGTGAGGAGATATTCTATTGGATAGGTGTTAAAGACCTTTAAAATCTCATCAGCTGAGAGCTGGGTAACACTGGTGCCGTCGGTGTAGAAAACATACGAGGCTGACCCTCCAGCATCAAGTTTGGCAAAACCAATTGTTGAGTTCTCTTTGACATCACAGAGCCAAGGGACCAGTTCTACATTATTGGCTTCAAAATAGGCTTGCATCTGTTTGCCAAACATATCTTGGGAGAGTTTGCCGATATAGAGGGTGGGGGTCTCAAGGCGAGCTGAGGCGACAGCGGCATTGAGAGAACTCCCTCCGTTGTAGTAGTAGAAGAGGTTCTTCCCTTTATCATCTCTTCCTCCAACAAAATCGATTAAGGCTTCTCCCATAATTGCAACCATCGCTCTCCTCCTATTTAGCCCCATTTTAAGCTCACAGGGGGCCAAGATCAAGCGTAGCCACCCGAAGGTGGCTACTGTAGTTATCTAATAAGGTGACCTAATTTGTGGCGCTACCCATTACTTGGGCAAAAAATGTTGGTAAAAAGTTGTCCTCAAATTTGTCGTTGGTAAATATCGATGATAATAGGTCGTTTTGAAGCCCCTCTTGAATGATGTAGGGGTAGAGGAACATGACGTAGTTTCGCATCTCTTCAGCGAGTCCACCCTCACCGGTTGCTCGCGCCACGACATAGGCGCCACGTGAAGAGAATGGCTCGATTACTGCGTTAATTTCACCCTTGTATAGTTTATTAATAGCGTCTTCGTCGTCACGTATAGCGTTTAAGTAGCCTCCGCTATCGGTGTTACTAAACCCGATAAAGAAGGAGGAGTTGCCGGTATTGGGAGGGGTCGCTTCGACACTGTAGAGGTCGAGGTTGCTCTGACGAGCCTCGCTAGTAAAGTCGGCTCCCCCTTCCACGGCACTCACAAACTGGCGAGCACGCTCTTCGAGGTAGGAGGTGACCATCTCACCCTTCTGGCCAATGTAGGTTTTGACATCGTTTAGAACATCACTATCGCTTAAGTCGGGGAAGAAGGGGCTCTGCTCAACCCGGTAGAAGGTGTAACCGAGACTCGAGGCAAAGAGTGGGGAGAGTTCCCCCTGCTTGGTCGAATAGAGGAGGTTAACCTCATCGGAATCGGTGAAGGTCTCTTGGACCTCCCACAGGTACCAAGTGCCACTCCGTCCCCCTTCATCTCTAAAAGCATCGATTGAATTATTTTTGGCAGCATCCTCAAATGAGAGGGTTCCAGAGGCAATCTCTTGGCGTAGGGCTTCCCCCTCTTCAAGCTCACTAACAGTTATACTAGAGAGGTCAATTAGGGTGAAAAGAGATGCATTGGCTGTGGCATATTGCCTTGTTAAGTCATCTGGATAGAGGGAAGAGTTGAAGACAACATATTCAAAGGTTCTCGCCTTCTCGCCCATCATATCGATAAAAGCAAGCTCTTCAGGGCTCGTTAAGAGACTCGAGATATCGTTGAAAATCATCTGAGTGGGGAGGTTTTCTTTAATTTGCTTTTGAATTTTCTTCTTAGACTCATTACTCGCTTGCTCATAGGTAGCTGCATCAAAAACACCATCTTTGTGGTAGATGCCACTCTCATAAATTGCATTATTAACCGCTTTATCGGTCACCCTGAGACCAGCCTTATCGGCCATCTTCTCCATCGCAACGTGGAAAACTGTCCCTTGGTAGGCATTAAGCCAAACTTGGTAGGCTGCATTCTGTGAAGAGCCTTTACTCTGTTGAGCGTAGCTTTGGTACAGATTGTAGAAGTAGTTGCCATAAGCAAACTCAATTGGAGTTCCATCATAAACTCCAAATTTAAGGGAACTACTACCAGACTTAGGACCAACTGCTGGGATAACAACTCCAGCAATTAGGGCGATTGCTACCGCACCTAAAATAATATAGGTGAGGATCTTAGAGAAGGTCACTTCGCCCTTCTTCTTAGCTTTCTCTTTCCCCCCCTTTTTTTCACTTTTAAACTCTACAACACGTTTATCGTCTTGTTTGGGGGTATTAGAATCGTTGGATGGCATGCAAAACCTCTTTTGTGCTCAAAATTAACTACCCTTCACCATCAGGCAAGGATATCTAGAGAAAAGTAGCATGTTGAAAAGGGAGTGTCAATGTTGATGCTTGCCACTCCCCTTTTATTAACGCTTAACTAAGTATTTTCTGACGTCTATTGCAACTGCCAGAACGATAATTATTCCACGGATTATGTATTGGAGGTAGGGGTTAACTCCCAGGAAGTAGAGGGAGTAGTTAATCGCCTGTAAGATAATGGCACCAACGACAACCCCTTGGATTGTCCCTATCCCTCCGCTAAACGAGACACCACCTATAACACAAGCTGAGATGGCGTCGAGTTCGTAGTTAATTCCTGTATTGGCTCCAACCGACTGAATACGGGCCGCCTCCAAGAAGCTAGCAATGCCATAGAGGACCCCGGCCATAATGTAGACATACATGATTGTCTTGGTGACGTTAACACCTGAAACAGCGGCTGCCTCTTGGTTACCTCCCACGGCAAACATATTTTTCCCTAACTTCGTCTTGTTCCAGACAATCCACATAACTACCGCTAAGACGGCAAAGTAGATCACCACCTTGGGGAATCTAAGGGTCCCAATCATAATGTTTCCAGCCGCCTTATCGAGGAAGTTTTTCTCGAAAGTTGAGAGGGCTTGGGCTGAGCCTGAGGGCTGCGACTCGATGTAGATACAGTTGGCACCAAAGGCGATCAACTGGGTCCCCAAGGTAATAATAAAGGCGTGCATGTGGAGCTTAGAGACCCCAAAGCCGTTGATGGCTGAGATTACGACACAAACTCCAATCGCTGCTAAAAGGGGGACAATAATGGGAAGTTGTTTAGTCATCCCTTGGAAGTAGCGTGAACTATAGGTGACCGACTGAACCAACGATGCGGTGATGGCGGCAGAGAGCCCCAGCATCCGCCCAATAGAGAGGTCGGTCCCCCCCAAGACGATAATACCGGCACATCCTAAGGCGAGTATCCCCTTAGTGGAGGCCTGTTTCATGATGTTCAAAATATTGTTGATTGCAATAAAGTTTGGACGGATAATACTCACCGTCACTAAAATCGCCCCCAAAATGATGTAGAGTGCATAGTTTAATAAAAATTCACCAACTTTTTTACTTCTTTCCATATCCTTCCCCTGTTCCTCTAGATAAATGTGCCAGCAAGCTTGAGAATATGTTCCTGCTCACCTTCTACCCCACCGAAATCTTTTCCACGCTCTACGACTCCGGCGAGTCGTCCATTGGACATCACTAAAATTCGATCACAAATGCCGAGTAGTTCGGGCATCTCTGAGGAGACCATCACAATCCCCTTTCCTTCGTTGGCTAAGTTGATTATCAGTTGATAAATCTCAAATTTAGCCCCCACATCAATTCCCCTAGTGGGTTCATCAAGTAGTAGAATCTCGGGATTGGTCAATAACCAACGCCCAATAATCACCTTCTGTTGGTTCCCCCCTGAGAGGCTACGAATAGCAGTTTTGGGGCTGGGAGTCTTAACGGCTAAAGCATCAATTGAGCGCTTAGTATCTTTGGCAATCTTCCTTTGAGAAAGGAGGAATTTACCATATTCCTTTATGTTAGCAATAATTGTATTGAAATAGATGTTCATCATCGGGAAGAGTCCAGTGGCCCGTCGCTCTTCGGTGATGAGGGCAAAGCCGAGCTTTTTTGCAACTTCGGGTGAGGAGATATCGACCAACTCCCCATTGAGTTTAATCTCTCCCGACTCCCGAGTGAAGACCCCAAAGATGGTGTTGAGCAGCTCGGTGCGGCGCGACCCCACCAATCCGGCAACTCCCAAAATCTCCCCTTTACGGAGGGTAAAGGTCACATCGCTAAAAGTGGGAGGATATTTCCCAGAGAGGTGGGAAACTGTCATCATCTCCCCTGAGGGGTGATTGGTCTTCTCGGGAAAACGGTGGGTAAGCTCTCGGTTAACCATCAACCTAATAATCTCGGCATTGTCGAGTTCAACAGCCGGTTTGGTGGCTATCCACTGACCGTCCCGGAGTACTGTAATATCGTCAGAAATCGTCAAGATCTCATCGATACGGTGCGATATGTAGATAATACCAACCCCTTGGCTGGTCAATTTCTTCGTTATTCTAAAGAGGTGGTCCACCTCTTTTTCGGTGAGGGAAGATGTGGGTTCGTCCAAAACCACTATTTTAGCATCATACGAGACTGCTTTGGCAATCTCAATCATCTGGCGCTGGGAGACCGAGAGGGTCCCAATAATAGCGGTGGGGTTGATATCAATCTCCAACTCCTTGAAGATCTCATTGGTGTCGCGAATCATCTTTTTGGTGTCGACCAACCCATATTTTTTTATGGGGAGGCGACCCAACCACACATTTTCCATCACATTACGGTGCAACACTTGGTTCAACTCTTGGTGAACCATGGCTACCCCATAATCTAACGCATGTTTTGGGTTGTTGAAGTTGACCTCTTCCCCCTCAATAAAGACACTCCCACCATCTTTTTTATAGATACCGAAGAGACACTTCATTAAGGTCGATTTACCAGCCCCATTCTCCCCCATCAGGGAGTGAATTGTTCCGGCCCTAAGTTTAAATTGCACTTTATCTAGGGCTCTCACACCTGGGAACGATTTATCGATGTCGATCATCTCCAACAAATAATCTGTTTGTTGCTCCATAGTTGCCTACTAATAGTTCTTTAATTTCGACGGAGGAGGCGCAAATGCACCCCCTCCTGAATTCTAATCCTAAAAACGTACCTTACTTGACTTCAGTAATCATAGCATAAGGGATACGGATACAGAGGAACTCATCCTCAGTGGTGTAAACATAGTTTGTACCGTCGAGCCACTCTTTGCCAAGCGCTCCGTTGTAAGCGATACGGATGTTTGCACTACCCATCGCATCTCCATCTTGGGCTACGGTGGCGGTCATTCCACCGTTCTTGATCGACTCAAGGGCAGCATCAATGGCGTCAACTCCGATTACTACAATTTCAGGGTCCCCAGGGCGACCGGTGTTGTAGCCGTTAGCGTTAAGGGCAGCCACAGCGCCTAAGGCCATCATGTCGTTGTTGGCGAAGATAACTTCAATCTCATCTCCGAACCTAGCAAAAGTGGCGGTAATAGCATCTTGAGCTAGAGCTTGGTCCCAGTTACAAACTAGAGTTTCGGTGACAGGTTCCATCTTGAGACCTAAATCACGGGCAGTCTCGACTGAGTAGCGAGAACGGGCAATTGCCTCGTCATTGTTGGGTTCACCCATCAACATGACATACTTTAGAACGCCATCGCCATTCTTGTCGATCGATTTATCTTTCTGGTAGAGGTCGTAGAGGATTTGCCCCTGCATGTCTCCAGCTTGGCGAGCCAAGGTTCCAATAAAGATTGTTTTGGTGTCGACAAGGACCTCTTTGGTTGTCTCAGCTGCGGGCTGCTTGTTGTAAAATAGGTAGGGAATTTTAGCATCATCAAACATATGGGTCAGCACCGCTCCGTTGGCAACTTCAGCGAGGTTAATAATAACGAAGTCGGGTTTGTCACCAGCGATAATGGTGGCCTGCTCAATCTGTTTGGCCATATCGTCGGCAGCATCGTACATTTTGAGCTTAATCTCTCTGCCAAGTTCTTGGGAGTAGATTTTGGCCCACTTCTCCATGGCAGCACGGACAGTTGAACCGTAGGTATCGTCGTACTTCCACACTAAAACGCGAATATCGAGTGCCCCATCAGCAGCCTTCTCTTTTGCTCCTCCAGCGAAGAGACTTAGGGTAAGTGCTAATATACACACAACTAATCCCAGTTTTTTCATATTATTCCTCCTTAGAAAAATTGGGTGACTTGAAAGGGGATGTCTCGCATTATCCCTCTAAGAAAAAGATGGATAGACAACCTCCTTACCCATTATGATACTTTACATTTTCGTTACTGTAAACTTTTAATTTGTGGAGTGTGTATGTTTTTTTGCTAATTATTAACGAACACCCAAATTGCTACCCCCTTTATGGGGGGGGGGTATAATTGACAATAAATGAGTCACTCGGTATAGTTGCGAACATTGAGCAATTTTACGGGTAGTAGCGCAGGGGCTAGCGCACTTGGTTCGGGACCAAGGGGTCGGAGGTTCAAATCCTCTCTACCCGACAACTACTTACTGTGGGTCAAATTGTTTCACTTTTTGGCTTATAATAATTTGAGCCCTACCCTCTTGGAGCGACGCTATATGACCGGTAGCAACGCCTTGGACCAACATGTTGCCTAGGGCTGTTGCCTCCACTGGTCCAGCGTAGACTGTTAAACCGGTCTCGTCGGCACTCCACTGGTCCAAAATTAAGTTTTGACACCCACCTCCAATGATATGGAGTGAGGCGTACTCTTTGCCAGTCGTCTCGCTTAGGTGGCTAATTGCCTCTTTGTAGGCCCGCGCTAAGCCCCGGTAAATCGCCACCATATACTCCCCCTTGCTCTGGGGAGCCTCAAAGCCAAACTCTTTACAGTTGGCAGCGACGCGGTCAATCATCAAGTCTTCAGGGGTACTCTGGTTGAGGTAACGAGGGTCATTGGGGTCGATGTAGCCGGGGTAAGCAGCACACTCAAGGGTCTCTTGGTCTAAAGCGCCCCACTCGATCTTCTCCCCTAACCCTTTCCAGTAGTTGACACACTCTTGCTGAATCCACATCCCCATGATGTTTTTCAAGAACCTAATATTGCCATTAACGGCTAATTCATTAGTAAAGCCACTCTCTAAGGCCTCTTGAGTTATAATAGGCTGGGCAGACTCTACCCCTAAAAGGCTCCAAGTACCACTTGAGATGTAGAGGAAGTCTTTGCCGGTGGCGGAGGGGACTGCGGCGACCGCTGATGCGGTGTCGTGGGAGCCCACCGCAACAACTTTAACCCCTTTGGGGGCATTAAGTTCTTGGGCTACCCGTGCTTCAAGATTGCCTATGACGGTGCCACTCTTCACCAATTTCCCAAAGAGGGAGCGGGGGAAGTTGAGCTGGTCGATACTCTCCCAATCCCAATCTTTGGCAACTGGATTGTAGAGTTGGGTTGTTGAGGCGTGAGAGACCTCATTAACCATAACGCCGGTGAGCCAATAGTTGATTAAATCGGGCAGTGAAGGGTAGTGGCGGGCCGCCTCAAAGGTGGCCCCCCTCATTTTTTTCATGGCATAGAGTTGATAAATAGTATTAAAAGGGTGAAAGGCGAGTCCGGTACGTTGAAAAATAGCCTCTTTGCCAAGCTTAGCAGCCACCTCTTCGATAGCCCCCTCGGTGCGTAAATCGCGGTAGTGGTAGGGGAAAGCAACCAGAGAGCCAGATTCATCAAGGAGACCGTAATCGACCCCCCATGAGTCTACTCCAATGGAGACTATCTCATCTCCATACTTTTGGAACGCCTCTTTAATCCCCCTCTTTATCTCAGAGAAGATATAGATTATATCCCAATGGGACTCTTTGAGGAGAAACTCACTCCGTGTAGTAAAACGGTTTGTCACCTCAAATCCCGCCAGATTACCAACTATCACACGCCCATTAGAGGCGCCAAGGTCAACTGCTATATGCTTAGCCATATATCCCCCCTATTTAACCGTTGTGCTTAGGTGCACTGGCAAGTAGGTACTTCTCAGCTTCTAAATTCCAAAGCCCCTTGTGCCGCTCAACAATCTCAGCTAAGGCAGCAAAGAACGGCTCCTTTTTCCCCACTTCAGCAAAATCTGCGATAGCTGTCAAGGGGAGTTCGTAGTGGGTATAGATCAATTTCTTCCCACCGGGGATTGATGGAAGGTTAATAACAGTCTCGGGGACAGCGTTTAAGCCACCGATGTGGGTAATCATCCCGGAGGGGTTGAGCAACCCTTTCTCCATCATCTCAATCGACTCTCTTAGGTCGTCGGTGTTACCACCGCTGGTTCCAACAATGTGAGTTGAGCCGTAGTGGACGTTGTAGAAGTTAAGCTCGGCTTTAAAGTCGGTCCTTTCGGGGCCAGCGAAGAAGTTGAGACACCCATCTTTGCTCAAGATGGCGTCAGCTTGCTCAACAAGAGCTCTCACGGGGGCCATGACGAAGACGTCGTTGTACCCCTCTCCACCGGAGAGTTCCATCATTTTGGCGATAGGGTCACCACACTCTTTAGTATTGAGATAGACCAATTTCACCCCATACTTAGCAGCCTCTTCGACACTGTAGAGGTCGGCAGCCCTCTCAAGGCGGGCCGAGTCTATATCGGTGACAACCATCAGCTTGGGCCTTCGGTCGCGGTGAATACCGTAGTCGATAGCACCCAGTCCCATCGGTCCCACACCTGCTAAAATAGCGACGTTACCACCTTCAACGATCCCCATGTCGTGAACATAGGAGCCACCTTTGGTGTGGTACATGGCGTGGTAGGTTCCCACAATACAGGAGACCGGCTCAGCTAGTGAACCCATGAAGTAGGCCTCCCCGTCGTAGGTGAGGAGACAATCGAGCTCCATCACTTCGTTGGGAAGAATCATGTAGGTGGCATCCCCACCGGTGTACATGTAGGAGTATCCGGGGGCATCTAGGGTCCCTTTGTAGTTGAGAGCGGGCTGGATTGTGAAGCGTTGTCCAGGCTTAAACTTGTGAGCCCATTTGGCACCCACCTCTTTAATCTCTCCACACAACTCGTGACCCAACATAATTGGGTTTTTATCAATATCTTTAGGGATCCTTTTGTGATCGGGTCCCTGGGCAGCGGCTTTATGATCGCTCATACAGACACTATTGGTGACGACACAGGCTAAAATTTCGTCATCCTTAATGGGGGGAAGTTCAAACTCTTCAATCCGTAAATCGTTTTTCCCATACAATCGAACAGCTCTTGTTTTCATCGCATTCCTCCTGCTTAATTTAGCATAACCTGACCGCCAGTAACTGGAACGGCCTGACCTGTCTCATATTTTTGTTCTACGACATAGCAAATGGCGCGCACCACGTCCTCTGTCCGACACCCTCTATCGAGGGGGACTTTCGATTCGTAAGCACGGCGCACATCGTGCAACGTCTTAGCTCCCGGCACTTTGCCGGTCTCTAAATATTGGACAAAAAGTCCAGTAACGGGATCTGACCAGAGGGGTCCCTCAAAAAAGTTCCCCGGACAAATCGCATTAACTTTTATTTTGTCACTGACCAACTCTAAAGCAAAACTTTGGGTTAGTCCAATCACCCCAAATTTTGCCCCGGCGTAAGAACCGTTGCGGTTCGACCCCTCTAAGCCACTCTTAGAGCTAATTACAATAATATCACTAAAGTGGGTATTACCGCTCCCTAAGTTTTGGTAAGACATTTGACGGGAGGCAAACTTAGAACAGATAAAAAATCCAGTGTAGTCGACATTGGTGACAAACTGGAAATCTTTAAGGGTTTGCTCTTTAACGCTCCCTGCCCTGAGGACACCAGCGTTACTAACAAAGATATCGAGTGACCCCGTCTTTAGGGCAACTTGATTCATCATCTCTTCAACGGAGGCCTCGTCAGTGACGTTGACAAAGAGGGGGATAGCCACCTCACGCCCTGCATCACGGTTGAGCTGATTAGCCAATTCTTTGGCCCCCTCGAAGTTCATATCGGCGATGTAGGCAATACCACCTTCACCTATTAGGCCACGTACAATCCCAGCACCGAAACCTTGAGCTCCACCAGTTACTAATGCAACCTTCCCCCGCATAACATCGCCACGAGTGACAACACGCTTTGTGAGGGGAGCCCCTTGGGCCATTCTAGCCTCTTCCAGGGTTCTTCCAACGCCTAAGGACCACCCTTCTCCATCAACTTTAACACTCTTGGGGTAACGCTGCTTCTCTTTGAGGAAGGTGTTAAATTGATTACGCCACTTCTCTATAGTTGTCGCATTAACCTCTTGGGCTACCAAGGTTAGTTCAGCCTTGTTAGTTTCAAGAAAAGTAACAATTAATGGGGTTTCACCATCACTACTCATTCCACGCACAATTGGTGCAACAATTTCTCTCTTAAATTCCATACAGACTCCTCCTATCCAAACGCCTTTTGGGCTAGATCAACAATGGAAGCTGGATTAAAGGGGTCCATCTTACGTCCCAAACCTGAGTAGAGCTCAATCCTCCCTTTAAGGGGAAGATTGGCAACCGGCGAAGCAGGACTAAAGAGACCCCAAGCAGGGTTGTGGTTGACTAGCTTTTCGTGAGCCACCAGCGCCCAAGCCGAATCGACTAGGTGGAGAGCCTCGCTCTCCAACAACTCAGGGCAATTAAACGACTGACGCGATGAGTTGATATCGACACCGCTAATCTCCATCAAGTTGTGTTTTTGGCACAACTGCTGGAGACGCTCCATCTGAGCCTTGGTGTTGCGCGGTGGCATGTAGGTTATAGCCGGGAACCCAATCTCGGCTAAAAAGGCGACCAAATCATCGAGGTAGGCATCCTCAAACTCTTCAGCCTTCTTATCACCGGTGACACTCTCGGTGATATCCCCCAAATAGGCGTAAGCAGGGATGGCTCCAATTGAGAGGCTAAACTTAACCACTTCGCGCACATCAACCGTCTCTTCAATTGAGGGCTGAATGAAGAAGTTGGGCATGTAGTTGCTCTTCAGCACCCCTAAGAGGTCGTAGATGTAGTGGGGGTTGTTCTCATCAAGGAGGAATTCCTTAACCTTGCCACTCACCTTTACACCGAGCTGTTGATCGATAAATTGGAGCGTCTTAGCCCCCTGGGGAGCGACGTCTAAAATCTTCTGGGCAAAAGCGTGGAGGATATGGCGCTCGGTAATCCCTCCCCCATCTTTAAATCTGGAGAGGGGGACAACATCCCTCTCAAAGTCGATCTTCTCTAAAGGGCTCTCCTCAAGTAAAGCATTAAGGGCCTCTACTTGGGCCACGTTACGCTTATTACGAATAGCTCTAATGGGCTCTAGAAATTTATCGACAAGGGGTATGGCGCTCTGAGGGACGCCATGGACACACATATAGACAATTCCGGCACTGTCGGGGTTATTCACCTTCTTGTGGGCGAACGGGGTATTTTGGAAGCCGCTACGCACCTCAAACCCGACGGTCGAGGCGATACCGAGGAGAGCGGAAGCTTCCAACATCTCCTCGGCTGCTCCAATTGAGTCGTGGTCAACTGACCCCACAATCCCCAGCCCCGCCTCCCAGGCAGCAAAGGCAGCTGCTGCTGGTTCGTAGGGGCTGTAGGAGTAGGTGGTGTGAACATGGTTGTTCACCTCTTGGAGCATCTCGCGCGAGAGGGAACCATCTTTGATGGCCTCTCCCAGCTCTCGGGCAGCCTTTAAACGTTCTGCCCGATTGCTACTATTAATTTGTTCTCTTAAAAGATTTAAATCTTTCACTAATTATACTCCACCTTTTTGAATTCGGTTAAACTCTCCGTCGGTCTTGTTACGCCTCACGGTGTGCCCTGGAAGGGGGAGAATTTGTTCGTGAATAGAATCTAACAAAGAGTCGACTTGGGGGAAATAGTAATTTTCCATTTCAGCTGGGGGAGTGATCCAGTTGCGTGAACCAACGACTACAGGCGGTCCATCGAGATAGTCAAAAGCTAAGCGCCCCAAGTTAGCAGCGACGGTCTGGAGGTAGCTCCCCCGCTCGGCGCTGTCGGTTACTAAGACAACCTTACCAGTCTTCTTCACCGACTCAACCAACATCTCGTAACGTAGGGGGTTTATCCACCTAAGGTCGATAACCTCAGCATCAACACCATACTTCTCCTCTAAAACTGCAGCAGCATTGACACAGGTATAGAGTGATGGCCCTAATGCAATTAGAGTAACATCTTTCCCTTCACGGCGGATGGCAGGCTCCCCTTCAGGAATCTCGTAGTACCCCTCAGGAACCCCCTCTTTAACGAAGCGCTCCCCAAAGCCATACAATTTTTGGCTCTCAAAGAAGACGACAGGGTCGGTTCCCCTCAGGGCGTAGTTGAGCATCCCCTTCACATCGTAAGGCGTGGCAGGGTACATCGCTTTAAGTCCAGGAACTGAACCAACCATGCTGGTCCACTCTTGGGAGTGTTGAGCCCCATATTTGTTACCCACAGAGACTCTAAGAACTAAAGGCATCTTAAGGGCACCGGCGCTCATAGCTTGCCATTTGGGCATCTGGTTAAAGACTTCATCACCGGCACAACCGAGGAAGTCACAGTACATCAATTCAACGACGGCACGTCCACCACTTATAGCGTAACCAACTCCACTACCGATAATAGCTGACTCGGAGATGGGGGAGTTGAAGAAACGGTGGTAGGGTAAAAGTTCAGTTAAACCGCGGTAACAGGCAAACGCCCCACCCCAGTCACGGTGGTCTTCACCGTAGGCAATCATTGAGGAGTCACGGGTAAAGCGGTAAGCCATCGCCTCAAAAACAGCATCACGGTATTGGTATTGGCGACTAGCGGGCAACTCTTTGCCACTCTCATCGTAAGCATAGCGGCTACGGCGGGCAATTTGCTCCACCCTTGGGTTCTCTTCTAGTTTTTGTAGAAGTTCTACTTCACCATCGCCCATACTCTCGACGTTGCCGTGGCTGAACATCACATCTTCGATAAACTGCTCATCAACCATGGGGCAGAGTTTTGGATCGACAGTAATCTCTAGGGCGCGGCGTATCTTCTCTTTAATAGCTACATCCATCGCTTCAAGCTCAGCTTCAGTTACCAGACCGTTTTCCATGATATAACGGCCGTAGGCGTAGATGGGATCTTGCGCTCTAAAGAGGTCCACCTCTTCCTTGGTACGGTAGGTCATCGCATCCGAGGGGCTGTGACCGCTAAAACGGTAGGTAAGAGTATCTAAAAGGGCCGGTCCTTTCCCGGCAAGAAGGAGTTTTTTCTGCCTCTCAGTTGCATCAGCCACAGCTAGGGGGTTAAAACCATCAACCCGCTCAGCGTGCATGGCTTCGGGGTTGACTCCAGCTCCGATACGGGCAGCAATCCCTACACCAGAGGTCTCACCAACTGGTTGTCCTCCCATTCCATAGAGGTTGTTGAAGATGTTGACCATATAGGGGGGGGCACCGGGAAGCTCTTTCCACAAGGTGTTGTACTGGTCCATAGCGGCCATGTTAATCCCTTCCCACACTGGTCCACGAGCCATCGAGCCGTCACCCAAGTTGGCGATAACAATCCCCTTCTTGCGGTTAATCTTCTTGTAGAGGGCTGAACCAAAGGCGATTGTCCCCGAACCACCGACGATAGCGTTGTTGGGCATCGAGCCAAAGGGGGCAAAGAAGGTGTGCATTGAGCCACCGAGTCCACGGCTAAAGCCGGGGGATTTGGCGTAAATCTCAGCTAAGGTACCGAAGATGACAAAGTTTTCGGCTTGATCTTTGATATCTTTACCGGGGAAGTGCTCTTTAACGAGTTTGTAGGTCTCCCCATCCATATATTCGCTGATAACTTTCTCAACCTCTTTCTCATCCATCTTGTGGATAGCTGAGAGACACTTGGCTAAAATCTCACCGTGGCTACGGTGTGAGCCAAAAACAAAGTCATCGGAGTCGAGGGCTAGCGCCTGACCAACAGCGGCCGACTCTTGGCCAATACTAAGGTGGGCTGGACCGAGGTGTTTATAAGAGATTCCTTGGTAGGTCCCCTCTTTCTTAATTGAGTCGAGCATCGTCTCAAATTCACGAATCACCGCCATGTCATAGAAAACCTTAATCAAGGTCTCTTTGCCATACTTCTTCAGCTCTTTCTTAAAATCTCCAACATACTGGTTTACAGGAATGGTGGGGAATTTAACCGTTCCCTTCTCTCTTAACTCTTTTGGGTCAAATGTAATATCTCTGGCCATATCATCTCCTCGCCCTTATAGGGTCTCTTCAATTGCATATAGGGTGTCCCTGATAATCTCAGAGACCGACGGATGGGGGAAAACTATCTCCTTCACATCCTCAATTCTTAACTCCGCTTCAATTATGGCAGCTGCGCCATAAATTATCTCGCTGCTGTAGGGGCCTAAGAGGTGAACCCCTAGTATTGCCCTACTCTTAGCATCGACAACCACCTTACACAGGCCGGCAGCCCGTTTCCCATTTTCGGCCAAGAAGCGTCCGTTGGAGCGCATCTGAACAGTAGCGCTCAAGACCTCACGCCCTTGTCTCTTCGCTTCATCTTCGGTTAGACCACAACCTGCCACCTCAGGCATCCCATAGACAGCCCAAGGGATGGCGTTGTAGCGCATCTTCTGCTTGCCTTTTCCGTAGAGGTTGCTCACCACCACTTCAGCCATGCGTGAAGCACTATGGGCCAACAACGATTTACCGTTCACATCCCCAATGGCATAGATGTTGGGAATGTTGGTACGTAGCGTCTCATCGACGACAATTCCACCACGATTAATGTCTAGTTTAAGGTTTTTAACCGCCTCAAGATTGGGCCTACGCCCTACACTGAGGAGGACCATTTCACCTTTCAGCTCTTGGCTCTCCCCCTTCTCATTGGTAAAGAGAACTCCATCTTTTTTGATCTCAGTCACTTTACTGGAGAGGTAGAACTCAACTGGCTTCATCTCACGACGGATGAGCTTTGCCATATCTTTATCGACCATGGGGAGAATCTCGTCCATCATCTCAATCACAGCCACCTCAACGCCGACTGAGGCGAAGAAGGAGGCAAACTCAACCCCAATTACCCCACCCCCAATGACAACAAGGGAGGCGGGAAGCTTCTCTAGCGAGAGAATCTCGGTACTGGTGAGGACATTGGGGAGGTTGCTTCCAGGGATGGGAGGGACAGCCGGCGATGAGCCGGTCGCTATGATAATATTCTCCCCCTGGTAGACCTCTTGGCCCACTTGAACGCGGTTGGCGTCTAGACAGACGGCTTCACCAAAAACTACATCAGCCTTGGCCACCTTCATCAAGAAGGCAATTCCGCTTCGCAGGGTCTCTACTGTATCTTTTTTCCACGCCATCGCTTTTGTGAGGTCGAAGGTGACCTTCTCAGCACTCACCCCCATCGCCTCTGACTCTTGAGCATAGCGGTAATGTTTTGCTGAGTTGAGGAGACTCTTGGTGGGGATACACCCAACGTTGGTACACACCCCCCCTAGGTTATCACGCTCAATAAGGAGAACTTTTTTACCAAGGGCACCGGCCCTTTGGGCGGCAATGTAACCGCCAGGGCCACTGCCTATAACTATTAAGTTGTAACTGCTCATCTCAACCCCTCCTACAAGGCCAACAAGATGTCGACGTTGGCGATGTTATTGGCAAGAGCCTTGAGGAAACGCGATGCAGGGGCCCCATCTACGGCTTGGTGGTCGATTGTAAGCGAGAGGGCAAGGTGTGGGACAAAGGTTAAGTCGCCATCACTGTCTTCTACAGCTCGCATCGATATTCCACCCACCCCTAAAATTGCAATTTCTGGAGCATTCAAGACGGGGGTGAAGGTATCGACTCCTAAGGCGCCTAGGTTGGTCACCGTGAAGGTCCCTCCCTCGAGGTCGTCAGGTTTCGCTTTCCCATCGACACTCTCACCAGCGAGGCGCTTAAATTCATCACTGATCCCTTTTAGTGAGCGACGGTTGGCAAATTTAATAACTGGTACCAGTAACCCTTTGGGGGTATCGACGGCACACCCGAGGTGGACCTCTTTAAAGGTTCTAATCTCGTCGCCATAGAAGTGGGCGTTCATAAAGGGGAACTCCTCAATGGTCTTTGTTACGGCATAGAGGACAATATCGTTAATTGTGACCCGGTTTAACCCCAACTCTTCGCGGCTCCCCTTGAAGCGCGCTCGAAGCTGTTGTAGGGCTGTCGCATCGGCATAGGTACTAATTGAGAATTGGGCGGTGGTGGCCAATGATTGGTGCATCCTGTTAGCGGTAACTTTACGAATACCTTTAACGGGAGTGGAGATAACCTCTTCCTGGAAATCGGCAGCAGCTGTAGCTGCCAGGAGGTCACCAGCCAATACTCGTCCACCAATGCCGCTTCCCCACACGGGGGCTGTTAAGCCACCGGCAGAGAGGGTCTCTTTAGCTAAAGGACTCAAGGGGGCTTTACCCTTGGCTGCTGCCATTACGTCGCGCTCAATAATTCTTCCTTTGGGTCCACTGGGGGCAACGTTATCTAGGGCAATTCCCTTTTCACTAGCCAAGTTTTTGGCTCTTGGGGAGGCCCCTTGGGCGCTTTTAGCACTCACTACAGGGGTACTTACAACTTCTACCTCTTTAGCAACTGCTACCTCTGCTTTAACCTCTACTGCTTCATCTTCGGCTAGTTGAGTTGGTGCAGAGACTACTTCTCCCGGCTCCCCGACACTCATAATCGGATACATAACCGGCACTTCGTCCCCCTCTTGGTACCACAGCTTAAGGATTGTCCCCTCAACTGTCGATTCAACTTCGATGGTTGACTTGTCGGTCTCAGCTTCACAGACGATATCACCAACGTTGATTTTATCGCCCTCTTTAACTTTCCACTCAAGGATGATACACTCTTCTACGGTGTTTCCTTGCTTAGGCATCAATACTTCACTAGCCATATCACTCTCTCCTTATTGAACAACCACGACTTCTATGTCCATGGCCCTAATCTCTTCTACCGCCGATTGAGGTAGTCCACTATCGGTGATTAAAACATCAATCTCTTGCAGTGGGATAATCTTCACAAACCCCTGCTTTCCATATTTAGATGAGTCGGCTACCAAGACCCTCTTAGTAGCTTGATTACACATCTTCCTTACAATTTCAGCGTTTTCGGTTAAATGGGTGGTGAGCCCATGCTCTTTGGTAAAACCGTCGGTTCCGGTAAAGGTGTAGGCGACGTGGTAGGCATCAAGCTGACTTAAAGCCGCCGGACCAACAGTCGCTTCAGCTGAGGCTCTAAACTCCCCCCCCACCATCGTGAGGGTGATATTCGAGTTAACTCTGGCATAGGGGATTAAAAGGCTGCTATTGGTAACCACGTGGAGGTCTCTTTTACCTAAAAGGTAGCGTCCTATAAGGGCACTTGTTGTCCCATTGGTAATCATGATGTGTTCCCCGTCACTCACCAAAGAGGCGGCAGCTTTGGCAATCGCCTCCTTCTCTTCGCGACAACTCGCTTGCTTCTCAAGTAACAACGGATGATAGGCTGGCATAGCCGCCCCACGGGTACGTAAAATTATCCCTTTAGATTCGAGAGCTCTTAAGTCACTGCGAATGGTAACTGAGGAGACCCCCAACTGGTCGGAGAGGGTTGTTACCGAGATCTCGCCCCCATTTTGGAGCATATCGATTATCTGTTGTTCTCTAGCCGATAATCCTACCATCACAATCCTTTTCTAAAACTTTCGTTTCGCTTTCGATAGTATTACTATTTGCTTTTTTAATCAAGTAAGGAGGGAAAAAGAATCCAAAACAGGACCAAACACTTTCGTTTCTTTTCTTAATTGTTTTACCATAAAGAGGTACCCCTTTAATATTTTCAATTGTGTTAAATTGCTTTTACTTTTATAGTATCTCATAAAGAGGAAGGCAATCAGATGGCGATAATTAATGGGCGAACCGTGATAGACACTTTAAGTGGATTGGATAAAAAACTTTTGGAGTTTGTAAGTAAAAAACGGAACATAAGATTGCATTTCAATCTCATGTTAGAGACTGCAGCCCATTTAGAATTTGAAGGGATTCAGTCCCTTAAGAACTTCATCTATACAATTGTTTTTACCCAACGGCGTCAAATTACCGAGTTTATTAAAGCCTACTCAGCCACCCTCTCCCCAATGGAGCTAAAGGTGTTGGAAATAATCCACCGCACCCCTATGGAGTGGGTCATATTTGGTATCGCCAAACACAGGGGGCGCAATGACTTTATAGCTTACGACCAGTGGTGGGATGATTTTCGGCTCTTTATATTCCAAGAGTCGATATGGGAAGTGCTAGAAGAGAGCCCGGGTGCAACCTTCGCTGCCCTAGTCTTCAAGTTAGATGATGAGCCCTATACTTTCACTCCCCCCTACCACTTCCCCACTCTCGATACTAACAATCTATTACCATTTTTTGAAATCGTTGACCCTAAAAATTATTATAACACTGACTTCTCAATTATTACGGAATAGGTCAACGCCAAGCCCTTTCAAAAAATCCTTTGTCTTTTGAGTGGTCTCTGAGATGAACGACTGCTTGTTGTCCAGGTTGACTTTTACGATGTTGCGACACAGATCAATCACATCCTGTGGTGAGTACTCCGCATCAAGGTTTTTCTGTCTGAGAGCCTTTACCAGACCATAGAAGTAGAGTAGGCTCACGTGGTTGAGGAAGGCCCAAGCCTCCAATTTCTCATTGGAGTGTTGGTAAGGAGCAGAAGGGCTCACTACATTCTTTAGGTAGTCAAAGCACTGCTCGATGTCCCAACGACCCTTGTAGTCGAGGAAGATCCGTTTGGGATGTTCATCCATATTGCTGACAAAAGCGAAGACACCCCTACGAGATTCACTGAAGAACCCCTCCTTGTCCACTCCCTCATAGGCCTCGGCAACTTGCTCCAGGTAATGGGTCTCCTCCCGTTGCCTCCGCTCCTCGTCCATATAGATATAGAGATGATTGCCCTCATCTCCAAGGCCCTCTTTCTTGTACCAGACCTGCCTGCCATGGTAGATGAACACATCGTCGAATATCTTCCTTGAAATGCCCTCACCAAAGGAGTGCTTCAGGTACTTGGTGTTATCCTGCAATGGCAGGATGAAGGAAAGGCCCCGCTTCATCAGAAACGATACGTTTGCTTTGGAGTAGAATCCTTTGTCCGCTATCACCACCACATCCCTTGCTCCACTTTCAGCTACCGTTATCTCCAATGAGCTCTTATCAACTACATTGCCTGGTAGCAATCGATAAAAAGCAGGGCTATGACTTTCGGCATCAAAGACGTACAGGACTCTCACCTGGGTACGCTTCTTATTGGCTGCTGTATTGTAGCCCCGCTTGGCGTAGGTATCTGAGCAAGAAGTGAAGATGTTCGTCCCATCAAAGATCAGCTTCTGTCCTTCCTTGACATAGGGGCGCATGAAATCAACCATCTCATCTCGTCGCTCACCCAGCTTTGCCATGAATGAGCCCACGGTGTTCTGCGACATCGCTACATCAGGATAGAGGTCATTCAAATACGAGGCCTCGAACATTGCCTTGGCACTCTTTGCCGTAAACCGCCCTCCCAGGCGAAGCAGCGCAATAACAGTGATTTCCCTCCATACATCAGGAAAGGCTACTTGGAGATCTTTAACAATACGGGGAGAGAGTTGGGTCAACAGCTCATAGACCCCGTAACACTTGATGCTGGCCTTCAATGCCAACTTTGGCCGCAGGTAATGTTCGTTGGGGATGAAGCCATCACGCTCATTGATCTTGCCAATGCACTTGCCAGTCTTCTTCTTCGCTCGCTTCTTCTCCCGATCCCATACCGAGGAGATAAGATAGACATAGTAGTATCCACCAATATGACGTATCTCACAGGCCCCTAATTCAGTAGGTTTATGGCGCTTGATCTCTTCAGGAATTGCCATGGTAACACCTCTTACTATATCCGTAATTACGTATATAGTATACCATAACACCAATAGTGTGGGAAGTTAAATCGTAAAAACCACCCCAAATAGAGGCGATTTTTACAATGATTTGAAGATCATGAGATTCTATGGACTCGTCTGCCCAGATTAAGAGCAGAATTTAGCCCAATTCTATATCCGTAAATTTTGTGAAGTCAGTGTTATAAAAAGGGTATCACTGCTGTCATCCGCAATAATTACCCCAACTTCTTCCTCCTCTATCACAAATATCCTGAATGGGTGGCGACTAATTCTAGTGATTTAGTACATTTCTTCTGGGGAGAGTTTCAAGTAGATTCTTTTGACCCCGATGACCTACTCGGCGAGTGGAAAGAGAATGAAACAGTCTATGGGTACAACCAATACTATTATAACGGAATCGAATCTGATGAGATTCAAAAGATCAATTTAAGCCCCGAGTTTTACAAAGAACATGGTTTGACAAAAAAGAAGTTTTGGAGCCTAGCTACCCACCGAGACTTAAGAATCTACTGGGACGAAATTACCGAAAGGGGCTATTTTAGGGCCCATTCACTAAGTGGTCCAGACCTTATAAGAGAGGTATTGGAGGCCTCCTTTAAACTTGAAGGATTTACCACCCTGTGGGGGATGCCTCACACCCTTTTCTCTTGGATTACCACTTTTGGTACCCCCATAACACCCTGGTCCTTTATCATCGATGACATTGAAGCTTTCAATCCTGACACTTATGAAGACCCTTTTGAAGAGGAACTGTTTGATGATGCTTTTACCGAAAACATAGGAGCTTATTTTAAGCATCTATGTGATGCTTATGGAGGGGCGACGCAACTAGATTGGGAGAAGCTAGCTCAAGAATATGGTGTCCCTAAAAGTGTAGCCAGGATACTCTACAAGAGTCTCTTAGTTTTTTCAGGTGAAAAAAATATGACGACCCCCATACCCAGAAGTGAGAACACTTATAGGGTAAACTATCCAAAGCCATCGGTGGGGGCGAGGCGTCTCTTCAAGCGTTATCTGGATGATGAAGACTCCTACTTTATAGTCCATGAGGACTCAAATGTCATTGCCCTCTTCAACACCTACACCAATAACAGTTATGATATTCTAGAAGACGACCCTGGACTAGACACCCACTTTGCCCAAACCTTTGAAGATGCGTTTGGAGATCGCGAAGGGGTCTTTATCTTAAATGCCCTTTTCTATATCCTCGCCTCATCAACTGATAAGACCTTCTGCGTAAGGGGGTTGGCTTTGGAATTAATTCACCTCTACGGGCATCTCTTTTTAAAAACTTTGGACATGGAATCTGTAGAGTTTATCGACTATTTTAGCCGTTTCACCCTCTCCAAGCTGTGCTCTAAAGCCCTCTTAGAGGTGGTAGAGAAACGCCCCTCAGCTAATGACATTATTAGCGGTAATTATAGGGTCAAAACTAGCCAGTTTTTTAAGAAGTTTATTGAGCTTCCTAATTAGCTAAAGAACAACTCTTTTAGTGCCTCAAGGTTTTTACGCTCATTGATTTGCTCACTCTCGTACATCTGGTCAATTCTCCCTCGGTAGGCTTCAATAATCTTGTAGCGGACCAGTTTCATGGTGGAGTTAACCAGACCATCTTCCTCACTAAAAGGTTTCTCTATAATGGCAAAGTAGGTTGGTATCCACTGGGAGGGGATACTCTCTTTGGCCACTTTCTCATAGGAGCGCAAGGTTGCTTCCAAGCTCTTCAAGAGTCCCCTCTCATCCTTGATAGCTTCCCTCTCAATCATCGACCTCACTAGGTCTTCCTGGAGAGTCACTAAGGCAGTGGTGACGGGGTTGTGGTCGTTATAGACAACCAGCTGGTTGATAACCTCCACATTGTTAATCATCACCTCTTCCACCTCTTCCGGGGAGTACTTCTCTCCATCTTTGGCAATGAGGAGGGCTTTGGCTCGACCGGTGACAACTAAGAAGCCATCTTCGTCGTAGTAGCCCAGATCACCTGTCCAGAGCCAGGTCTCTCCGTTCTCTACCCTGAGAGCCTCTTTCGTCGCTTCGGGGTTCTTAAAGTACCCCTTCATGACGTTCTCCCCCTTGATAACTATTTCACCCCGCTGCCCCACAACAGCTTCAGTGGTCTCATCGACCATTATCCTACAGGTGACGGAAGGGGCAACCATGCCACTGGTGCCAAACTTATATCTCTTGGGAGAGTTAGAGCTAATAATGGGAGCGGCTTCAGTTAAGCCATACCCTTGGTAGACGGGAACGCCAATAGCGGC
>Ga0172382_10003244_pt1 | contig 25971 bp, 25 predicted proteins | sample Leawel138RmetaG_FD_122245 | JGI IMG/M metagenome (GOLD analysis project Ga0172382, IMG submission 122245) | Leachate microbial communities from a municipal landfill in Southern Ontario, Canada - Leachate well 138R metaG | ecosystem: Engineered > Solid waste > Landfill > Unclassified | place...
CCTTCTGAAAGTACTATCAATAAAGAAAAAAACAAACCCTGGTATCATTTTATCCTGTCAGGTGGTATCATTTGAAGGCGGCGCCGAAAGAAACGAATAACAACCCAAATTTAATCATTTAATATTTCCTTGAAAAACAAGTTAAAATCAAATTATTTCCTAAATATTTCCTAAGTAGTCTATAAATAATTGATAATCAAATAAAATTGTGGAGCTGGCGGGAGTCGAACCCGCGTCCAAACGAGGAAGCAACAAGCTTTCTACATGCTTATCCCTGACTTATTTTTCGAATGCCGGCTGGATCAGAGCCACCGACCGGCACCTTAGCCCCTTTCATTTCGCTGCCATGCCAGGGCATCATGGCAACTAGTTCCGGTTTACCTGCACCACCTGATCGGGCCGCCCCGCAACAACGGCACCCGGGCGATGTCTTGTCCTGGCACCTGGTGCCTGGATTAAGTGCAACCTACTTAATTCGGTTACGCAGCAAGAGCGTAATTATTTTCGCCAATTATGTTTTGATCATTATTTTTAAGGGTCAACAAACAAAACCCTGCATGCTTACCTGCCTCTTCTACCCGCTGTCAAAACCAGTCAGCCCCGGTATTAAGACATTGTATTGCCAAAGAACACTGCTGCAAATATACAAATATCGTGCTAAGTACGATAAAATTAATGACGAATGATGGATGACGGGGAGGATGATTATTTAAATTCTTCCTTTGCGTCTTTTTCGAAAAAAAAAAATCTGATATTTCTTCCTAATGCAAGGGATTAAAAAATGCCTCTCCATAGTGTTCAACATCACTCAACAGGCGGAGAACATGCTCATCACATACCTGAGCATAATCAATGACCAAATCCTGGCCGGTGTGTCGCAGAATCACAACCCGCTTCTCTTTTCCTATCCTGAACCAGGTATCCTCATCACCAACATTTCCCCTGTATTCTACCTGATTTAAAAAAACAGAATCACCATGCTCATCCCACCCGGTAAATCTTTTTTTATCTATCCGGTACTCTTGTAAATTGACAGTAAATACCGGAGTCATCACCGTTTGGGGCAAACCCTTCACATCAGAGGAACGCTTTAGCACAGAATCGATGGAAATGTGATATTTTTCCCGGATCTGATCATATGCAAGACGGAAACCGTCAGTTTTCAGGGAATCGTAATGACAGATTAGCATAGTATCCGTTTCTTGCGCAGAACAGATCAAAACCAGATCGGCATCCAGGTACCAGCGTGCAATCTCGAACATGGAGATGATCCGGGCAGTATTTCCCGGGAAAGGGAGTAGTACAATCAGGAGAATAAATATGAAAAAGCGCTTCATCTTAAATAAATAATTCTCTCAATGGCTTAAAATAGTCCTCTTCCCATCCCTCTGAAATATTCTGATAAGCCTCTTCCGGAATATTGATGTGACGCAGCTCAACACTGGTGCCCTTTTTATCGGGATGAAGAATAATGGTTACTATCGAAGGTTCATCCTGTTCACCGAAAAACCATTGCTGTACGATTTTTCGGTTTTCTTCAAATTCCAGGTTCACACCTGAGATGCTTCCCCCCCATAATGAAAATGGAGTCCCCGCAACAGGTTCCATTACAGCATCCTCACCTGTCCAAATTTCCAGCATTTTCTTATTGGTAAGTGCGTTATACACCTCTTTCGGCCCGGTAGGAATAATGAAATATCGTTTTAAATTTTGCATTTGCATTTTTTGCTAAAATTATAAGTTTAATATCAAAATCAGTAAACAAAAACATATTTTTATAATTTTATGGCATTTTTAAACATGTTTTCAAAAAAACACAAAAATCAGAAAAAAGTAAAAAATACTTTTTTTAGATTTACAGAATAATTCATTTTTATGATGGAATATTACAAACAGCATTCCAAATTTCTGGTGGCTGTTGACTGCGTAGTTTTCGGATACGAAAATGGGGAGCTTAAAGTGTTATTATATCCTCGTGCTTTTGAACCGGTTAAAGGGGAATGGTCACTTATGGGTGGATTTATCCGGGAGGGAGAATCGTCTGATGAAGCGGCCTGCAGGGTGTTGAAACAAACCACTGGCCTGGATAATATTTTCCTGGAACAGGTATCAACCTTTTCAGCTGCTGATCGTGAACCTTTTGTTCGTGTCATTAGCGTTGCACACTACGCCCTGATCCGGATTGACCGTTACAAAAAAAACAACGCCGAAAAATTCGGCGCCAAATGGTGGGGTATTAATGAAATTCCCCCGCTCATTTTTGATCATAACAGCATGATCACACAGTCGCTAAAAAAATTACAGTTAAAAGCAGGCAGCAGTTTGGTTGGGAGTGAGTTGCTGCCCTCCAAATTTACTCTGCTTCAGTTGCGAAAATTATATGAAGCCATTTATCAACGCGCATTTGATCCGGGAAATTTTCGAAAAAAAATGCTCTCGCTCGGGGTACTTGAAAAATTGGATTACAAAAACTCAACCGAATCAAAAAAAGGAGCTTATTACTACCGGGTAAAAGCCAATAAGGCAGTGACTGAATTGGAACGCATTGTGAAATATTGAGAAAACCTGGCAGATAAAATAACTACAAAAATGAATTAAATACAGGCTATAAACGAATTCTAATTAAGACAAATTACTATGGCAACACTTGACTGGATTGTACTGGGATTATTTGTAATTGGATTGATCGGCATTGTGCTGTGGGTTTTAAAGAAGAAAGACAAGGACACGACCGACTATTTCCTTGCCGGGCGAGATGCGACATGGATTGCCATTGGAGCTTCTATTTTTGCCTCCAATATTGGTTCTGAGCATTTGGTTGGGCTGGCCGGTTCCGGAGCTGAAAGTGGAATGGCCATGGCGCACTGGGAGATGCACGGCTGGGTGATCCTGATCCTGGGCTGGCTGTTCGTTCCTTTTTATGCACGAAGCAAAGTTTTCACCATGCCTGAGTTTTTGGAACGAAGGTATAATCCTCATGCCCGTTCTTTTCTCTCAGTCATCTCACTGGTAAGTTATGTGCTGACCAAAGTAGCTGTTACGGTTTATGCCGGGGGCGTTGTTTTTAAAGATGTATTTGACATAGAGTACATCTCATTCTGGGGACATAACATTGACTTCTTTTGGATTAGCGCCATAGGACTGGTATTAATTACTGGTTTGTATACCACATTTGGGGGGATGAAGGCAGTACTCTATACTTCGGTGCTGCAAACTCCTATTTTACTCTTTGGATCCATTGCTGTCCTTATTCTTGGGTTGATCAAGGTTGGAGGCTGGAGCGAAATGATGGAAATATGCAGTGCAAATGTTACCGTTCATGGTGACCCGATGACCAGTCTGATGCGCTCGCCCAAAGATGCGAATTTCCCATGGACCGGTGTCATTCTCGGATCAGCTATCATCGGATTCTGGTACTGGTGTACCGATCAGTTTATTGTTCAGCGTGTGCTATCGGGCCGTGACATGAAACAATCCCGCCGGGGAACAATTTTCGGAGCATACCTGAAATTAACACCGGTATTCATATTTTTAATCCCCGGCATGATAGCTTACGCATTGCAACAGAAAGGATTACTAACACTGGAAACCAACGATGCAGCGTTTTCAACCATGGTGAAAGAGCTGCTACCCATGGGATTTACCGGTATCGTTATCGGGGGTATACTGGCTGCCCTGATGAGCTCTCTGGCATCACTGTTTAATTCATCGGCCATGCTTTTCACGGTCGACTTCTACAAAAAATACCGACCCGACAGGAATGAACGCCACTATGTGATCGTTGGCCGCCTGGCTACTATTGCTGTTGTGTTGCTGGGAATAGCCTGGATCCCGGTGATGAAAGGACTCGGAAAAGTATTGTATGAATACCTGCAGGATGTACAGTCGTTGCTTGCTCCTGGTATTGCCGCAGTGTTTCTGCTGGGGGTGATATCTAAAAGAACAACCCCCGCTGCTGGATTATGGGGACTCCTGATTGGATTCACCCTGGGCATGACCCGGCTGGGCCTGAATATTTTTGCCGGGAATATTGCAGAGACTTCCCTTGTTTATAAAATTTTCATGGTACATAACTGGTTACATTATGAAGTATATCTCTTCATTCTGGTGATCCTCTCCATGGTGGTGATCAGCTATTTTACCAAACCAAAGGATCCTCTGACTATTTCAGGATTAACTCTTGGCACTGCTTCCAAAGAACAAATTGCTGAAACCCGTGCTTCATATAACCACTGGGATGTCATTAATTCGGCTATCATCATTGCTATTATCCTTATTTTTTACGCCTATTTCTGGTAAAAACCCGGGGAACAGCTTTTGATTACGGATAACTGTTTTCCCCAAAGAGAAAAGTGTATATGTACGATATTATTGGAGATGTTCACGGACATGCCCAGTTGTTAAAAAAACTCCTGCAGGAACTGGGGTATGCGAAAACACCAACAGGCTATGCCAATCCTGACAGAAAGGCTATTTTTGTAGGTGACTTTCTGAATCGCGGACCACAAATCCGGAAAACAATTCGCATGATCCGTACCATGGTTGAAAATGGAAACGCCTATGCTATTTTGGGAAATCATGAAATCAACACCATTATTGCCCATTTGACAGACAAGAAAAATAAACCTTTGGTGAAGCCTCCGCTCAAAAATTTTATTCCTGTTCTGAAAACCATCAACGAATTTGTGAACTATCCCGATGAATGGGCAGGTCACCTGAAATGGCTGCGTTCACTGCCTCTATTCCTGGAGCTGGAAGACATTCGGGTGGTTCATGCCTGCTGGTCAGATCGCGCTATTGAATACCTCAAAAACAACCTGCCTCCGGGAAAAATTAAAAAAGGATTATTCAAAGAGATCCATACCCACCCGGAATCGGAACTTGCCCAAAATATCTGGCTGATCACCAAGGGTCCACAATTCCATATGCCGGGAGACCTGAAAATAATCAACAGTAAAGGGGTGTCGTCCCGTTCCTTCAGAATGCGCTGGTGGGAAAATCCCGTTGGAAAAACATTTGAAGAAATTTCCTTCGAAAGCAAATTCAAACTGCCTAACTATACCATTCCACCACAAATTGCCCCATCTACTTACCCTTACCCGGAGGATGCTCCCATCGTATTTTTTGGCCATTATTGCCGTAAAAACGGACCACACATCATCAAACCAAACATTTGCTGTCTCGATTCATGTATTGTAGGAAGTAAAAATCTTCTGGCTTACCGCTGGAATGGGGAGAAAAAACTGACTCCGGAGAACCTAAACGATACGCAACACACTAACAATTAACATATTGAAACTATTAAAAAAAAATATATTTTTTTATATTGCAGGAAAAAAAAGAAAGTATATATTTGCAGCACCTTTTCGAAAGAAACATTTCAAAAAGAAGTTCTGACAAAGATAAATAAAAAGGTGGCGTAGTTCAGTTGGTTAGAATGCCGGCCTGTCACGCCGGAGGTCGCGAGTTCGAGTCTCGTCGTCACCGCAAAAAAAAGCAGCTAATAAAAAGCTGCTTTTTTTTTGTATCATCCGGGTTAATTGCAATACCTTTTAATAATATTGTATGCTCCGTGAATTCCCAGTTCACCGGCACGACTCAGGTCAAGTGCCCCACCATCTATATCATCCAGAAAAATTTTGGTTAATCCGCGGTTGAAGTAGGCTTCTGCAAATTCTGGTTCAAGCTCAATGGCCTGACTTAAATCTTCCATTGCACTCTCATAGTCCTTCATACGCAGTTTCATATAAGCCAGGTTAAAATACCCGAAAAAGAACTTGGGATTCAGGTGGAGCAGGGTTTGGTAATCATCGATGATCTGCTGGTATTCAGTCAGGTTAACCGAAAAAAATTCATTTCCTGCTGCCATACCCCCCACAGGTACAGTCACCTCTCCGGGAGTGTCAGCAAGCAATTCGATCTGTTCTTGCATTTTATAACGGGTATTGGCCCGAATATAATACGCAATTGCCTGATTTTCATCCATCTGAATTGACAGGTTTACATCCTCAAGAGCTGCGTTAAAATCCCCGGTTAAACTATAAAATATACTCCTGTTAAGATAATTATGGCTATTTTTTTCCACATCCAGCCGGGCATTAAAATAGAGAATGAAATTCTTAAAAATGTCCAGGTCATTCCCGGCTGTTTTATTGGTGATTGTCAATAAAGGATTGTAATTATTTTGCTTATTCAACTCGTCTATGGCCAGATTGTAATATTGAAAACGGTCGTAATCCACGCTGTTTTTTTCAAATGCTGAAACAATAAATATAGGTTGCAGGTCGATAACAACATTCCTGTTCTGTATCAGGCCATCCTCCACATCTTCCTCTTCCTCTTCGGCCGGAAGGTCGCGTGAATCTTCGATGATCAGATTAATTCTCTGTCTCCGTTTTTTTGGCGAATCGTTTTGGGTTTCACCAGTGTTTTGTTCCTGCCGGTTTTCATCATTCAGACCAGGTGTGTCCTGATCAGGTATTGAATTATTTTGTGTGGAATCAGGCTGTACTGATGAGGACGGTGTTTGTTGTGTCTGATTTTGGGCCAGTTGTTCGGTTTCAATTCTGCGACTTTCCAGGTCGAACTGAGGATTCAGATGGGCAGCAATACGATAATCATTTTCAAATCCCGGACGACCAAGGATTTCCCGGGCCATCGCCCGGTTAAAATAAGCGCTGGCCATTTCAGGATTCAGTTTCAACGCCACATCGTAATCCATGATGGCCCCCTCATAATCGCCCAGCTTGTGCTTAACTATCCCCCGGTTGTTAAAAGCCAGCGCATTATCCGGCTCAAAACGGATCGCCTGATCGTAATCACGCAGAGCAGAGGCATAATCATCCAGTTCAAAACGGGCTAAACCCCGGTTGAGATAGGCTGCAGCATAATGAGGACGAAGAATAATAACCTGGTTCAAATCGCGAATGGCCTCTTCCACGTTCCCTTCCACAATATGTGCATTGCTCCGGTTCATCAAAGCATGTGTCGACTTAGGATTGATCTCCAGCGATTTATTATAATCCTGAATGGCACCTTCAATATCTTTTAAGGCTAATTTGGCAATGCCCCGGTTATTGTATATAGACTCGTTCTCCGGATCAAACTCCAAACCCCGGTTGTAATCCGCAATGGCCTGGTCGTATTCATTCAGGTTATGATATGCCATTCCCCGGTTCATGTAAGCCTGAGGATAAAAAGGCTTGATCTCAATCGCTTGATTGTAATCCAAAATAGCCCCTCTGAAATCCTCCAGCTGATGTTTGGCAACACCCCGGTAAAAATAGGGTTCCGGCAAATAGGGCTTAAACTTGATCACAATATTGAAATACTCAATGGCTCCCGTGTAATTGCCTATCGATATACGCGTACGCCCTACCCGTATATAATGATTGATATTTAGCTGTGCCTCAGAATAAGTTATGGTGAACAGCAGCAACAATAATATAGTTATTTGTTTCTTCATTTTTCTAATTCCTGGGTCAACAAAAATAATAGAAAATAAAACCGGGACAGTTCCAACTCCATTTTATTTCCTTTTTGTCCAAATATAAACAGGATTATTTCAATAAATATTTTTTATTGCTATTTTTGACAACAAGAGGAATAGTCGAAAAAAGGTTGATATTTGAATCAGTATCTTTGTTCTTTGTATTTTCCTTTGGGTGCCTGGTGGTTTATTACAAACAGCAAAATTAACCACGAAGTTCGCAGAGAATGCACAGAGCAACTAAAAAAACAATAAAATGAAGCATTTACTACACAACTTACTGGCAGCTCTTTTTGTTTTCACGTTTACTTTCCGGGGATATGGAGGTATGGATCCGGCAGATGAGAAAAAAGACCCCTGGAATTTCAAAGACATCATTGATCTGCCTGCAACACCCGTTGAAGATCAGCATCGGTCAGGCACTTGCTGGTCGTTTTCAACCCTGTCCTTCCTCCAGTCAGAGATGATCCGGTTGGGAAAACCCGCAGTGAACCTTTCCGAGATGTTTGTTGTATGGCATACTTATGCTGAAAAAGCCAGAAAGCATGTCAGAGTACACGGAAATCTCAACTTTTCAGCTGGAGGAGCCTTCCATGATGTTACCAATATGATCGCAAAATATGGCATGGTACCTGAGGAAGTGTACACCGGATTAAATTACGGGGAAGAAAAACATGTACATGGTGAGATGGACAAAGTGCTGCGCGAGTATGTCGATGCAGTCGTTGAAAATAAAAACCAAAAACTGAGTACAGCCTGGCACGATGCGTTTACACAAATCCTCGATATCTACCTGGGAAAAATTCCACAACATTTTAGTTATAAAGGAATGGAATACTCTCCACTTCGTTTTTCCGAAGAGGTCATAGGATTAAATATGAATGATTATGTAGAGATAACTTCCTATACCCATCATCCGTTTTATTCCAGGTTCATTTTAGAAATTCCCGATAACTGGTCGTGGGATGAAATGTACAATGTACCCATGGAGGAGTTGGAAGAAATCATCGACTATTCCCTGTCTAACGGCTACACAATTGCCTGGGCTGCAGACATCAGCGAAAAGGGATTCGCATCATCAAACAAAGGAATAGCCGTTTTACCGGCCATACCGGACGTGGATATGACAGATGCTGAGATAGCCCGCTGGGAAGCCCTGCCCGCAAGAGAACGGGAAAATGAATTGTATAGACTAAATAAACCTGTTCCGGAAAAGGAAGTAACCCAGGAGATGAGACAAACAGCTTTCGACAACTTCCAGACTACTGATGATCATGGAATGCATATCATCGGAATGGCCAGGGATAAACAAGGAAAAGTATTCTATAAAGTAAAAAATTCATGGGGAGAATACAATAAGTACAATGGATATTTCTACGCGTCAAAACCCTATGTGCAATATAAAACCATGTGCATAATGGTTCATAAAGATGCAATTCCTCCCATTATCAGAGAAAAACTTGATCTGTAGCCAACCTGGTTTGGAGTGTCGCAGAAAAACGCGTCACTGCATTTTTACAGATATGATTCAATCCATGAAACTATACCTGTTTATTTTTTCCTTTCTCCTGGCTTCCATCCATGGATTAGCGCAACCAATTACTGCAGATAATACCTGGTGGAATGAATTGCATGGATGGGAAGAAGGGGACCCGGGGTGGCGTAACTGGATCATCATTTCTCCCGGATACCTGGGGCCTAATGCTCTTCCTGTTCCTCATGTGCAAAAAGGAGAACTCAGAAAATCAACCGAACTGGAATTTGCTATTTCTAACCATTTCCACCCAGGTGACCCGACTGAAGATCTATCAGGGTATATTTATATTCCTTTTGCCGACAGCAAAATTGCCCTGGAGCTGTATGGTGTTGCCTTTGAACATTATCATTTCTCGGAAGAAATCCGTAACGAACGGTTTGCGCGAAACAAAGAGGGAAAAGGAACAACCATTGGCGATTTCTATTTCAGCACCCTGATACAGGTCTTCAAAGACAAAAAATTTCCTAATACAGTTTTCCGGTTTGCAACCAAAACAAGCTCAGGCAGCCAACTTGAATCGGCAAGGTATACCGATGATCATGCTCTGTTTTTGGATCTGAGCTTCTCAAAAAACATTGGCCACCAAACAACAGGACAAATAAAACCTTTTGGATTGATCGGTTTTTATACCTGGCAGACAAACGACGAAAACAACCTGCAAAACGATGCCCTGCTTTATGCACTGGGAACGGATTACTCAAAAGGAAACTGGCTCTTCTCAACCTCCTGGTCAGGCTACTCCGGTTATAAAAATCAACGCGACCAGCCTATGCAACTTAATTTTGACATACGAAAGGACTTTCAGGGAAAAGCCCTGCGTTTGCAATACCTGCACGGATTACGTCACTGGGATTATAAAACAGTCAGAGTATCTTTTATCTGGAAACTAACCCGATAATGTCAAAAATTCCTTTGATGGGAACATTTATGTAACTTTGTACCGTTCAGGTTAAGCACAAACGAAAACATAAAAATGAAAAAACTATCGCTTGTTATCGGTGTTTTTAACGAAGAATCCAATATCCGTGATCTCTCCGGTCAGATCATTACAGCACTGAAAGACATCGACTTTGAAGTGATTCTGGCAGATGACGGATCAACTGATGGAACACGCAACGAAATCCTCAACATTGATGATGAACGTTTTGTCCTGGTCGAACTCAAACGTAATTACGGTCAGAGTTCGGCACTCCAGGCCGGCATCAATTATGCCAGCGGTGAGTTTGTGGCGTTAATGGACGGGGATCTTCAAAACGATCCGGCTGATATTCCCCGTCTGTTGAAAATGATGGAAGAAGAGAGCTGGGATATGGTTGCAGGTGTGCGAAAAAACAGGAAAGACAATATGATGATGCGCAAAATACCTTCCCAAATAGCCAATTATATCATCCGTAAATCAACCGGAACCAAAATGAAAGACCTGGGTTGTATGCTTAAAATATTCACCAATGAAACCATAAAAAGCATTCATATTTACGGGGAGCTGCACCGCTTCATACCTGTACTGATTACCCTGGAAGGAGCTACCCGGTTCACACAGACAGAAGTGAACCATCGCCCCCGGGAGCACGGTTCCTCCAAATACAACCTTAGCCGAACGTATAAAGTAATCAGCGACTTGATCCTGATTCTTTTTTTTAAAAAATACCTGCAAAAACCTATGCATATCTTCGGAGGAATAGGAATTTTTGTGCTGGGTATGGGCATTATTATCAACATCTACCTTCTCATCCTGAAAATACTGGGACAGAATATATGGGGAAAACCAATCCTGCTTCTTGGCATCCTGTTGGTAATGGGCGGAATCCAGTTTATAACCATTGGGATCATTGCTGAGCTGCAAATGAGAACCTATTTTGAATCCCAGCAAAAGGAACCCTTTCAGATCAAACGGATAGTGAGAACTAAACAAAAAAATTAAAACAACACTATTCCGTCACTTCCTGGGGGAAATCAACAGAGTATTTATATTTTTGTATCAACCAATAAATTAAAAACCATGAATAAAAAATTACTCACATCCATCCTGCTGGCTTCGGTTGTTTTTCTCTTTGTGAACACCCAGGCTCAGGACAGGGTAATTCACGGAGTGGTACATACTTTCGACAGCATTCCATTAATGGATGTAAAAGTTAAAGTGAAAAGTTCAAAACAAACAGTCCACACCGACTCTCTGGGCCGGTTTACTGTTTCCACCCGGACCGATGATAAACTGACAGTAAGTGCCAAAGGTTTTTTTACTCAAAAAGTCAAGCTGGAAGAAAAAATAAAATTTGCTGCCATCAACTTAAACCTCAAGCCCGGGGACAAAAACAGGGAATACGCCATTGGTTACGGGCATGTAAATGACAAGGATAAATTAAATGCTCTGTCTAATCTGAATGAAAAAGATGCAGACTTTAGTCAGTACAGCAACATTTTCGATTTAATCAAAGGACGCTTTGCCGGTGTTCAGATCATCAATGGAGAAATCATTATCCGCGGCCAGAATTCTTTTTCCAGCAGCAATGCCGCACTCATCGTTGTGGATGGTGTTCCGGTTGATGGCAGTATCATCCAATCGATCCCTCCGGCTCAGGTAAAAAGCATCAATGTGATCAAAGATGGCAGTTCAGCAATTTACGGGGTGCGGGGAGCAAATGGAGTAGTGATCATTGAAACCAAAAGAGGCAATGACTAATACTAAGATGGATCACTCCTGAAGTTCCCGGTGTTCAAGTTTTACATTCACCGGAAAATTACTACGAAGATGGTTAGCCAGCTTTTCGGCAGCGTAAACCGAGCGGTGCTGCCCGCCGGTACATCCAAATGCCACAAAAAGATGCGTAAAATCCCGCTCCAGGTAATTCCTTAAAGCTTGTTCAACCAGCGCCTGAACTGAATTTAGAAAACCCTGCATTTCTGAATTCTGCTCAATAAACTCTTGTACCCTCAAATCTTTTCCTGTAAGAGTCTTCATTTCATCCATCCGCCCAGGATTATTTAACGACCGGCAATCAAAGATAAAACCACCTCCATTACCTGAGGGATCATCCGGAAGACCTTTTTTGTAGGAAAAACTGGTTACCCGTACCGTCAAATGACTGCTCCCCTGCCCCAGCTCTTTCAGCATCTTCGAACGGGAAACCAACTCCAGCACATGAATCAGTTCCGGAAGAAGAACGGGAAGCTTGAGATCAGTAAGCAGATACTGCAAATTCTTCAATGCATAAGGAATACTTTTCAGAAAGTGATCCTTTTTCTCGTAAAACCCCCGAAACCCATAAGCTCCCATGGCTTGCATAATACGTATGAGAACAAATCCGGTAAAATAAGAGGAAAACTCATGCTCGTCTACTGACATGTAATTCTTTAACTCTGACAAATAATACTTGTATAGCCTTATCCGGATTTCCGGAGGTATGTCAGCTTTCCCATCGTATAGTAGTGAGGCCAGGTCATACTGCAAAGGACCTCGTCTTCCTCCCTGGTAATCGATAAAGTAAACCGAATCATCTTTCAACATCACATTCCGCGATTGAAAATCACGGTACAAAAAATAACCGGAAGGAGCAGATAACAGGTAGTTGGTAAATTTCAGAAAATCATCCTCAAGTGCCTGCTCATCAAATGGAATTTTTGCCAGCTTTAAAAAATAATATTTGAAATAATTCAAGTCCCACAACATCGATTGCTTATCAAATGCTTCGCGGGGATAACAAACGGAATAATCGATATCCCTGCCGGCTACAATTTGAATTTTGGGAAGAAAAGCTAACACTTTACGATACTGATCTACAATGCTTTCAGAAAACCCTTCAGTCTCCCTCTTCTTCGACAGAAAATTAAATAAAGTAGTATTTCCCAGGTCTTCGATAAGATACTTTTTCAGATCGGAGCTAACCGCGTATATTCCAGGTACAGGAATTCCTTTTTTCAGAAAATGACTGGTAAAAGAAAGGAAAGCTGTATTTTCCTTCACATCAGTGTTGTAAACACCTATAGCCGAATAATTTGCACTATAAATCCTGTAATATTCCCGATAGGAACCGGATTCCGGCAAAAGGAAAAACCTGTTGGCTGCCTCCTGAAAATGGAGTTCAAACAATTGGATCAATTCTTTTTTTACTTCGTTTTTCAATGTTATGAAAGTTGAAAGATTAAACGTATTTTTATCTTTTATTTTCGAATCATGCGCAATTCCGGGATCAAAAATATTCTTTTTTTAAGGATACTCCGAATTATTTTTGGATTGTCGGGTATATTCTTTCTTTCAGCCATCATTATTTCCTTCACTACCCTGCCTTTTTGGGGCATTTACTGGCTGGGAATGAGCAAAACAGAGCCGGCCATTTCTCCGGCAACCATTATTATGCTGGGGGGAGGTGGCATGCCGAGTGAAAGCAATTTGATACGCAGCTGGTATATGGGTATGGCTGCCAAAAATTTTCCCGAAGCCAAAGTTGTCATTGCTATACCAGGGAATATAACCGATAGCATGAGCACATCATATCTGGTAAAAGAAGAGCTCTTAATCCGGGGAATCCAGCCATCCCGTATCCTCTTTGAGAACAAAGGAGCCAATACCCGTTCACAAGCGTTATACTGTTCCCGGATACTGGATATCGATGCCCCTGTCCTGCTAATTACTTCCCCAGAACATACCCGGCGGGCTGTTCTCTGCTTCCAGAAAACCGGATTTCGACATGTTCATGCCCTGCCGGCTTTTGAAAACGCTATCCGGGCCGATCTGACTTTTAACGACGATGAGCTGGGTGGGCGTAAAGTACCGGCTCCCGATGTCGGCCAAAGCATCCAGATCCGTTATCAGGTTTGGAATCATTTGAAATATGAGATCTCATTCATCCGTGAAATCATAGCTTTAGGCTATTACAAACTGAGAGGCTGGATATAAAAAAACCGGCAGCATGGCTAACCGGTTGTCCCTGAACCTGTATTATGAATGTCATCATCTCCTTCATCACCTGATAAGCCTTATCCCCGGAAACAACCGACTGATAACAACTACCCAAAAAAATGTTATTAAACAGCAAAGACCATTGAACAATTTTTGAATAATGTGTAACGCAAGTGTAATCGTATTTAAATTTTTATTCGCTAATTTGAATTTTTAATGTATGAACGTTATGAAGAAACAATTACTTCGTCTTTTTCTTCTTTTAATAAGCATTTTATACTTGCCGGGAAATTTGTGTGCAAATCCAGGAAAGCCCAATGTCATTCTCATCATGACCGACGACCAGGGGTATGGTGATTTTGGGGTTACCGGAAACAATCTCATTGAAACGCCGGCTATAAACAGTTTTGCAGCCGAGAGTGTTTCTTTCGATCGTTTTTACGTTTCTCCTGTTTGTGCTCCCACCCGGGCAACGTTGCTCACCGGCCGATACTACCTGCGCACAGGAGTTACCGGTGTTACCGGTGGTGAAGAAACCATGAATGACGAGGAGGTGACCCTGGCTGAAATTTTTAAATCAAATGGGTACACTACCGGATGCTTTGGGAAATGGCATAACGGCGCTAACTATCCATATGATCCTATAGGACAGGGATTTGATGAATTCATGGGATTCACAGGAGGGATTATTCGCAACTATTTTCATACCAGGCTCAGGCATCAGACCAGTATAGTGCAGACAGAAGGTTATCTGACGGATCTCTTTACCGATAAAGCTATAGATTTTATAGAAGCCAACAGGCACAAACCATTTTTCTGCTACATCCCGTATAACGTGCCGCATACACCCATTCAGGTTCATGACGAGTTGTTTGAAAAATATCTGAAAAAAGGATTAAACGAATATGATGCAGGCATTTATGCCATGTGCGAATCAGTGGATCAGAATGTACAAAAGCTATTGGGAAAAGTAAAAGACCTGAATCTGGATAAAAATACGATCATTCTGTTTTTAACAGATAACGGTCCAAACGGAAACAGGTTTAACGGGGGGATGAAGGGGAAAAAAGCCCAGGTAGATGAAGGCGGAATCCGGGTTCCGCTTTGGATTCGATGGACTGGAAAGTTACGCCCACATAGAGTTTCTCAATTAGCAGATCATATTGATATTTTACCCACAGTGCTTGACCTGTGTTCCATTGCCTTACCCGATTCGCTGATCATTGACGGGAAATCACTGAAACCTCTTCTGTTTGATCCCTTGGCAGAATGGCCCGGGCGCCCGTTGTTTTCTTATTTCCTGGGAAAAGGCACAGTGCGGGATAACCGGTTCAGGTTGACTGTTGACAATAAAAATAAAAAATCGTTGTATGACATGATTGCCGATCCTTCCCAGTTATCAGACATCGCACACCAAGATCCTGAAAAAACGAATGAGTTATTTCTGTTGTATCAAACCTGGCTGAATGATGTGCAACCTGAAAAGTCAGCATTCCGGGAGGAGCTGGGGCATCCGGAACAACCTATTGTTGACTTGCCTGTTACCAGCGCTCAGCTGCATGGAAACCTGAAGTTCAAAAACCAGTTTGGATACGCCTTTGACTGGGCTGTAAACTGGAAATCATCAAGCGATAGCTTCTCCTGGGACGTTCAGGTGGTTCATGACGGAATGTATGAATTCTTCCTGCAGTACCTCATTCCACCTGGTTGTGAAGGGATAAAAATTGAAGTTCAGGCAAATAGAAAATCACTCATAAAAACGGTGGAGGAATCATTTGTTCCGGAGCCTTACCCAAATCGCGATCAGGTAGACCGGGGCCGTTCACCAGAGATGAAATGGGAAAACTTCTCGTGGGGAAGCTTATCCCTCCAAAAGGGGGCATATACAATAACAGTCAAAGCTCTGGAGATCCCAGGTCCACAGGCTGGCGAATTTTATGGATTAAGAATTAAAAACAGGATAGCAATAGATGAATAAAAAAACAATGAAGTTTTTATCCAAACTTCACATTTATGGCGGACTGATCAGTTCCTTGTTTTTTTTGGTCGTGGGATTGAGTGCACTGAATTTTCAACATCAGTTCCTGCCTGAAAAAGATACGAAAACTGCCACTTACACCAAAATGATAAGTTTTGATGCATCCTTACAAGCCGATTCACTTTCAAAATTCATTCGTTCAGAATTGGGGATCAGCGGGCATCTGCCCAAATGGGAATTCAGACAAAACAAGTCCGGAATGTTTCGTTTTTTAATCCTGCGACCCGGACGTACCTTTGAAGTAAAACTCAACAGAAATGATGATCAGGTAGAAGTAACAGAGATCTTTCACAGCACAGGGAAAGTCCTCCGCGCCATGCATTTTGGAAGCAGCCGCAATAAGTTGGGCTATACGCTACTCGATATCTGGTCATTCTATGGCCAGCTGGCAACAATAGTTGGGTTCCTGACTTTAATCTCCAGTATTTTTTTCTGGATGAACAGATCAGTAAAAAACAAAAAACAGTGGGGGGCAATCCTTGTTATTGGAATATTTTCGGTATCACTAATCTTATATATATGGTTAATCGGTTGAAATGGTATAAACGAAATCGTAAAATTCATTTTATTTCGAGTATTCTGGTTTTTACTTTTTCCTTCATGTATATTATCACGGGTTTTGTTACAAGCAAACACGAATGGTTTACGGTTGGAGAGGATGTAAAACACACACAAAATCTCCCATTACATTTCGTGCCTGATACAACCAATTTAAAAAAACTGGGAAGGGAATTAAAACGGGAATTTGATCTGAATGGGCGCATGGATTACACAAAAAACAAAAAAGGAGATATTTCATTTCGTTATATTCGTCCCGGGATAGTTCAACATGTTCTGATGAACAACGATCTGGACAGTCTGGTCATCACCCATACTGAAAGGAAAACTTTATATGAAATAAATAAACGTGTTCACCGGGTTCATGGATTCCAGGGTGGAGTGCTTTATTTTATTTGGGGTATCTTACTTGATCTTACTGCTCTTTCGATGATTCTTTTTTCGGTTACCGGTATAGTCATGTGGTATCGGTCAAGAAAAATATATACATTCGGATGGCCAATTCTTATTGTTGTTTTTGTTCTCGGAATACTTGTTTTTACATTTCTAAAATTTTAAAAAAATGAAACGAACCTGTTATTTCCTCACCATTTTCTTTCTGCTCGTCTATGGATGTGAAAGGCCATCTGAAAAAATGATTGTTTTTCCACAGGAAGACTGGCAGGTTGCAAGTCCTGAAAGTCAGGGGATCGATAAGAAGAGACTGGATACAGCCATGTCCTATCTCGATTCCGTTTGCGGAGACCTGGGCACCTCCCGGAGTATGGTAATCAAAAACGGGTATATTATCTGGCAGGGCGATGACATCAAAAGCAGGCACCTGGTTTGGTCGTGTACTAAGTCGTTCATGAGCACCTGTCTGGGGCTTTTATGGGACGACGGGCTGTGTAGTCCGGATACAAAAGCGCAAATACATTTCGACAAGCTGAAGGTTCATTATCCTGATGTGACCATCGAACACCTGGCCACTTTCACAAGCGGCTATAATCATGAAAAAGAGGATGTTTTTGAACCGGTTCAGCCGGATTATGCTCCCGGGGAAGCATTTCATTATTCCCGGCAGTCGGATGTGCTGGCCCGTGTGCTTACAATGGCGGGCAAAGAGTCTCTTGGCAGTCTGTTTGAACGCCGGGTAGCTTCGGTTATCGGAATAACCCCCGAACAAATGGAATGGAAAGATAAGGGTCAGGTCAACGGAATTACCTTAAATGGAGGTGCGGGAATGCCGGAAAGCGGTGTTTATATAACAGCTGAAGCCATGGCACGTTTCGGATGGTTGTATTGCTGTAATGGAAACTGGAACGGCCAACAGGTGATCAGCACGAAGTACATCCACTATGCAACTTCTCCCAGAGTTTCAACCGTCATCCCTCCCTACGATACAAAGGCATGGTATGCAGGGCTGCTTACCGGGAACTACGGACTGAACTGGTGGGTAAACGGAGAAAAACCAGATGGAACACAAATGTGGCCACATGCCCCCGAAGGAACCTTTGCAGCCCAGGGAAACAAAAACAATATCTGCCTCATAGCCCCTGCCTGGAATATGGTGATCGTACGAATAGGCGGAGACGAAATCATTGATACCGATTTATATGACGGCGTCTTTAAACGTCTTACACCTCAATAAAACACATAGAATCAATGAAGCTCCGTAAATCCTGAGAACCTGATTCTATTTCAATTTTATAATTTTTTTAATACATTAACTAAATTTATTTTTCTTCTCATGAAACGAATTCATAATTACTACCTGATAACCTTGCTTTTATGCTTCTTTTTCATACCAAAAAAAACTGTTTTTTCGCAGGAAGCATTTAAAATTCACACACATCTGAAAGGACAACATCCGCGCATTTTATTCACTGAAGAAGAAGCTGAGATCCGTGCAAGGGAACTGAAGCAACAGTTGCCGCAGGAATGGGATGCCTTGATGAATCAATGCAAAAATATTGGCTATCCTTCCACAACTTCCATCCCTGGTCAACGGCAATGGTGGTATTTTAGCCGGATGGGAATTGGTGTTGGCCTTTCCAAAGACGCAACCCTGATTGCCAAAGGAAAAAGCTGGCTGAACACTTGTTACCAGGAAGACTGGGAAGGAGCAATCCAGGCCGAAACATCGGTAGGCCTCGATGTAGCACATAAGCTTGCAGGATTTGCACTATTGTACGACTGCATGTACAATTACCTCGACTCTACAGAAAGGTCGAATTATGAAGAACTGATGAAGACGGGTATGACCCGGTTCAGAATCCGCGGATATGATTTGAATGATTACTGGACAAACGACTACCAGAACAACCACATGCATTTCAGGGCTACGGCATCTTTGTATTGCGCTATAAACCTGATCGATAAATATCCGGAAATGCAATCGGAATACAATTATGTAAAAACAGTGTGGGAACGGATCCTCCATGTTTCACCCCACGACGGATCCAATCATGAAGGATTGAATTATGCCAATTATGGCGGGCAAATGCTTTATCCCGGCATACATGCGCTCAGGCATTGTACGGAGATGGATCCTGCCAGTAGTGAGCATTATCGGAATGTGGGGTATTATTACATTTATCATGTCACTCCTGATCTTTCTGCCGGATTCGGTTTTGGCGATTCAGCCAATTCGGCAGCGGCCAGTGGTCCGAATTATCTGTTTCAAATTGCTGCTCTCACCGGGGATCCATACATTCAATATCTGGCTTCTAATCTGAGAAAAAAACATTCAGAGGCGTTCTTTCTCGCGCAATGGCCTGCAATTTATATCGATCCCAACCTTGAAAAAAAGAATTTCCAGGACCTTCCACTACACCGCTATTTCGAAGATATAGGAATAGTGATCTGCCGAAACAGCTGGGAACCTGACGCAACTGCAATAGCTTTCAAATGTGGCCCGTTGGGCGGACATATCCTGAATGAAACCCGGGGAACAGCCTATTCCCATTTTACTGATTATGTGAATGTGGCACACGATGATCCCGATGCCGGTACATTCCTCCTTTTCTCCAAAGGAAGCTTTCTGACTACCGGCGACGGTTATGAAAAAAAGAATAAAATTACCACACAGCACAGTACATTTATTGTTGATGATGCTACACAATATGGAGGAGGTGGAGCATGGAGCCAGCCCAAAAAATTAAACCAGTATGCCTGGCAAAAAGAATTTGCAGAAGTAAACGACAGGGTTGTATTTTCAGGCGACATGAAAGGGGTTTATCCCGGCATGAGAAAACTGAACCGTACCTTTGTTTCCCACAAAGCTAATTATATAGTTATTTATGACGATGCAGCTTCGGTAAACACAGGCAGGACATTTGAATGGCGGCTGCAGACAGAAGGCGAACTGATAGCAGCAGGAGAAAAAACATATAACATAACCAACGGAAATGCAAATGCGTTGGCCAAAATACTCTCCCCGGCAGAAGCCGACTGGTCAGTCACAACCAATAATATTGGAAATATATTACGTGCCCGGTTATCCAATCAGCAGAATAACAGATACATGATACTATTATGGCCCAATGCATCCGATCTGAATGCAATTGCTGAAAATATAAATACAGAAGAAGCACTTGGGGTAAAAGTGGTCGTTGATGGGAAAAATGAATACACTTTATTTGGGAAAACAGAAAATGAGCCGGCGGAGGTCGGGAAAATTTCATTTAACGGTAATACCCTGCTACTGTTTGAAAATGAAGATAAATCGTTTTCTTCGGCATCCCTTGTAAACGGGATCATGATGACTCATGATGATGTTAATTATTTCTCATCCACTGAAAAAATAAACTTTGGAATAGAAAACATTTCACAGGGAAAAACAGCTTTACGCTATGCTGTAGGTCCCTCCTCAGAAACAAAAAACCCTGAAAATGTGGAAGTCACACTGGGTGGTCTTCTCCAGAATAAAACCTGGTACCTGGTGCGTGAAGGCAAAAAAACAGGAGTTAAAGTGGAAACCAACAGCGAAGGTGAAGTGACCGTGTTGTTGGATGTCACCCAGCCAACCAAATATCTGATGTCACCTGATTCAATTTTAACGAATCCGTTAGGCACATCTGATAAAAATAACGGGATGGAAACCGCACTGAATATTTATCCCAATCCCTCAGACGGATTAATACATGTTCATTACAATCACCCCTCCTCAGGTAATTTATGGGTAACCGTTTTCACAGCATCAGGGAAACAAATTTTGAAGAAGCAATTTGAAAAATCTGATCCACGCTTTTTCGGCCAGTTAGATTTAAGTTCTCAGCCCAAAGGAATCTATCTGGTCCAGCTCAGTTTTGATGATCAAACCCTGATGAAAAAAGTTGTGCTCCATTAAAATGCAGAATCGTTGCGTATGAAAAAAAGCCCCGGACTTTACCGGAATAAAAATGATAAATAAAACTTACGCAAGGAGTGAGGAGCAGAGGAAAATCGCTCAGTTGTTCCTATATTTGTCTTATAAAAACAAAATTCATGATATCCATTGACCGGTTCAACGCACTTAAATCAAAACTTTCCGGTGACCTGTTTACAGATCAGGTTTATCGGGTGCTTTATTCCACCGATGCCTCGCAATACAAAGAAATGCCGCTGGCAGTAACCCGTCCCCGGGATAAAGAAGACATCCGGAAAATTATCGCGTTTGCAAGGGAAACGCACACATCGGTAATTCCAAGAGGAGGAGGCACATCACTTGCCGGACAGGTTGTTGGTCCCGGAATTGTCGTTGATGTTTCAAAATACATGAATAAAATTCTGGAGATCAACTCCGAAGAGCATTATGCCCTTGTGGAACCCGGAGTTATCCCGGCCGAATTAAACCAGCAGTTAGCGCCCTACGGACTTCAGTTCGGACCTGAAACATCTACCGCTAACCGATGTGTTATTGGAGGCATGCTCGGTAACAACTCGTGTGGATTACATTCCCTCATTTACGGCAGCGTCCGCGATCACATCCTGGAGGTTGATACCATTCTTTCTGATGGGTCTGAAGTTACTTTCAAAGCCTTGTCGCCCGATGAGTTTCATCAAAAAATGAATGGCCATGGCAATCCCCTGGAGAAGGCTATTTATACGAACATCTACGAAATACTTTCCAATCCTGAGAACCAGAAAGAGATCCGTGATCAGTTTCCCGATCCAAAGCTCACCCGGCGTAATATGGGTTATGCCATAGATGTTTTGCTGAATTCAGAAATTTTCACTCCGGGGGGAGATGCTTTCAACTTCTCGAAACTGCTTGCCGGTTCAGAAGGTACCCTTGCGTTCACCTACCGGATTAAGATAAATCTCATACCTCTTCCACCTAAACACAAAGGACTGTTATGTGCCCACTTCCGCACCGTTGAAGAATCGCTGGAAGGCAACCTGGTGGCATTGAAACATCATCCCGGGGCGATTGAGCTGATGGATGACATCATTATGCAGTGTACCAAGGAAAACATTGAACAACGGAAAAACCGCTTTTTCATCCAGGGCGATCCGGGAGCATTGCTGATGATTGAATTTGCCTGTGAAACAGAAGAGGAACTGCGGGTAAAAGCGGCAGCTTTGGAAAACGACTTACAGACGGCAGGACTGGGTTATCACTACCCATTGGTCACGGGTGCTGACAACATCAAACGGGTATGGTCATTGCGAACTGCAGGCCTGGGACTGCTATCCAATGTTCCCGGCGACCGGAAAGGGGTTGCTGGCATTGAAGATTCGGCTATTCCTCCGGAAAACCTGCCCGCGTTTATCATTGAATTCAAAAAGATGCTCTCCAAACTAGGGCTGACAAGCGTTTTTTATGCCCACGTGGCAACCGGGGAAATCCATTTTCGCCCCCTGCTGAATTTCAAAGATTCAGCCGATGTGAAGCTGTTTGACCAGCTCATGACTGAAATGGCAGCCCTGGTGAAACAATTCCGCGGATCATTGAGTGGCGAACATGGTGACGGAAGAGCCAGGGGGAAGTTTATCCCCTTCATGCTGGGTGAACACAACTACCAACTCCTGAAAAGGCTGAAAAAAACATGGGATCCGGAGAATATCCTGAATCCCGGGAAAATTACCGATACCCCTCCTATCACTGAAAAGCTACGCGTAGAACCAGGGAAACCCACGCCGAAATTTGATACGATTTTCGACTTTTCAAAGAACATGGGTTTCTTCCGCAGCATTGAGAAATGCAATGGATCAGGCGATTGTCGTAAAAGTAGCATCATTGGCGGGACTATGTGCCCTACCTATATGGCTACCCGCGACGAAGATAAAACGACACGGGGAAGAGCCAACATTCTCCGTGAATTCCTCTATTCCAACGAGAAAAAAAATCCTTTTGACCACCGGGAAATTTATGAAATACTCGATTTGTGCCTCTCCTGTAAAGCCTGCAAATCAGAATGCCCGTCGAATGTGGATATGGCCAAACTAAAAGCCGAATTCCTTCAGCATTATTACGATATTCATGGCATTCCCCTGCGTTCGCGGCTGGTTGCTTATCTGCCCCGGCTGAATAAACTGGCGATGATAGTGCAACCCATAGCCAACCTGGTGATGAAAACACGGGTGTTTAAAAAAGCTATCGGAATGGCCCCGCAACGTAATCTGCCCGCCTTATCAAAAATCACACTCAACCGACGTGTTGCAAACGGAATACCTCATTCAGATCAACCGTCAAAAGGAAAAGTATATCTTTTTAATGATGAGTTTACCAATTACAACGAGAGCGATATAGGGATCAAAGCCATCCTGCTGCTTACCCGGCTGGGGTATGAAGTAAAAATACCCGTGCACAGGGAGAGCGGGCGTACTTTTCTTTCGAAAGGACTGATACATACCTCTCAAAAGATTGCCAATGAAAATGTCACTCTGCTCAAAGATATGATCTCAGAAGAGACACCCTTGATCGGCATTGAACCCTCTGCAATCCTTGCCTTCCGCGATGAATACCCGGAATTGGTGGATAAAGCGTTACAGCCGGCAGCAGAACAACTGGGAACCCAAGCCCTGATGTTTGATGAGTTTATAGCTACAGAAATTAAAAAGGGAAACATCACCCCGGAGCCGTTTACAACAGAGAAAAAAAACATCCTTTTGCATGGCCACTGCCAACAAAAAGCAGTTGCCAGCACCGACTCCACCAAACGTATGCTTACTCTGCCCAAAAACTATACGATCAAAGAGATCCCTTCAGGTTGCTGCGGTATGGCTGGTTCATTCGGGTATGAAAAAGAACATGTTGAGCTCTCCATGAAGATTGGCGAACTGATACTTTTTCCTGCTGTCAGACAAGCTGCGGAAGAAACGATTATCTGTGCCCCGGGAACCTCATGCCGGCATCAGATCAAGGACGGGACAGGGAGAAAAGCCCTGCACCCGGTTGAAGTTTTATACGATGCCCTGGCTCCTGAATAACCGTTTCCCGTAATGATTACTTCCTTTTTCGGAATAGCGGCAAGACAGAAAACGGTGTATCAGAAGTTGGTAGCTACATACAGATGATGGTTGTTACATCCTGTCGAACAGGATTTTTTCTACCTGGCTGTAGTCGATATCTTCCTTCTCTCCCAATTTACTACCGCGCTTTTTGAAGCGTTCAGATATTTTCCTGATGGTTTCCTCAGGCACTCCGTATTCGCTCAATCTACAGGGAACACCCAGGGATTCGAAAAATGAAACTGTTCTGGAAATGGTTTGGTCAATCCGTTCATCGATGGTTCCTTCCTTGATTCCCCAAATCCTTTCTCCGAATTGTAAAATCTTATCCTGTTTACTTTTGCGTTTTAAATTCATCACTCCGGGAAGTACAACAGCCAGGGTGCGGGCGTGGTCAATACCATGAAATGCAGTCAACTCATGTCCAATCAGGTGAGTTGACCAGTCCTGTGGCACCCCCGTGGCAATCAATCCGTTCAGGGCCAGGGTTGCTGACCACATAAAATTGGCCGCAGCATCATAATCCTGTCGGTTGCCCAGCACCTTTGGTCCTTCTTCAATAAGCGTTTGCAGGATGCTTTCAGCAAACCGGTCCTGCAAAGGTGCATTTACAGGGAAAGTAAGGTATTGTTCCATCACATGAATAAACGCATCCACAACGCCGTTCGCCACCTGTTTGTCAGGCAGAGAAAATACAGTGACCGGATCCAGTATGGAAAACCCGGGCAGCACTTTTGGTGAACCAAAGGACAACTTCTCACGGGTAGATTCACGTGTAACCACCGTGTTTCCGTTCATTTCAGAACCTGTAGCCGGAAGGGTAAGAACAGCGCCAATCGGAAGAGCATCTTCAGGTTCAATGATATACCGCTGAGAAAAAAAATCCCAGGGATCATCTCCTGAATAAAGTGCTCCGGCTGCTACAAATTTTGTGGCATCAATCACCGATCCACCCCCCACAGCCAGTAAAAAATCAATGTTCTCACGCCTGACCATCTCTATGGCCTTCATGCAGGTCTCATAACGAGGATTCGGCTCAATCCCGGCAAACTCCAGGTGATCAAAATCTTTCAACGATGCCTTAACCTGTTGGTAAACCCCGTTGCCTTTGATGCTTCCTCCACCATATAGCATTAACACCCTGGACCCCTGAGGAATTTCATTTTTCAGCCGGGAAATACTTTCTTTGCCAAATATTATTTTTACCGGATTCGTGTATTCAAAATTATACATATTGAAATTTTTAAGTTGTATCTACTATTAAATACAATTATTTTTCTAATTTGTTGACAAGATAAAAATATTTAACATGTTTAAAAAATCCGCTGGTGATCAAAAAAAATCTTTTTCAGAAACCATAGAAAGTTTTCATGATGAACAGCTGATTGCTTGTTTAAGAAAGCGGGATCATTATCAGAAGGAAGCAGTTGACCTGGCTATTCAGGAGGCAATCAAAAGGAATATTATCCGGTCAGAAGAGGATTTACTGAGTCCGCGGTTTCGCTCAGAACCCGTGAAGTCAAAACTTTTTCCTAATATTGAAAATACGGAAAGCAAAAGAAAAATAAAACGAAGTATAGGACGTTCACTGTTCATCACAGGCATCATTCCGGTTATCCTGGGTCTGTTTCGTCTGAAAACAGGATTCAATTGGGAAGGAATTGTGGCACTGTCCTTTGGAATAATCTGGATCGCGATATCAGCATGGATGATCCGGAAAATTAATCCCCGGGCTGTGAAGGTTCTTTTAATCATGACAGGACTATCATTCGTTTTTTTTCTGTCAGGACTAGTTCCTGTTACCCGGTTGGTACTCATGGACTGGTTTATCATAGTTGTAATCTACCTTTTGGTTATTTATGGATTGATTTTTGTTCTCAAGCTTGAAAAACAGACATAATCATTCCAGTCATTTTTAAGAGACTGTTTTGATTTTGTTTTTTAGAAATATTTTGATCTGTTTTTTGCTCAGACAAGGCAAAATTGACGCGAATAGCCATAGCTATTTAAGGAAATTTTGCAGCAGTATGAGTGAA
>Ga0172382_10003245_pt1 | contig 25968 bp, 22 predicted proteins | sample Leawel138RmetaG_FD_122245 | JGI IMG/M metagenome (GOLD analysis project Ga0172382, IMG submission 122245) | Leachate microbial communities from a municipal landfill in Southern Ontario, Canada - Leachate well 138R metaG | ecosystem: Engineered > Solid waste > Landfill > Unclassified | place...
CAGGGCGAGCGTCATCTGTCGGGCGAGCAGGCGTCGCTTGAACTGGCCCTGACAGGTCGCATGCTGCCGGAAATCGAATTTGACATTCTGTGCCGCATTGATGAACTTGAGGGGCGGGAAGTATCCCCGCTCATTGCCCGGGCCCGTACACAACCGAAGGCGGTGACACCACCCGCATTTTCGCTGCCTGACGGGGCAGACTTATTGCTCACGGCACGCCGCGTATTGCTGGATGAGCTGCTGCCGCAATTGCCCCGTGACCGTACCTATGATGCGCTGATGGCGGCGAACGCCATGGCGATTGCCGCTCGCGAACTCAGTGACCTTGGCAGTATGGCTGGCGCAGCTGAAACGGCGATTCAGGCGTTTTTGGCCAAGGTTGAAAACACCCGTGCATCGTCAGCCACAGCGGCGGCAAGCAGCGCGGAAGGCCGGCTTGCGCGGCTGTTGCGCGCCCGCGAGCTTGCGGCTGATCACACGGAAGCACTGCGCAGCGTGTTGATGGAACAGACCTGCGCACGTTTGCAGCTCAGCAACCCCAAGTATCTGGCGGTGCCACCAGCTTGAGTCGCGCGAGTAACACCTGAATATAACGATGTCATCGGAGACCATCATGGCCAAACCGTTCCATGACGGGCTGGAGCCCAATCCCGCCAATTTTTCTGCCCTCACGCCGGTAAGCTTCCTGAAACGCTCGGCGCACATCTTCCGCGACCGGACGGCGGTGGTGGACGACGACATGACTTTAACCTACGGCGAACTCTATGGCCGTTGCCGGGCGCTGGCATCTGCGCTTGAAAACGCCGGCGTGGGCGCGGGTGAGACCGTATCAGTGCTTTGCCACAATACGCACGAGCTCTTGGAGTGCCATTATGCCGTGCCCATGCTGGGCGCCGTGTTGAATGCCATGAACACCCGCCTGGATGCGGCGACGCTGCGCTTCATCTTGCAGCATGGGCGTGCGCGAGTATTGATCTACGATACGCAATTCGAAGAACTGCTCAGGGACGTCCTTGAACCCTTGGAAGACCCACCCATGCTGGTGGCAGTGGCCCGGCAGAAGGGGGCGTCGCAGGGGCTGGCTGAAGTCGAGTACGAACAACTGGTAAAGAGCGGCGATCGTGATTACCCATGGGCCAAGGTAGCCGATGAGTGGCACCCGATTGCCCTGAACTACACCTCGGGCACGACCGGCAATCCCAAGGGGGTGGTGTACCACCATCGTGGTGCTTATCTGGCTGCCATGGGCAATGCGATGGCGATGGCCATGTCGCCGCAGACGGTGTATCTGTGGACTCTGCCCATGTTCCATTGCAACGGCTGGTCTTATTCCTGGGGCGTCACAGCAGCGGGAGGAACACATGTCTGTCTGAGCAAGGTTCAGTCTGACGCGGTACTGCAGCGTATCCGCAATCACGGTGTGACCCATATGTGCGGCGCGCCTGTGGTGTTGAACATGCTGCTGAATGATTTTCATCAATGGGGTGAAAGGCTCGATACCCCGGTGCAATTCGCGCTGGGTGGGGCGGCTCCGCCCAGTGCCGTTATCCAGCGCGGCCAGGAACTCGGCTTTGATATTGTGCATCTGTATGGGCTGACCGAATCCTACGGTCCTTCCATCGTGTGCGTGGTTCAGGATGACTGGAAGGATCTCGCCGTCGACGATCTGGCCCGCAAGGTGGCGCGTCAGGGCGTCGGGCTCTATGCCATAGACGACGTTGCCATTGCAGGTGCAGTGCCAGGGGAATTCGCTCCGGCCGACGGCCAGAGCATGGGTGAACTGCTGCTGCGGGGCAACACCCTGATGAAAGGCTATCTGGGCAACCCAGCGGCAACCCAGGAAGCCTTCGATGGGGGTTGGTACCATACCGGCGATTTGGCGGTGATGCATCCGGATGGCTATGTCGAACTCAAGGACAGGGCCAAGGACATCATCATTTCCGGGGGCGAAAACATATCCAGCCAGGAAATCGAAGAAGTGCTGTACCGGCACCCGCAGGTACTGGAAGCGGCGGTCGTAGCCATGCCCGATGAAAAATGGGGCGAGACACCCTGCGCCTTCATCACGCTCAAGCAGGGTCAGAATATGGCTGACGAAGCCGAAATCATTGCCTATTGCAGGGCGAACCTGGCATCGTTCAAGACGCCGCGCAAGGTCGTTTTCTGCGAGCTTCCCAAGACATCGACAGGCAAGATCCGCAAGAATCTCTTGCGTGAACAGTTGATCCACACTCAATAATTAGTGCACTCAAGGGGTATCGATGGTTGGGGATTTCGATTCATTCAAGGCCAGCCTGAGTCTGTCGAAGATCGAGATCTGCCGTGCCTTGTACCGGCAGAACACCGACCGGATACGTATCAAAAAAGAGCATGTGGCGGTGCCCAATCTGGTTCGCATCATTGATTCAACCTTGCGGCTGACTCGTGCCAAAGGCTTTCATGCCATGTCTTTACGCGACCTGTCTGCCGATACGGGCCTGAGCATCGGCGGGCTGTATGCCTACATTCGCGGCAAGGATGACTTGGTGCAGCTGATTCAGCTGCATGGCATGCTGCTGACGCGCCACACCCTCCATGATTACACCAAGGATGTCGAAGACCCCTGGGCACGTTTGCATGCCGCCGTGCGCGCCCACGTTTACCTGAGCGAACTGATGCAGCCCTGGTTCTACTTTTCGTTCATGGAAACCCGCAACTTGCCGCCACCGCACAAACAGGAAGCCGTCGCCATCGAACGTGAGGTCGAGGACATCATCCATGACATCATTGCGCGGGGCATGGCTAAGCAAGTTTTTCGTGAGGTGGATGCCCGGTTGCTGGCGGCACTTTCCAAAGCGATGATGCAGGACTGGTATCTCAAGCGTCGTAAATATCGTGATCTTCAGGTCGACCCGACCGCCTATGCCGACTTCTTGTGCACCGTGCTGGACCGTTACCTATTACCTGAGCCGGTTGCTGCAGGGTCCAGTGATGCTGTGTTTCCGGATTGATACGAATTCTTCAGAGTATCCCTTGCGCCGAATGCTTGAGTTCGGGCCGGTTTTTGATGAACTCATGGGCGGACCGGATCAACCAATCGAGCGTTGGGTTGCGGTTGCCCTTGCGCCACACCATCCAGATTTCAATGGGGGCCAGGGTGTGCTTCTTGAAGGGCCGGAATTCCACCATGGGATCTGCGCTGTACCTGCTCAGCTCACCGGCTACGATGGTGAGCCCGAGACCCGCTTTGACCAATGCCACCATGGCCTGGGGTTCTACGCAGGATATGACTTTTTTGGGGACAATATTCGCCGCACGAAACCCCTGTTCGGTGATGCCCGCCATGTATTTTGAATGGACAGGGTCGTGCCCGATATAGGGTTCATTATCGAAATCGGATAATTCCAATTCCTTTTTCTTTGTCAAGCGGTGATTTGCCGGTACGACGCCCATTAGATTATCAACGCTGAGCAGCATTCGATCAAACTGAAACAGGTTGATGGGGGAACGCAGCAAGGCGGCTTCTATATCGTTTCGGACAAGCGCGTCCAATTGTTGAAGCGTCGTGAGCTCGTGCAGGACCAATTCGGCTAATGGATAATCCTTATTGAAACCGCTTAATAATCCAGGAAGAACTTCGTAAGCTGAAACAGGGGTAAAGCCTATTGAGAGCCGGCCCTCGGAACCCTTTGCAGCATCTTTTGCCAGATTGGCAGAGGTTTGGGCCACGTGGATGACTTCATGCGCGCCACCCAGGAAAGCCGCACCTGCGGCTGTCAGGCGGATCTCGCGCCCATTGCGTTCCAGCAGCTGGACGCCAAGGCGGGCTTCAAGCAGCTTGATCTGACGGCTTAAAGGGGGTTGGGTGAGATTCATGCGCTTGGCCGCCCGGCCGAAGTGCAGCTCTTCTGCCACGGCGATAAAGCATTGCAGCTGGTGGATATCAAACGGTATGGACATCAATTGTTGTATCAGATCATCCAAATTTTGGATTGGACTGCACGCATGTTGCTTCCTATTATACCTGTGGGATCCAGGGCGCCTGCTTGCCGCTCGAATTATTCAGAGCATCCTTAAGGATGCTCTGAATAATTCACCACGCCGCCTGCATCCCCGGAATCGGGCGGTCTGCTGCGTTGCAAATGCTCGCGATAGCTACGGCTATTGCTGCGCTTTGCGCCTTGCTTCCCATCCCGACCCGGGGCGCAGACTTACCGTTCGAATTATTCAGAGCATCCTTAACCCTGCGCATTCATGTTTTTGAACCCGTAATTCCTTGATCCATATCCACACCAGCGAATCTTAAAGGATTGGTTTATGCAAGTCATTGATGTAATAGCGGACATCCTCAAGAAAGAAGGCATACATACTTTCTTTGGTTATCCGACCACACCCGTTATCGAAGCGCTGGCCAAAGCCGGGATGCGGCCCATTCTGTGTCGCCAGGAACGGGTAGGCGTCGATATGGCAAACGGTTATGCGCGGATCAACCGTGGCAAGCCCTTTGGGGTTTTTGCCATGCAGTATGGTCCGGGTGCCGAAAATGCCTTCTCCGGTATTGCCTCAGCCTATTCGGATTCGGCACCTGTGCTGCTGTTGCCGCTTGGGCATCGCAGGGAAATAGCCCAGGTGCATCCGTCGTTCCGTTCAAGCCGGGCAATGGAAAGCGTGACTCGTTCTGCTGAAGAGCTGTTGCTTGCCGATGAGACTCCGAATGTGATGCGCCGGGCGATCAATCAATTGCGGAATGGCCGGGTAGGGCCGGCCCTGATTGAACTGGCGCTTGATCTTGTGGACCAGGAAATCGATTATTCATCAGAGCATTATCGTCCTGTGCGTCAAACGCGTTCGGCGGGCGACAGCCGGGATATCGATGAAGCAGCCGCCATGCTGTTGGCAGCCAAGCGTCCGGTCATACAGGCGGGGCAAGGCGTGCTGTATGCGGATGCTTCGGCTGCATTGCTCGAACTTGCCGAGCTTGCCGATATACCCGTCTACACTACCCTTGAAGGTAAAAGCGCCTTCCCTGAAAATCATCCATTGGCGCTTGGTACCGCCAGTTCGGTTCAGACGGGCCATGGAAAGCAGGTAATTGATGATGCCGATGTCGTGTTTTCAATCGGCAGCAGTCTGACCCGTCACTTACTGGTCACACGCGTTTTCGGTGTACGGGAAAAGCGTATTATTCACGCCACCAACGATGCTCGTGACCTGAATAAGGGTTATGAAACAGAAATAGGCATTCTCGGCGATTGCGAATTGGTCTTGCGCCAATTGATTGAAGCGGTGCGAGATCGTCTCGGTTCCAAGCCCAGACAAACAGGCATTCGCGAACGCATTAAAACCTTGAAGGCTGAATGGCTCGGCCAGTGGCAACATAAGTTGGAAAGCACCGAAACACCAATCACCCCATATCGTGTGATCAGTGAATTCTCGCGTGTTATGAATGCCGACGATGCCATTGTTACGCACGAATCCGGAAGCCCGCGCGACCAGATCACCCCCTTCTATGAATCCACCCTTCCTCATAGCTATATCGGTTGGGGGAAGTCCCATGCTCTGGGCTCCAGTATCGGCCTGACCATAGGTGCCAAACTCGCCGCCCCGGAAAAGTTCTGTGTCAATTTCATGGGTGATGCGGCCTTTGGCATGACAGGGCTGGATTTCGAGACAGCTGTCCGTACGGGTACGCCAATATGTACCGTGGTCATGAATAATTCGACCATGGCCATCGAGAAAACCCATATGGAGCTTTCTCATTCCTTGCATCGCACCCGCGACATCGGCGGAAGCTATGCCAATATCGGGCGCGACCTGGGAGGCTGGAGCGAGCGGGTTGAAGATCCTGCCCAGATCGGCCCTGCATTCGAGCGGGCAATGGAACAGAACCGGCAAGGGAAGGCGGCCTTGATCGAGTTCATCACTAGCGAAGAAACCGAGTTTTCATTCAAACGGAGTTCTTTGGCCACATAAATGCGGGCGGGCGATGCGCCCGCTGACTTTACCAGGAGACACACGTATGAAAAAAATAAACCGCCGACAGTTTGTTACGGCACTTTCCGCAACGGCTGTCCTTCCAGCCCTTTCATTCAGGCATGCGCATGCAGCGTCTGACTACCCGAATCAACCGGTACGCATGATAGTGCCGTTCTCGCCTGGCAGTGCCACCGATATCGTGACCCGTACGCTGTCGAAGGAACTGCAGGGCGAGTTCGGGCAACCGTTCGTGACTGAAAACCGTCCCGGCGCCCTGACGACTATCGGCACGACCCACGTCGCCCAGAGCGCACCCGATGGCTACACTTTGCTGGTGGCGGCCCTATCATTTGTTTCGTCCCCCAGCGAAATCAAGAACCTGGCATACGATCCGGTGAAAGACTTCGAACCCATCGCGCTGATAGGGACACTTCCGTTGGTCTTGATGGTCAGGTCGGATTTCCCGGCAAACACCGTTGAGGAATTTCTTGAGCATGCCAAGAAAACCGCCAAGCCGCTTGTTGGCGGTTACGGTTCGGCCAGCAGTCGTGTTGCCGCCAATCGTCTGGGGGCATTGGCGGGCGTCCCTCTGACGGAAGTGCCTTATAAGGGCATTGCAAATGCGGTGACCGACCTCATCGGTGGCTTCGTGGATTTCACCTTTGCCGACATGGGTAATGTCACGCCGCATGTGGAAAGCGGCCGTCTGAAAGCCCTTGGTGTGACCGCGCAGGAACCGTCCATGTATGTGCCCGACTGGCCGCCGCTGGGGGCAACCATTCCGGATTTCGAAATCACGGCCTGGCTGATGGTGCTGGCACCCGCTGGCATTGACACGGCAATTGTGAAGAAGCTGCATGATGGCATTAACAAATGTCTGGAAACAACTTCCATGAAACAGACGCTGGAGCTTGTCGCCATCTCACCACCAACCGTTGCGCTACCTGATCTCAAGCCGTTTGTTGCGAGCGAAGTCGATAAATGGGCTGAACGCTACAAGGCAGCCGGGATACAGCCACAGTAATTCTGCTTTGGTTGCTGATGGCAGTCGCATAGCGGTAGTTGCGACTGCCATCTTTTAAGTCTCAAATAAACCACATCTTGCGGCTTTGTCGGCCTTTGCAAGGGCCATCTGACAGCAAATACCGCGGAAACGCTGCTATTCAGCTTTGGAAAACCTTGCTATCATTTTTTTAAAACCCGTGACCTTATGCGAGTTTTTCCATGACAAGGGGGCTTACGCGGCTGTGCTATCGCCGTGGCGCATTCACCGCCACCTTGTTTGCCGCAGTCTCACTGTCCTCTGGAGTCCAATTTGAACAAGCTTCCAGCAGTGCTGGCCGCGGTAACAGCCGCGGCAACCCTCGCCGCATGCGACAGTAGCAGCAACCATTCTGCTATCGAGCCGCCTACAGCCTCCTCGCCCAATATCTTGTTTGTCATCATGGATGATGTCGGTATCGACCAGATGACGTCATTTGGCTATGGCGGCGCCACGCCGCCCCGCATGCCCAATATGGATGCCGTCGCCGCAGCGGGCCTGCGCTTCCGGAATACCTGGGCAATGCCAGAGTGCTCACCGTCACGAGCTGCCTTTTTCCTTGGCCAGTATCCTTTACGCACCAATATTCTTCAGGCTATCGGCCCGAGCGATCTGGCGGTATCACACGTGTCGCCCTATGCCACGACGGCGCCAAAACTGCTGAAGAAAGCCAATTACGAAAGCGGGCTATTCGGCAAATACCATTTGGGTGGCCCGGAAAACAATCCGGCCATCAATTCCGGGCCCAGTGTGCTGGGCTGGGATTACTTCTACGGCTGGGTGGGTGGCTTGCCCGGCTCCGTCGATTCCACTGCTGGCGGTGTCGGGTCCAGCGGGCAATATACCTGCGGTTATGTGCCGTCCGCGGATGCGGGCGGGGCCAACTTCGGCGCCTGCTATCAGCCGGACGAAAGTTGCACCGAAATCCACGCTCTGGTGGGGCAGGATCCGGCCGGCTTGCAATGCCTGGACTCTGGTGGCATTTTTGCGCCTCGCCAGAGCTGCGGGTCCAGGCCCAGTTCGATCGATTTCACCCAGCTTAACGGCTATTACGTATCGCCGCTGGTCATCATCGAAGACGGCCACGTCGAAGAAGTCCCGCTCACGGATCCCCGTTCGCGCCGCTATCGCACCCGGATTGAAACCGATGCGGCGATCGAATGGATCAACAGCCGTCCGGCCGACCGTCCATGGATGGCCACTGTCAGCTACAGTGCCGCCCATACGCCCTGGCAGCCGCCCCCCGGTGACCTCACTCCAGGCCATGGCAGTGGCGTTGTTAATGATCTGGATTGCACGGACTTCTCGGCGGGGCGTGTGGTTCAGAACCGGATGACCGAAGCATTGGATACCGAGTTTGGCCGCCTACTGGTCGAAATCGGCATGGCCACGCGCGGACAGGACGGGAGCCTGATCTACGACCCAGCGGCGTCGAATACCGTGATTGTCATCGCTGGCGATAACGGCACGCTGGCCACGGCGGTCAAGCAGCCTTTTGTAGCCGGGCAGGCCAAAGGGACCACCTACCAGACCGGCGTGTGGGCGCCTCTGATCATCGCCGGGCCACAGGTCGAGCAACCTGGCCGCGAAGTCGAGCATATGTTGAATATGGTCGACCTGTTCCAGTTCTTCGGTGAGCTGGCGGGTATTGACGTTCACGAAGAAACGACGCGCACAGTCGATTCGGCGTCCGTGCTTCCTTATCTGACCCATCCGGCACATCCTGGTGTACGAAGCATCAACTTCACCATGGCGGGTTTCAACGACCAGGCCAATGGCGGTAGCAATGGGCCTTGCGTGATCAACTCGGCGTGCACACAGATTCCCACGACCAAAGGGGTGTGCGAAGACAACCTGGGCGTCTGGTGGGGGCCAAACTACGAGCCGGATCAAGGGGTGGTTGATAACGGTGGGGTTGGCTACAAGACTTGCGGCGAGGTGAACCAGGCCTTGTATGGCGATGGTCAGTCCATGGTAAGCATCCTGCCGGAATTCTCCGCAGCCATCCGCGACGACAGCTACAAACTGGTGCGCAATACCACGATGCACTTCGTGCCGGAAATCAACGATTTTCAAGAAATCACGACTGAAGAACTGTTCGAAATCAATCAGGCGGTGCCGGTACCCTTGCTGGACACGCCTGACCGCAATCTCTTGCTCGACGAGGCTGCGGTCCCGCCAGATATCCGGCTGGTCCACCACAGGCTGAAGCAGCAGATGGATGACATCCTGGCGTCTGAACCTGCATGCCCGGGTGATGGCAACCTGGATGGCGTGGTCGACGGTCGCGACCTCGAAGAATGGAGCCGTATTGCCCATGCCTGGGGCAAGTCCAGTGTCTATGATTTCAAGATTGACGGCGTTTTCGACGGTTTGACCAACACTCGTGATGCCGACGTGATTCAGAATAATCTGGGCAGAACTTGTGCTCGTAGCTATGCCATCCACTAAGCGCCGGCGCCGCATCGTCATGGGCGGCGCAGCCATTGGCCTGGCCCTGGCGGGCGGGGCCATGGCGTGGCTGGTGCGTCCGTCGGCCGGGTCGGAAGCCGCTCCGCCAGTGGTGATTCTGGGGGACGGTGTTTCCACGCCAGCCGGCATGGTCTGGGTGCCGCCCGGCACCTTCCTCATGGGTAGCGACAGCAAGCTTTCCCAAGCCAACGAGCAGCCGGCGCATCCTGTTCGCGTTCAGGGTTTCTGGATGGACAGCACCCATGTCACCAACGACCAATTTGCCGAATTCGTCAGGCAGACGGGCTATGTGACTACCGCCGAGCGCAAACCCGACTGGGAAACCATACGCGTGCAGCTGCCTCCCGGCATTCCCAAACCGCCCGACGAAGCTCTGGTGCCTGGCGCCATGGTCTTCGTTGGTACGTCAGGGCCGGTCAATCTGGCGGATTATTCTCAGTGGTGGCGCTATGTGCCCGGTGCAACCTGGCGCCAGCCACAAGGCCCGGGCAGCAGCATAGACGACATCGGCGACCATCCTGTCGTGCAGGTCAGCTATGCCGACGCCCTGGCCTATGCGGAATGGGCAGGCAAACGTTTGCCGACCGAGGCTGAATGGGAATATGCGGCCCGAGGCGGTCTGGAGCAGGCAACTTATGTCTGGGGTGACGAGCTCCTGCCCGCAGGTCAGCGGCAGGCCAACTATTGGGATACCAAACAGGCGGTATTTCCGGTTGTCAGCCCGGAAGCGGGGGGGGCAACAGGCACGCAGGCCGCGGGCACTTTCCCGCCCAACGGCTATGGTCTGTACGATATGACAGGCAATGCATGGCAATGGGTCGCCGATTGGTATCGGTCAGATTATTTCACCACGCAAGCGGCTGCCAAAAAAACACCCATCGTCAACCCCAAGGGGCCAGACAATTCCTTCGACCCGTCTGAACCCGGGGTGCCGGTTGATGCTCCGAAACGAGTCATCCGTGGGGGGTCTTTCCTGTGCAACGAAAGCTATTGCCTGTCCTACCGGCCTAGTGCCCGGCGGGGTTCCGACCCTTATAGCCCGATGTCCCATGTGGGCTTCAGGCTGGTGAAGGACGCCCCGGCGCCCCAGGCCGTCACCACAGCCCTCGCTTCCCCCTCATCGCGCTGAAGGCGCGCTGGCTTACTAAAGCTCCGTGACCGGGTCAGGCGCAAAAAGGGGTGCCCAAGACCCCTCTTTTTGCGCCTGCTCTCAGGATGTCGCCGTGCCGCAATGCCGGCCAAAATTATCATGGATGATCTTCAAGTCGTCGGTGTTGGTCAGGCCATCGTGATTGAAGTCAAACCAGCTTGAATGCCCGCCGTTTTCGCGGCTGTAGCGGGTCCAGCCATCGATATCCTTGTCGTCTACCATGCCATCCAGGTTTCCGTCACCCGGGCAGGCAACATGAGAGGCGTGCAAGGCCTGAATCTCGGTTTTCAGGCTGAGATAATGCTGTTCCTGTTCCGGCGTCAAGGCGGGTTGGGTCAGCAGGTCGTAGACCGCATTGTCCAGACGGGGCAGCGGTGTGGCTTCGTTGATGGCGTAGAGTTCTTCGCTTGCTTCGATCTGGCCGGTGGCGCAATTGAGGCGATCAATCTGCACAAGCTTATGGGTGGCGTTGCGGATGGCTCTTTGCGAATCGGGCAGGATATCCACCGCAGGCTCCCCTTGTGCCACCAGGTAATCGTTGACGGCGCAGCAGGAACTCAGGCCCGTCGGGCCTGCTACACCCTCCGGGCCGTACCAGATGCCGCCCTGATCCTGGCAGACAGCCTGCTGCGGGAAGACCTGTACGCAAACGTTTGAGGAGGGAATCACGCAAGGGGGCGGAAGCTCGGACGTTGTGGCCTTGATATTGGTGCCCATTTCGGTGTAGTTGGTGCTGCGGATGGCTGCGTGGCCCGGGCTGGTCAGATAGGGCAGCATTGGCTGCGCATCGACCTGCCGTGACTCGGGCAGTGCGCCCTGCACATCGATCTCAGCCAATTCCGCAAACAGGCTGAACAGGTCTGTTGAATTCACCATATGGGGCAGCGTACGGCCAGGTTCTGTCACCATGGGGCCAGCGATGATCAACGGTACCCAGACTCCCGTCTGGTAGGGAAAACCTTTGGCGCGTGTAGGGTTGAACGGCGCCTTTACACTGGGCCCGTAAGTGCCGTTGTCGCCGGTGACGATGACAACGGTGTTGGTGTCCTGGGGGCGGTAATCCAGGCTGCCGTCCTCTTTGTAGCTGGCCAGCCCGGCTTCGACCAGCAGCCGGCCGATTTCTTTATCTACGGCTTCGGTCATCTGGTTGATGATCACCCGCTGTTCGGCAGCGCTGGTGCACATGAAACCGGATGTCGGCAGCGCGTCTGGATGCACCAGCGATGTTGGCGGCTGGTGCAGCGGCGTGTGAATGGCCGAATAGCCCACACTGAGCATCCACGGTTGCTGTGGATTTCGCTGCTTCAGCCAGGCGACGGAACGGTCGGTTTCCTGAACCACGCGGTAGCCGCGAGCCCCCGGCGCGGCGACAGGCTGGACTTCGACGCTGCCATCCGGGTGATTGATGATCCATTCGGCCGTGTAATAGCCGTTTTGTTTGGTGAAATCGATGTAGGAGGGTGTGGCGCTCTGGCATGATTGGCCCGGGTCGAAGATGCCACCCTGTTCCATGCACATGCGGCCCGGGGTTTGTGCCTGCGTCAGATCGATGGTCGCACAGCCGCCATTGGGCTGGTAGCAGGCTCCCCGGTCTGCCCCCCGTGTCGGGTCGTCCTGCGTGCTGGGTACGAAGCCGCAGCCATGCGTGCCGGCAGGGGCAACGCCGCCCGCGCTTGTGTCGATGGGAAACGGCCCCCCATCCAGGTAGCCTTCAAAGTGATCCCAGCCCAGTTCGTGCATAACGTGATGGCCGAGGGGGTTGTTGTCAGGATTGATGTCGGAGCCCGAAAGGTGCATCTTGCCGATGACGGCGTTGATGTAGCCTTTTTCCTTGAGCAACTTGGGTGTCGTGATCTCGTACGGGGAAACCTGGGAATTGGCCAGGTCGGTAGCGACGATGGCATTCTTGACGTCTGTGCGGAAGGGGTAGCGCCCCTGGAAATAGGTGGCGCGGGTCGGCGAGCAGGTCGGCATGGCCCAGGTGTTGCGGAAACGCAGGCCGGCATGGGCAATGGCATCAAGGTTGGGCGTCCGGGCGGGGGTGGCGCCCCCATAGCCGAAGATCCGCAGCTGGTCGACGCCAAAGTCGTCCAGCACGATGAACAGAATATTGGGTAATGAGGCGGTGGGGGGCTCAATAGCCGAATGGTTGCTGCTGCTGTCACAGGCTGTCAGCGCCCATGCACATAATATGGTAGCGGGAATGGCGGAAAGCTTCCTGTGCATAGCGCCCTCTCAAAAGAAAGAATGTCGCGACACGAATGGAAGTGGGTGCCGCACGATCCGGTGGATGAATCGCAGCAGATATTCAAGTACGAATATTTCAAGCAGAAATAATGGTAACAAGAACCCCGCTCAGGGTGCCAGAGATTTTTGTTATCTTCGCGCAGATTTTTATTGAATCATCTGGTTGATTTCGATGATAGGCATCATGATGGCCAGCACAATCACCAGGACCAGGCCGCCCATGAGGAGCGTCATGGCGGGTTCCAGAATTGCCGTCAAGGCCAGGGCGCGTCTTTCCAGTTCAGCCGACAAGGTATTGGCGGCGCGTTCCAGCATGACAGGCAGGTCGCCGGTGCGCTCCCCGCTGCCTATCATGTGCACCAGCAGTGGCGGGAAGACTTTCTGCGACTGCAAGGCTGCAGCCAGCGACCCGCCTTCTCGAACCTGCCTTGCGGCTTCGTCGGCTGCGACCCGTAGCCGTTCATTGCCCAGGGTGCGTTGAGCGGCTTCAAGGGCCAGCAGTAGCGACACACCGCTGCCGGTCAGGATGGCGAGCGTGGATGCATAGCGGGCCGCGTTCACCCCCAGTACATAACGGCCCAGCACCGGCAGGCGCAATACCCGCCCATGCCAGGCCAGCCGGGCAGCAGCCTGACGCAGTGTCCAGCGCCAGCCGATAAAAACCACCAGCAGGGCCAGCGCCGCGATGATGCCCCATTCGCGCATGAAGGCGCTGGCGGCAAGCATCATGCGCGTCAGCAGGGGCAGGGCCTGCTGGGTCTGGTTGAAGGCGGTGACCACCTGGGGCACCACGTAGGTGAGCAGAAACACAACGACGGCAATGGCCACGAAGGTGACGATGGCAGGATAGATGAAGGCGGTGAGGATCTTGCTGCGCAGATTACCGCGCGATTCGATATAAGCGGCCAGCCTTTCCATGACTTGCGCGAGTTCGCCCGACTGTTCGCCGGCGTCGATCAGCGAACAATAAATGGAAGGAAAATCCCGCGGGTGGGCGGCCATGGCGTCGCACAGTCGATGGCCGGCTCGGATGTCGGCCCGTACTGCCGCCAGTACATGGGCTGTATGTCGACGCTCTGCCTGTTCCAGCGTGGCGCTCAGGGCAAGTTCAAGGGGCAGCCCCGCGGCCAGCAGGCCTGCCAGCTGGCGGGTGACCCAGCCCAGCTCTGCGTCGCTGATGCGGGGCCCTTTGACGATGCGGTTGCTGTCTCCGCGACTGCCCAAGGTGGTGCGCAGCGACAAGGGCAGCAGACCCCGCGAACGCAGCAGCTGACGCGCATTGCGTTCGCTGTCCGCGTCGATCAGGCCGCGTTCTATGCGCCCTGTCGCATCTGAAGCTTCGTACTGGTAGGTGGGCATTGCCTTTCCCCCTGGATTCAGGTGTCGTGGGTAACGCGGGCCAGTTCTTCCTGGGAAGTGATGCCTTGCGTCACCCAGCGCTGCCCATCCTGCCACAATTTGCGCATGCCCTTGCCTATCGCCGCTTCGCGCAGCACTTGTTCGTTTGCCTGGGCATGTATCAGTTCCCGCGTTTCGTCGTCAACAGAAAACAGTTCGTGCACCCCGGTGCGTCCACGGTAGCCAGTATGGCGGCATTCCGGGCAGCCGGCGGAATTCCAGGATGCGCTGCCATCTTCGTGCTTTATCTTGCATACAGGGCAGAGCTTCCTGATCAGACGCTGCGCCAGCACCCCTTGCAGGGTGGAAGCCAGCAGAAAGGGTTCTACACCCATGTCGATCAGGCGGGTAACCGCTGAAATGGCATCATTGGTATGCAAGGTAGCCAGCACCAGGTGGCCAGTCAGTGATGCCTGAACGGCAATCTGGGCGGTTTCCAGGTCGCGGATTTCGCCGATCATGATGACATCCGGGTCCTGGCGCAAAATAGCGCGCAGAGCGGTGGCAAAGTCCAGGTCGATACGCGGATTCACCTGAGTCTGGCCGATGCCGGGCAGGTCGTACTCGACGGGGTCTTCAACGGTAAGGATGTTGGTGGTGGCGGCATCCAGCCGCCCCAGGGCGGCATAGAGCGTCGTGCTCTTGCCGCTGCCGGTCGGGCCGGTCACTAGCACAATGCCATGCGGGCGATGAATAAGCGCATCCAGCAAGGCCAGAACATCAGCCGCCATGCCCAGGCGGGTCAGTTCAAGGAAGCCGGCTTCTTTGTCCAGCAGCCGCAATACTGCGCGCTCGCCATGCCCAGTAGGGAGTGTCGACACCCGTACATCAATGGCTCGCCCCCCGACCCGCAGGGCAATGCGCCCGTCTTGTGGCAGCCTTTTTTCTGCAATGTCCAGGCTGGCCATGATCTTGATGCGTGATACCAGGGCGTTGTGCAGCGCACGCCGCGGGCTGACGATGTCGCGCAGGGTGCCGTCGACGCGGTAGCGGACGACGGAATGGGTTTCAAAGGCTTCAAGATGGATGTCGCTGGCGCCATCGCGCGCCGCCTGCGTGAACAGCGCGTTGATCATGCGGATCACGGGCGCGTCGTCATGGGATTCGAGCAGGTCCTCGATTTCGGGGATGTCCTGCATAAGGCGGTCCAGATCGACCTCGCTGGCGGCGGCATCGACCACGGCAGCGGCGTCATCGGTTTCCGCATAGCTTGCCGCCAGCAGGGTGTCGAGCTCGGCATCGGGCACTTGCCGTTGCGGCAGTTCGCCGTAGCGCCGTCGTACTTCGACAATGGCCCAGGCCGGGGTGCGCTCGGAAAAGGTCAGCACCGCCCCGGCTGAACCGTTCTGAACCAGGGCACGATGCGTGCGCGCCCAGGTATAGGGCAGCCGCTGGACGATGGCCGTGCCGGAAGCCATGCTCAGAACGCCCCGTTGGGGTCGGTGTTGAACGAAGGTGTCGGATAAACGCGAGGGTTCAAGGTTGCGGGCGCCGGGCCGGTATTCTGGGGTGGGCGAAGATCCAGCAACCCCGTTTCCGGGTTGAGTTCGAACCCAGGCAAGGGCGCGGTGCCGGTGTCGGAGGCCAGCCAGGTGGACAGGGGAGGCAGGTTGGCCTGGACGGCGCGCATGTAGTTGTATCTGTCCAGCGTCACACTGGCGCCATCGCGGGCGTTGCGTACGATATGGGGGCGCAGGAACACCATCAGATTGGTTTTGCGGCGGGTACGCGTGTCGTAGCGGAACAAGTTGCCCAGTACAGGGATGTCACCCAACAAAGGCACCGACTGCCGGCTGTCGGAAAGATTGTCCTCCAGCAGCCCCCCCAGCACGATGATCTGGCCGTCATCGACCAGGACTTCGGTTTCCAATGCCCGTTTGCGGGTCACGATGCCGCCGATGGCGTTGGTCATGCTTTCGTCAACGCTGCTTACCTCTTGGTAAAGGGCGAGCTTGACGGTGTTGCCTTCCGATATCTGCGGGCGGATGCGCAGGGACAGGCCCACGTCTTCCCGGGTGATGGTCTGGAAGGGGTTGCTGGCGCCGTCAGCGGCTGTCGTGTACTGGCCAGTGATGAAGGGCATGGTCTGCCCCACCATGATGCTGGCTTCTTCATTGTCCAGCGTCATCAAGTTGGGCGTGGACAGAATATTGGCGTTGGCGCGGGATTCCAGCGCCCGCGCCAGTACGCTCAGGTTGATGATCTGGTTGCCCAGAATATCGACGGTGCCCTTGACTACGCCCAGGCTCAGGCCCCGGGCGAGTGCGTCGATACCTGTCGCACCGTCAACCTTTATGCCGCTGCCCCCCAGGTTTGCGCCGCCGATAAAGGCTGAGCCGCCGCCGGCAATATTGTCGCCGCCCAACATCCATTGGATCCCGAATTCCGCCCCATCTGTGGCGTTAACTTCGACGATGAGGCTTTCCACCAGCACTTGGGCGCGGCGCTGATCCAGTTGGTCTATGATCTCGCGCAAGCTGCGGTACAGCGGCGGTGGTGCGGAAATGATGAGCGTGTTGGTGGAAGGGTCGGCCTGGACGGTGGCACCGCCGGCTGTGAACGCGACGCTGCGCTGCGGCATATTCCTGCCGTTGCCGCCGCCAGCGCCGCCTAAGGGATGGATGAACCCGCTCGGCATGCCGGCGCCTGTGGCGGCCGACATTCCCGGGCCCGACCCCGACATAGTGTTCAAGCCGGGCACGTTGAAGCCCGCATTATCGTTTTGCAGCCCCCCGGACAGGCCGCCGCCAAAGTCGTCTGCCATGCCGCCTTGGCTGCCCTGCGCCCCGGCGAGCGCACCGCGCAATACCTCGGCCAGACGAGTCGCCTGGGCATTGCGCAAATACACCACATGCAGATTGCCAGTGCCTGTTTCGGGGCGGTCGATGCGTTCGATCAGGTCACGGGCCAGATCGAGTTTGTCGGGGCTGCCGGCGCGTAGCAAGACGGAATTGCTGCGCGGGTCGGCCACTACGACAACCTGCCCCGCCGGATCCCCTGCGCCTCGGGTATCGAGCAATTGGGCGGCCAGCGCTGCGACGTCCAGCGCGACGCCGTAGCGGATCGGCACGACATCTGTGCTGAAGGAATCCGGCGTGTCAATATCGGCGATTACCCTGGCTATACGCTCAAGATTGTCCGCATAATCCGTGATGACGATGGTGTTGTTGCCGGCGTAGGCATTGATGGGGTTATTGGGCGCAATCATGGGCCGCAGAATGGGTACCAGATTGCTGGCATTCTCGTAGCGTAGCGGGAAGACCCGTGTGACGAGTTCGCCACTTTGGCCTGCCACCTGAGTCCCGGTACCCACAGCCGTCCCGTGCAGCTTGGCATCGGCTTCAGGTACGACGCGGCTGACGCCGTCGACGTCGACGACGGCAAAACCCTGCATGCGCAGCGCAGCCAGCAGCATGGCATAGGCCGTGTCGGCGTCTACCGGTACCTCAGACACCAGCGTAAGCGGCCCCCTGACGCGCGGGTCAACCACAAAATTGCGCTGAGTGAATTTGGCCAGCGCCCGTACCACACCTTGCAGGTCAGTCTCGACAAAGTTAAGCATAGTGGTGGGCCCTTCAGGGTCGCGAGACGCGGGCTGTGCAGCCGAGGGGGCGCCGACATCACGACCGGGTCGGCTGGACAGCGTTCGTGGCCGTGGCGTTGTCGTTGTCACCGGTGAGCTTGTGCTGGGGGGGCCTTCGAGCCGCCAGCCCTGACCGGTGGACGTATGCACCACCAATTGCGAGGGTTCCCCGCTGCGGTTTGGCCCCGGCGGCGTGGTGCATGCGACCAATGTCACGGACAAGGCCAATACCGATAGGGCCGGGCGGAGTTCCTTGCTTGCTGCTTGGCGGAATTTCTTCATGCATATACCGGTAAGTCTGGGTTTCATTGAAATGCAGTGTGCGGTGTAGCCAAACGGCATACTAACGATAATGAAGCAGTGTGACCTTGTTTTTCCGTGGGCCCAATGCCGTAAGTACATCTTGCAGTGCTGCTTCCATGTCTGCGCTTGCAGCCGGGTCGGCCTGCGCCGTTCCCTTGAACTGCAGCCCGGTGCCATCCAGCAAGCCGCTGCCTTCCAGCACCAGAGCGCCTTGCCGCGTCGCCAGAGCGATGTCGGCGCCGCCGCCAGCGCTCTGTCTCACGGACAGTGCGTAATTCCCCAGGGGGCGCACCGGGCTCAAGGCCGAGACGGCCTCGCGCCATTCGGCATCCAGCAGCCGTGTGCCTGCAGGCCGTGAATGGCGGCCAATATGGGTGGCGGGCCAGCTGAGCGATAACCGCCCTCCAGGGTTGATCGAGGCGATACGGGCGTCCAGCGTCATGAGTGCCTGCGCCGGTAATTGCAATGTTTGCGCTGAAATGCCGACACCCGTCCATGTGGGCACCAGTGTTAACGTGCCCCCTAGCCAGGGGTGGGACACTTCCATCCGGGGGCCATAGGTGAAGGACCAGTCCCATTGCAGGGGGTCGGGCAGGGTCCGCCGGTGCCGTTCCGGGCCAAGGGCAAGGGTCGCGCTGCCATTCCAGACGGTACCGTGGGCATCGACAATGGCTACTGGCCAATGCCCAGGCAGCGCAAGCATCAGCCAACGCGCCGGGAGCACCGCCAGCGCCGCGGCGACGGCAAGCAGCAATAGCCCAATTGATACAAGGACGGCACGACGGATCATGGCGTAGCCCCCTTTGCCATCTGGACTTGTACGCTGCCCGATACCTGGCCTGGACGGTCGCGACCATCGATGCGGCTGCGAGTAAGTTCCACTGTGATGATCCGCAGGTGCAGGAGTTGCGGCACGCCGGCCAGCCATTCCATGACCCGGCTGGCGCTTGCGTCGTGTAGAGATACTTCCCAAGCGGCTGCGGGGCTGGTTGTGTCGGCTACATCATGCACTTCGGCAGTTTCCAGACCTGCCCGTTGCAGGCTGGCACGCAGTGCCTGTGGCAGCTCCGTGGCGTCGATGTGGCCCGACTGCCTGCGCTGCAGGGCCTGCGTCTCCAGAATGAGGGCGTCCACCCTGGCGGCGTCTGCACGCAGGCGCGGCAGGCGTTCATTAGAGTGTGCGATGGAATCCAGAGCCGGTTTCAGCACGATGGACCACAATAGCGTCACGGCAATGACGATAGCGACTATCCCCAGAAGCCGCCGTTCGCGTGGCGTATGTTTGACCCACCAGCTGTTTGCCTGGTGACGCAGGGTGCTGACCTGATGTTTCCAGGCGCTGTCGGAAGGCCGCAGAAGATGAGATTCGTGGCGATTCATGGGCGCGGCTCCCCGGAGCCCTGTGTGCTGTCGCGGCTGACATGCCAAGTGTGCGCGGCTTCTTCGTCCTTGCGCAGTGTCAGGGATCTTGCCATGGCGGCCCGCTGCAAGGTGGTTTCGTCCGCCGGGGGGGTGTAGCCCTCGGCAAGAACCAAAGTGAGCGTCCCGTCGTGATAATGCAGCGAGGCAACACGCCCTTGCGCAAAGTCCAGCACCTGGGCTGCGCCCAGTGCCAGTGGCATGAAGTCATCCTGGCCGCTGATGCCATGGCTCAGACGCAGCATATCGTGCTGGCTGCGCACTTGTCGAAGCGGGTCGAGCACGACAGAAATAGCAGGGAAAGCGTCGCGTACGGCCTGTTCGGTGGATGCCTGCAAGGCTTGCGTCTCATGGCGCAGTTGCGCGGCATACAGGTGCAAACCCACTATCCACAGCAGGAGAGCGGCGCCCGCCCAGCGCCACGCTGTGCCCCAGCGCCGACCCGGCTGCGCCGGCTGCCACGCCGGCTTTGCCAGCGACCATCGCGGCAGGGGTGCCTGCCAACGAGCGTCTGCAGGCAAACTCAAGGGGCGGTCGGTATGCGGGTCGGCTGCTGGCAGGGCAAGTTCAAAGGGAACGATGGCATCCAGTCGCAGGCCTGCATCGTTGAGCCGTTGCCAGGCAGCCACCAATGGGCCACGGCCTGCCCAGGCGACACAGACTTTGCCGTCGTCGGAGCGCGGGCCATGGGCAATGCACAGATCAGCCAGCTCGCTCAAGGCCATGGGTTCAACGCTGGCCTGCACGGCCGCTTCAAGCCGCCTGGCGGGCAGCGGCGGGAGGTCGATCACGACGACGATGGCATCACCAGGGTGCAGTATCGCCTGTACGTGGTCCACCGGTACCGTTGCTGCCAGCCGCTCCAGCGACTGTTCGCCGCTGCGCAACAACCGGCCACCGCGATCAAACAAGGCATAAGCCATCCGCGATTGCGGTGTGATGTCGGCAAGGGGCGGCAGGGCAAGGCGCAAATGATGCTTCATATCAGCCTTCTATCCACTGTACGGCGGGCAGGGTGCTGCCCTGGCGTTGTAGCAATGCCTGCATGCTGGCGGTGGCATGGTCCAGCATGACTTCGCCGGTGACCTTGAACCATTCGCTACGTACATCGACCTGAATATCGACAGCAACCTTGGGGTCGCTCAATCGATTGAGAAAATCCCCCCGGCTATTGAACCATTGGCCACGATTGCGTTGTTCGACCAGGCTGCGGGCTTGGGCCAGATCCAGCTGGGGGATGCTTGCGCTCAGCACTTCAGCGCTTGCGGTGTTGATATTGAGCGGTGATTTATATGGCAGCACAGTCAGATATTCGGAGACCACGGTCACAGTTTCCAGAGTCATGCCTTCAATACTGAGCAGGTCGCGCACGGTACGCAGGCCAGGCGCGGTGGCTTCGGACTGCGGGCCGGTTTGAGCACTGGCCACGCGTGCAGCGATGGCGGGCGCCAGCCAGTCGGGCAGGCCTAGGCTGGCCAGCAGCTGCCGGAGTGAAGCCAGTTCACTGGCCGTCACGGTGCCGTTCACTGCCAATCGACCAATATCATATTTACCCTGTTCATCTTCGATCAGTCCCGAAAAATAGGCCTGGCGCGTGCTGCCGGGGGCACGGATTTCCAGCCCTTCGATAGGCTGTGCCCAGATGGCATCCTTCAGGGTCACGGCATTGCTGCGCGCATCGTTCCACAGAATGATGCGCGACCAGTCCAGGCCACTGCGCAATAGCCATTTGGCCTGGACCCGGTCGCGTTCGCCGGCCAGCGTATCAGCCAGCAGCGTCTGGCGTTCCATGATGTTGGCTGTGGCCACCGAAGCCGCTGCGACCACCACCAGCGCGCCTATGATTGCCATGCCTTTCTGTCGTGCCCCCGTCATGGCAGCAGCACCACTTTGCGATAGATTTCGTCTACGCCGTTATGGCGGCGTTCGATAGCGATTTCCAGGCCTGTCGCGGCTAACTGTGCGCCAGGCTGGGTGGTATCGGCCCAGCCCAGGTCGGGCAGCCATGCCCGGACCGTGAATGTCTGTATATCGCTCAACATGATTTCGCTTGCCTGTGCAGCAGGCAGGGGCAGCACATGGGAAGCGGGCCCTGCGGCGCGGCGCAGGGTGCCGCCTTCGTGGCTCCAGATAACCTCTTGCCATGCGCCATTGTGCGCTGAACGTAATACAGTGAGCCGTGGGGCGACCCAGCGAATGCCGGGGGGAAGAACGGGACCGACCGCCGCTGCGGGTGCCTTGTCGGACACGGCGGGGGAGGGGGCCGAGAGCGCCAGGACGCCACTATCGGCGTGCCGGCTGAGATCGCTTTCGATCTGCCCCAATACGCGCATAAGGGCCAGGGTGTCGTCTGTGTACGCATTCAGATGATCCTGGGACCTTGCGGTGATATCGAGCGCCCGCCACGACAGCAGGCTGAGCAAGGCCATCAGGGCCAGTGCAATCAGCACTTCCAGAAGCGTGAAGCCTTGCTGGCTGGGGTGAAAATGATTCATGGCAAGGGCGACAGCAAGCCGTCGAGCTGAGCCAGCACTGGGCCGTCTGGCAGGCGCACCCGGATAGTGACCTGGCGGAAATTGCCATTGACGGTATTCTGGAATACCTGTTCGCAGGACAAGGCCAGTGCGCCTTGCTGGCAACGGTCGATGCGGCGCCCCGCAGGGGGGAAGGCCCGCTGCAGACGGAGTTCCGCCAGCCGATTCTCAGCAGCAAGCAGGGCCAGGCTGCGTTGCTGCATGGCCTGAGCGCCATTGGTGCTGACCGCCAGGGCTCGCAGGCAGGCCACCAAGGCAATGCTGGCAATGGCCAGGGCGACCAGGACTTCCAGCAGGGTAAAGCCGGTTTGTGGCGGGGCCGGGCTCATGGCTGCACCCAGTACTGGCCGGTGCCCGAGCGTAACAGCCTTACTACGTTCAGGCCGTCGTTCAGTTCGACGGCGTGTGGCCCTGAGACCCATTCGTTATGAAAAACGTTCGATGCGGCCGGATGGACACGTACTTGTACGGGCCGTTCAGATACCCAGTCACGCGTTCTCAATGGAGTGGTGCGATCGAATTTGCGGGCTGCCGTGGCACCCGCGTGCCGTGCCAGGGCCGCAGGAAGCCGCAGGGCGCGGGGCGCCTGCCTGAAACCATAACCCGTATCGTTGTATTCCCAAATTACAGGCCGGCCCGCATTGCGCGCTTCGGCCTGGGCTACCCCAAACAGTTGAGCCAGGCGCCGGGCATCATCACGCAGGGCACTGGCGTCGCCCGTTGACCGTAGGCCAAGACTGACGGTGCCCGTGATGATGCCGATGATGGCCAGCACAATGAGTACTTCCAATAGAGAGAAGCCGTGCTGTCGGGTGCTGCCGCTATTGTGCCCAGGAACCGATATCGGCATCGTTGCCATCGCCTCCGGCCCGCCCGTCGGCGCCAAATGAAAACACATCAATCTGCCCGTGTACGCCTGGATTCAAGTATTGATACGGCGTACCCCAGGGGTCGTTCGGAAGATGATCCAGATAGGCCTGCCCGGTTCCACCCGCCTGTTGCCCGCCCAACAGCGCTTCCAGGCCTTGTTCGGAAGTGGGGTAGCGGCCATTGTCCAGCCGGTACAACTTCAGGGCCTGCATCAGGGCGCCGATATCCTGCCGTGCAGCCACAGCTCGCGCCTGATCGGGCCTTTCCATCAGATTGGGAACGATCAGGGCGGCCATGATGCCAACGATGACGACCACCACCATGATCTCGATCAGGGAAAAGCCGCGTTGGCGATGACGGACGTTACGGAAAGGGCGGATTGAGGTCGGTTTCATATGAGGGAATGGGTTACGCAATTTGCATCATGACACTGTAGGCGCTGCGATCAATACACATTTATACTGATTTTCACGCTACTTGAAGTATCGAGGATACTCTGAAGATGCCCCCGCGCTGCTGGACGAATTCAGAGTATTCTCGGGTGGTTTCATTGCGGGATCTCTTTCATGTCAGCTTCTATCCGCCTCGCCCGTCTGGATGCGCCCACCCTCGTGAAAGGGGTGTCTGTGGTGGCGCTCGCCATCGGGGCTGGTGTTTGGGGGGCGGTACTGCTGGCACCGGCTGCACGCGAAGTGCCTCCTGTGCTCGATGTTTCTCAGGTCGTGCTGGATAATACAGCGCCCGTAGCGCAATGGTTTGGCGGCGCCGCACTGCGGGTGCGGGTCGCGGCTGCTGGCGTCATTGCGTCCGGCGATGGTGGTGGCGCTGCCCTGTTGTCCGTCGATGGCGGGCCGTTACGCGCCTACCGCGCGGGGCAAGCGCTGGCGCCGGGTGTCGTGCTCGAATCCGTCTCGGCGGCCTCGGTGTTTATTGATCAGGATGGCGTAGTCGAAGAAGTGGCCCTGCCGGTCAATCAGCTTGGCGCCACGCAAGGTTTTGTTCCCGTGTCTACGGCGCCCACCGCCGGGCAGCACTGAAGCGGTCCATGCTGACCCCTTGGGACATCGGTACGCTCGAATCCATGCTGGCAGCTATGGTGTTCGCCATGGCGCTGGCTTTTCTTTTGGCGCAAGCCGCTCGCAAGTTGCCGGCTACGCTGGATGATCGCCATGCGGGTGAGCCATCTATTGCTCATCGCCGCCGTCGTGTGGGGTATTGCCTGGCTGCGCCATTGTTGGCCATGGCTTGTGTCCATCTGCTGGGTGCGACCCCGCTGGCCGTCGCGGTTATCGTCTATGTGCTGATGCTGCTGGCGCTGGCGTGGATTGACGCCGAAACAGGCCTGCTGCCCGATATGCTCAGCCTGCCGCTGCTGTGGCTGGGCCTGTTGGTGAATATCGGCGGCGCCCTTACCAGTCTGCAGGATGCTGTGCTGGGCGCTGTGGCAGGCTACCTGGTGCTGTGGTGCGTTTACTGGGTTTTTCTGATTTTCACTGGCCGGGAAGGCATGGGGTACGGCGACTTCAAGCTGCTGGCCGCCCTGGGTGCCTGGCTGGGTTGGGCGGCTCTGCCATGGGTATTGCTGGTTTCTTCGTTGTCGGCACTGGCTGTGGCCTTGGTCTTGCGGCTGGCAGGCCGCCGCTCTGATGGCGACACCATCAGCTTTGGCCCTTATCTGGCGCTTGCCGGCGTATTGATGTTGTTCAGACTGGCTTTGGCGACTTGAATCGAGATCCCCGGGTGCGGGTGGGGTCGGGCGCTGGCGCTCCTGCGCACAGGCGCTACACTCATGCCATTGTTTTTCAGTCGCTCACACGCAAGAAACGAAAGGAAACATCATGCTCAAAGGCAAAAAAGCGGTTGTCACCGGCTCCACCAGCGGCATCGGCCTGGCTATTGCTCGCCAGCTTGCAGCAAGCGGTGCCGACGTCGTCATCAATGGCTTTGGGGATGCCGACCAGATTGAACGCACGCGCAGCGGCATCGAGGCTGAGTTCGGGGTGCGTGCCCACTACTTCGGTGCTGACCTGTCCGACGGGGACGCCACCCGGCAGTTCATCGACGCAGCCGCCAAGGCCATGGGGGGCATCGATATTCTGGTGAACAATGCCGGCATTCAACATACGGCTCTGATCGAAGACTTTCCTGCCGAGCGTTGGGATGCCATTATCGCGCTCAATCTGTCGGCCGTTTTTCACGGATCAGCGGCTGCGCTTCCTCATATGAAGAAGCAAGGCTGGGGGCGTATCGTGAATATTGCCTCCGCCCATGGTCAGGTCGCATCTCCGCAGAAATCCGCCTATGTGGCCGCCAAGCATGGCGTGATGGGCTTGACCAAGGTCACCGCGCTCGAAACCGCGGGGCAGGGCATCACCTGCAACGCCATTTGCCCGGGCTGGGTACGCACGGCCCTGGTTGAACGCCAGATCGAAGCCCTGGCCGAGAAAAACGGCACCGATATCGAAGCCGCTGCGCGCGAACTGCTTTTCGAAAAGCAGCCGTCGCTTGAGTTCGTCACGCCTGATCAGCTGGGTCAGGCTGCGGTGTTTCTGTGTTCCGATGCAGCGTCGCAAATGACTGGCGCTCACTTGACCATGGACGGTGGCTGGACGGCCCGCTGATCCTCTCCTGAGCGTATGTCTTTGCGCGCAATGCGCCATTCTGGCGCATTGCGCCCTTCCTATTCTACGGAGTCCGCATGTTGTTGCTTCTTTCGCCAGCCAAAAAGCTGGATTACGACACCCCTGTACGCAGCACGCTACATACTCAGCCGCTTTTTGTGCAAGAGGCGGCCGAACTCATCAAGGTGCTGCGAGGGAAATCTGCCGACGAAATTGCATCACTCATGAAGCTGAGTACAGCGCTTGCGGAGCTCAACGTCGGGCGCTACGCCGAATGGGCTCCCTCCTTTGACACGCAAAACGCACGTCAGGCCATCTTGGCCTTCAATGGTGATGTCTATGAAGGCCTGCGTGCTGCTGAGTTGTCCGACAAC
>Ga0172382_10003246_pt1 | contig 25965 bp, 26 predicted proteins | sample Leawel138RmetaG_FD_122245 | JGI IMG/M metagenome (GOLD analysis project Ga0172382, IMG submission 122245) | Leachate microbial communities from a municipal landfill in Southern Ontario, Canada - Leachate well 138R metaG | ecosystem: Engineered > Solid waste > Landfill > Unclassified | place...
AATAAAATAAGAATTTATTCTAATAGAACACTATCCGAATTGTTTAAGAAAGATAATAATATTGAACCTCTGGGACAAATTCTTGTTGAATCTATAATTAATTCAATTAATTTAATACTGATGATAGGAGGATATATTATCTTTTTTTCTGTAATTTCAAGTATTATTAAACAAACAAATATCATTAATATCATAACAAATTTATTTAGTTTAATTCCATTAGGATTTAAATTGTCTTCTGACATCTTTTCTGTTTTTATTATTGGTGTATTAGAAGTTACAAACGGGATTAAAGAATGCGTCTCTTTAAATTCGTCATATATGCTAAAAATTGTATTGATAAGCTTTTTTATTGGATTTGGCGGTTTTTCAATTAATGCTCAAGTTGCGGGCATAATATACGACACTGATATTAATTTCCCTTTATATCTTGGAATAAAAATTATACAAGGTGCTATTGCTTCATTTTATTCCATCCTTCTTTTGAATTTTAAACATACTACGGTATTCAAAACCTATGATTATCAATCAATTCATATATATCTTTTAGGCAAAAGCATTTTAAAGCTCTCAATGACCTTAATGTTTGCATCACTCTTACTCTTATTTATAATTTCGTTATCTAATGCACTTTATATTTTAATTGTTAAAAAATTTAAGCTGAATTAACAGCTTAAAAATTCTATCTTTTATGATTTTTTAATTCTTCTCGATTATTTTTTATAATAACCGAAATATTTTCAACCCTTTTGCTCAGTTCTGCAAGCAAATCATCTGCATATGCCTTTGCACCAAGCCTAATTTTTTTTGCATCCTGTTGCGCAGCCTGAATCAGTTCTTTCGCTTGTTCATTAGCCCGCTTTGTTATTTCGCTTTCGTCAATCATTTCTTTAATTTTTCTATCAGCTTCTATCTTATATAACTCCGCTTCTCTTTCTGCTTCTTCAATAATCTTTTTTCTCTCTTCTATGCTGCTATGTATTCTTTCATCGCTTTCTTTTATTATACTTTCAGCTTCTTTCTTTGCCTCAATTAAGATTTTCTGCCTTTCCTCTTTAATCCATTGAGCTTGTTTTAACTCATCAGGCAGCTTTATTCTAATATCTTTTATAATTTCTAATAATTCTTCTTTATTTATCACTGCTTTTGCTGATAGAGGTAGATTAGATGCCTTTTCAATGATATCTTCAAGTGCATCTATTAATAAAAGCACTTCCATACTTGTTACCTCCTATTATATTTTTTAAAAATTTCTTTTTCTACTACACTTGGAATAAGTCCTTTTATACAGCCGCCAAATCTAGCCACTTCTTTAACTAAACTTGAACTTAAATAGGAATACTCACTATTTGTCATCATAAAAATTGTTTCTATTTTCGGATTAAGCTTTCTGTTCATTAAAGCCATTTGAAACTCATATTCAAAATCCGATACAGCTCTTAAACCTTTAATAATGGTAGTTGCATTTTTTTGTTTCATGAAATCAATTAGAAGACCTTCAAAGCTGTCAACCTCAATATTATCTAAATGAGTGCAGCTCTTTTTTATAAAATGTATTCTTTCTTCTGCCGTAAATAAAGGCGATTTACTTGTATTTATTAAAACTCCTACAATGAGTTTGTCAAATAGCCCTGATGCCCTTTCAATTATATCCAAATGTCCATTTGTTATAGGATCAAAACTACCTGGATATACACATATTCTCATTAAATTCCTCCCTGTCAACTACTTTAGATAAATAGAATAAAAGCAGAGTATTTCCGTATGTTTTCCTCTTAACTAATTCATATGCTTCTATTTTTTCATGAACAAAATCTTTTTTACTTTGTTCAATTATAATAATACCATAATTGGACAATATATTGCTCTTAAATATTTTTTTTACAGCATCATAAGCAATATCTTTTTTATATGGCGGATCTATAAATATTATATCAAATAGTTTCTTTTTTTCTGTTAATTTGTTTATAGCATTTGAATAATCTGTATTGTAGACTTCTATACTATCTAATATCCCGGTTATTGTTAAATTATCCTTTAATACTTTTATACTTTCCTTGTTTGAGTCGATAAAAATAACTTCATCAGCGCCTCGACTATATGCTTCTATTCCAACACTTCCACTACCGGCAAATAAGTCTAAAAATCTACAATTGATGACCCTATTACCTAAAATACTAAACATCGCTTCTTTAACCCGATCTGATGTTGGTCTTATATTTTGGGCTTTTATTTCTAGCAATTTTCTACCTTTTAATAAACCAGCTATTACTCTCAAACTATCAATCCCCTGAACTATAATTAATCTTTAGCATATTATTTATCTGAATAAAAAAAATCTAATTGTAAAACCTATTATTAGGGATAATAGTAATATACTATATTTCCCCATAGAGCTCTTCCTTCAATTTCTCCTCTCCCTATACCGGTGACAGGTTCACCGGTATTTACTTATATACTAATTCAAAACCAATTTATCTATTAGACTCTGAAACTTAATATAAAGTTGGTCCAGCATTTTTTTATATACGTCATTATTTATGACATCATTTTTATATATATAATCAATAGCATCTTTTGATTCGCTTATGATTTCATGATCACGAAATATATCTAATAGTTTGAACTCCGGCAATCCATGTTGTTTAACTCCTAGGATTTCTCCGCTGCCCCTAAGTTCCATATCCTTTTCGGCTATGACAAAACCATCAGATGTTTTTGTCATTAGTTTAAGTCTTTTAATAGCTATTTTGGATTTGGTATCTGAAACCAATATGCAATAAGACTGTTCTTTCCCTCTACCCACTCTTCCTCGTAATTGATGCAACTGTGCTAATCCAAATCTTTCTGCATTTTCGATAACCATAATTGTAGCATTTGGTATATTTATACCAACTTCTATAACTGTTGTGGAAACTATAATACTAGTGTCTCCTGATTTAAAACTTTTCATTATTTCATCTTTTTCGTCATTTTTCATGCTTCCATAAACAAGACCGATTTTATAATCCTTAAAATAACTGGTCTTTAAATAATCATAGTATTTTTTTGCAGAAATAAGTTCAAGTTTTTCAGATTCATCTACCAAGGGACACACAAAATAAGCTTGCCTTCCTTCATTTATTAGTCTTTTAATAAATCTAAACAATCTTTCTTTTTTATCTGAACTTATATAATAGGTTTCTACTTCTTTCCTATTTGGAGGGAGTTCATCTATTACAGAAATATCTAAATCTCCATATAAAACTAAAGAAAGTGTTCTAGGTATTGGAGTGGCAGACATTACTATCATATCCGGATTATTGCCTTTTGATTTAAAAATTCCTCTCTGTCTCACACCAAATCTATGTTGCTCGTCAGTAATAACTAATCCTAAGTTGTTAAAAATAACCTCTTCATTTAACAATGCATGGGTCCCGATAATAATATCAATTGAACCGTTCTTTAGTTTCTCAAGTATTTCAATTCTTTTTTTAGCTTTTTGGTTACCGGTGATTAATTCTACATTAATATTTCCTAAACCGCTTAATCTAACATAATTGTTAATAGTATCAAAGTGTTGATTTGCTAAAATTTCTGTAGGCGCCATCATAGCTCCTTGATAACCGCTTCCAACACAGTTCAGTAATGCTAAAAAACCTACTATTGTCTTACCTGAGCCTACATCACCCTGCAGTAATCTATTCATAGGTTTTGAAATTTTCATATCATCTAATATTTCTTTTAACACTTTGTTTTGCGCTTTAGTTAAGGAATAAGGAAGTCTTTTTATAAACTCATATACTATTATTTCTGAATTGAAACTATAACCTTTTTCCCTGTTCTTTGAGCCTTTTAAATATAGGAAAGCTGTTTGAAGCATAAATATTTCTTCAAACTTAAGCCTTTTCTTAGATGATTCTAAATCGAAAAAAGTTTCAGGGAAATGAATATTGTTTATTGAATAATTTATTTCCGCAAGACTATATCTTTTTCTTAAGTCATCCGGAAATATATCTGCAAGTTTATTATTCACGAAACTTAATGCTTTATAAACTATATTTCTCATTTCCTTATGGCTTATTCCTTTTGTAAGAGAATATTCAGGTACTATTCTCATAGAATGGATATTATTATTATTTAATTTTTCATACTCGGGGACTTCTACTAGGAGCTTATTGTTCATAAATACTGATTTCCCAAAAAATACAATTTCATCACCTGGTTTAAACAATGACTTAGCAAACCGATTATTATAAAAAACAATTTCAATTTCATCAGTATCATCATATACCAAATACCTTGTTATAAGCAAACCCTTCCTGCTTCTCGTCTCAATAGGTTTTGATTTTATTATTCCTATAAAACTATAAGTATAACCTGACTTAATATCTTTGATTTTTACTAAAGCACTCTTATCCTTGTATTCTTTAGGAAAGTAATAGAGAATATCTCCAATAGTATAAATGCTTAAATTTGCCAATAGTTTAGCTTTTTGCGGTCCTATTCCTTTTAATACCTGAACGCTTTCTAATAAGCAATTCATTTAAACACCCTTTGCTATCTATTCAACAGACAATATATAGTAATATAAAGGTTGCCCTCCGTAATGATATTCAACATCACAATTTAAATATTTGTTCTGTAAATCCTTTAGAAGCTCCTCAGCCTCATCTTTAATAACATCTACACCGTAATAAATTGTAATAAGTGAAGAATCATCATCTACCATGGCATCCAAAATCTCATTTATAACTGTTGATATGTTGTCGCCATAGGAGTTAATTTCGTTATCAATCATCCCAATTATATTGCCTTCTTCTATCTCTAATCCATTATAATTGGAATCTCTTACAGCATAAGTAATAAGTCCGGTTTTAACATCGCTTATAGCGCGTTCTATTTTCTTTTCGTTTTCCTCCGGAGTTTTATCCGGATCAATAGCCATGATTGCCGCTATACCTTGAGGTATAGTCTTTGTTTTTGCCACAATAATACTTTTATCTGTTAGATGCTTTACTTGGCTTGCAGCAAGTATGACGTTGCCATTGTTTGGTAATATTATAATGTTTTCTGCTTTTATTTTCTGGACACTTTTATAAATATCCTCTGTACTAGGGTTCATGGTTTGTCCACCTTCAATTACCTCATCTGCTCCTAAATCTTTGAAGATATTTGAAATTCCGGTACCTATTGCAACAGTTACTACACCAAACTTTTTATTATCCAAGCTATTGTGCTTATCCTCTTCATTTACCAACAGTTCTTGATGCTGTTCTCTCATATTATCTATTTTTATACTTGATAAATATCCAAACTCAATTCCTTTTTCAATAACTCGACCCGGATTATTAGTATGAATATGAACCTTGAGCAGACTTTCATCACCTACAACAATTAGTGAATCCCCCATATTCATTATTTCTTTTTTAAAAAGTTCAAGGTTCATTGATTTCCCTTTTATAAGAAACTCTGTACAGTAGCCAAATTTAATATCTTCTTCAAATGGAAGTATTTCATTTGAAGGAGCAACATCCATTTGCTTTTCAGCAACTTGTATTATTTCTTTAGTAGTAAGGTAGTACAACATCCCATTTAATATATCTATTAACCCCTTGCCGCCCGCATCAACCACATTTGCTTGTTTTAAAACCGGTAACATTTCCGGAGTCTTTTCTAAGGTAATATTTGCCTGCCTGACTATTTCTTTAAATAAAAAAATCAAATCTGTGCTTTGTTTTGCTACTCCTAATCCGTATTCGGCACTTTCTCGAATAACTGTCAAAATAGTACCTTCCGTGGGTTTCATTACAGCTTTATATGCGGTATGGGAACCCTCCATAAACGCCTTTGCTAATGAAAGACAATTCATCTCTTCTTCATTTTTCAATGCCTTTGAAATTCCCCTTAATATTTGGGATAATATTACCCCTGAATTACCTCTGGCTCCCATCAGAGATCCATTCGCTGCTAACTCTGCTATTATATATGCACTATTTTCTTCAGAATCATTGATTTCTCTAACAGCCGAATTCATAGTTAACGACATATTTGTTCCTGTATCACCATCAGGAACCGGAAACACATTCAATTGATTAACATGATCTTTATTATTTTCTAAATTATTGGCACCTGAAATAAACATATTTTTCAAGTCTTTGCCATTAATAGTTTTCGTATGCTGTTCTAACAAATTGCGAACCTCCTTAATGCAACTATACTCTCACTCCGTGCACATTTATATTAACTTTTTTTACTTTTAATCCTGTTAAGTTCTCTAAAGTATATTTTACTTTGCTTATTATATTATCAGCAACAACTGAAATCTTTGTACCAAATTCAACAATTACGTATAAATCTATAATTATTTCTTCTTCTTCTGAAGAAACTTTAACACCTCTACTTAGATTTTCTCTTCTTAAAAGCTCTACAAAGCCATCTTTAGCGCTCTTAGATGCCATACCAACTATACCGTAGCATTCCATGGCTGCTAAACCTGCTAAAGATGCCAACACATCATCAGTTATATGGACTTCACCATATTTAGTCATAATTTTTCCAGGCATTATATCCCCTCCGCTTTTTAAATATATTCTATATTATATGTAAGTTTTCTTCAACAAGTAATATTATAAGTATATCATTTTTGCAACTGAAATAAATTTGCTTTTCTAATATTGTCAATTGTATAATAAATGTGTTAGAATGATAATGTTTTATTTGAAAGTTATTCAACCTGAAGGAGGTGTATATATATGGCAAGGCAATGTGAAATCTGTGGTAAAGGTATGCTTACCGGTAATAAAATCAGTCACTCAAATAGGCATAGTCGAAGAACATGGCTGCCTAATTTAAGAACAGTTAAAGCATTAGTTGACGGTACTCCCAAAAGAATAAGAGTATGCACAAGATGTTTAAGATCGGGTAAGGTTGAAAGAGTTTTATAAAAATACTACAGTACATGTTTTAAGAGTTACATAATGTGCTTCGCACATTATGTAACTCTTTAGTATTTCGAGCACTTAGATTTATATACTTGATTGCTCCGAACCATCACAGGCAGCACCCGCTACAACGTAAACGCCATGATATATATTATATAACTTTGATTCCCAGAGTCTTTTGCATTTCTGCTAATGCAAACTTATGTGCTGTTTTATCAAAGGAATCAACACAATCCTTTAACACCGTTACATCATAATTTAACATACGAGCATCAGCTGCAGTGTAAAGAACACAAATCTGAGTACATACCCCACAAAGTTCTAATTCAGTAACTCCTAACTCTCTTAAAGTCAAGTCCAAATCAGTACCAAAAAATGCACTATAACGGCGCTTAGATATCTGATAATCTCCTTTTTCAGGTGCTAATTCTTCTATAATTTCGGCTCCTTTATCCCCTTCCAAGCAATGTATAGGAAACATTTTAAATTCAGCATCTTGTGGTAAATGCCTGTCCATTATGTAGATAATTGTATTTCTATTTAAACGATTCTCTTTTATTCTTGAAGATACATTTTCAATTATGCTTTTTGAATCACCTATGCTTAAAGCGCCGTCCTTGTCTAAAAAATCATTTAGCATATCAATAACCAAAAGTGCTTTTGCCATTTACATCACCTCATAATTTTTATTATTTTATCTATATTTTAATATTATAATATTAAAATCCTATCACAATAGTTTTAACTGTAATAATATAAAAATAAATTTAAACTACAGTATTAATAATGGAAATCCATAAACCATCAGCATCTATATAAGTAAATCCCAGCAATAATCAGTGCTATTGCAGATAATAATATCCAACCTATCAGCGGTACCATCACCGCCAACAGGACCCCTATGCCCACAGAAAGCACTAGTAATCCGAATACTTTTTTCTTTTTATTACTCATTTTATATACCTCCCATCATCCGTAAAAAATACTAATAATGAAAAAGCATATAAAAGAAATAAAAACTATAACAAACATATACCAAGCCCATATTGGCAAAATCCTAATTATAATTGCTAAAGCCAGAGTAATAAGTAAAAATCCGGTATACTTTCTAAAAGAGTATCCCATGCTTATTCCTCCAAAAAAATCATTATACTATATATTACTCTCGCAATAACATTTTTGACACACTAGTCTTTGGATTTAACAATCATAAGCAAGCCCTTTTTTATGCTTATAGAAACTTCCTTATCTAAAAAAAGATTACTGATTCCATAAGTATCACCAGCTTCCATATTTGCATTATTTAATTCATATCTGCTCCCCTTCACACAAAGTCCTTCTACGTCTCCATTAAAAGGCAAAAGAGAAAATGTATCACCCCTATTACCGTATAAAATAATGTTTTTATTAACTAAAAATATTTGATTATAGTAATCATCAATACTCATTTTAATATTTTTATCTATTCCAATCTTCAATAATGAAATATTTGCAAATGAGTGATCTAATCTGCTTCCTAATGCTCCTAAAAAAACAATTTCACTGGAGAACTCCAGTGCTTTTAGTATGCACAAATGTGTATCGGTTTTGTCTTTATCTGTCGGATGCTTTATGAATTTTACATCTTCATTTTTATAGTATTCAATATATTTTTGCTGCATGGAATCAAGATCGCCAATAATCAAATCCGGTTTAATTCTCATATTATAAGCATGTCTAACTCCGCCATCTGCACAAATAATATAATCATCTTTTTTAATTAATTTCTTACAATATTCGTAATCAGTTACATCCCCGTTAGAAATTATAAATGATTTCATATTTGTACCCCATTTAAAGATTTCATTAATAAAATAGTTTTGTTTATGTCTTTGGAATTAAAAATAGCAGATCCTGCTACCATAATTTCTGCACCACAATTATATAGTTTCTGGATATTATCCAAGGTTACTCCGCCATCTACTTGTATAGGTATTTGCCTTTTATGTTTTATTAGTAATTTTTTTAATGATATTATCTTTTCGTACATATTTCCAATAAAACTTTGACCGCCAAATCCCGGATTTACAGTCATGATTAATATCATATCTAAATGTTCAATTAAGTGTTCAGTCACACACAAAGGTGTAGCAGGGTTTAATGCCAAACCGGCTTTCACGCCTAAGTCTTTAATCGTTTGTATTAATCTATGTAAATGTTTAGATGTCTCGGCATGTATAGTTATTATGTCAGCTCCTGCTTCATAATAGTCTTTTATATATAATTCCGGGTTATCAATCATTAGGTGTACATCAAATATCAATGAAGTAACTTTTCTTAAGCTTTTGACAACAGGTGCACCTATAGTTAAATTAGGTACAAAATGGCCATCCATAACATCAATGTGCAGCATATCAGCACCCGCTTTTTCCAAAGTTAATATGTCTCTTTCTAAATTAGAAAAATCAGCTGATAATATAGAGGGAGCAATTTTAATCATACTAGTACCTCCTAACTTTCCTAAGTTCATTTAGTATTTGAATATAACTATCATATCTATCCTTATGTATATAACCTTTTTCGACAGCGGTTTTAACTTCACAGTCCGGTTCCTTATCATGCATACAAGATAAAAATCTGCAATTATCATAATTTTCAAACTCTGGATAACAATGTTTTAGTTCATCTGCTTCTATTTCAACCACATCAAATGAACTAAAGCCGGGAGTGTCAACTACCATTCCGCCAAACTCTAGTTTTATTAACTCCGTGTGCCTTGTAGTATGAGTTCCTCTTTTTGTTTTGTCACTTAACAAACCTGTTTTTAACCTTAAATCAGGAATTATTGCATTTAAAAGAGATGATTTCCCCACTCCTGAAGGGCCTGCAAATACAGATATTTTATTTGCGAGAAATCTAGCTAAATCATCAATACCATTTTTTTGAATAGCACTGGTTTTTAGTGTATTATACGGAACTGATTCCAACATTTCAATAACAGATTTGTATTCTTCTTTTAAGTCCAAATCTATCTTATTAATACAAACTATAATGTTTAAACCCATATATTCAGCATATACTAAAATTTTCTGTAATAATAACATATTTATCTCCGGATTTCTAGCTGCGATTACAACAATCACCTGTTCGATGTTAGCTACTTCCGGTCGTATCATCTCTGATTTTCTATCCTTTACATTTATTATGAATCCTTGACCTGTTTCATCTTCTATTTCTATATCTACATAATCCCCTACCATGGGTTTTATGCTCTTAAATCTAAATAACCCTCTGGCACGACATTCAATTATTATATCACCTACATCTACATAATAAAAACCGCCTATTCCTTTTGTAATAATACCAGATATCATATTTCCCTCCAATTAGAATTTATAAGAAGTGCTCTCATGAAAACTATTATTTATATATACTTCAAATAATACATTTCCTTTACCGTTAATTTCAACCTTTAAAGGGCTATCTATAGATGAATGGGTTCCCTCATATATTAACACGCTTTTATCATTTTCTATTTTAAATACAGTAACTTTCATTCTCTCTAAATTCTTAGGTAAGTCAATGCTTAAATAATATACCTTTTCATTAGGCTTTTCTTCTACGCCCTTACTAACTACAAAATCAACAACGCTTTTTTTGCTTATTTCAGTACCTGCTGATACACTCTGTTCAATAACCTCGCCCTTTGGATGCTCATCATCAGGTCTTTCAACAACATTTCCCCGTATTAAGTCAAGTATCATTAATTCAGTTTCGACATCTTCAATATTCATACCTACAAAGTTTTTCATAAAAAACTTTTCCGGACCACCGCTAATTACATAATCTATTTTTGTACCTTCATCAACGCTGATTCCGGGGGAAATTTTTTGTTCTATAACAATACCGCTTGGATATGGACTATATTCTTGACTAACATCACCTTCAGCTAATCCTACGCTTTCCAATATAATATCAACTTCATCATAATTCTTGCCTATAATGGGAGGCACAGGTACTTTTCTAGGGCCTTTGCTGACAAATACAGTAACCGGATTTGTTACTTTATTCGATTGATTTGGCTTGGGATCTTGTCTAATTATTTCACCTTCGGGAATATCTTTATTATGAACTCTTTCTGCCACATTCATAAACAAACCTAATTCTTCTAACTCTTTTTCCGCATCTTCTTCTTGTTTACCTATTAAGTCTGGCACAGGCTTTATATCTACATTAAAAACATTTTTGAATGCAAAATATGATCCCGATAATGCAAAGGCCAAAACTAATCCTGATACTACAGCCCAAATTGTTATCTTTTTGTTTATTTTCTTTTCTTTTTTATCGGTTGATATAATTTCATCTATGTTGGCAGCATTATCATTTTTATCTAACTCAATTTCTTCGTTATTATCATTAGACTCTAAAATACCATTTGTTTTTATAGATTCCATTTTTATTGTGTTCTCACTTATACTTTTTTTAACAAAATCCCCATTAGGCATTAGTAAAGATTGTTTCAAATCAATGATTATATCACTAACGCAAGAATATCTGCCTGATATATTCTTATTCATACATTTTAGGATAATTTCCTCTAGACTTTTCGGTATTTTTTTATTTATTTTCCTTGGCTTTATGGGTTCTTCTTGGACATGCTTTAAGGCAACAGAGATAGGTGTTTCTCCTTCAAAGGGTAATCTTCCTGTAACAAGTTCATACAATACAACTCCTAATGAATATATATCTGATTTTTCATCAGTATAGCCACCACGGGCTTGTTCCGGTGAAAAATAATGAACAGAGCCTATTATGTTACCTGTATTTGTTATAGTACACGATGATACTGCTCTTGCTATACCAAAATCAGTAACTTTAATTGTTCTGTCTTCTCTTAACATAATATTATGTGATTTAATATCTCTATGAACAATATGGTTACTATGAGCATTTTCTAAAGCTGATGCAATTTGTATGGCAATATCCGTTGCAAACTCATGATTCAATGCACCTTTTTGTTTTATCAATTCTTTCAGGGTCTGTCCTTTGATATATTCCATTACAATATAGTGAACATCATTTTCAATACCAACATCATATATACCTACAATATTTGGGTGTGATAGGCTAGCAGCTGCTTGTGACTCTCTCTTGAATTTTTTTACAAAATCCTCATCGCTGGTAAATTCGGATCTTAATACTTTTATTGCTACAAATCTATTAAGTAGACGACATCTCGCTTTATACACTAATGCCATACCGCCGCCGCCAATTTTTTCAATTACTTCATATCTTTCTCCTAACACCTTACCTATCATGACTTAAACCTCCCTCATAACTTCGATGATTATCACAGTGATATTATCGTGACCACCTTTTTTATTTGCCAATCCAATTAAAGCATTGCATTTTTCAATTAAATCATTATCATATAATACTGTTTCTTTTATCTCAGTTTGGTTCAACATATTTGATAAACCGTCAGTACACATTATCATATAATCCCCGTTTTTCAAATCATAAACATTTATATCTACATCTATTGTATAAGATGTACCAATAGCTCTGGTAATTAAATTTTTTTGAGGGTGACTGCTAGCTTCTTCCGGTTTTATAGTGCCATTTTTAATTAATTCTGCTACGTAGGAATGGTCAGTAGTTATTTTTTCAATATGAGATTCTCTTATCATATAAACTCTGCTGTCTCCAACATGGCCAATTATCATTTTATTATCAATAATGAATACTACTGTTAAAGTAGTTCCCATCCCCGTATATTCAGGCTTTTTAATGGATTCTAAATAAATGTTTTTGTTAACACAAAAAAAAGCCTCTTTAACTAATTTTGCATAATTATTAAAACTATTTTTGTAATTTTTAATATTTCTTTCATAAAAGTCAATAAACTGTAAAACAGCCATTTTGCTTGCCACTTCTCCGGCATTATGCCCACCCATTCCATCGGCTATTACACAAACAAAAGGCTTTCCTTTTTCATAATTATCCTGATAATAAAATGCATCTTCATTTGTTTTTCTAATTAATCCAATGTTTGAACTACCATATGCCCTCATCAAAACACCCTCATATTCGTTTTCATATAATTATCTATAAAAGTATTGCTAAAATTATTTATTTCGACATCTTTTATAAAAATACCTTTTATTAAAATATATTGATACTCGATTTTTTCCCTTAATATACTTTTAATAACAAACATTATAGCTTTTCTTTAATCCTCAATTGGCCGCAAGCACCGTCAATATCTTGACCTAATTCTCTCCTCACAGTCATGGGTATTTTATTTTTTCTTAAAATATTTTTAAATAAATCAATGCTGCTATCCTTTGATTTGCTTAAACCTTTACCTGCTACATAATTCAGTGGAATAAGATTAACATAACAAAGCATATTTTTTATTAAACTACTAAGCGCCTCAGCATCTGATACTTTATCGTTTACACCATTTATTAATGCATATTCAAAAGATATCCTTCTATTTGTTTTACTACAATAATACTTGCAGGCTTTTATTAAGCTTTCAATATTATATTTTTTATTTATAGGCATTAATTGACTTCTTACACTATCTATTGCACTATGTAAAGAAACTGCAAGATTACATTGCGTTTTTTCATCAGCAAACTCATATATCTTTGGTACTAGACCCGAAGTAGATATAGTAATATGTCTCATTCCTATATTAAAACCGTAAGGAGAATTAATACCATGTACAAATTTCATTACCTCTTTATAATTATCAAAAGGCTCACCTATACCCATCAAAACAATATTTGAAATAGTTTTACCTGTTTCTCTGGAAACAGCCATTACCTCTTCTATCATTTCCCCGGAAGTCAAATTTCTTACCAGCCCACCTGTAGTTGAAGCGCAAAACTTGCAATTCATCCTACAACCAACTTGGGTAGATATGCATATGGAGTACCCATATGCATATTTCATCAATACACATTCAATTGTGTTTTCATCGTCTAAACTAAATAAAAATTTTATTGTCCCATCTTTTGAAGTCTGTTTTTTTAATACTTTAAATCTATTAATGTAAAAGTTTTCGGACAAAAATTTTATAAGATTTGGCGGTAAGTTCTTCATGTCTTCAAATTTTTCAACATCCTTAAATGCCCAACCATAAACTTGCACAGCCCTATACTTGGAAAATCCGTTAGCAACTAAAAATACTTCCAACTCTGACAAAGAAAAGTTTTTTAAATCCTTTTTGTTTTTCATTTTCCCTCCATACAACCAACTTTGACCATTTTTGCAATAAAAAAACCATCAGTACCGTGAATATGAGGATATAATTCTATAAAACCTTCCTTACCCCTTGATGCAGTGAAATTACTTGGAAGAAATCGTTCCATGCTATCTAAAGAAAATTGTTTATTATAATTCAAAAAATCTTTTAGTATTTGAATGTTTTCTTTATCATTTAAAGTACACGTGCTATAGACTAATACACCGTTTTTTTTAACATATAAAGATGCATTTTTTAGAATATTTATTTGTAACTTTGACAATTTTTCAATATCTTCTTTTTCTTTTTTCCATCTTAAATCAGATCTTCGCCTTACTAAACCTAAACCACTGCATGGGGCATCAACTAAAACTGCATCTGCCTTGTCTATTAGACGGTCATCAATTGTATTAGCATCAAAAATTTCTGTTTCTATAATAGATATACCAAGTCTTTTTATATTTTCCTCAATAAGTTTTAGTTTTTTTAAATGTATATCTCTTGCAATGATTCTACCTTTATTAGACATCAACTCTGCCATATGTGTAGCCTTGCCACCGGGTGCACTGCATACGTCAATTATAAAATCTCCGGGTTTGGGATTTAAAATTTTAGATACTAACATTGAACTCTCATCTTGTATTTGAAAATAACCTTTTTTAAACAATATTGAATCCTTTAACGATGAAATACCTTTGATATTAATTGCCTCATCATTATAACATCCCTCAGACCACATTATATTGTTTGAATTAAATAAAAAAAGGAGCTCTTCTTTACTAATTTTTAATCTATTAACTCTTACGGTCAAAGGTGGTGCTTCATTATTTGCCTTTAGTAAATTCTTTGTAAACTCTATGCCATAGTTTTTTATCCATAATTCCACCAACCATAAAGGATGTGAAAATTCAATGGACAAGTATTTAGATATATTAGTCTCATCAGGTGTATTGATACTATCTTTTTGCCTAGATACATTCCTTAAAACACCATTGATAAACCGTGCCGCTCCAATATTTGAATATTTTTTTGCTAATTCAACACTTTCATTGCAAACTGCAGAATCGGGTACTCTATCTAAATAGATTATTTGATAAATCCCGCTTCTTAATATGTTCTTTACATTATTTGATAATTTTTCAATTTTTCTATTTATGAATTTACTTATTATCCAATCAATTTTAATTAGGTTTCTCAGCGTACCATTAACTATTTCAGTAACTAATGCCCTATCATTACTTTTAAGATTTGAATTATTCAATCTATTTCTAGTTTCAATGCCTGAGTATTTACCTTGTATCATTATTGAATTAAGTATTAAGAAAGCTTCTTCTCTTGCCCAATTACCTGCCATTCTATCACTCCACATTATTTTGAAACTTTTAAATTATAAATGATGATAGTTAGCTATCAGTCTCTTCTGCCTCTTATTAATAACAATCTCAACAATTGTGATACTGCCATAAGAGTTGCTGCGACATACGTTAATGCTGCCGCTGAAAGAACTTTCCTTGCTCCTTTTTCTTCACCGGGTGCGACCAAATTGTAGTTTTGTAAAGCTATGATTGCTCTACTGCTGGCATTCAATTCAACGGGTAAAGTAATAATTTGAAATAATACAGCTGCACTAAAAAGATAAATACCTAGAGTAAATAATTGCATCATATTTAATATCAAAGCAATTATAATAAAAAAGAAAGCAGCTTGAGAACCTATAGAAGCAATTGGAGCAATTGCGTTCCTAACAACTAAAGGTGCATATCCTTCACTATGCTGCAATGCATGACCGCATTCATGTGCTGCAACTCCTGCCGATGCCAAGGATGAACCCTCATAAACCTCTCGCGATAGTCTTAAAACCTTATTCCTTGGGTCATAGTGATCAGTTAGGCTTCCTCTGGTAAGTTCTATAGGCACATCATTAAGTCCGTTAGCATCCAGTATTTTTCGTGCTATTTCATAACCTCTATACCCATAACTACCTCGAACTCTTAAATATTTATTAAAAGTAGTTTTAATCTTGCTTTGGGCATATACTGCAAAAATCATAGCAGGTATCAAAATTGCAAATGTTGGATCAAAACCGTATAACATATTCTTAGCCTCCTTTTAGGATAATCTTTTCCCTTCTAAAATTTCATGTCCTCTAAGATAAGACCCCACTGTCATTCTTTTATTATTTTGAAATTGTAATTCCTTAATTCGAAGAAAACCTTTCTTGCATTTTATCGTAATATATTCTTTATTCACTTCACAAATTTTTCCCCAGTCATCATTTATAATATCATTATCTGTAACTTCGACAGTAAATATCTTAAACATTTTACCTTCATAAAAAGAATAGGCTCCAGGCCAAGGATAAGTCCCTCTTATTAAATTCTTTATTTTGACTGCATCCATAGACCAATCTATTTTTCCTATTTCTTTTGTCAACATAGGTGCATAATTAGCTTCGTTATGATTTTGTTTAGTTCTTACAATTTTTCCGCTATGCAAAAGTTTAGTAGTATCTATCAATGCCTTAGAACCTAGAATCGCAAGTCGATCATGGAGTTCCCCCGCTGTTTCTTCTTCACCTATATTTATGGATTTTTGCAATATTATATCACCGGTATCAAGACCGGTATCCATATACATAATGGTAATACCTGTTACTTTATCGCCATTTATAATGCTCCAATTAATTGGTGCTGCTCCTCTTAACTTTGGAAGCAAGGAAGCATGAACATTTATACATCCATGAGTTGGTAAATCTAATATATCTTTCGTTAATATCTGACCAAAAGCTACAACTACTATTAAATCAGGCTTTAAACTTTTTAACCTTTCAATAAAATTAGGTTCTTTTATTTTATTTGGCTGATAAATTTTTATACCCATTTCTTTTGCTATGGTTTTAACTTCCGGCTCCATAAGTTTTTTGCCCCTGCCTTTTGGTTTATCAGGTTGTGTAACAACCGCGCTAATTTGGTATCCTTCATGGTACAAAGCTTCAAAGCATGGAATGGCAAATCCCGGGGTACCCATAAATACTATATTCATATTCATTCAATCTCCTGAGTTTCTATATTAATAGCTTTATCAATAAATAGCACTCCGTTTAAATGATCTATCTCATGGCATAGTGCGGTAGCCAGCAATTCTTCTCCTTTGATTTCAATTATTTCAGATTCTCTGTTTAATGCTCTGACAGTGACTTTTTCAGGCCTTTTTACAACTCCATATTTACCCGGTATGCTTAAACATCCTTCTTTCCGAAACTGTTCTCCTTCTTCTACGATAATTTCAGGATTTATCAATTCAATCAATCCATCGCCTACATCAACTACAACAACTCTTCTTAAAACTCCGACTTGGGGTGCGGCGAGACCAACTCCTTCCGAATCATACATTGTTTCCGCCATATCATCTAATAAAGTAAAAATTCTACCATCTATTTTATCAACTTTTCTTGATATTTTTCTTAAGATTTCGTCTTCATCTTTTCTAATATTTCTTATCGCCATTTCAAACCTCCTAATTAGTGTCTTAGTATTACTATAGCATACTTATAGGGTTAATATCCATACTTACAAACACAGTTTTGTCAAAATTTAATTTATTGAATTCTTTTAGAATTTCCAATAATTGTTCCTCTTTTTTGCTTTTTAAAACAATCTGCCATCTAAATTTATTTTTAATCTTAGATAAAGGCGCCTCGGTAGGCTTCCAAACTTCAATATCCTTTATCCCTTTAGCATATCTTACCAATATACCTCCGGCTTCTCTTGCATTTTTTTCAGCTGTGTTTTTATCAAAACTACTTATAACTATAATACCAATATGTGAAAAAGGAGGATAATTTAGCTCTTTTCTAAGCCTGATTTCATCTTTATAAAATCCTCCATAATCGTGTAATATAGCATGTTTCAGACTATAATGATCCGGAGAATATGTTTGTACAATAACATTTCCGGGTAATTCTGCCCTTCCTGCCCTGCCCCCGGCTTGAATTATCATTTGAAAAGTCTTCTCTGCAGCTTTAAAATCCGGCATATTAAGGTAAGTATCGGAAGATATTATTCCTACCAGAGTAACAAAAGGGAAATCATGTCCCTTCCCTATCATTTGAGTTCCAATTAAAACGTCAGCATTTCTATTGCGAAACTTATCCAATATTTCTTTATGTGAATTTTTCCTGGTTGTTGTATCAGCATCCATCCTTAAGACATTAATATCTCCAAAAATTTTTTTAAATTCATCTTCTACTTTTTGCGTCCCTATTCCAAAATATTTTATATATTTACTATTACAGCTTGGGCAATATTTTGGATTACTGGAAGAATACCCACAATAATGACAGGATAAATAATTTCCTTTAGCATGATATGTTAAAGAAATGTTGCAATATGGGCATTTGATTACATAACCGCAATTCCTACAAGAAACAAAAGTAGAATAGCCTCTTCTATTTAAAAAAAGTATTATTTGTTCCTCTGCATCAAGTTTTTCAACGATTGCATTATATAAACTTTTACTGAATATGTTTTTATTACCGTTTTTTAGTTCTTCTCTCATATCCACAATTTCAATACTGGGCATTTCTTTCTGGTTTATTCTTTTCTTTAATGTAACAAGGCTGTAATTTTGAAATTCTTTTTCCGCCTTATAATAAGTCTCTATTGAAGGTGTAGCTGAACCCAATAGTAATTTGCATCCTTCAAGTTGACATCGCTTAATAGCTATTTCCCTAGCATCATATTTCGGTCTTATTTCTGACTTATAAGTGTGTTCATGCTCTTCATCAATAATTACTATTCCTAAATTATTAAAAGGTGCAAATATGGCAGACCTGGCTCCAACAGCAACCTTTGCTTTGCCTTCTCTTATCCTTCTCCACTCATCATACTTTTCACCATCAGATAAACCGCTGTGCAATACAGCAACTGTATCACCAAATCTATTAACAAACCTTCTAATCATTTGTGGAGTTAGGGATATTTCAGGTACTAGAACTATACCTTGCTTACCTATAGACAATTCCCTTTCTATTAATCTAAGATATACTTCTGTCTTTCCGCTGCCTGTTACACCATGTAAAAGGATATGATATCCTTTATCAAACCTATTAATAATTGAATCTATAACTTTTAATTGATCTGTAGTAAGAATATTAACTTTACCGGACTTTGACTCTTCTTGAATAAGTCTGTATAATTCTTTTTCTTTTATACTTATAACATTTTTGTTTAGCAAGCTTTTAATAACAACTGTGCTAATGTTATGCTTTTTCTTAATTTCAGTTATACTTATTCCGGGTTTATTTTTAATGATTTCCAGTGCTTGTATTTGTTTTTTTGCATTTGTTGGTATGCTTACATTATCAATATTATCTTTATTAATATAAATTAATTTTTCATACTTTTTGCTCTCTGTCTTCTTTACAGCCTGTTTTCTTTTAATCATCTTTAATCTTACAAGCTTTCTAAGTGCATTATCAAGAAAATTGTCATTAAAACTATCCCGCAATTCTTCTTTAGATGCAATACCGCCATTTGCTTCTAAAAATTCCAATACTTCCACTATAGTCTCAATATTACTTTCTTCCCGATATTCCTCATTGTTACTATTTCTAATCAATTCATAGTAATAAGTGGTCTTTATTCTTACATTAGCCGGTAGGACAGCATGAATTGCTTCAATATAAAAGCATAAGTATTTATTTCTCATCCATTTTATTAAATCAATAATTTTAATAGGTATCAATGGCTCAGGTTCAGCCAACTTAATAATACTTTTTAGCTTGCTTTTATCAAAATCTATTTTATCAGTGAAACCGACTACATATCCTGCAATCTTTCTATTTCCTCTTCCAAAAGGTATTATAACTCTATGGCCGATATCAACAGCCATATTGGAAGGAATAATATAGCTAAATATTTTATCTGTTTCTTTACACTTATTATCTACTATTATTTCTGCAATCTTTAAGCTATCCATTAACTACACCATCCATTTAAAAAGTTTTAAATATATTTTTACACATTAATTATATCTGTATTATAATAAAAGCGTACTATAGTACGCTTTTCATTCTTTATTTTCATAACCGTTTATCAATATTTCTATTTTTTAAAAGCATGATTACCCTATCTATAATTATATCGGCTAAATCAATCTTTGCCATCTTTGAAATGTTTTCAACATGCCCATTCTTATCTATTATTTTAACTATATTTGTGTCAAATGCAAAGCCTGCACCTTTTTGATTTAAATCGTTTGCTACTATAAAATCTAAATTTTTCTTTTTAATCTTTTCCTTTGCATTTTCTATTAAGTTTTGGGTTTCCATTGCAAAACCTATCAAAATTTTATTTTCTTTAATTTTACCTAACTCATATAGTATATCCGGATTTTTTTCTAATTTTATTAATAAATCCTCATCTTCTTTTTTTATTTTTTGGCTACTTATTTCTGACGGTTTATAATCTGAAACTGCTGCACTTTTTATAACCACATCTGCATTATAATAATGTGACATAATCGCATTATACATTTCCTTTGCAGAAACAACGTTAATAAGGTTAACTCCTATCGGCATCTCCAAGTTTGTAGGGCCGGAAATAAGATATACATCCGCCCCTCTGTTAGCTGCTTTTTCAGCTATTGCATAACCCATTTTCCCTGTTGAATGGTTTGATATAAATCTCACAGGATCTATTGGTTCTTTTGTTGGCCCTGCAGTTACAATTATTTTCTTTCCCTTAAGTTCCGATGAAGAGGTTAAAAAGCTTGTTATGAATTTTTCTATAAATTCCGGTTCCGCCATTTTCCCTTTTCCTGTATCTCCACAAGCTAACCTCCCATCTACGGGATCAATAAAAATATAACCATAATTTTTAAGCAATGAAATATTATCCTGTAATATTGGATTTTCATACATATTGCTGTTCATTGCCGGAACAAGCACTACAGGAGCTTTTGTAGCCATGATTGTAGTTGAAAGCATATCGTCAGCTATGCCATTTGCTATTTTCCCCATAATATTTGCTGTTGCAGGTGCAATTACAAATATATCTGCTTTTTTTGCTAAAGATATATGATCTATTTCCAAATAGGAAGGTTTATCAAACATATCAGAAACGACTTTATTTAACGACAAAGACTGAAAAGTCAAAGGATTAATAAAATTTGTAGAAGCCCTTGTCATTATTATATTTATATTGGCTTCTTTCTTTTTTAATCTACTAACAAGATCACATACTTTATAAGCTGATATACCACCGCATACACCTATTAAAATATTTTTATCTTTTAGCATTTTATTCTCCTATTTGATTATCTTTCATACTATTAGTACATAATATTTTGCCTTCATGTATCTCTTGTATTGCAATAGAAACAGGGTTATTGGAATCAGCATCAACGTAAGATTCCTTCCCATCCACAAGCTGCCTTGCTCTCTTAGAAACAGCAACAACCAAAGAATATTTGCTATCAGCTTTATCTAATAACAATGATAACGTAGAATTAATCATAAAACTCCTCCTTGAATTCTGTAAAATCAATTTGATATCTATCTGTTCTGCAACTTTCAGCATTTAAAATACATACAATTTTATTAACAGCTTTATCTATATCATCATTAATAACTATATAATCATAATTGCTAACTTCTGTTATTTCTTTAAAGGCCGATTTTAACCTTTTCCTTATATCGTCTTTTGATTCAGTGCCTCTGTTTATTATTCTATTTTTTAAAATATTAAAACAAGGAGGCATAATAAAAATAAAAACACCTTTTTTAAAGTTCTTCTTAACTTGCATAGCACCATATGTATCAATTTCCAATATAACACTAATTCCATTATCCAATTTATCAATAACTTTCTGCTTTGGGGTACCGTAATAATTACCGTATACCTTTGCATATTCTAAAAATTCATTTTGATATATCATCTCTTTAAAAACATGTTCATCTTTAAAATAATAGTTAACACTATCAACTTCTCCAACTCTAGGCCTTCTGGTAGTAGCTGATATCGAGAGTTCTACATTTCTTAACTCCTTTTCAATTAATGCTTTACAAATAGTACTTTTGCCCACTCCTGATGGCCCTGAAATTACAATAAGCATCCCTTTATAGTCATCCACTTTATCACACCCAATAATAATTATTTTATAGCTTCTTCATCGTCATTTACTGCTTCTTTATCAATTAGTCTATGTGCTACCGTTTCAGGTTGCACAGCTGACAAAATAATATGGTCACTATCAGTTATTACTACAGCTCTTGTCCTTCTCCCATAAGTAGCATCAATGAGCATCCCTCTATCTCGGGCTTCTTGAATAATCCTTCTAATCGGTGCAGACTCCGGACTCACAATCGCTATTAATCTATTGGCAGATACTATATTACCAAACCCGATATTAATTAATTTTATAGCCATTTATTTACCCTCCATTATTCAATATTTTGCACCTGTTCTCTTATCTTTTCAACTTCGGTTTTGACATTAACTATATTATTGATTATATCCAATTCATTAGCCTTTGAAGCAATAGTGTTTGCTTCTCTATTTATTTCTTGTATTATAAAATCCAATTTTTTACCGGAAGAAGCATTTTCATCAATAGTTTTTTTAAACTCTTCTATGTGGCTTTTTAATCTCACAACTTCTTCATCAATGCTTATCTTATCCGCCATAATCGCTACTTCTGCAATCAATCTATTCTCATCAAGATCAATATCCCCTATTAAATCCTTAACTCTGTTATAAAATTTATCCTTAGTAATAATAACAGCATCTTTAGAGGCAATACTTATATCATTGACAAAGGTTTCTATAGAAGCAATCTTACCCAGCATATCCTTATATAGTCTTTCTCCTTCCCGATTTCTCATCTCAGAAAAGGATTCAAGAGCATTTTGTAGAGCAATTTTTAACATATCCCAAATTAAATTTTCTTCTGCGTCAACCTTTTCGATCCTTAAAATATCAGGAAATCGTGTTAACAAATTCAAGCTAACATCATCTTGTAAAGAAAACTCCTCTTTTATTATATTAAGGCTTTCTATGTATGATTTCACCAAATTTTTATCAGGTTCAATATTTACATTCTGCTCATAGGAATAAAAATTAATATATATATCAACTTTGCCTCTATTAATATAAGTCAATGCAAATCTTCTTATCCTTTCTTCCAGTGATGCAATTGCTCTTGGCATTCTGACAGTTATATCACAATATCTGTGATTAACTGACTTAACCTCTATAACAAATCTCATCTCATTCGTTTCATATTCACCTTTACCATACCCCGTCATACTTTTAATCAAATAATTCATCCTTCCAGTACAATCTTTTAAAATACTTTCTAATTTATAAGCAATATACCAAATCGTATATAGTACATTTTAGGTCATCTAAGTTCTATATAATTTTATATAATTTTAATCTAAAATACAATAGTATAACTAAATATGCAATCGGTTAATTTGTCTTTTTCATCTGTGTCTATTTCAACATTATAACATAAACACGTACTTATAGTAAAAATCAAAACTTAACCCTTGCCAAACTTATTATATTTGATTACTGTTCATATCTTAATTGTTTCCTTTTTCATCCACAACACAATCTTAATCAAATATTAATAATCTACAATAAAAAATATAAATATATACAACGTCTGAATTGTAATTATATTTGAAATCAAAATAATATTTTTTCAGTTATGGTATAATATCCACATAGATTTTGATATTATAGTTTTCAGCAGAATCAGCTATGTTATATTATTTTATTTTTGCATAAAATATAAGTGCATTTTATATTGTAAGATTACATTAGAATTTATAGTATAATTTCATATAAAATCTTCTAAAGTTTATACAATTTAAATTTATAGGGGGGATTACTTTGCCTTTTGATGGTATAACAGTAAAGGCTTTAGTTTTAGAGCTTAACAAAACAATACTTAATGGCCGAATAGATAAAATATATCAACCGGAAAAAGATGAGTTAATATTAACAATAAGAAGGGATAAGAATAATTATAAATTGTTCATTTCTGCTAACCCTTCGTTCCCCAGATTTCATCTTTATTCCGGGAAGAAAAACAACCCATTAATTGCACCGTCATTTTGTATGTTGTTAAGAAAACATTTATTAGGCAGTAAAATAATTAGTATAACACAAGTCAGTTTAGAAAGAGTAGTTGAAATCAAATTTGATTGTATAGATGATATGGGTTACAGTGTCCAAAGAGCCCTTATAGTTGAAATAATGGGACGCCATAGCAATATTATACTTATTGATTTAAAAGATTCGAAAATAATTGATAGCATTAAAAGAGTTAATACATTTATGAGCAGTGTAAGAACAGTTTTACCGGGTATTGAATATATTTATCCGCCAGCTAAAGAAAAAATTGATACATTAAATATAAATGAAACTTCTTTTATTGATGATATCATGAATCTTAAAACCAGCATTAGAGCATATAAATATTTTTCTAAGAAATTCTTTGGTATTAGTCCTATAGTGTCCCAAGAAATTTGCTTTGTTTCAGGAATTGAACCGGACACTGATTTAAAATATTTAGATAAAAATTCAACTGCGAAACTTTTTATAGGATTTAAAAAACTATTCGATACTGTATTATTATCAAAATTTAAGTCTCATATCATAATAGAAAATAATAAAAATATTGATTTTTCAGCTATCAAATTAAGCATCTACAATTCTTATGAAAAAAAATATTTTGATAGTATAAGCGAAGTTATAGACACTTTTTACTTTGAAAAAGACAAAATTAATAGAGTTAATCAAAAAAACGCAGATTTGCATAAAAATATTTTAATAAAACTAAAACGAAATATAAGAAAAATAGATACATTAAAAGGTGAATATAACGATGCAATAAAAAGCGATTATTATAAACTATGCGGCGATTTAATAATGACAAATCAATACAATTTAAAAAAAGGGATGAACAAAGCGATACTGGTTAATTATTATAATGAAGATTTAAATTCCATAGAAATAGAACTTGATGGAAACTTAACACCTATAGAAAATGCCCAAAAATATTATAAGTCTTATAATAAACTAAAAAAAGCGAAACAACGTTTATCGGAACAAATTATTAATACGAAAGAAGAAATAAGGTATTTGGAAAGCATTTTGGATAGCTTAGAAAAATGCTTCAATGAAGAGGAAATAGAAGAAATAAAAAAAGAACTGCAAGTACAAGGGTATATAAAAAAAATCAATAATAAAATATCAAAAACAGCAAAACAACAAAAAACTTCCAAGTCAATGCATTTTATATCCAGTTCCGGATTTAATATTTATGTAGGTAAGAATAACACTCAGAATGATTACCTGACTTTAAAATTTGCTTCACCTCTTGATCTGTGGCTGCATACTAAAGATATCGCCGGATCCCATGTTATAATAAAAACTAACGGAAGTAAAGCTGACGATATAACCTTAACAGAAGCGGCACACCTCGCAGCTTTTTTTAGTAAAGGAAAACTATCTTCCAATGTCCCGGTGGATTATACCCATAAGAAAAATATAAAAAAACCTGCCGGTGCCAAACCCGGCAAGGTTATATATAAAGATTACAATACAATTTATATTACTCCTGATGAAATGAAGGTTAAAAAATTAGATAGAATCAATTAAAATATCCATAATTAAAACAGCTGTTGGCTAGCCAACAGCTGTTTTATTAACTTTATAATTTTTTTGAGAATATGGCTAGAACTACAATTATGCCAAGTCCAAATAACATAAGACCTGTTTGTTCTATTGATGC
>Ga0172382_10003247_pt1 | contig 25964 bp, 27 predicted proteins | sample Leawel138RmetaG_FD_122245 | JGI IMG/M metagenome (GOLD analysis project Ga0172382, IMG submission 122245) | Leachate microbial communities from a municipal landfill in Southern Ontario, Canada - Leachate well 138R metaG | ecosystem: Engineered > Solid waste > Landfill > Unclassified | place...
CCACCGGTGATCCCGAGGCCACGCTCAACCGCGAGCAGGTCAGCGGGAACATCCGCAACTTCCTGCGCATCGAACCCGCGTCGTCGCGCGAGCAGTACCGGTGGATGGAGCGCTTCGTCGGCTCGGTCGTGGATGAGGGGCTGCGCGAGCGCTTGATCATCTCGATCGATGGCAAGGGCGCGTTCCGTCGGTTCAAGGACGTCCTGCTCGCCTACCCGGCGGAGCGCGAGCGGTGGTTCTCCTACCGCGCCGATCTCCTGCACTGGCACATCCAGAACTGGCTCGAGTCGCACGACATCCATCCGACCAACGAGCCGCCCTGGGGCGCCGTGCAGCCGCCGCAGGAGCTGCCGGCCGTGGGCCGGCCGGTCGTGCATGGCACCGAGGCGCCCGGCGAGGCGCTACGCCGGCAGGCGCGCGAACTGATCGAGACGATCGCCGCGATCGAGCTCCCGACCGCGATCGCGTTTCTCGAGTTCCTGAAGCAGCGCTCGACGGAGGCGATCGCCAGGGCGGACGCCGAGCGGGATCGCGAACGCGACGAGACCGCCGAGGAAGCCCAGCCGGCGTGACCGAGATCGAGCAGCTCGCGACGCAGCTGGTCCAGCTGGCGCCCCAGCTCGATCGAGAGGTCGTGGAGACGCTCGTCGCGAAGCTCCTCGCCGACGGCTCGCCTCTCGCGCGCTCGATCGCGCAGGTCGTCGAGCTCGTCGGAGCCGGCGTCGATCCGGCGATCGCCCTGCCCGCGCTCGCGATGGCCTGCGGCACGCTCGCGGATCCGCGACTCTCCGAGCGCGAGCGCGAGGCGGCGCGGTTCGAGATCGAGACGCTGCTCCCGCTGCCGCAGGCGGCGCCCAAGCTCGCCGCGCCCGACGTGCCGCTGTCGGCGCTGCGCCGGCGCTGACGCTCGAGCGTCAGCTGCTGGCGTCGACCTCGGACGACCGCGCTCAGCCGCGCGCGGCGACGATGAACTTGAGGTAGCTCGCCTCGGGGAAGCCCGGGATCGTCGGGAAGTCGGCGGGCAGCGGCCGGCGGTCGATGATCTGGAGCTGCGTCCGCGCCATCGCGGCGCCCTCGGCGAGCGCGAGCTCGAACTCGGGCAGGCTCATCTTGTGCGTCGACGAGGCCGCGATCAGGAGCCCGCCGGGGGCGAGCACGTCGAGGCTCGCGGCCACGAGCTCGGAGTAGTCGCGCACCGCGCTCCACGGCTTGCCGCCGCGCGCCGCCGCGCTCGCGAACGCGGGCGGATCGAGCACGACCATGTCGAACATGCGAGACCGCTCGACGAACCGAGCCAGCACCTTGAACACGTCGCCGACGATGTGCTCGGGCTTCTCGGGATCGAAGCCCGACGCGGCAAAGTTGCGGCGCGCCCGCGCGTGCGCCTTGGCAGCGACATCGACGGCGCACACCTCGGTGGCGCCGCCCGCCTGCGCGTAGACGCTGATCGCGCCGGTGTACGAGAACAGGTTCAGGACGCGGCGATCCCGCGCCCACTGGCGCACCGCGCGGCGGCCCTCGCGAAGATCCGCGAACAGCCCGGTCGACAGCGGCGCGGTCACGTCGACGATGAACCTCAGATCATCCTCGGCGACCTCGATCTCGACCGGCGCCGGCGTGCCGCGCACGAGATCGGCGCCGGCCTGGCGCGGCGACTCCCCGCCGAGCGAGCGATAGCGGCGCTGCTCGTAGATCGCGAGCGGCGCCAGCTCGGCCTCGAGCGCGTTGTAGAGCTCCTCCCGGAGGTTGGCGACCGCCGCGGTGTACAGCTGGACCACGAGGTACTCGCCGTAGCGCTCGACGACGATCCCCGGCAGACCGTCGGACTCGGCGTTGACGAGCCGCACGCAGCCGAGGCGCTCGGTGTCGACGAACCGCTTGCGCAGCGCCACCGCCGCGCGCACCCGCTCGCGCACGAGGGCGCCGTCGATCATCCGATCGGGGCTCCGCGTGAACACGCGCAACGCGATCGCGCTGTCGGAGGCGCTCGGCGTCACCTTCGCCGAGATCGACATCCGCGACACCGCCAAGCTGATGCTCACCGAGATGGACCACCCGTTTGGCCGCGGCGAGGAGGTCTACGACGTCACGTTCGAGAACGTGCAGGCGGGGTTGCGCACCGACTATCTGTTCCGGCTGGCCAACCAGCGCGGCGGCATCGTGCTGGGCACCGGCGACCTGTCCGAGCTGGCGCTGGGCTGGTCCACCTACGGCGTCGGCGATCAGATGTCGCATTACAACGTCAATTCCGGGGTGCCCAAGACGCTGATTCAGCATCTGATCCGGTGGGTGATCTCGTCGGACCAGTTCGACGAGGCGGTCAACGAGGTGCTCCAGTCGGTCCTCGACACCGAGATCAGCCCCGAACTCGTACCCGCAGGAGAGGACGAGGAGATCCAGAGCACCCAGGACAAGATCGGACCCTATGTGCTGCAGGACTTCTCGCTGTTCCAGGTGCTGCGCTACGGATTCCGGCCGTCCAAGGTGGCCTTCCTGGCGTTCCACGCCTGGAGCGACGCGTCACACGGCGACTGGCCGCCGGGGTTCCCCGAGGGCAAGCGGCCGGCGTACCCGCTCAAGGAGATTCGGCACTGGCTGCAGGTCTTCGCGCAGCGGTTCTATTCGTTCTCGCAGTTCAAACGCTCGGCGCTGCCGAACGGTCCCAAGGTGTCCGCCGGGGGGTCGCTGTCGCCGCGCGGGGATTGGCGCGCCCCTTCGGACATGTCGGCCCGCACCTGGCTCGACGAGATCGAGCGGTCCATCCCTAGCGAGTAGCGGTACCGACCCCGGGAACGAAGCGCCCGACGCCGGCCAGATAGTCGCGGTAGTCGGCGCCGTGCACCGCGCGCAGATAGGGCTCCTCGACCGCGCGCACCTGCAGTTCGATCGTGAACACCAGGATTGCGAAGCCCGCGACGGCCACCACGTTCGGCGTGACCAGCATGATGCCGAACGCGAACACGATCATGGCGGAGAAGATCGGGTTGCGTACCCGGGCGAACACCCCGGTGCGGACCAGCGGCGTCCGCTCCGACGCGTCGACGCCGATGCGCCAGGCGTCACCCATGTCGAGTTGGGCGTAGACGGTTGCGGCAATGCCCGCAGTGGCGATGACGATGCCGGCCACGTGGATTCCGGTGGCCGTCAGCAGCGGCGCGACCAGGCCGGCCCACTGCAAAGCGGGCGCCGCCACGGCCACAGCGATGGCGACGAGGAACCCGACCCCGGCGAACCACTCGAGCGAGCCGGGCCGCCCGCTGACGCCCTTGAACCCGGTGGACCCGGTGCGGCGCCGCTGAACCCAACTGCGCCAACCGAATCCCACGGCGGCGAAGACACCGAACAACGCCAGAGCGACGACGGACATGACGGCTCCCTTCTGTGGACCGCTAGCGGCAACACGGGTCGCCGCGCCAGGCCTCGAGGCCTTCGCGCACCGCCAGCGCCGCAATGCCCAGCGCCGCAACGGGGTCGGCCCAGGTCCAACCCAGTAGCGCGTGCAGCACAAGGCCGGCGAGCAGCACCGCGGACAGATAGGCGCACAGCAGCGTCTGCTTCGAATCCGCCACCGCCGACCGCGATCCCAACTCGCGGCCGGCCCGACGCTGGGCCAGAGACAGCGTCGGCATCACGGCCAGGCTCAGTCCTGCGAGGACGATGCCGATCGGTGTGGGTCGCGGCTCGCGAACCCCCACCAGCGAGAGCGCGGCGTCGACGGCGACATAGCAGGCCAACGCGAAGAACGAGAATGCGATGAACCGCAGGGCGGCCTTCTCGCGGGTCTCGGGATCCACGGCGGAGAACTGCCATGCCACCGCCGCCGCGGAGGACACCTCGACCACGGAGTCGAGCCCGAACCCGACCAGCGCCGCCGACGACACCCGGCTGCCTTCGGCGAGTGCGACTACCGCTTCGATGACGTTGTAGGTGATCGTCGCCGCCACCAGGAACCGGATGCGCCGGGTCAGAACGCTGCGGCGCTCCGCGGTCGGGGCCATCAGCAGCAGGCCTGCTCATCGGCGGCCGGACAACACGCCGGATCCACGTCGAGCACCAGGCCGACGAGATCGGTCAGTGCGTGGGCGATCCTCGGGTCGGCGAGCCGGTAGCGGCTGCGACGACCCTCGGGGCTGACGCTGACCAGCCCGCAGCCCCGCAGGCAGGCCAGGTGGTTGGACAGGACCTGGCGCGTCACGCCGATCCGGTCGGCGAGCTCGGACGGATAGCCGGGCCCCTCCCGGAGGATCAGCAGGATCTCGGCGCGGGTCGGATCGGAAAGGGCGCAGCCGAACCGGGAGAGCGCGTCACTGTCGAACACCGTCCGCATATCGCCGACGGTACATCAGTCCCTGAATTCAGGAAAGGCTGAACTATTCAGAGCCTGCCGTCGATGCGCAGGTCGGGATGCACCCAGGACGGCGACCGGCGTTCCTTGAACGCCATGAACCCCTCGATGGATTCGGGTGCGCCGAGGCTGGCCTGCATGCCGATGCGGTCGTAGAGGCCGATGTAGTTGTCCAGGCTGGACTTGACCAGCGTCCTGGCCGCGGGCGCCGTCCGGCAGCACTGCGCCAGCACCTCCCTGGCCGCATCGGCGAGGTCGTCGTGCGGCACCACCCGGGCCACCATGCCCCAGTCGTGCGCCTCCTGGGCCGACAACGTCCGTCCGGTGAACATCAGGTCGCGGGTGCGGACCGGCCCGATCAGCCGGGCCAGCATGTGGCTGTAGTAGGTGTCGGCGATGCCGCGGTACAACTCGGGAACGCGGAACGTGGCCCGCTCGCTGACCACCGCCATGTCGGCGCACAGCGCGATCTGCAGGCCGCCGCCCTGGCACAGGCCGTTGACCGCGGCCACCACGGGCTTGGCGGACTGACGCAGGGTGTCGAACGGCAACGCGTCCATCCCGAGCGCGGGCCCGAATGTCATCCAGTTGTCGGCTCCGCCGCCCCCCATGTCGCCGCCGGGCGCGAAGAGGTCACCGGTACCGGTGATCAACAACCCGGCGAGGTCGGGATCGCTCTCGACATGCTTGACGGCGTACTTGATCCCGAAGTACATCGCCGGGGTCATCGCGTTGCGCGCCTCCGGCCGGTCGAGCCTGCAGACCCCGAACGGCCCTTCCCGGGTGAAGTGCAGGTACGGGGTACCGAGCCAGTCGCCTTCAGGTGGGCGGGGTTCCGTGGTCATCCCGGGCAAGTCCTTTCGTCGGTCAGGACGCTTCCAGGACGTCCTCGACCGCCTCACTGTAAGGGGCACAGTCGCCCGCACCGTGCACCAGCGTCGACAATGCCCCGGCGGCGCACGCCCTGGCCAACGCGTAGTCGGCGCCTCGGGGCCAGTTCGCGGCGAGCACGCCGGCGAACACGTCACCCGCGCCCGTGGTGTCCACCGCCTCGACGGCCGGAGCCGGGAACTCCGAACGGGTTTCGCCGACGTATGTGGCGCCGCGGGCGCCCCGGGTGATGACCAGGTGCGGCACCCGCGGCCGGTCCCCGTCGAGCCATCCGTCGGACTCGGTCTCGTTGACGACGGCCACGTCGGCGAGGTCGGCCAGTGCCGACGCCTGTGCCGACGCGGGGGAGGCGTTGAGCACCACCGTCGCACCGGCGGATCGCCCGATCCTGGCCGCCGTGACGGCGGTGTCGATCGGGATCTCCAACGACAGCAGCACCACGTCGCTGTCGGCGACCACCTCCCGGACGGCAGGCGAGCTCAGACTCAGATGGCCGTTCGCCCCCGGCGCGACCACGATGCAGTTCTCGCCCGCGGCGTCGACCAGGATCGCCGCGGAACCGCTGGGGCCCGGCACGGCGGTGACCCCGTCCAGGCCGACGGCGTTGGCCTTCAGATGCGCCTTGAGTTGCTCGGCGGCGGCGTCGGTGCCCAGTGCCGCGACGAGCTGGACCTGCGCCCCGGCGCGCGCCGCCGCGACCGCCTGGTTTCCGCCTTTACCGCCCGGCGTCGACGACAGGGCGGAGGCCAGCACAGTCTCGCCGGGCCGTGGCAGGGCGGTCACGCTGAACGTGAGGTCGACGTTGGCACTGCCCACCACGCTGAGCCGCGTCGCCATAACGGTCCAAGGTAGCCGCTGACGTGCTCGACGCGTGTCGAATGCCGACTCGAACGCCGATGTGGCGTTCGATACGCTGGCCTGATGAGCGTGCAGGCCCCCTCTGTCCCTGACTTGCGGCAGCAGGTTCACGACGCTGCCCGGCGGGCCCGCGGGGCGGCCAGAGCGCTGGCCTCGCTGAGCACCGAGACGAAGAACCGCGCGCTGTGCACCGCCGCCGACCACGTGCTGATGAACACCCGCACGATCCTGGACGCCAACACGGCCGACCTCGACGCGGCACGGGCCGCGGGCACCCCGGAGGCGATGCTCGACCGGCTGGCGTTGAACCCGGCGCGCGTCGAAGGCATCGCCGACGGCCTGCGCCAGGTGGCGGGCCTGCCCGACCCGATCGGCGAGGTGATCCGCGGCCGCACGCTGCCCAACGGTCTGCAACTACGTCAGCAGCGAGTGCCCCTCGGTGTGGTCGGAATCGTCTACGAGGGCCGCCCCAACGTCACCGTCGACGCATTCGGCCTGACCTTGAAGTCCGGCAATGCCGTTCTGCTGCGCGGAAGTTCGTCGGCGGCACGGTCCAACGCCGCGCTGGTGAACGCGCTGCGGGCGGCGCTGGCCACTGAGGGACTCGACACCGACGCCGTGCAACTGCTGCCCAGCGAGGACCGCGCCAGCGTCACGCATCTGATCCAGGCCCGCGGGCTCGTCGACGTGGTGATTCCGCGCGGCGGGGCCGGCCTGATCGACGCGGTCGTGCGCGATGCGCAGGTTCCCACGATCGAGACCGGCGTCGGCAATTGCCATGTCTTCGTTCATGAATCAGCCGACCTGGACATGGCGGAGGAGATCGTCCTGAACGCCAAGACGCGCCGGCCCAGCGTCTGCAACGCCGCCGAGTCGCTGCTGATCGACGCGGCCATCGCCGATGTCGCGGTGCCCCGGCTGACCGGGGCGCTGACGGCGGCCGGCGTCACGGTGCACGCCGACCCGTCCGAGGACGAACTGCGCGCCGAATTCCTGTCGATGGACATCGCTTTGGCCATCGTGGATGGAGTGGACGGGGCCATCAGTCACATCAACGAGTACGGCACCGGCCACACCGAAGCCATCGTGACCACCGATCTCGCTGCCGCGCAACGGTTCAGCGAGCGGGTGGACGCGGCGGCGGTGATGGTGAACGCATCGACCGCGTTCACCGACGGCGAGCAGTTCGGTTTCGGCGCCGAGATCGGAATCTCCACCCAGAAGCTGCATGCCCGGGGGCCCATGGGTCTGCCCGAACTGACGTCGACCAAATGGATCGTGTGGGGTGACGGCCACACCCGTCCGGCCTGAGCCCGAGGAGAGAAACCCGTGAGCGTTCCCGCACAGACCGTGCCGCTGTTCGCCGACATCGACGATGTCGCGAGGCGGCTCGCCGAAACCGGATACCTGCCCGACACCGCGACGGCCACCGCGGTGTTCCTCGCCGACCGGCTCGGCAAGCCGCTGCTGGTGGAAGGGCCCGCCGGTGTCGGCAAGACCGAACTGGCCCGCGCCATCGCCCAGTCCACCGGCTCCGAACTGGTGCGCCTGCAGTGCTACGAGGGCGTCGACGAGTCCCGCGCGCTCTACGAGTGGAACCACGCCAAGCAGATCCTGCGCATCCAGGCCGGGCAGGGAGAGGGCGCTGACTGGGACCGCACCAAGGACGACGTGTTCTCCGAAGAGTTCCTGCTGACCCGGCCGCTGCTGACCGCGATCCGGCGCACCGAACCGACGGTGCTGCTGATCGACGAGACCGACAAGGCCGACATCGAGATCGAAGGCCTGCTGCTGGAGGTGCTCAGCGACTTCGCGGTGACGGTCCCCGAACTCGGCACCATCACCGCTGAGCGCCGGCCGCTGGTGGTGCTGACGTCGAACGCGACCCGCGAGCTGTCCGAGGCGCTCAAGCGTCGCTGCCTGTTCCTGCACATCGATTTTCCCGACCCTGATCTGGAGCGGCGCATCCTGCTGTCCCGGGTGCCGGAACTGCCCGAACGGCTCGCCGAGGAACTGGTGCGCATCATCGGTGTGCTGCGCGGAATGGCGCTCAAGAAGCTGCCCTCGGTCGCCGAGACCATCGACTGGGGCCGGACCCTGCTGGCGCTGGGCATGGACACCGTCGACGACGAGGTCATCGCCGCGACGCTCGGTGTCGTGCTCAAGCACCAGTCCGACCAGATCAAGGCCTCCGGGGAGCTGAGGCTCAACTGATGCCCCCGCGACGCACCCGCCCTCCGCAGCCCCTGGCTCCCCACGGAATTCCCGGACACCTCGTCGAGTTCGTGGAAGCCCTTCGGGGGCAGGGTATTTCGGTGGGTCCGTCGGAGACGGTGGATGCCGGCCAGGTGATGGCCACCCTGGGCCTGGCCGATCGGGACGTGCTGCGGGAGGGTCTGGCGTGTGCGGTGCTGCGCCGCTCCGATCACAGGGAGACCTACGACGCGCTGTTCGACCTGTACTTCCCCGCGGCGCTGGGCTCCAGGACGGTGCTCGACGACGAGTCCGACGGCGAGTCCGGTCTGCCGCCGGAGGACATCGAGGCGATGCGTCATGCCCTGCTCGACATGCTGACCGACAACGAGGAGCTGGCCAACCTCGACGAGCGACTGGCGGCGATGATCGCCCAGATCGTGGAGGCCTACGGCCGGTACAACTCCAGCCGCGGTCCGTCGTACTCGTCGTACCAGGCGCTCAAGGCGATGAGCCTGGACGACCTGGAGGGCCGGCTGCTGGCCGGTCTGCTCGCACCGTACGGCGAGGAGCCCACGCCCACTCAGGAGCAGATCGCCAAAGCCGTTGCCGCGCAACGCATCGCTGCGCTGCGCAAGATGGTGGAATCCGAGACCAAGCGGCGCACCGCCGAGCAACTCGGCCGCGATCACGTGCAGATGTACGGCGTCCCGCAGCTCGCCGAGAACGTCGAGTTCCTACGGGCGTCGGGGGAGCAGCTGCGCCAGATGCGGCGCGTGGTCGGCCCGTTGGCGCGCACACTGGCCACCCGGCTGGCGGCGCGGCGGCGCCGCTCCCGCGCGGGGGAGATCGATCTGCGCAAAACCCTGCGCAAGTCGATGTCCACCGGCGGTGTCCCGATCGACTTGGTGCTCAAGAAGCCGCACCCGGCTCGACCCGAGCTGGTGGTGCTGTGTGACGTCTCCGGCTCGGTCGCCGGCTTCAGCCACTTCACGCTGCTTCTGGTGCACGCGCTGCGTCAGCAGTTCAGTAGAGTTCGCGTCTTTGCCTTTATAGACACCACCGACGAGGTCACCGAGTTGTTCGGTCCTGATGCGGATCTGGCCGTGGCGGTGCAGCGGATCACCCGCGAGGCGGCCGTCTACACCCGCGACGGGCACTCCGACTACGGGCACGCGTTCGTGTCGTTCCTCGACAAGTTCCCGAATGTGCTGTCGCCGCGCAGTTCGTTGCTGGTCCTCGGCGACGGCCGAAACAACTACCGCAATCCCGAGGCCCATCTGCTCGCGCACATGGTCAACGCCAGCAGGCACGCGCACTGGCTCAACCCCGAGCCCAGGCACCTGTGGGGCAGTGGCGACTCCGCCGTGCCGCGCTACCAGGACGTGATCACGATGCACGAGTGCCGTTCGGCCAAGCAGCTCGCCTCGGTCATCGACGCCCTGCTGCCCGTCTGATTCCCGCCGAAATTGCATTCCACGCGGCGCTTTTCGTCGGCAGACCGCCTGGAATGCAGGTACGGCGGGGTGGGTCAGGTCAGCGACAGCGTGACGGCGCCGCCCTTGGGGTCGGCGTCGGCCACCAGCGACCACGGCGCCCGGTAGATCCGGCCCGGTGCGGCGGGCCACGGCGTGCGTTTGGTCGCCAGCACCCGGCCGTCCTGCACCGCACGCAGCTTCGGCAGCCGTCGGTACTCGTCGGTCCACAGCAGCAGATCACCCCGGGCCGGAATTCCGCCGTCCGCCGAGACGAGTTGCGGGGCAACCCACCGCAACGGCGTCTCGACCCGGATCGGCGCGACCGCGGGCGTCGGGGCGGCCTCGTCGCGACTGGTAAGCCAGGCCCGCACCGCCGACGCGACATGACGGCCGTCGAGCGCGGCGCCGTCGGCGGTGTCCACCGGATGCAGCAGATTGCCGACCGCGAACACGCCGGGCCGGCTGGTCCGCAACGCGGGGTCGACGACGGGGCCGCGGGTGGCCGGATCCATCTGCAGCCCGGCGGTGCGGGCGAGCTCGTGGTCCGGTATCCAGTCGCCGGTGAACACCACGGTGTCACAGGCGATCTCGCGGCGCTCTCCGGTGGCGGTGTGCTCGACGGTGACCGAGCGGACGCGGTCCTTGCCATGGATGCCGACCACTGCGCTGCCGGTCAGCACCGGTCCGTCCAGCAGCAGCCGCCCCGCGGACCGGAACGCCGCGTACGCCTCGGCGCGCGGGTACGCGCTGACCATCGCCGCAGTGGCGCAACCTGATTCGCGAAGCGTCAGCGCGGCCGACCAACTGACCAGTTCTGCGCCGACGATCACCGCGCGGCTGCCGACGCGGGCATGATGCAGGTGGACCAGGTTCTGCAGCTGACCGGTGGTGTACACGCCGTCGGGCCGGTCACCGGGCACCAGCCGCGCGGGGCGGGGGCGCTCACGGGCGCCGGTCGCGAGGATCACCGCGTCGGCGGTGACGGTCCGCACCCCTCGGGGGGAGGTGACCTGCAGGGTGCGCTCACCAGCCCAGCCGGTGACCATCGCCTCGGTCTCCAGCACGGCGCCCGCGTCCGCTGCCATCGCCGACAGTCGCCGGGCGTATTCGGGGCCCGAGATGAAGCGGTGCAGATCCCGCATGCCGTATCCGGGGTGGTCGCTGTGTCGCGGTATCCCACCGGTCTGGGCCTCACGCTCCAACACCAGGACCTCGCCGTCCACCAGCGGTGCCAGCGTCGCGGCCGCGGTCAGTCCCGAGGGGCCGCCGCCGATGACGGCCACTGCGACATGGTTCATCGGTCTGCTCCCGCCCGGAGCAGCGCCTGGGTGTGTGCGCCACAGTAGAACCCCTGGCAGCGCCCGTTCATCACCCGGGTGCGTCGGCGCAGCCCGTCGAGGTCGGCGGGCGGAATGGGGGAGTCGAACGCATCGCGGATCTCACCGGCGCTGACCCGCTCGCAGAAGCAGACGATGCGGCCGTACTCGGGGTCGGCGGCCACGCGTCCGGTGTCCCGGTACGGGCGCACGCCGGCCTCCCCGAGGTTGGGCATCCGCGGCGGCGGTGGCAGGTCGTCGCGCTCGGTGACGTCGACACCGGCCTCGCCCAGCAACCCGCTCACGTACTCGGCGATCGCCATCCCCGAAGTCAGTCCGGTGGAACGGATTCCGCCGACGAGCAGGTAACGCTGGCGGACGTCGACGTCGATGAGGTAGTCGTCATGGTCGGTCGCGGCGCGCAGGCCCGCGTAGCCGGCGGTGATCTCCTCGTCGAACAGCGACGGCATCAGAGCGCGGCCCTTCGACACCAGGAACTCGAAGCCCTTCTCGGAGGTGCCCGTGGCAGTGCGGTCTTCGAGGTTCTCCGACGTCGGGCCGACCATTACATTGCCGTAGATGGTCGGGCTGACCAGCACACCCTTGCCTCGCGACGACGGCACGGCCAGCACGATCAGCGGCACCATCGGCCGGGTCAGCTTGTCGAACACCAGAAGCTCGCCCCGGCGTGGAGTCACGGTGAAACGGCGGTAGCCGAATTCGGCGTCGAGGTGGTCGGCGCCCAGTCCGGCGGCGTTGATGACCCAGCGCGCACGCACCTCACCGGAGGTGGTGCGCAACGTGGTGTGCTCGGGACCGGTTTCCACCGCGGTGACGCGCGCCCCGCGCAGCAGCCGTGCACCGCGGGCCACCGCATCGGTGGCCAGCGCCAGGTTCGTGGTCCACGTGCAGATGATCGCCTCGCCGGGGACGTCGAGTCCTGCCAGCGCGCCCGGGCCCAGGTCGGGCACCCGCCGGTACACCTCGTCGGCCCCCACGATGCCGCACGCGCGATAGCCGTTGCGTTCGGCCTTGACCATCAGCCCGGGAAGCGCGCCCGCCTCTTCCTCGGTCCAGGCGACCAGCATGGCCCCGGTGCGTTCCACCGGGATGCCGGTCTGCCCGGCGTACTCACCGAGCAGCTGGTAACCGCGGGCGACCAGGCGTGACTCCAGCGTGCCGGGGGTGGCGTCGAATCCGGTGTGCAACAGCGCGGTGTTGGCCTTGCTGGTGCCGTCGCCGACGTCGCCGCGCGCCTCCAGCAGCGTCACCGACAGCCCGGTGCCCGACAGGGCACGGGCGATCGCACAACCCACGATCCCGGCGCCGATCACAACGACGTCCGAGATGTCCTGCCGACTCATGATGTGCTCTCCTTGTGTGAATCATGTTGAGCCAGCGTCATTTCGGCGGCACGACGCCAACGGTCCAGGAAGTCTGCGGCGCGGTCGGTCGACCAGCGCGGTTCGTAGGTGTGGTGCGGGAACCATGTCCCCACCGCATCTGCGGCGGAGGTCCCGGGTTCGAGCGCGAGCCGCGCGCAGGCGGCGGCACCCAGTGCGGTGGCGTGCAGCGACGGGTACACGTCGACCGGCATCCGGGCCAGATCGGCCTGGGCCTGCATCAACGCCGTGGACCGCGTCAGGCCGCCGTCCACCCGCAGCCGCGTGAGCGGCCGGCCCAGGTCGGCGGACACCAGGTCGGTCAGCGCCGTCACCTGGGCGGCGATACCTTCCACCAGTGCGCGCACCAGCTGCCCGCGGCCGCTGGACAGCGTCATGCCCGAGAACGAGGCGGTCGCGGCCGAATCCCACCACGGCGCCGCCAGTCCGGCCAGCGCAGGCACGCACAACACGCCGTCGCTGGATTCGGCTGCCGCGGAATCGATTTGATCGGCGGCCGGCACGAGCCCCAGCTCGACGGCCCACCTGACCGCCGACGCCGCGGTGTAGACCTGGCCGTCGATGCAATACGACGTCGCGCCGCGCAACCGCCACGCCACCGACGTCGTCAGCCCCGAGGTCGACCGCACGGGTTCGGACCCCAGCTGTGCCAGCAGAAACGCGCCGGTGCCGTAGGTGCATTTCGCCGAGCCCGCCTCCAGGCAGCTCTCGGCCAGCAGCGCGGCCTGCTGGTCGACGATCAGGCCTGCCACCGGCAGTGTGGGCCCGAAGGCGTCGGTGGTACCCACGATCTCGTCGCTGCCGACGATCTCGGGCATCGCCTCGTCGTCGAGTCCGAACAGGGTCAGCAGGTCCTGGTCCCACTGCGCGCTGTCCAGCGAGATGAGCAGTGACCGGCTGGCGGTGGACGCGTCGGTGACGAACGCGCCGCACAACCGGTGCACGAGCCAGGTATCGGTCGTCGTCACGACGCCGGCCCGGGTCAGGTGGGAGCGGATCCACGCCATCTTCGGTGCCGAGAAGTACGGATCGAGCACCAGACCGGTGCGGCGAGCCACCTCCTCGGCGCGGTCGGCCACCGCGGCGCACAGGGATTCGGCGCGCCGGTCCTGCCACACCACCGCCGGGGTGAGCGCTCGGCCGGTGGCGCGGTCCCAGGCGAGCACCGTCTCGCCCTGGTTCGCCAGCGCGACCGCGGCGACCGGGACGTCCGCCTGTGCCAGCGCGCGGCGGCCTGCGGTGACGACGGAGTCGAACAGCGCCTCGGGGTCCTGTTCGACGCCTCCGCCGGCGAGGTAGGCCGGGCGCAGCGACACCTCGGCGGTGGCAAGAACCCGACCCGCCCCGTCGACGACGACAGCCTTGGTACCCGAGGTGCCTTGGTCGATGGCCAGGATGTGGTGCATCGGTTGGTCCGTCACTCCCGCAGTTCAGCGTCGATCGAATGCATGTCGGGCATCGACAGGCTCTCCTTGCCGTGACGGATCAGCAGGTATGCCAGGTAGGCCGCGCCGACCGCCACCATCACAATGACGTAGGACCACGCCTCCTTGAAAGACGCGTCGCGGAACAGCGCCAGCTCGAACGCCAGCCATACCACCGCCACCACCAGGATGGGCGCTTCCCACCGGCCGAGGTCGAATTTGCCGTTACTCGGCAGGGATTTGCGCTTCACCAGGTAGAGCACCACGGTGGAGGCGTACATGACTGCAGGCAGCAGGGTTGCGGCACCGAAGAGAGTGAACAACGCTGTCTCGCTGCGCGCGAAGATCGCCAGGATCAGCTGCGCCAGGCAGAAGTAGAGCAGCGTGGCCTTGAGCGGAGTGTGGAACCGCGGGGAGATCTGGTGCCACTGCTGCCAGCCCGGGAAGCGCTCGTCGCGTGACATCGCCCAGGTCAGGCGTACTCCGGTGATCATGATGACCAGACCGCACGCGAAGATGGCCAGCACGACCATCAGCAGCAGCAGGGTGGCGACGGCGGATCCGAGCGTCTTGTCGATGACGTCGGCGATCGGCGTGCCGGATTCGGCCAGCGCCACCGGGTCACCCGCGGCCAGTGTGACCGCGATCAGGAACACGAACCCGAGCACGCCGGAGGCCAGCACGGCCTGCCACATCGCCCGCGGCACCACGCGTTCGGGGTCGTGGGTCTCCTCGGCCAGGTTGGCCGCGGACTCGAAGCCGACGATCGTGAACGCGCCCAGTAGGAACCCCAGCATCCACGGGCCTGCCGACGTCCAATCACCGAAGCTCCAGAACCCGTCGGCCGGCACGGCGCCCTTGCTGAACAGGTTGGCGAAGTCCATGTCACCCCGAACCGCCGCGACGACCAGCAGCAGCACGGTCAACGCGACCATGCCGATCAGCTCGAGGGTGACCAGGCCGTTGTTGACCCGCTCGGCCCACGGTGTCGAGAACGCCACCAGCAGGGCCTGGAGCAGCAGCACCGCGGCCGTCATCACCCACGCGATGGTCGCCGTGCTCTCGTAGTTCAGCAGCACCGGCAGGATCGTCGAGGCGATCGTGTAGTCGACCGCGCAGACGACGACGGCCAGGAAGGTGAACGAGATCCAGCCGATGATCCAGCCCAGGATCGGGTTCGCCAGCCGCGACATCCACTGGTAGTGGTAGCCGGTCACCGGAATCCGGGAGGCCAGCGCGCCGAGAACGAAGGCGACCGCGAGCTGTCCGATCACCGCGATCGGCCAGGTCCAGATGCCGACGGGTCCCGAGCTGTTGAGCACCGATCCATAGGTCGTGAAGATGCCGGTGGCGATCGAGACGAACGCGAACGCGACGGCGAAGGACGCGAACTTGCCGGTCCGCCGCTCCAGCGACTGCTTGTAGCCGAACTGGGCGAGATCTTCGGAGTCGCTCCGATCGAGTTCTGACACCGCTTACTCCGTTCGAATTGATGGTATAGACCATGTGGTTGAACCAAAGTAACGGATGGAGGGGCCTTCCGGTCAACGATGTAACAGCTTGTTTACCCGGCAGGTGTGGCGACCGAAGTCGACTTACGTCGCTACGCTGCAGGGATGCCCGCTGGCACGCCCCTGTACATGACGATCGCCGCCGACGTCCGCGACCGCATCGCCACCGAGCAGCTCGGGCCCCACACCCTGCTGCCGTCCGAGCGCGAGCTCGCCGAGCAGCACGGCGTCAGCCGCATGACCGCCCGTCAGGCGCTGTCCCTGCTGGAGAGCGAGGGTGTGGTCTACCGGAAGCCGCCCCGCGGCACGTTCGTCGCCGAGCCCCGGGTCCGATTCCACGTCGGCAGTTTCTCCGAGGAGGTGGCGCGGATGGGCCGGCGTCCGGCCGCGCGGCAGCTGTGGGCCGAACACCAGCTCGCCAGCCCCGCGGTGCGGCGCGCGCTCGGCCTTGCCGAGGGTGCCGCGGTCCATGTGTTCCACCGGTTGCGCAGTGTCGACGACGTGCCGTTCGCGCTGGAGACGACGTACCTGCCCGCCGACCTGACCCCCGGCATCCTCGAGATCACCGATGAGGGTTCGTTGTGGGCCGTGCTGCGGTCGCGGTACGGGGTCGAGCTGGCACGCTCGACCGCGGTGCTGGAATCGATCGTGCTCGACGACGCCTCGAGCATGCAGTTGGGTGTGCGGGCCGGATCGGCGGGCACCCTGCTGACCCGCACCACCGAGGACACCGCGGGGCGCTGCGTGGAGTACGCCAGGGACGTCTACCGAGCCGACCGCGCCTCGTTCGAGGTGTCCGAGGAGCTCAGGACCCCTCGCCTGTCGGCTGTCTGAGTCGGCGCTCCCGTAAGCTCGCTATTCGTGCAAGCAGGCGGCCGACGGCAGAGAAGGCTGGGCGTGATGGGTGGGACGTTCGATCCCATCCACAACGGCCACCTCGTCGCGGCCAGCGAGGTCGCCGACCGATTCGATCTCGACGAGGTGGTGTTCGTCCCGACGGGCCAGCCATGGCAGAAGCGGGCCCGCGCCGTCACCGCGGCGGAGGACCGCTACCTGATGACGGTGATCGCGACGGCATCCAACCCGAGGTTCACGGTCAGTCGGGTGGACATCGACCGCGGCGGTGCCACCTACACCAAGGACACCCTGCGGGATCTGCGCGCGCAGAACCCCGACGCGGATCTGTTCTTCATCACCGGTGCCGACGCGCTGGCCTCGATCCTGTCGTGGCAGAACTGGGAGGAGATGTTCTCGATCGCCCGGTTCATCGGCGTCAGCAGACCGGGATACGAGCTCGACGGCAAGCACATCTCGGCCGCCATGGCCGAACTGCCCGACGACGCGTTGCATCTGATCGAGGTCCCCGCGCTGGCCATCTCGTCCACCGACTGCCGGATGCGCGCCGAGCAGTCGCGACCCATCTGGTATCTGGTCCCCGACGGCGTCGTGCAGTACGTCGCCAAACGGAACCTCTACCGCCGTGAAGGTGAAGGAGTCCGTCCCTGACCGCCTCAGCCGAAGCCATCGCCATGGCCACCGTCGCCGCCAGGGCGGCGGCGGCCAAACTCGCCGAGGACGTCGTCGTCATCGACGTGTCCGGCCAACTCGTCATCACCGACTGCTTCGTCATCGCCTCCGGTTCCAACGAGCGACAGGTCAACGCGATCGTCGACGAGGTCGAGGAGAAGATGCGACTGGCCGGCTACAAGCCGGCACGCCGGGAGGGCACCCGCGAAGGCCGCTGGACGCTGCTCGACTACGTCGACATCGTGGTGCACATCCAGCACAAGGACGAGCGCAACTTCTATGCGCTGGACCGGCTCTGGCGGGACTGCCCCACAGTGCCAGTGGACCTCGACGCACGACCGGAGGACGTGCCGGGAGACGCCGAATGAGGGTGCGTCGCCTCGTCATGCTGCGCCACGGGCAGACCGAGTACAACGCGGGCAGCCGGATGCAGGGCCAGCTGGACACCGATCTGAGTGACCTGGGCCGCGAACAGGCCGTGGCCGCCGCCGAAGTGCTCGCCAAACGTCAACCGCTGCTGATCGTCTCATCGGATCTGCGCCGGGCGCTGGACACCGCCGTCGCCCTCGGTGACCGCAGCGGCCAACCGGTCAGCATCGACACCCGGCTACGTGAGACACACCTCGGTGACTGGCAGGGCATGACCCACCTCGAGGTCGACGCGGCGGCGCCGGGCGCCCGGCTGGCCTGGCGCGACGACGCCCGCTGGGCCCCGCACGGCGGCGAGAGTCGGGTCGATGTCGCCGATCGCAGCCTGCCACTGGTGCATGAACTGGTGACCCAGCAGACCGATTGGGGCGCAGCCGGTTCGGATCGCCCGGTGGTGCTGGTGGCCCACGGCGGCCTGATCGCTGCGCTGACCGCGGCGCTGCTCGGACTGCCGGTCGACAACTGGCCGGTGCTCGGCGGCATGGGCAACGCCAGCTGGGTGCAGCTGGCCGGACACACCCGGGCCGACGGTGACCCGGCCGCGTTCGCCGACATCCGGTGGCGCCTCGACGTGTGGAACGCCTCGGCGCAGGTTGCCAACGATGTCCTCTGAGGCGGCCAGGGGCGGCGCCCGCACCCTGCTGGTCTTCTGCGACTCGCTGTCCTACTACGGGCCGACCGGCGGGCTGCCGTCCGACGATCCCCGAATCTGGCCGAACATCGTTGCCGCCGAACTAGGTTGGGACGTCGAGCTGATCGGCCGGATCGGTTGGACGAGTCGGGACGTGTGGTGGGCGGCCACCCAGGATCCGCGGTCGTGGGCCGCGCTGCCGCGGGCGGGTGCGGTGATCTTCGCGACGTCGGGCATGGATTCGCTGCCCTCCCCGCTGCCGACCGCGTTGCGTGAGTTGATCCGTTACGTGCGTCCTCCGCGGGTGCGACGCTGGGTGCGCGACGGCTACGGGTGGGTGCAGCCGAAGCTGTCGCCGGTATCACGGTCGGCGTTGCCGCCGCAGCTGACCGCCGAATATCTCGAAATGACCAGGGCGGCAATCGACTTCAACCGTCCCGGGATTCCGGTGGTGGCGGCCCTGCCGTCGGTGCACATCGCCCCGACCTACGGCATGGCCCACCACGGCAGGGCGGGCACCGTCGCGGCCATCACCGAATGGGCCGCCGAACGCGAGGTGCCGCTGGTCGACCTCAAAGCCGCGGTGGGCGAGGAAGTGATGAGCGGCCGCGGCAATCCCGACGGCATCCACTGGAACTTCGAGGCCCACCGGGCGGTCGCCGAGCTGATGATCAAAGGACTGTCCGAGGCGGGCGTCGAGGTACCCGCCTCGGACGGCTAGCGGCCGACCATGCCGGTCGTGGTGGTGAGCGACTCGTCGTCGCGCCTGCAGCCCGAGGTGCGTGCGCAGTGGGACATCCGCGAAGTGCCGCTGCACGTCCTCGTCGACGGTGTCGACCTGCGCGACGGCATCGACGACATTCCCTACGACATCCACGACCGGCCCAAGGTGACGACGGCGGGAGCGACACCCGCCGAACTCGTCGAGACCTACCGTCAGGCCCTCGCCGACAGCGACGGTGCCGGTGTGGTCGCGGTGCACCTGTCGGCCGCACTGTCGAGCACCTACAGCGCGGCCACGATGGCGGCCCGCGAGTTCGGCCCGTCGGTGCGGGTGGTGAACTCGCGGTCCGCGGCGATGGGCGTCGGTTTCATCGCGCTGGCCGCGGCGGACTGCGCACGCTCGGGAGGGGACATCGACGCCGTCGAGGCGGCGGCCCGGTCCGCGCTGACCCGCTCGCACGTGTTCCTCGTCGTGCATCGGCTGGACAACCTGCGCCGCAGCGGACGGATCCGCACCACCGCGTCGTGGCTGGGTACCGCGTTGGCGCTCAAGCCGCTGCTGTGCCTGGACGTCGACGGCCGGCTGGTGCTCGACCAGCGCATCCGCACGGTCGGCAAGGCCCACGCCGCGATGGTGGAACGCGTCGCCCAGGTGGTGGGCGACCGGGGCGCCGACGTCGTCGTCCACCACGTAGACAACCATGACGCCGCCGACGAGCTCGGTGCGGCGCTGACCCGGCGGCTGCCTCAGATCTCGTCACTGACCGTCGCCGACATGGGGCCGCTGCTGTCGATCCACGTCGGCGGCGGAGCGGTGGGCGTGGCCGTGCAGGTGCATTGACCTCTTCCGCCGAAATTGCATTCCAGCAGCGGATTTTCGAGTGAAGTCCTGCTGGAATGCAATTTCGGCGAGGTCAGACCGCGGAGCGGCCGGTGATCGGGGGAAGGTCGGCCAACGTGACGATTCCGGGTGGGGCGGCCACCACCGCGGGCACCGCGTTGGTCACCGGCATCGCGGTGTAGATCATGCCAAGGCCCATGAAACCCGGCTCGGTCCAGTCCTTCGGCGGCAGACAGTGCAGCACGGTGCGCATGTTGGGCAGCCCGAACACCTGCACCACATGGCCGTGTTCGAGCGGCTTGGGCGGTGTGACGTGCTCACCCATGGTCCAGTTGAATCCGACGCTGACGATGTTGTGGTCGCCGACCCAGCCGCGGTGATAGCCGTACACACCGGCGACCGTGCCCGCCGGGATCTGCATGAAGCCGAGGTCGCTGTCACCGGTCGCGGCGGTGAACGTGACGTCGAAGGTGATCCGGTCCAGGCGCGCACCGATCGCGTCGGCCATCATCGCCGCGGATTCGGCGAACACCTCGCTCTCACGGCGGACACTCTCGGCCAGGCCCGGGGTGTCGGGGTCCTGGGAGAATCCCATCGCGGTCTGTGTGCCCGCGGATTCGTAGGTGGAGCAGTCCACCGACTCGGTGATGCGGATCTCGTCGACGCGCTCGCAGGCGCCTGAGAGGACCATTCCGACCAGGTTGCTCATCCCGGGGTGCGCGCCGCTGCCGAAGATCGTCGAATTGCCTGTCGCGCAGGCTTTCCGGATGCGGTCGAGATCCTCGGGTGACTGCTTGGCCCCGGTGATCCACGCGGCACTCGAGCACACGTTGACACCGGATTCCAGCAGCCGCACCAGTTCGTCGACGCTGGGCCACAGCGGGTTGTAGCAGCAGGCGTCCGGCTTGAGTGCCACCAGCTCCTCGATGTCATCGGTGGCCGTCACCCCGGTGGGCTCCGGCCAGCCGGCGAGTTCGGCGGCGTCGACACCGACCTTGTCGGGGCCGTGCGCGAAGACCCCGACGAGTTCCATGTCGTCGCGGCCGATGATGGCGTGCAGCGATCGTCGCCCGATGTTGCCGGTGGTCCACTGGATCACGCGAAGAGGTCGCTCGTTGGGGGTGGCCATGGCCTCAAGTTACTGCCTCTAAGGTGACGGCATGGGTGACATCGCACCGGTGGCCGTGGTGACGGGCGCCAGCCGCGGCGCCGGACAGGGCATCGCGACCGCACTGGCCGGCCGTGGGTGGCGGGTGTACGGCACGGGGCGCACCGTGGCCGACGCGCCGGCGTGGGGGACCGGGGTGCGGGTGGACCACCGCGACGACGACGCCGTCGGCGCACTGTTCGAGCGCGTCGGGGCCGAGGCCGGCCGTCTCGACCTGCTGGTCAACAACGCCGCGGTGATCTCCGACGATCTGGTGAGCCCGAAGCCCTTCTGGGAGAAACCGCGCGCTCTGGCCGACGTCCTCGACGTCGGCCTGCGTTCGGCCTACATCGCGTCATGGCACGCCGCACCGCTGCTGACCGCGCAGCAGCGCGGGCTCGTCGTCTTCACGTCCTCGCCCGGGTCGGTCTGTTACATGCACGGCCCCGCCTACGGCGCCCAGAAGGCCGGTGTCGACAAGATGGCCGCCGACATGGCGGTCGACTTCCGCGGGACCGGGGTGAGCGCGGTGTCGATCTGGATGGGCATCCTGCTGACCGACAAGTTGCGGTCGGCGTTCGACGGCAGTCCCGAAGCGCTCGCGGCCTTCACCGAGCAGGCCGAGACGCCGGAGTTCACCGGCCACGTGATCGATGCGCTGTTCCGCGATCCCGAACTCGACGACGTCAGCGGACACACCCTGATCGCGGCGGAACTGGCGACCCGCTACGGCGTCACCGACGAGGGTGGACGCACTCCGCCGTCACACCGGCAGATGCTGGGGGCGCCGCGGGAACCGAGCCCGGTGATCATCCGCTGAAGCGTCACGGACAGATCAGCTCCCACAACCGGTGCGGTCCCGCCTGCATCGCCATGTCGGTGAGCCGGGCGTCCCAGTGCCGCACCGACCCGAACTCCGAGCGCCACGCCAGCGCGGCGCGGGTGTACTCGTGCAGGCGGTGCTCGCTGGTGGTCCCGATGGCGCCGTGCACCTGGTGTGCGTTGCGCACGACGACCGACGCCGCGTGACCGGCGCACGAGCGGGCCGCCGCCACCAGGAATTCCAGCTGAGGTGACGACCAGTCGCTCGCCACCGCCGCCGCCAGTGCCGCCTCGGTGGCCGAGCGGGCCAGCGCTGCTTCGGCCGCGATGTCGGAGATCAGGTGTTGCACGGCCTGGAACTTCGCCAGTGGCCGCCCGAACTGTTCCCGCGACGTCGTGTGCTCGATCGACAGTTCCAGTGCCCTGTCCAGCGCCGCACACACCTGGATGGCCCGGGTGAGTGCGGATTTCAGCGCCAGCTGCGCGACGAGCTCGGTCCCGATGTCGATACCCCGCAGAGCACCGACGTCGGCCGTGACGTCGTCCCTCGGCTCACCGATCATGTTCACACCGGGCGCGATCGTCACCGAGTCGGCGACGACGTCGGCTGCCAGATACCCGCCGCCGCGCGGCCACACCACGACGATCCGGTCGGCGTGCGAGGCCCACGGCACCGCGTCCGCGTTGCCTCGCTCGTCGAGCAGGCAGACGGTGCGCAGTGCGGCGTCATATCCGATGCCGGCCGCGTCGAGAACCCAGGAAGCCAGTAAGTCGTTTTCGGCCAACGGCATTCGCACCCCGTGGCGCACCGCCGCGGACAGCAGCTCGGCCGCCTCGTGCCAGCCCGCCCCGCTTCCGCCGGACTCCTCGGCGCCGGTGAGGCGCACCAGGCCCAGCCCGTCGAGGCGGCTCCACAGGTCGCCGTCGCGCCCGTGTTCGGCGAACACCGCGTCCATCATCTCGGCCAGCGCCGGGTCGACCTGCGGCGCGGTCACCGGATCCCCAGCCCGCGTGCGATGACCCCGCGAAGCACCTCGTTGGTGCCGCCGCGCAGCGTGAAGCCGGGCCGCTGATCCACCGCCGCGTTCGCCATATCGGAAAACTGCTGTCCTGCATCGTCGTCCATCATCAGGTGGGCGTACTCGGCGATGTCGCCCTCCGTCGTGGTGCCCAGCACCTTGACCACGGCGGCAGGCACATCCGCCGGCTCGTGGCGCTGCAACGCACCCGCCACCGCGGACGACATCTGATGCAGCCCGGCGACCCGCGCCACCAGCCGGCCGAGGTCGTCGCTGCGGGGAACACGCTGCGATGCAATGGTTTCCGCGCAGGCGTCGAGCAATACAAACGTGGAAAGGAACCGCTCGGGTCCGCTGCGCTCGAAGGCCAGTTCCGACGTGACCTGCTCCCAGCCGGCGCCGATGCTGCCGAACACCATCTCGTCGGGCACGAAGGCTCCGTCCAGCAGCACCTCGTTGAAATGGTGGGCCCCGTTCATCGACACGATCGGCCGGATCTCCACCCCCGGCCCGCGCAGGTCGACGATGAACTGGCTGAGCCCGGCGTGTCGGTGCGCGGGGTCGACCGGCGCGGTGCGGGCCAGAGCGATGAACGCGTGCGCGAGGTGCGCACCGGAGGTCCAGACCTTGGTGCCGGTCAACCTCCAGCCGCCGTCGACGCGTTCGGCGCGGGTTCGGACGCTGGCGAGGTCGGATCCCGAATCCGGTTCGCTCATCCCGATGCCGAAGAAGCACGTGCCGCCGGCGATCTTCGGCAGGAACTCGGTCTTCTGGAACTCGGTGCCGTACTTGAGCAGCGACGGGACGATCTGCCGGTCGGCGATCCAGTGCGCCGCCACGGGTGCACCCGCGGCCAGCAACTCCTCGGTGACGACGAACCGCTCGAGGAAGGAGCGCCCGTGCCCGCCGTAGGCGACCGGCACCGTCATGCCGAGCCAGCCCCGCTCGGCCAGCGCGGCGGTGAAGTCCTCGTCCCACCCGCACAGCCAGGCGTCGGCCGTCGGGGTGAACGCGCCCGCGGCGAGCTGTTCGGCGAGGAATCTGCGGACCTCTGCACGCAGCTCGTGCGCCTCGGAGGTCTCTGCCGTGCACGGCGGCACCAGGCGGGCCGCGGCCATCAGTCCACCGGGCTTTCTTCGACGGCGGGGCCGCCCGCGGCGGGCGCCTCGTCGGAGGGCAGCGGGGGGTTCTCGGGCAGCACCAGCGCGATGCCGAGCGCGAGGAAGAAGGCGGCGGTCAGGGTTCCTCCGAGGTAGTGGTTCATCGGCCCGCCGGGGGAGATGAAGCTGCCGGGCGGGCCGATGATCGTGATCGTCTCGATCAGCTGCTCCACCGTGAACACCGCGGCTGCGGTGCCCAGCCATCGAGGCAGGCGATCCTCGTTGGCGGTCAACAGGATCGGGACGGCCACCAGGATGTTGGCGACCGTGGCGACCGGCAGCCACATCGCGGCGAGGTCGTCGAGGGCGCGCGCGGTCCCCACCGTCACCTGTCCCGGTCGCAACGCAGGCCCGGCGGTGAACCAGACCGACACGCACAGCTGGGCCGCCAGCAGGGACGAGCCGATGGTGAACAGGTGTGCCGGCGGCCCGGTCAATCGGTCGCGCGCGAACGCCAGCACGACGACGAGGGCGAGCACCGAGGACGCCAGCAACAGGGCCTGAACCCGGGCGATCCCGCTGTCGGATCCGGGAACGGCGGGGAGCAGCAGCACCGCCGTCGCATAGAGCACCGCGAACGCGACACCTGCGATCATCGGGGCTCGGCGGTTCATATCAGGAAGCCATGCTAGCCACCGCTGTCCCCAATGCCGACTTCATCCCCAGGCGGCGGCCGCGGCCACCGCGTCGGGCCGGTGCCGTCGCCGCACGGACATACCGTCGCCGCATGTCCACCGAACTGCCCGCCGAACGGCTGCGTCGACGCCTCGGAGCCGACGGCCACGCCGACACCGGCGACGACGAGGATCCACCCGACACGACGCTGTCCCGGTGGTTGCCCGCGTCCGCACCGGGTGGCCCGTCGGCCCTGATGGCCAGGGTCCGTGCCGATCCCGGTCGAGCCGGGGTGGTCGCGCTGGGGGTCATCGGCATCGTCGCGGTGCTGGTGACGGTGCTGAGCCTGATCCGGGACAGTCCGCCCGCCGTGGTGTCGGCCAAACTTCCGCCGGTGGAGATGGTCTCGTCACCCGCTCCGGGGGCGGGCCCGGCGGCGCCGGGGCCTGCCGGGCCCGTGGTGGTCAGCGAGGTCGGGCTGGTGCACACACCGGGTCTGGTCACGCTGGCGCCGGGAGCCAGGATCGCCGACGCACTCGACGCCGCAGGCGGAGCGCTCGACGGCGCCGACGTGCTCGGTCTGAACATGGCGCGGCGGGTGGCCGACGGTGAGCAGATCGTGGTGGGAATCGGCGCGCCAGCCGGGCAGCCCACGGAGATGGGCAGCAGCATCGTCTCCCAGGCCGCCGAGCCCGGCGCCGCGTCTCCGCAAACCCCCGCGGCATCAACGGGTTTGGTCGATCTGAACACGGCCACCGCCGAACAACTGGACACGCTGCCCGGCGTCGGGCCGGTCACGGCGGCGGCGATCCTGGCCTGGCGCGACGCCAACGGCCGCTTCAGCAGTGTGGAACAGCTCGGCGACGTCGACGGCATCGGGCCGGCCCGGCTGGACAAGCTGCGCGTGCTCGTTCGGGTGTGAGTGATGGACCTGCGCCTGGTGCCGGCCGCGCTGACCAGCTGGGCGGTGACGGCGGCGGGCATCGTGTGGCTGCGGGCCGGAGCCGTGGCCGCAACCCTCACCGCGGTGGCCGCCGCCGCGGCGATCGGGTGGTGGGCCGCGCGCCGGCGGCTCCGCGGCGATGCGGACCGCAGGGCGCTGGCCTCGGCGGTCGTGGCGGTGGCGGTGGTCGGCAGCGGATTCGCCGTGGCGGTGAGCCTGCGTGTCGACGCGGCGGCCGAACACGCGATCACCGGCCACTTCGGCAGCGACACGTCGGTGGTCGTGACGCCGTCCGAGACGCCTCGGGTGCTCGACGGTGGGCGCACCATGATCCGCGGCGCGTTGGTGGCGCTCGCCGGTGCACCGTCGTCGGGCGATGTCCTCGTCTTCGCCTCCGGGGCCGGCTATGCGAACCTCACGGCGGGACAGCCCGCGGCGTTTCGTGCCCGGGTCAGCCGGCCGAAACGCCGCGACCTGACCGTGGCGGTGCTCTCGGCCCACGGTGAGCCTGTCCGCGGCGAGGCGGCTCCGATCCACCGGGCGGCGCACCGACTGCGCGCCCGGTTCGCCGAATCGGCGCGGCTGGCGTTGCCCCCGGATCAGGCCGCGACGCTGCCTGCACTGGTGCTCGGCGACACGTCGGCGTTGTCGGCGCAGACGACCGCCGAGTTCCGCAGGTCGGGGCTGG
>Ga0172382_10003249_pt1 | contig 25958 bp, 27 predicted proteins | sample Leawel138RmetaG_FD_122245 | JGI IMG/M metagenome (GOLD analysis project Ga0172382, IMG submission 122245) | Leachate microbial communities from a municipal landfill in Southern Ontario, Canada - Leachate well 138R metaG | ecosystem: Engineered > Solid waste > Landfill > Unclassified | place...
CGCTCCCTTGAGAGCGAGTTCCAGCCGGCGGTATTCCGGGCTGGCCGGGTCTGTATCGTCCATGACCATTTCGGTGAAACCCATAATACCCGCAAGGATATTGTTGAAGTCGTGGGCGATGCCTCCGGCGAGGGTGCCGATAGCCTTCATTTTCTGGGTCTGGCGGAGGCGGTCTTCGAGCTGTTTCAGTTCAGTGATGTCTTTGCACGTCATCACTGAACTACCCGAGCTAAGGACCGAAAAAATGAATTCCACGATCTTAAGCGTTCCGTCCTTACAGGTAACGGTAAAGGTAGTCTTTCGTTTATCACCGGGTTTGTGGTCTCCGACGTCCTCTTTCCAACTCGAGATCACCAAATGTCTGTATGCGGGATCCGGATAGGCCTTTTTACACCACGTCCTGCCATCTGGGATATCAGGAAGATTGTACCCGAAGAGTTCCATGAACCTTTTGTTAATATAGGTAAAATGATTCTTCTCATCGATAAGGACCATCCCGAAAGGGGCATTGTCGGAGAGAGTCTTGAGCTTCTGTCGCTCTCTGGCGATCTCTTCTTCGGCCTGTTTACGCTCTGTGACGTCTCGAAGGTAGGCAAATATTGCTTTTGTTCCCTTATACGTGATCGTATTTACCGAGGTTTCAATATCTATTCGGGTCCCATCTTTTCTGATCCCTTTAAATTCGTATCGCGTTGGTGGGCGGCTGCCCGTTCCCCTTTTTGCGACATAATTAAGAACTCGTTCATAGTCGTCAGGATGAACGGTGCAATATTTGTGATTCCCGAGGATCTCATCCAAGGACTTATACTGGAACATTTCAAGAAACGCCTGGTTCACGTAAACGTGAACACCATCCTGTATGATGGCAACCCCGTCATTTGAGGCCTCCAGGGCGACATGGTAGCGTTCCTCTGCCTCCTCGAAAGCGGCCTCTACCTTCCTTAGGTCTAATCTGATTTTTTCCAGTTCCCGAACTTTCTTCTTTAAAGCCGACAGCTCTGCAAGAAGTTCTGAATCTTTACCTGTATTATCATTCATTATGTCGATCTGCCTTTATAATACATTGCGTATAAAAATATAAACCCTGAGAAATCAATAGGTTATGTACTATTTTGGTTGTCAAGACAAAAGCTGGATACCATCATAGACAAAAACCCACCACACGTTGGGACTATGATAAGGGAGTACCCCTGATGGGACGCAGGATTATGATACGGAGTCTAGCAGAGACAATGGCATGGGTCAAGGAAATGAACGTAGCCTCTCAGGATGAGCGGGCAGGTGATTACCGGGAGGTGGCACGGGATGCGGTTAACCAAATCAATTTTCCTCCCCCATCCCATCTTTTGCGCTCGCGTGTCGGGTTTTACGGGGATGGAATTCTTTCGGGATGTGGATGAGCATCTTGACGTGGGTGCCTTTGCCAACTTTCGAGATGATCCTGAAGGTGTCGGAGAATTTTTTCATGTTGGACAGCCCGAGACCGGCACCGAAGCCGAGGCTCCGGATAAGATCGGTGGCGGTTGAATAGCCTTCCTTCATTGCCAGTTCGATATCGTGTATCCCCTGTCCCTCGTCAACTGCTTCGATCGTGATAAAATGCGGCAGGATACGGATCGTTATGTGTCCCCGGTGTGCGTATGAACAGATGTTCATTTCGGCCTCGAGGGTTACTATGGCTGCGCGCCTGATAATATCTTTGGGAAAATCGAGGGTTGCAAGGAAGGCTTTAACCTGGCTTGATACACGGCCGGCATTTTCAAATCCTCCTTCCACAGGAAAGGATCTTATTATTTCAAGAGAGGTCACGTGCCTCGCCGACCTTCTCTATGCAGCCACGGATTCCCTGAGCATAGAGCCGACCGACGGCTTCAAAGAGTATAAATTTTGTGGTCAAGAGCGGTATTCGTAGTTCCTCTGCAAGTTGTATTGTTTCCGATAATGGTCTTTTTCCGCGTACAAGAATTATTGCTGCGATATCGAGCACATCGGAGGTGCGGATGACCTGCGGATTTGTAAGGCCGGTAAGCAGAAGGCTTCCCGGTTTCGCGAAAGCGAGAACATCGCTCATCAGGTCAGCTCCGAATGCTGTCCTTACTTCCGTGTTCATGAGGTCTTTGCCGACGATGATTTCAGCGTCGAGTATATCTCTGACTTCCTGTAGCTTCACCAGGTTCTCCTTTTGAATTAGAATATGTTAAAAAAAAGATATGTTCAACCTGAATTTGCATTTAATGTTCCTTATGGGTATTCATGCTGCTTGCGTGAAGGCGGATGAGCAGGCTTTATTCGGAGGACTGGCAGTGTACCCCCATTTCACTGCATATCCGCAGTATTGCTTTTAATACCATGGAAGAATCTTCTTTTCCCGCCAGCGCGGAGACCACGAGTAGTTGGCTTAAGTTTTCAGAGAGCGAGGTTACTTGCATTCCGGCGGCAATATTGCCGTGAGTGAATTCGATGGTGAGGGCCTTATCGTCTTTCTTTCTTATCCTGATATCCCGATTCGTCTGCATTATATTGATCGCTGTCGAATACACCTTGTCCGCCGGTGCTTCAAGGAGGACAGTAGCGACGTCATAACCTTGCTGCGGCACATTCTGTGCCTTAGCGTGTTGTGACTCCTGATAGCTGTCGGCTTCGGTTGTCAGTTGCTTCACTTTCCCGAGGGCCCGTCTTCCGACAAATACCCATTGTGCATTTGCTATCCCGGAGAAAAGCACCGAGATTGCCAAGGCCATTGCAATTGACCTAGTGATCCTGTTCATGCCGACCGTCTGTCTCCCATTGTCCTGTCAGGTTCAAGTGCTCTGCTGGCCCACCGAGTGAGGTACCCCTGTGCTTTCCGAGGACGGCGCCTTTAAGCATGTTGCGTGATTATCCATTTAAAATGGAACCGCTATAAGACTTTTTTGTACATATCATAGCACAAGACCGACCTCAATTATGATAAAATCATTGCAGAAAATGCCGGTGTTGCAAGATTGCCGGCCAAGCGTTATGAAAAAGCCCCTTCCGACGATAAATGGTGTAGGCCCAAGTTGCATGAGGATTATGCACAATTCCGGCAGGAGTGTCATTGAATGCCTGACCCGGAGATTTCCCGGGATCGCGAGAGAGGCCTGGATCTCCCGGATGAAGAAAGGCAGGGTCGTCGACGAGAACGGGGCGCGCCTGGAGCCGGGTTCCACGTGCCGGACGGGCGGCTATATCTATTATTATCGGGAACTGGACGAAGAGACGCCGATACCCTTTGAAGAATCGATCTTGTACCGGGATGATCATATTCTGGTTGCGGACAAGCCGCATTTTCTTGCCGTAGTCCCGTCGGGCAGATATCTTCAGGAAACACTTCTCGTTCGGCTAAAACAAAAGCTGATGCTGGACCATCTCGTGCCTCTTCACCGTATCGACCGGGAAACGGCCGGTCTGGTGATCTTTTCCCATAACCCTGAAAGCAGGGGGAAATGCGCGTCGTTGTTTCGAGAGCGGAGGGTTTGGAAGATATATGAGGCCCTGGCCCCATACGCGCCGGACATTCAATTTCCGGTCGAACGCTCAAGCCGGATAATAGCGGGAAAGCCGTTTTTCCGGATGGATGAAGAGGAGGGGACCCCGAATGCCCAAACGCGGATAGGCATTATAGAAACGAAAGATGGAATATCCCGGTACAGGCTGGAACCGTTAACGGGAAAGAAGCACCAATTGCGTTTGCATATGGCGGCCCTTGGGATTCCTATTATTAACGACCGGATTTATCCTGTCACGCTGCCTCTGGCAGAGGATGACTTTTCGCGTCCTCTTAAGCTTGTGGCCCGGTCGGTAGAATTTACCGACCCTCTGACGGGGCGGCCCATGCGTTTCGAAAGCCGGATAGAACTGATTGATTAATGCGAGGATGGCATGAAAGAACATCGGGAGATAATTGAGAGATTGTTTGGGAATGATGAATACGCCCGGTCGCTTGGCATTGTCCTTGATGAGCTTACCGATACAAAGATCAGGATGCACATGCGCCTTGACGCCTCCATGCTCAATTTTTTCGGGATGCCGCATGGGGCCGCGATCTATTCGCTTGCTGACGCAGCATTTTCGGTTCTTGGCAACAATTCGAACAATGTATCGGTCGCCCTAGATTGTTCGATCACATACCATGCGAGCCCCGAACCTGGGTCGCTTCTTGTCGTGGAAGGCGAGAACATTTCTATGAACAAGCGGACGGGGTCCTACATATTTGCTGTTTATACGGAGAAGGGTGGAGATCGAACACGGGTTGCGACGATGAAAAGTGTATCGTTCCGGACGGGCCGGCCCATCGATCCCGACGTAGAACAATAGCTGGCTGCATCCTCTCATAGTGAGGTCCAGGCCCGGCTTATCCGGCCTTATTTGATCTGTCGAGACTATATCATATTAAGGATTGCTGTAAATAGATCGAATGAGGTGTATGGACCCGACCGATGTTCTTGTACAAACCGCAAATCTTGTTTCGCAGATTGAACAACAGGTGGCTGCTATTGTCACCGCGATCGCGTTTGTAATGGGATCCTCCCGCATCATCTTCACGGCATACAAGAAAGGATGGGACAATATCGTTCCTTATCTCAAGGACCAAAGCAGTAAATTTATGATTATAGCATCATTATGCACCCCGGTCCCCTGTCTCGCGGGGGTGGACGGGAAGCCCGGGACGTTTATCGGAGTCTTTCCCAGGATCGTGATGACCACAGGTTTTCAGCAGACGGGGAACGATGCCGTATTTAATAACCTGGAACGGATAAAATAGGACTTGAAAGATCATTCGGATTCGCTTGAATTGTCCAATCAGCTTGTGGCCGCCAAAGAAGCGTCTCCTCTCGCCGATCAGAAGATCGAATGGACGGATGCCATTAAAGTTTGTCTTGCACAACTGATCTTTCTCCTTCCTTTAATATCGCCTCTTGCCCGTATCGCATTTTTAATACAGAGTTAGGCGGGTTCATGATGGCTATCGGTTATACGATATCTGAATAGATGGCCGTGATCTCATGCGGAATTGGCGTAAATATAGATACCCGGACCATCATAGGTCTTTTTCAGATGGTCCAAGACCAGATCGCGAGCAATATCGGGCTTATTTCCGGTTTTATTTTTTATACGCTGCTCTTGTTCGTCTTTACTGGGGTTATTATCAACGCGGCGGTGAGAGCTGCCGCATTTTGTGTCACTTTTCCCTTCTCGGTTGTTAATATGGCCTTCGACGCCCGAAGAGAAGTATTTTTCCAGAACATCGTCAAAGCCTTCGCTATTGCCCTGACGCCAATCATTGCGGTCAACGTACTCAATGTCCTGACCACGGCCTTCAACCTGTGCATGGAAGACGGGGTCATTGCAGATATGATAGAGGCCTATCTCACAACTGATGCAACAGCGCTTGGGGGTTCGGATGTATTTGCCGTGGCCAGTGAAATGTATGGGTCTATTTACCGGTTATTTATTGCCATAATGCTTGGCCCCGCAGTAATTGCCGCTCCCGCCCTTATTTTTCTTATGCGCAGTTATCACATAGCGTGCGATGCGATCGGGGCGGGATTCGGCCTTATGGTAGGCGGGGGAAAATCTCAAAATATTGTTCAATAATTCCCCTCCATCAGGAGTATTGGGCCACCTGCTTGTCATTGAACAGGGGCCCCTGAGCCAATCCCGTCCTTTTCAGGCCCCGGGTTTGGTGCCTGTATGAAGATACGTGATGCCGAAGGTCAGAGGGTATTTCTTAACATCGACCATCCCTGTCGCCTCCATCATGGTGGCGAATGCGTCGGGATTCGGGAAATTCATGATGGAATCAGCAAGATAATGATATGCTGCCGGATTGGGGGAGAAGTGTTTCGCGAGGCGCGGCAGAAGATAGTTCAAGTATATATGGTATATTATCTTGAATATGCGGTTCTGGATGAATGTCATTTCCAGCACCATAACAGAGCCTCCCGGCGCCGTGACCCGAAGCATCTCCTTAAGGGCCTTTTCCCTGTTCGGCATATTTCTGACGCCGAAAGCGACAGCGACGACATCGAACGCATTATCACAGAACGGAAGTTCCATGGCATCTGACTGCATGAGCGTGATCCGGCGGCTGAGTCCTTTCCGCTCTACTTTATCTCGTCCCGCATCAAGCATTTCATAGACAAAATCAATGCCGATGATGTTTATACCGCTAAGCCTGCGCGCTGCGTCAATAGCGAGGTCGGCGGTGCCGCATGCAACATCGAGTAGTCTGGAGGTGTTAAAAAACCGCATTTTTTTAACCGTGAACCGGCGCCATGCGACATCACGCCGAAGGCTGAGCAGGTGATTGAGAAAATCATACTTCCTCGTGATGGTCGCAAACATCTCTTTGACCATATTGATGCGTTCTGTGTCCGAAACCTCGCGAACCGAAGGATATTTCTTGTTGAGAGGCTTGTTCACTAAAGTCATTTCCTTTCCGAAGCTATTTTTTTGGCAATTAGTCTACGGAATTTTTCATGAAATAGATAGAGGTATCTTGCGTTCGGGGCAGCGGGAAGCGACCGGCGCCGACACCGTGTTTACGGCCAGTTCTTCCCGGGCTTACCCCAATCATACTCATCATACATACCGTCCTTGTAGTCATACATCGCCTCATATGCGAGGAATTCTTCATCCCTGCCTATTTTCTTCCATTCGGGGTCATATCCCCATTGGAGACGAAGATGGAAGGCCCGGCATTTTAGCCTCTGGCTTTTTCTCTTGAGCACCCTTGCCGCTATTTTGTATCATTAGTTGAAGGAGAGAACATTATGAGACTGAGAGGCAAGGTTGCCCTGTTGACCGCCGCCGCCGGTGCGGGGATAGGCCAGGCAACCGCCCGGGCGATGGCAAGAGAAGGCGCGTCGGTCGTATTGACAGATATGCACGAGGAGCGGGCAAAAATGGTGGCCGACGAGATTTCCCGGGAATACAATATAAAAACGATCGGCTTGAAGTGTGACGTGACGGACAGGGTGGAAGTGGCCCGGGCTGCCGAGACCGTACTCGATGTGTTCGGCAGGATCGATATCCTGTTCAATAATGCGGGAACAAACAGGCCTGCGCGCGTTGTCGATATAACGAACGAGGTTTGGGACCTTGTGCTTGCCACAACCCTTACCGGCACTTTTTATTGCTGCCGTGCGGTGATCCCCGCCATGATGCGGCAGAATTTTGGCCGGATAATAAGCGTGACATCGGTCGCAGGTTTTCGCGGACTTGCCGGCGGCCATGCCCATTATGCGGCAGCAAAGGCGGGCGTCATGGCTTTCACGCGATGCCTCGCCATGGAAGTTGCCCCGCATCGCATAACAGCGAATACGATCGCTCCCAGCTTCATTTTTAATGAATTCATCCCGCACATATATCCTCAGGACGAAATTGAGCGTATGTTCGAGGAGATCCCATACCCGCGCAAGGGCACTCCCGACGACGTGGCAAATGCCGCTCTTTTTCTTGCCTCGGACGAAGGCGAATATATGACGGGTCAGACCCTGTGCGTCACCGGCGGCAGTTGGATGCGGTAAGGAGTAAAGATTTTTATTTGGCCGGGATCAGAAACTTTAACCGGAAACTTGATTATTACCAACGAAGTGTTATTTTTTGTATATAGTGAATTATAGACCAGATTCACGGATATTAGGCATAAAGACAGGAGGTAGCCCGTGATAACCAAGTTGAATCCTGACCAGTTGTACAGGAAATGTGACCCCGGATCGTTCACATTTAACATCACCGATGCGATAGTGGAGCTGCCCTTGACGATCGGGCAGGACAAGGCATTGAAATCGATCGATTTCGGTCTCAACATGGATAGTCAGGGCTTTAATATCTTTGCTATCGGAGAAAGCGGTACGGGCAAGATGTCGACCGTCATGCATATGCTCAAGAAAAAGGCCGCCGATGAACAGGCCCCTGCAGACTGGTGCTATGTCCACAATTTCAAGGATCCGGACAGTTCGATAGCTCTTTCCTTTGGACCGGGGCAGGGCGTTGTTTTTCAGAAAGAGATAGATGAGATGCTCAAGGTCCTTAAGATCGAGATACCAAAAGCCTTTGAATCGAAAGAGTACGAGACTCAGAAGAACAAGATAATCGATGAGTTCCAACAAAAGCAGACCGAATATCTGACGCGTCTCGATACGGAGGCAAAAGAAAGAGGTTTTACCGTCAGACGCACCCCTACGGGGGTACTCATCGTTCCTGTCAAAGAGAACGGTGAAATGATGGCGAAGGAGGAATTCGAAGCCCTCGACACCAAAGCGAAGAGGAAGATCGAGGAGACCGGAAGACTGTTCCAGGAGAAATTGAACGATGTCGTCCGCATATTGCGTGAAGCCGAAAAGATCGTAAGGGAAATGGTCAACCGGCTCGATAGAATGGTCGCAATGGACCTCATCGGCCCCATGATCGATGTTATACAGAAGAAATATGCAGATGAGGAAAAAGTCGTCAAATACCTCGATGATGTGAAAGAAGACATTTTGACCCACCTCGACGATTTCAAGGCCACCGAAGAAGTGCCGCCGCCGATACCGTTCCTGAAGATGCCGAAGCCCGAAAACACCCTTGCACGATACGCGGTCAATGCGATTGTCGATAATGGCGAAAGCAAGGGTGCACCGGTTGTCTACGAAAGCAATCCTACCTACCTCAACCTCTTCGGGAGGATGGAATACAGGGTGCAGTACGGCATGGCATCAACAGATTTTACGATGATAAAAGCCGGTTCGCTTCACAAGGCAAACGGCGGATATCTCGTTGTGGATGTCCTTGAATTGCTCAGGAATCCATTTTCTTACGAGGCATTGAAGCGGGCACTTAAAAACAGGGAGATCCGCGTTGAGGATGTCCTTGAACAGTACCGGTTGATCAGTACGGCGGGCTTGAAGCCGGAGGCAATTCCGCTCAACGCCAAGGTGATCCTCATCGGAAACCCGTACCTTTACTATTTGCTTCACGCTTACGACGAAGACTCACGTGAACTGTTCAAGGTAAAGGCTGACTTTGACAGCCGGATGGACCGGAATCAGCAAAACGTGGATAAGTATGCCATGTATATCGCCCAATGCCAGAAAGATGAGGACCTGCTCCCGTTCGATAACACGGCAGTTGCGCGGCTTGTCGAGATGGGGTCACGGTTTGCGGATGATCAGGACAAGCTCTCGACGCGTTTCAGCGATATCGCCGATCTTATCCGTGAGTCGCATTACTGGGCTAAGAAAAATGGAAACGACACTGTCAGGGCGGAGCATGTTACCCAGGCTGTCAACGAAAAGATCGACCGGGTCAACCGCATCGAAGAAAGGCTCCGGGAGATGATGCTCGATGATACCCTTATCGTCAATACGCAGGGCGAAAAGATAGGGCAGGTAAATGGCCTTGCCGTCCTCGATATGGGGGACTATTCCTTCGGCAAACCGTCGAGGATAACCGCGAAGACCTTCATGGGCCGTGCAGGGGTCGTCAATCTCGAACGCGAAACAAAGATGAGCGGAAAGATCCACGAAAAGGCCATCTTGATAATAACGAGCTATCTCGGAGGGAAGTACGCGGTGCGCAAACCGATAAGCCTTTCCGCGTCGATCACCTTCGAACAGTTGTATGAAATGATCGAAGGTGACAGCGCGACATGCGCCGAGTTGTATGCGCTCTTGAGCAGCATAAGCGGTGTCCCGTTGAGGCAGAGTTTCGCCGTAACGGGGTCCATGGACCAGAATGGGGATGTCCAGCCGATAGGCGGGGTCAACCAGAAGATAGAAGGGTTCTTCCGCCTGTGCAAAATGCGCGGCCTCGACGGGTCGAATGGTGTGATAATCCCGAGGCGGAATACACGGAACCTTGTCCTGAGCGAGGACGTGAGGGAAGCCGTGGAAAAGGGGTTATTCAATGTGTATACGATGGACAGAATGGAAGAAGGCCTCGAGATACTTACCGGCATGAAGGCCGGAGAATTGCAGGCAGACGGAACGTACCCCGAGGGCACCATCAATTTTCTTGTCGAGAAGCGCCTGACGGAGATATCGGAGGCTATGGAAAAGAAAAAAGACGAAGAACAGGATGCGCTGTCTAAGAAAAAAGAGGATTGATCACTTAAGAGGTCATGGCGTTTTGGGCAATGTTCTCGTAAAAATCTTCGGGTGGTTCCTCGTATAGCTCTTTAATGACCCTGAGTTTTGCTTCCTTGACCAATTCGGGGTCATCTATTTCATCATCGGTCACGAAATCCGCTTCGCCGTCTTTCAATTCGATGGCTTCGAGCGAAACCTCATACCATTCTGCGACAAACTCGTCTATCGCCTGGTTCGCCACGTGCTGGATCACGGTTTCATCGGCTGAATGCCCCTTTTCTTTGAGCAGCAAGGTGACGTTCTTTATGGCATTGCTGACCAGCTTCGGTCGAAGGTCAGGGGTCCCTGCCTTTTTTTTCATCGCTCAGTACCTCCGAAGAGATCGCTTAAAAACGTAATCGTTTGGGCAAAATATCTCCTTCATTTTTACATAAAAAATGTCACGGAGCAAAATATTTTTTGACGCAGGTATATGAAGACCTGATAATACAGAATTGATTTGGTACCTTTCTTCGCGTTACAATAGCCAATGCTTGATATTATTAAACAATCCATAATGAATTACCGGCCGCGCCGGATACCTTTCGATGAGGATATCCGTGCAGCTGTCGCGCTCCTCCTTCTCGAGCGGGAAGGGGAAGTATTCACCGTGCTTACGAAGCGCACCGAGACGGTCCGGCACCATAAAGGTGAGGTATCTTTCCCCGGGGGAATGTTCGAACCAGGGGACCTGGACCTCGAGTCTACCGCTCTCAGGGAATCTCACGAAGAGATCGGGATCGATCCGGGATGCGTCGAGATCATTGGCAGCCTTGATGATTCATGGACATATACGGGATTTATCATCACACCCTATGTCGGGATCGTCAACAGTCCGTATGAACTCATCACAAATCCCCGCGAGGTCGCATATCTCATCTTTCTTCCCTACAGTCATCTCAAAGATGATCGATTCTCCCCGGTCAAGAGGGGACCGGGATGGACATCGTTCCGTTTCAACGGTGACAGGATATGGGGTGCCACCTGCCGGGTCCTCATGCACTTCAGGGACATTATCGAAAATGAAACGTTTTAATCTCAGGGTTCTTGTCATTCTGTCACTGGGGCACCTGGTGGTGGATATATACCAGGGTGCCCTCCCGGCAGTACTTCCTTTTCTGAAAGACAGGCTGGACTTAAGCTACGCCATGACCGGGCTGATACTTATGGCATCGAACTTCACGTCTTCCATACTTCAGCCTGTCTTTGGATATGTATCCGACAGAAAGGCCATACCTTTCATTCTGCCGTTCGGGCTTTTGGCGGCCGGGATTGGTTTCTCCCTGCTGGCGTATTCACCGTACTTTCTGTTGGTCCTCGGGCTCGTTATCGTGAGTGGGCTCGGTGTGGCATCATACCATCCCGAAGGGTACAAAACGGCTCATTTCTTTACAGGCGAACGGGCTGCGACGGGGATGTCTTTTTTCTCCGTGGGCGGGAACATCGGTTTTTCTCTGGGCCCCATCATTTCCATGTTCATCGTTAATTACTATGGTTTTTCGGTCCTTCCGGTCATTGTCGTGCCGGCACTTCTGTGTGCGGTGCTCGTTCTAGTGAACAAAAAGGTGATCATGGTGCCGGTTGAAGATCATGAGCGGATGATAAAGCGGGAGTCTTCGAAGGTCCCCACGACGTCCTGGGTTTCGCTTGGCGTGGTCATATTGATCGTGGTCATGCGCTCATGGGCGCAGATCGGTCTTGTCACATATATACCTTTCTATTATATCGATTACCTCAAGGGGAGCCCTCTTTTTGCAGGCAAGCTCGTCTTCACCTTCCTCTTCTGTGGTGCTGTTGGCACATTGATCGGCGCACCCATTGCAGACCGGTGCGGACACCGGTTCTTTGTCAGGTTGTCAATGCTTCTGTCGACCATTACCCTTCCGCTGATCTTTATTCCGGCAATACAGAACGGAGCACTCCTTTTTGTAGCCCTCGCGGTGCAGGGAATGCTCCTCGTATCCACTTTTTCGGTAACGATTGTCATGGCGCAGCGGCTTTTACCGAGTAAGCTTGGCATTGCATCCGGTCTCATGGTAGGATTTGCGATCGGGACCGGAGGTATCGGCGTTACGATCCTCGGCTTCGTTGCGGACCATTTCGGGGTGCCGGCCGCCCTGTATTCCATATCGGTCCTGCCATTCGCGGGATTCCTATTAAGTTTGATATTGAGGTACCATGACGAGAAACCAGCGCGTTATCAGTATAGTGGGACGACCGAACGTCGGTAAATCCACATTTTTCAACCGGGTAATAGGGTATCGCAAGGCGATTACGGAAGATACACCCGGTGTGACTCGTGACCGGAATTACGGTACGTTTGAAATGTCGGGCCGTAATTATCTCCTGGTCGATACTGGAGGTTTTTCCTCGTCACAGGAAGACGGGTTTTCGAAACTGATCATGAGGCAGATCGAGGCGTCTCTCGAAGAATCGGATGCCGTGATATTTCTTCTAGACGGCAAGGAGGGGCTGATGCCTGCAGACCGGGATATCGCACGAATGCTGAGGAAGGTGCATAAACCGGTCTTTTACGTCATCAACAAGGTTGACTCGAAAAAACGCGAAGATGCACTGGTAGAATTTTTCGAGCTCGGGGCGGATAAATTCTATTCCGTAAGCGCTGAACACGGCCTCGGCATGGGGGACCTGCTTGACGACATATGCGCGGTGATCAAGGGCGAAGAAGAGGAAGACGAAGAGGTTTCCGGCCAGTCGAAAATGACACGAATAGCGCTCGTGGGAAAACCGAACACAGGCAAATCGTCCGTTGCGAACTGCATGCTTGGGGAGGAACGGATGATCGTAAGTGATATCCCGGGGACGACGCGCGATTCCGTAGATTCGGGCATCCTTTTTGACGGAAAGCAACTCGTGCTCATTGACACCGCGGGCCTGCGCAAGAAGGGAAAGATATATGAAAAGGTCGAGGAATACTCTGTATCAAGCGCAGTCCGAAGTATTGAACGCGCTGACGTGGTGAACCTGATCATTGATGCCGCCGAGGGTCCGGGCCATCAGGAAGGCAGCATCACTCACCTCATCATTTCACGCGGAAAAGGCCTCTGCATCGTCATTAATAAATGGGACCTCGTGGAAGGGCAGTTTACCCGCGAGAAGTACCGGGAGATGGTTTACGAGCGGATACCTCATGCCTCTTTCGCGCCTGTGGTCTTTTCATCGGCGATACTCGGGACCGGTATCGATGATATCCTGAAACTGGACCTTGCCGTATATGAAGAACTGACGAGACGCATTCCAACCGCACAGCTCAACAGCGCATTTGCAGAGTTTATGACCCGCCATGGCATTTCCTATCAAAAAGGAAAACAGGTAAAAATATTTTATGCCAGCCAGGCAAAAGCGCTGCCGCCAACATTCGTTCTTTTCTCGAACCATCCACGTCTCGTACCCGACCATTACCGCAAATACCTGGAGAACAGCATCCGGGAGCAGTTCGGCTTCATGGGGGCACCCATAAGACTCGTGCTGAAGAGAAAATAGAAATCACCGCCGGGATGACGATATCTACCAGCTGGGAAAATCATTAAGTCCACGATAACAATTTAAAAAGGGGGGAGGGTTCAGGGGAGGAAGGGGTAACCCCAGAACCCTCGTGAGGCATGAATAGCCTCGGATATGACCGATTTGCGCCCTGCCTTTGCATTCTATGTCCGTTTCACAAGCAGGTTTTTCTATCGTATTTTTTATATATCGGACAACGCTCTATTTCAAGCAACAAACGTGCCAAAATGGATCATTTTTACAAAACTTTGTAATATCTAAGGCTTAGAGCAACAAAAGCACATGATAAATTAAGTGCGCAGGCAAAAATTGTCGAGGTGTCTCTGCAAAGCAGTGACAAAATTGTCGATGTACGGGCCATACCCGTGTCATACAACCGGCCGATATCGACAACAAGGGAATTTCCTTGATTATTTCACTGAAAATTATAAAATAATGGTCTATGGATAAGCAGACCGTCAAGGCTGTCGCGAAGGAGTTCTATAAATATCTCGACAACGAGAAAGGGGCTGCCCATAATACCCTGCGGGCGTATCGTAGCGATATTGAGGACTTTGTTAGGTTTATCGAGAAAAGCCCAGCTGATCTGATCGATCACAACACGATACGGGCCTATATTGTCGACGTGTACAAGGACCTCAAGAAATCATCACTGGCGCGAAAGGTATCCGCTATAAAAGTTTTTTTTAAATTTATGAAGAAAAAGGGTTATATCGATGAAAATACTTCCCTTATCATTCGAAGCCCGAGGATAGAAAAACACTTGCCCAAGTTCTACACCATCGACGAGATGTTCCATTTTCTCGATTTCCTGCCGAGGAAAGGTTGGCTCAACGCCAGGAATTTGGCTATATTCGAGCTTATGTATTCATCCGGCATGCGTGCTGCCGAGGTTCTTGCCATGGACCGGGAAGACCTTCACCTCGAGGGCATGTGGGCAAGGGTGACGGGTAAAGGTGGAAAGGAAAGGATCGTGCCTTTCGGTGAAAAGGCGAAGGGAGCCCTGGAAGCATATCTGGAACTGGCCGGTAAGATTGAAAAATTCAATGCTAACAAGGCCCTGTTCATTAATTTTCGCGGGGACCGGCTCACGTACCGGGGCCTCTTGCGCATTATGAAAAAGCATCAGATCAAGGCACACCTCTTCAAGAACTTGGCCCTGCACGGGATCAGGCATTCATTTGCCACACATATGTTGGATAACGGGGCCGATCTCCGGGGAATCCAGGAATTGCTGGGCCATTCTAAGCTTTCCACGACACAACGATATACCCACATCTCCGTGGACAAACTCATGGAGATATACGACAAATCCCATCCAAGAAGGTAAAAAATGGAAGCCACAACTGTTTTGTGCGTCAGACACAACGGAGGAATTGCTATTGGAGGGGATGGCCAGGTTACGCTGAATTCGACCGTTATGAAGCATACTGCGAAAAAAGTGCGAAGGCTTTATCAGGACAGATGCCTTGCGGGTTTTGCCGGGGCTACGGCGGATGCGTTCACGCTTTTCGAGCGGTTCGAAAAGAAACTTGAACAGTACAATGGCAATATTATGCGGGCATCGGTCGAACTGGCGAAGGACTGGAGGACTGACCGGCTCTTAAGGAGGCTCGAGGCCCTTCTCATCGTCGCAGACAGTGACCACACACTTATCCTGTCCGGTAATGGTGATGTGATCGAGCCTGATGACGGTATAGCAGCGATTGGCTCCGGTGGCCCCTATGCGCAGGCTGCGGCGAAAGCGCTTGTCAAGCACGCGTCGCTTTCAGCAGGCGAGATCGTTAAAGAGGCGATGGCCATCGCCTCCGAGATATGCATCTATACCAACGACAGGGTGAATATAGAGGAACTTTAATGAAACAACTGACACCGAAAGAGATCATGGAGGAACTGGACCGCTTTATCATCGGTCAGCACAAGGCGAAACGGGCTGTCTCGGTCGCGCTGAGGAACAGGTGGCGGCGCCAGATGATACCGGCCGACCTGCGCGACGAGGTTGCTCCCAAGAATATCATCATGATAGGCCCGACAGGCGTCGGTAAGACCGAGATCGCGCGTAGGCTTGCAAAGCTTGCCAATGCCCCTTTCCTCAAGATCGAAGCCACGAAGTTCACCGAGGTCGGCTATGTCGGCAGAGATGTGGAGTCGATGATCAGGGACCTGACGGAGCTTTCGGTCAACATGCTCAAGAAAGAGGAGCACGAGCGTGTAAAGGAAAAGGCCACTCTGGCAGCGGAAGAAAAAATACTCGATCTCCTTATACCGAGAAGGCGAAGCGCATCGTCGGGCGAGGAAGAGGATGCGGCCGACCAGTCACGGGAAAAGATCCGTATGCGCTTCAAAGCAGGCACGATGAACGACAGGATCGTGGAACTTGAAGTTCCCGACAGGGCCCTTCCCATGATAGAGATATTTTCATCACAGGGGATGGAAGAGATGGATATGCAGCTTCGGGACATGTTCGGCAACATGCTGCCACAGAAAACGAAGAAAAGAAAAATGAAGGTGAGCGAAGCGTACGAACACCTGATCCAGGAAGAATCACGCAAATTGATCGATATGGACCGTGTGACATCGGACGCCGTTGACCGTGTGGAGCAATCGGGGATCATTTTTCTCGACGAGATCGACAAGATCGCAAGCCGGGACCATGGACACGGGCCGGATGTCTCGCGGGAGGGGGTCCAGAGGGATATCCTTCCTATCGTGGAAGGTACGACCGTTACGACAAAATATGGCATGGTAAAGACGGACCACATACTCTTCATCGCCGCAGGAGCGTTCCACATGTCCAAACCGGCAGATCTTATCCCCGAACTGCAGGGACGTTTTCCGATCCGAGTCGAACTCGATGCCCTCAACAAAGATGATTTTTACCGGATCATAACGGAGCCTGACAATGCGCTTATAAAGCAATACAAGGCCCTTCTCAAGACGGAGGATGTCGACCTCGACTTTCAGGAGGATGCAATACGAGAGATCACCGACATTGCTCAACGGGTAAACGAAATGACCGAGAATATAGGCGCCCGTAGGCTCTATACAGTAATGGAAAAGCTCCTCGATGACATATCGTTTACAGCCCCTGATCTGAAAGGTCAGAAGATCGATGTTACAAGAGCGTACGTCCGGGAAAAACTGGGCGAATTCCTCGACAAAGAGGACCTGAGCAGGTACATCCTGTAACATTTACGTATACTGGAGTATTTATAATGATCGAGAAAATACAGACGCTGCTGGAAGCGCTCCCCTATATCGCCAGGTTTGCCGGTTCTGTCTTTGTTATCAAATATGGCGGCGCGGCAATGGAAGAGGAGTCTCTCAAAAAGGAATTTGCCAAGGATGTTGCGCTTCTGAAATATGTGGGGATACATCCCGTCATCGTTCATGGAGGCGGCCCGATGATCGGCAGGATGCTCAAAGACCTCCAGATACCCACGAGGTTCGTTGACGGCCTGCGCGTTACTGATGAGAAAACGCTGCAGGTGGCCGAAATGGTTCTGTCGGGAAGCGTCAACAAAGAGATCGTAAAGAATATTAACGACATGGGCGGAAAAGCGATCGGTCTGTCCGGAAAGGATGGGAGGCTCTTGGTCGCTCGGCAAGTGGAAGGGAAAGATATCGGTCTCGTCGGCGAGATAGTCTCGGTGGATGTCGCCATTATCAAGGACATCTCGCGGCACGGTTACATTCCTGTCATTGCGCCGATCGCCGATGGAGTGGATGGAAAGGCATACAATATCAATGCCGATACTGCCGCCGGAAGCATAGCCGCATCACTCTCTGCGGAAAAGTTTATCCTGCTCACGGATGTTGAAGGTGTAATGAGCACGGACGGGAAATTAATCTCGGTGCTCAAGCGCTCCGAGATCGAGAAACTTATCGGCGATAATATTGTCACCGGCGGAATGATACCGAAGGTGAAATGCTGCGCCGATGCATTGAAAGCAGGTGTCCGTGAGGCCCATGTCGTTGACGGCCGGGTACCGCACGCGATCTTGCTCGAGGTTTTCACCGATTCCGGAGTAGGCACTGAGATCATAGGAGATTAGAAATGCAGGAAGAATTGGTAAAAAAGGCAACGCAATACATCGCGAACACATATACACGGTTCCCGATAGCCATCACCCGGGGGGAAGGCTGCTGGCTCTGGGATGTCAACGGTCGGAGGTACCTTGATTTTCTTGCGGGGATCGCTGTATGCAATCTCGGGCACGTGCATGAAAAGGTGGTGGAAGGGCTTGCCGCACAGGCAAAAAAACTGTTCCATGTGTCGAACCTTTTCTATATGGAGCCCCAGATCAAGGCCGCTCAGATGCTCGTGGAAAATTCGTTTGGTGACAAGGTCTTTTTCTGCAACAGCGGCGCAGAGGCGAACGAGGCGGCCATCAAGCTTGCCCGCAGGTATTCATGGAGTAAATACGGCGAGGGCCGCCACGAGATCATAGCCATGGAGAACTCTTTCCATGGCAGGACGGTGAATACGCTGGCGGCAACAGGGCAGAAAAAGTTCGGGGTCGGTTTTGAGCCCCTGACACAGGGTTACGTTCACGTTCCGTTCAATGATATTGAAGCTCTCAAGAACGCGGTGACACAGAGGACATGTGCCGTCATGCTCGAACTTGTACAGGCGGAAGGGGGCGTCTATGTCGCGGATACGGACTATGTCCGCGAACTTCGAGAGTATACAAAGGGGCGGGATATCGTTCTCATTCTCGATGAGGTCCAGACGGGTATCGGAAGGACCGGAAGGTTTTTCGCGTATGAGCATTTCGGGATCGAACCCGACATAATGAGCCTTGCAAAGGCCCTTGGCAATGGCTTCCCGGTCGGGGCCATCGTGGCGACCGACGAGGTGATGAAAGCCTTTGTGCCAGGTTCGCATGCCTCGACTTTCGGGGGGAATCCTCTCGCTTCGGCGGCCGTGCTGGCGACCCTCAATACGATCATAGACGACAAGATACTCAAGAATGCCGTTGAATCCGGCGAATACCTATATCAAGGGCTCCTTAGGCTCCAGCAAAAATTCCCGTTCATCGTAGAGATACGGGGAATGGGTTTGATACGCGGCATAGAGCTTTCTGTCGACGGCGATGCAGTCGCACGGGAATTCCTCGCCGAGGGCATAGTACTCAATTGTACAAAGGGAACGACACTGCGTCTCGTCCCGCCACTCATCATCCAGAAAGAGGAGATCGACCTGTTCCTTGAAATAGCGGACCGGATATTCGAAAGGAAGAAAGCGTGAAAAGGGATTTTACAAGACTTCTCGATATCACAAAAAAGGAGTGCGATCACCTGTTAAAAAGGGCGAAACGCCTCAAGGAGCTGCGCCGTGAGGGAAAACCGTACCAGCCGCTCGCCGGTAGGACCCTTGCCATGATCTTCGAAAAGGCATCGACACGGACCCGCATTTCGTTCGAGGTCGGTATGCACGAATTGGGCGGACATGCCATTTTCTTGAGCCCGAGTGAGACACAGATCGGACGGGGAGAACCCATCCGGGATACGGCGCGGGTTATGAGCCGATATGTCCATGGTGTCATGGTCCGGACCTTTTCGCAGACCATAGTCGACGACCTTGCGAAATGGGCTACAATACCGGTTATAAACGGGTTGTCCGATCAGTTGCACCCCTGCCAGGTCCTGTCAGACCTTTTCACAATCGGTGAATACAAAGGTGATCTCCGAAACGTAAAGGTCGCCTATATTGGCGACGGCAACAACGTGGCGAATTCATGGATCGAAGCGGCGATCCTTCTGAAAATTCCGTTCTCGATCGCTACCCCGAAAGGGTACTTGCCGGATGCAGAACTTGTGAAGATGGCCTCGGAAGGCCCCGGTTTTACACTGACCGACGATCCTGCAGAGGCCGTTCGCGATGCCGACGTGATATATACCGATGTCTGGGTGAGCATGGGCCGGGAAAGTGAGCAGGCATCTAGAAAAAAAGCGTTTAAAGGGTATAAAATAGATGATACTTTGCTTAAAGCTGCACACCGCGACGTGATAGTCATGCACTGTCTTCCGGCTTACAGGGGACAGGAGATAACCGACGAGGTTTTCGAGCGGTTCAGCGATGTCATATTTACTCAGGCGGAGAATCGATTACACGCACAAAAGGCCCTTCTTGAGTGGCTTCTCAAGGGCTCGGCGAAGGCTCTAGCCGAATAAAAACGGAGGTCAGGATGAAAAAAGTTAAGAAAGTGGTCCTTGCTTATTCAGGAGGGCTTGACACGTCGATCATTGTTAAATGGCTCAAAGACGTATACGACTGCGAGGTGATCGCGTATGCAGCCGATGTCGGCCAGGAAGAGGAACTGGTCGGCCTTCGGGAAAAGGCGATCAAGACGGGTGCCTCCAAGGTCTATATAGAAGACCTTCGCGAAGAATTTGCACGCGATTTTATATTCTTTGCAATAAAGTCGAACGCTATATATGAAGGCAATTACCTCATGGGTACATCGATCGCTCGGCCTCTTATCGCAAAAAGGCAGATCGAAATATTGCGTGAAGAGAATGCCGACGCCGTATGTCATGGCTCGACAGGCAAGGGGAATGACCAGGTCCGGTTCGAACTGACATTTTATTCAATGGAACCGAATGTACGGATCATCGCCCCGTGGCGCGAATGGGAGTTCACATCACGCGAAGATCTGATAGATTATGCAAGAAAACATGATATAGAGGTCCCGGTAACGAAGAAGAAACCTTACAGCATGGACCGGAACCTTATGCACATCAGTTATGAGGGGGGCATCCTCGAAGACCCCTGGACGGAGCCCAACGAGGATATGTTCCTGACCACGGTTTCGCCAGAAGCCGCCCCGGACAAGCCGACATATATCGAGATCACCCTTGAGAAAGGTGTCCCCGTCGCCATCGACGGTGAGAAGATGTCGGCATTCGGCATTGTCGACCACCTCAACAAGGTTGGTGGGGCTAATGGCATTGGACGCGTCGATATCGTCGAGAACCGTTTCGTCGGCATGAAGTCGCGAGGGGTCTATGAAACCCCGGGCTGCACCATCCTTCATGCGGCCCACCGTGCCGTCGAGACCCTTACACTTGACCGCGAGGTCATGCATATCAGGGATGGCCTGATCCCGAAAGTGGCCGAGCTCATATATTATGGTTTCTGGTACTCGCCCGAGATGAAAGCGATGATGGCGCTCACCGATGAGATCCAGTCCGTCGTCAACGGCACGGCACGGATGAAGCTGTATAAAGGCAACTGCACTGTGGTCGGGAGAAGATCGGATAATTCGTTGTACATGAAAGACTTTGCAACATTCGATACGGATTCCGTATACGATCAGAAGGATGCGGGCGGCTTCATCCGCTGCAACGCCTTGAGGCTCCGCATCCGGGCAATGCAGGAAAAATAGCCTTAAAACCCGTTAGCGAACATGGGACGCACCAGGCACATTAACATTTGGAGAACATAGATGAATCCCTACGAACCGCACGCAATCGAAGAAAAATGGCAAAGATTCTGGGAAGATAACAGGGCGTTCGATGTCGATGAAGATCCAGAAAAGGAAAAATTTTATCTGCTCGAGATGTTCCCGTATCCGTCGGGAAATATCCATATGGGGCATGTTCGCAACTACTCTATCGGCGATGTCATATCCCGTTATAAGCGAATGCGGGGCCTGAACGTTCTCCACCCCATGGGATGGGATGCCTTCGGAATGCCTGCCGAAAATGCCGCCATCGAGAGAGGGATCCAGCCCGCCACCTGGACATACGAGAATATCGACTATATGCGCCGGCAGTTAAAAAGGCTTGGTTTCGGGTATGACTGGAGACGCGAGATAGCCACGTGCAGTGTTGATTATTACCGGTGGGAACAATGGATGTTTCTGAAGATGTACGAAAAGGGGCTGGTTTACCGCAAGAGCTCCCCGGTCAATTTCTGCCCGAAATGCCAGACCGTTCTCGCGAACGAGCAGGTCGAAGGCGGGAACTGCTGGCGGTGTGGTGAGGAAGTCATACATAAGGAGCTCACACAGTGGTTTTTCGCAATTACAAAATATGCGGACGAACTGTATGAATATTGTGACAAACTGCCGGGTTGGCCGGAAAAGGTCACAAGCATGCAGAAGAACTGGATCGGCAAAAGCTTCGGTGTGGAAGTGCATTTCACGCTGGAGGACGGTTCGCCGTTCACGATATTTACAACGCGGCCGGACACTCTGTACGGCGTGACGTTCATGGTGCTCGCGCCCGAGCATCCGCTCACGCTCGAGTTTTCCCGGGGCACGGACCAGGAAAAACCGGTCAGTGATTTCGTGCAGAAGGTCAGGGCACAGGACAGGAGTTTCAGGAGCGAGATCAGTCTTGAAAAAGAGGGCGTTTTCACCGGTAAATATGCCATCAATCCGCTCACGGGCGCAAAGGTGCCGATCTATGTCGGCAACTTCGTCCTAATGGAATACGGGACAGGAGCCATTATGGCCGTTCCCGCCCACGACCAGAGGGACTATGAGTTTGCGCAGGAATACGGCATTCCCGTCATCATGACGATCATGCCGAAGGACAGGACGCTCGACCCGGCCACCATGGATTGCGCCTACGTTGATGACGGGGTGCTCGTCAATTCGGACCTGTTTAACGGGATGAACAACCGGGCGGCCATAGATGCCATCATCGACTATCTCGAGGAAAAGGGCATAGGGACGAGAACGGTCAATTATCGGCTGAAAGACTGGGGCATTTCCCGCCAGAGATACTGGGGTGCACCCATCCCCATCATGTACTGCGAAAAATGCGGTACCGTTCCTGTACCGGAGACCGACCTTCCCGTGGTGCTTCCCACAGACCTCGAGATAAAGATGGTAGGCCGCTCGCCTCTTGCCGATTACCCGGCCTTTTACGAGGTGGAATGTCCTGTATGCAAGGGCAAAGCACGGCGGGAAACGGATACCATGGACACGTTCGTTGAATCGTCATGGTACTTTCTGAGGTATGCCTGCGCTGACTACGACGGTCCGCTGGATAAGAAGAGGGTTGATTACTGGATGCCGGTTGATCAGTATATAGGCGGTATCGAGCATGCCGTGCTTCATCTCCTTTATTCGCGGTTCTTCAACAGGGTTCTCAACGAACTCGGCCTCGTTGACGCCCGAGAGCCTTTTAAGAATTTATTGACCCAGGGTATGGTGATCAAGGACGGCGCAAAGATGAGCAAGTCGAAGGGTAACGTCGTCGACCCCAATTACCTCATCGAAAAATACGGTGCGGACACCGCCCGGTTATTCTGCCTTTTTGCGTCGCCACCGGAGAAGGACCTCGATTGGAACGACCAGGGCGTGGAAGGCAGTTATCGTTTTCTCCAGAGGGTATGGAGGCTGGTCGACGAACACAGGGATGTTTTAAAAAACGTCACGGCTAGGGTCAATCTCCCTGGTGCCGCCGCTGACGAGAAGCCTTTGATCCATAAGATCCACAAGACAATAATGAAGGTCACTGAAGACCTGGAGCGGTTCCATCTGAACACGGCAATCGCGGGCATTATGGAACTCGTGAATCTTACCTATAAGTTCATTGAAAAAGGAAACCTGAATGACAGGGCAAAGGTTCTTTTCAAGGGTTCGGTTGAATCCATCCTGCGGCTTCTCTATCCCTTCGTCCCCCACATAGCCTGTGAATTGTGGCAGACGCTTGGCCAGGACGCGGCATCGATCGGAATTTCGTGGCCCACCTGGGACAGTGAACTGGTGAAAGAGGAAAAGATAATGATACCAGTTCAGATCAACGGGAAACTCCGTGACACTTTTGAGGCAGACCGAGACCTTGCGGAAGATGCGATAAAGAAGATCGTCTTTTCTCTCGAAAAAGTTCAAAAGCATATTGAAGGCAAGACTGTGCGGAAAATGATCGTGATCCCAAATAAACTTGTCAATATCGTATGCGGATGATCGTTGAAGAACGCCAGGCAGGAAATTATATGAAAAAAAACACATCGAAGACAATAGGGCTATGCCTCGTCGTCATTATTATCACGGCTTTGTCCGGTTGCGGATATCAGCTGATCGGCGGTAAAGGTATCTATGGCGGGGAGATCTCCTCTATCTATGTCTCGATATTTAACAATTCCACTTTTGAATCCAGCATCGCCCAGCCCGTAACCGATTCTTTTGCGAAAGAACTCTTGATGACAGGTCTTTTTACACTGAACAGGGATGCTGCGGATGCCTATTTGAAAGGCGATATCAAAAATGTGATTACGACACCGAACACCCTGGGTACGGATGGGGCTGTTATCGAGAAGGTCGTTACCGTCGAGTTGCTTATTTCGCTGTACCAGAAGAATGGAAAGCTTGTGAAACAGTTCGGCCTTTCGGACTACGAGTACTATAGCATATACAGTGGCGCAGAGGAATACGCCCGGAGAGAGGCCATAAGGCGAATGTCAGCCCGTATGGCACGCCGGTTCAGCGCCCAACTCCTCCTCGAGTACTAACAGAGAAAATCTCAGATCTCAGGTGAAAATTCCCCGTCAACACAAATATAAACCAAGGCATGATGATTTTGTTTTTGGCTTGAGAATTGAGACAAAAAAGCCAAGGCTCGAGTGCCCTGGCTTTTTTCGGTTTTAGACCTGCTGGCTCTTGTGGAGTTTTTTTGCCAAGCGGGAGATTTTCCGGGCTGCATTGTTAGGATGGACAACACCCTTTGAGGAAGCCTTGTCAATAGAGGAAACGGCATCTCTGAATGCCGTTTCGGTCTGGGCATCCTTGGCATCGATGGCACCGATCGCCCTTTTTATCTTCGTTTTCATAGTTGTTTTGAAATGCGAGTTTCTCAGTCTGCGCTTTTCAGACTGCACAGCCCTTTTGATAGCCGACTTGTTCTTCCTCAAAGAATGACCTCCTATTAAAAACTTCCGTCTGTTTTACCACCGGGACGGCCAAAAGTCAAACAGTTCTGCGCGATTGAATAATAATCCCGACTTTGCATGCCCTGCTGCCCGGTCATAGAACAAAAATGAGGACGATACCGCAAATCTTGCGGGACCTTTTCATTGAACTCTATTTATATGGTGGCGAGACCGATCCGCAGGCGCCGCTCGTATTATTTCTTGGCGGCAGCTCTTTTCGAAGCTTTCAGCGGGTTTACCTTCTGTCCTTCCGTTTTAGCCGCTTTCTTTAAATGGGTTGACATCGGGCAATTGCCTTTCTGCCATTTTTGAGCGGGATACGGAAAGCTGGAGCAGTATTTCCCTGTTTCAAACTCGACGACTCTGGTACAACCGTCACAATTCTCGACGATCGTGAAGCATTTTCCTCCGCTGTATGAACATCCTGATTTCTTCATGAACAGGCATTCAATACCCGGTTTTAACGTTGCGCATATCATAACAGCATCACCTCCTAAAGGATAAAAGCGTATTATGTAACTACATTTTACCCTTCCTTGTCAATATGCTATATTAAAACGACAGATTATGAGGCAATAGCGCAAGGAATGTATTGACACGGACATGCAAAATATTTTAATAGATTATGTTTATTCATAAGGAACTTCATGTTGATTTTGACGTGTTTCTTGTAGTATAATCATAAATTTGCTGGTGTAGCTCAATCGGCAGAGCAGCTGATTTGTAATCAGCAGGTTGCGGGTTCGAGTCCCATCACCAGCTATAAACGGAGAGGTTCCCGAGCGGCCAAAGGGGGCAGACTGTAAATCTGTTGGCGAAGCCTTCGGTGGTTCGATCCCACCCCTCTCCACCATAAAAAAAGAGCCCGGGAGAGGGCTCATAAGATATATGCGGGAGTAGCTCAGTTGGTTAGAGCATCAGCCTTCCAAGCTGAGGGTCGCGGGTTCGAGTCCCGTTTCCCGCTCCATAAAGTCGTGGCTGAAGATGCCCGCCTGGAAAAAGCGTGCCGACGAAATTGAGGTGTTTCGGGAAAGGACGTTGAGGGGAGGCGATACTTCGGTCTCGAAATTGCGAATACCTGGGCCTTAAAGGCCCTTGTTACAGGCAGATCAATCGTTGCCCGCTGAAAAAAGCAAAAGACGGGTGGGGAGTTGTTTCTGCTTATAGTACACAAATTAGGATATTACAACCTTTTGGGTGCCCATGTAGCTCAGTCGGCAGAGCACATCCTTGGTAAGGATGAGGTCAGCGGTTCAATCCCGCTCATGGGCTCCATAAAAAATATCACGGAGGTCCAGTATGGGTAAGAAAAAGTTTGAACGGACGAAACCACATGTGAACATAGGAACCATCGGCCATATAGATCACGGGAAGACCACCCTGACGAGCGCCATCACCCGGTGCCTCGC
>Ga0172382_10003250_pt1 | contig 25941 bp, 26 predicted proteins | sample Leawel138RmetaG_FD_122245 | JGI IMG/M metagenome (GOLD analysis project Ga0172382, IMG submission 122245) | Leachate microbial communities from a municipal landfill in Southern Ontario, Canada - Leachate well 138R metaG | ecosystem: Engineered > Solid waste > Landfill > Unclassified | place...
ACATCGAGCTGTTCTACAATCCCCGTCGGCGGCACTCGACCTTGGGCTATCTGAGCCCGATGGAGTACGAGAGGCAAGCTAATTTAGCTTAGGCGGGTGTACGCAGAACCTGGGGCAGGCCACCCTGTTTCTGACCCGGATGCGCTGGTAGTCGCTATCTCCCAGTCCGGCGAAACTGCCGACACTCTTGCTGCCCTGCGGGCCGCCCATGAATGGGGTTATGGCCCCAGCGTCGCCATTTGTAACGTGCCGGAGAGTTCGCTGGTGCGTGAGGCCGATCTTTCTCTCATGACTCGAGCTGGCCCTGAGATTGGTGTGGCGTCCACCAAAGCATTCACTACGCAACTGGTGGCATTGCTGTTGCTGGTGGTCGCCTTGGGGCGGCGTCATCGTCTGGATGAGTCACGTGAGGCTGCTATCGTCGAACAGCTTGCAGCGTTGCCACAACATGTGAACGACGTTCTGGTCTTGGATGACTCCATACGTCGCTTGGCCGAGCGCTTCACTGATAAACATCAGGCGCTATTCTTGGGGCGCGGGGTGCAATATCCCGTAGCAATGGAGGGTGCACTCAAACTCAAGGAGATATCTTATATTCATGCTGAAGCCTACCCAGCGGGCGAACTTAAACATGGTCCACTGGCGCTGGTCGATGATGAAATGCCCGTGATTGCGGTGGCACCCAATGACGCACTGTTGGAAAAACTTAAGTCAAATTTAGAAGAAGTGCGCGCTCGTGGCGGTGAGCTTTATGTTTTTGCCGATCATGCCTCCGGCATGAATGGTTCTGAGCGGCTTCATTTGAATGTGGTTCCCCCTGCCGGGGAACACGTGGCTCCCATAATTTTTACTATCCCCCTACAACTTCTTGCCTACCATGTTGCGGTGCTTAAGGGCACCGACGTCGATCAGCCCCGTAACCTTGCAAAAAGCGTTACCGTTGAATGACCGCGGACACAATGAATTCGTCATCGTATCTGAGTGTTAACGCGTGAAGCAGTTGCAGACTAAGGGCGGGATGGCGGGTACAGGGGTAAGCGGGCGGTGGGGGACAGTACTGGCCTTGCTGCTGATCACATATCTGGCATTGACTCCACTATCTATGCCCGTTATTGACACCTGGAACGACAAGGTCAAGCATCTGCTGGCCTTTGCGGCGCTGGCCTTCGGCCTGCGGCGTTATTGGGGGCTGTCCTGGTGGGTGGTGCTGGCGGGCCTGACGGGCTATGGGGTGGGGATTGAGTTGGCGCAGTCGTTTATCCCAAATCGGGTGGCCAGTTGGGGGGATGTCGTGGCGGATGTTGCGGGGATTGTTGGGGGAGAGGGAATGTTTTCCGTTTTCCGTTTTCGGTTTTCCGTTAAAAAATAGGGAAATAGCATTTTCAGTGAAAGAACGTTTTCGGTTTTACGGCCAACGGTAAACTTTATGTAATCAGAATCCCTGCATCAGGAAATCGGTGGCTGCGACGATTTCATCATGTTTTGCCTGGAGGTTCATGATCGGTGTCCGCAGAATACCGGCGGGAACGGCCGCCATGAATTGCGTGGTCATGACCAGGGGTTCTCCGGCTACTGCAAAGCAGGGGTTGAGGATTTTGGCCGGCTGGGGGGCAATGGCGGCAGGCAACAGAGGAACGACCACCCGCGAATTCAGGTGACTGAGCAGATCGGCCTGAATATCGAGGAGATATCCCTCACCATCGGGCATTTTGTATACATCGAAACGCGCCATCAGAATCCCCGGTACTTAGCCAGTGGCAGACCGAAACGGTCGATGAATACATTGGAACTTTCCAGGGCGGAGTGATTTTCCTCCAGCCATAAAACTGCCCGTTTCTCAGCGGTCGCTCGCACTAAGCCCTGTTCGGCAGCCTGTGAGACATTGACCTGCAGCTTTTTGGCTTCCTCCAACAGTCGGGCATCGATCGATACATTGGTGGCGCGGCGCGTGCCCTTGGGTACGGGGTGGGCAGATTTCATATTGCATTCCCTCAGTACGGAATGTTGATAATGATGCGCTAAAAGATATCTATCATTTATGGGTAAATCAATGGTGGGAAATTCGTATTCGGTTTGGGGGAAAAAAGAACGTTTACCGTTTTCAGTTTTCCGTTGTCAATCAACGGATAACGGATAACGGTCTTCTCTTACGGACAACAGACAACATGTTCTCCCTTAATTATCTGACTGAATTGAAGAGCGACTGGCGCCGGGCGGCGGCGGGGGCGCTGGTATTCCTGTTTCCGATCGTGGTGGCGACCACCAATGGCGGGGGCAGTATCGTCTATACGCTGTTGCTGTTGCTGGGGTTCTGGCTGGGGCGGGGCTGGCGCGGGCTGGATGGCTGGGAGAAGGCCCTGATGCTGGGGTTTGTCCTGGTGGTGGCGGTCAATGCGCTGAGCCTGGTGAACAGTGCCGATCTGCGCGAGGGGTGGCGTTGGGTCGAGCGCTATCTGCGCATTGCCCTGATGATTCCCCTGTATCTGATGCTGCGGCGTTACGGCTGGGCCCTGGGGCGGGAGCTGGTGGCAGGCGCCATGCTGGCGACGGTGGTGATGATGGGGCAGGGCTGGTATCAGGTGGCCATCGGCAACCAGGACCGGGCCTCGGGTTTCTACCACTGGATAGTCTTCGGGGATTTGGTGGTGCTGTGGGGGGCCATTGCGCTGGTGTATTGGCTCACGGCGGCGAAGACCCGCTGGAACACGCTGGCCACGGCGGCGGCGCTGGCGGCGGCGGGTTATGCCAGCCTGCTGACCATGACGCGGGGGGCCTGGTTGTTCCTGCCGGTATTTTTGGGGCTGCTGCTGGTGCTCTACGGCAAGGCCTTGTGGGCTGACCGCCGGGTGGCGGTTGCGCTGCTGGCGGCGCTGCTGGCCGGGGGCTGGCTGGCCTGGCAGTCGGAGCGGGTGCAGCGCGGGATCGGCGAGGGGATGCACGATATCGAGGTGTTCATGCAGCAGCCGGAGGCGGCAACGTCCTGGGGGATCCGGCTGAATCTGTGGCGCAATTCCCTGCTGCTCGCCGCCGAGCATCCCCTGCTGGGGACCGGCCTGGGCGATTTTCATGCCGACATGAAGCGCATGGCGGCCGATGGCACGTCCTGGAGCCCCGGGGTAGCGGAGTACGGCCATGCCCACAGCATCTATTTCCACTCCCTGGCCACCTCCGGGCTGCTGGGCCTGGTGGCCATGGTGGCGGCCTATCTGGTGTTGCCGTTCGTGTACTTCTACCGCCGCTGGCGGGTGGCGGGGCCCGGCTGGCCCGCGTTCTACGCCCTGGGAGGGCTGGTGGCAGTGACGGCGTTTGCGGTGTTCGGCGTCAGCGAGGCGCTGTGGGCACGCAATCCGTTCGTGAACAGCTATGTGGTGACGATGGCGGTGTTGATGGCGGGGAGTAACAACGTTAAACGTTAAATGTTTTCCGTTTTCCGTGGAAAAGAACGTTTTCAGTTTTCAGTTGGCCGTTAACGGAAAACGGAAAACGGAAAACGGAAAACGGAAAACGGAAAACGGAAAACGTAACACGTTGTTTTGTCGCATCGTATTCGCGAGCTGTGCGGCTTCGCCCGGCGTTGTATCGCGGATGCCATCCGCTCCTACGGTCCGTGCCCCATATGTTCGCGACCCGTCGTGCCCCGTGCGTAGGAGCGAATCGTATTCGCGAGCTGTGCGGCTTCGCCCGGCGTTGTATCGCGGATGCCATCCGCTCCTACGGTCCGTGCCCCATATGTAGGAGCGAATCGTATTCGCGACCCGTCGTGCCCCGTGCGTAGGAGCGAATCGTATTCGCGAGCTGGGTGAGTAGTTACGTTTTCCGTTAACGGCCAACTGAAAACTGAAAACATTCTTTTCCACGGAAAACGGAAAACGTTATTTTCCTTCCCATCCCCAAGCATGGGCGATGACCTCGTCGAGGTCGGGATAGGCCGGGGTCCAGCCGAGTTCGCGTCGGGCGCGGGTGGCGTCGGCGACCAGGCGGGCGGCATCGCCGCCGCGGCGTTCGCCTTCCTGGACCTTGATGGCCTTGCCGGTGATGCGGCGGGCGGTATCGATGACCTCCTGGACCGAAAAGCCGTTGCCGTTGCCGAGGTTGTAGGCGGTGGTGGGTTCGCCCTGGAGCAGGTGCTCGAGGGCGAGCAGGTGGGCCTGGCAGAGGTCGGTGACGTGGATGTAGTCGCGGATGCAGGTGCCGTCCGGGGTGTCGTAGTCGCGGCCGTAGACGGTGATCGCCGGGCGGCGGCCTGAGGCAGCCTGCAGCACCAGCGGGATGAGGTGGGTTTCCGGCTGGTGGCGCTCGCCCAGGCGTCCGCCGGGGTCGGCGCCGGCGGCGTTGAAGTAGCGCAGGGCGATGGAGCGCAGACCGTAGGCGCGGTCGTAGTCCCGCAGGATCTCCTCGACCATCAGCTTGGAACGGCCGTAGGGGTTGATGGGCCGGGTGGGGTGGCTTTCGTCGATGGGGCTGTAATCCGGCTCGCCGAAGACCGCCGCAGTGGAGGAGAACACAAAGCACCGGACGTCATGGCGCACCATGGCGTCGAGCAGGCGCAGGGTGTTGCCGAGGTTGTTGTCGTAGTACTTGGCGGGGTGGATGACCGATTCGCCGACCTGGATGTAGGAGGCGAAGTGCATCACGGCGTCGAACCGCTGCGCCGCGAACAGCTCATCAAGGAGCCTGACATCCCCCAGGTCGCCCTGCACGAATCTCCCCGCCAGGACGGCGTCGCGGTAGCCCCCGGAGAGGTTGTCGAGCGTGGTAACCTCATGGCCGCCCTCGCTCAGCGCCAGTACCATGTGCGAGCCGATGTAACCGGCGCCGCCGACGACCAGAATATTCATCTGTTTCTAACGCTCTGTTTAGATGGGATAATTGCCATTCTATCAGATGGCGGGCAGCGGTTATGTGTCCGGTATGGGGTTTTTGGTACACAAGATGATGACGATTCCACTATTCACGGGGTAATCAGTCAAATCAGGCGTTCCGAACGATTGGCCAGATTTTTGTGGGACAGGCTTCAGCCCGACTCCGTGATGCCCCGTGCTCCGGTATAGGGCGCCGTGCGGCGGAGGGCTCGGCCAGGACGATTACAAGTCGGATGTGAGATGGGGGACCATTCGGAGCGCCGTTTGACTGCGGCCATCGGTCCCCGCGGGATACAGGATAAAATGCGATTACATAAAATGGGAATTTGGATGCATGGGATTCGGTGGTTAGCGCAGTGGGGATATCTGGGATTGTTGGTGATGGCAGTTCCAGTCTACGGCAGCACGCTGTATCTGCCCTTGAATGATCCGATGGCTCCTGAGGTGGAGCGTCTTGCGGTGGTATCAGAGTTGTCGAGCATGAGCCGCCCCTATCCCTTGTCGCGTATTCAGACGGCGGCGGAGAACAGCGCCAAACGTTTTCCGGAGCTGAGTGAGCGGATTCTTGCCTATCTGCACACGGTGTATGGTGCCGACCTGAATATGGTTCATGCCGGGGTGGAGGTGTCCGCTTCCAATGATGGCGAGGGCCTGCCGTTGCTCAACAATTATGGTGACGCCAGCGGGCGTGATTACGCACTGTACGCCACCGGGGCATGGAATAGTGGTGGGGCCTTGAAGGGCCTGGCGCAACTCCGCGTTTTTGATGACAACGGCAAGGTTGAGCTGGCACCGGACTTGGCCTATCTGTCCGTCGGTCCGGGATGGGCGCAGCTGGATGTGGGCTACCGTGATCACTGGTTTGCGCCTGGCCGCGGTGACTCGCCGCTGATCAGCAACAATGCGGAGAGTTTTCCAGCACTGACCCTGTCCAATACAGAACCATTTTCCTTTCTTGGTCTGCATTATGAATTCTTCGTGGGACAGCTGCAGAACCACGAAAGCATCATGTTGGGGACCGTGTCGAGTTCAGGACGGCCCTATCTGGCGGGGACGCACATTACCATCGCGCCGGCCGAATGGTTGGAGCTGGGTGCCACACGCACCTTCATGTTTGGCGGTGGAGCGCGCGACGTGAGCTCCGGGGATTTCTTCGAGGCCTTTCTCGACCCGACGGGCAAGGACAACGTTGGTCTCGGCGATTGCACCGGCAAGAGCCCGAACTGTGAGTTTGGTAACCAGCAGATGACCCTGAGCGGAGCTATCAAGATGGATATCTCCGGCAAGCCGCTTCAGGTGTACGGTATCGTCGGTGCGGAGGATACTTCGCGCGGTAGCGCCCAGTACCTGGGCAACGTACTCATGTCGGTTGGTGCCTATTTCCCTTGGCTGACGCAGCACAGCAGTTTGCGCATGGAGTATGCAGAATTTGAGGCTGGTTGGTATGTGCATCACATCTATCAAGATGGCTACACCAATGACGGTCGTGTCCTGGGGGCGGGCTGGGGTGACCTGCAGGGAGGGGGCTTGGGCGCGGCAGGCCGCTCGGTTCTGCTGCAATGGAGTTTCACCCCTGCCGAACGAGTACAGTGGGATGTGGAGCTACGTCAGGTGAGCAGTCGCACCGATGCGGGGTGGGACTATGCACAACTCTATCGGGTGACACGGCACCAGTGGACAGATACGGTGCGTCGCTCCGGTTGGTTCCTGAGTGCGGATATCGGCCACATGGCAAGTGAAACGCACTGGGTTCTCGGGGGCGGTTATGAGTGGTAGTTGGCGTATCGGGTTGCTTTGCATCTTGTGGTGGTGTTCTGCTGCAGCCGTCGCGGAGTCAAGGTTTTCCTTCCAGGGCGGTTATGCGTTTAACCGTAGTCAGGAAAGTTACTACCCATTGAATAGTCAGGCCGGATACAAGCCCACCCCGCCCATCGATATCGAACAGGCCTATTTGGGGGTGACGGTGATGCGGAATATCAGTGAACGACTGTCGCTGGGAATGGGTACGCGCATCATGACAGATACCTGGCCGATGTCTGCGGGAAGCGGCGCGCTCTGGGCGCTGGACTTGCTGGTGATGGAATATGCGGTAGCACGGTGGCTGACCCTGCGCGGCAGCTTTGGAGCGGTAAAGTCGTTCGAGAACAAGCCCGCCTATGGCACAGCCTTTGGTTTTCAGGCGCTGGTTCCGCTGACTGAACGTACCTCCATTGGTCTGGGGTTGCTGGAGGGCCCAGTGGGTCAGGAGCAACGCACGACGGTAGATGGCCCTGATATGGAGGGCGGGGAAGTTAAGGCGTATTACATGTTCCTCGAGTGGAACTATTAGCTTGATGCATAGTGACAATGTATGTGTATTGTTGTTGTGCCGACTGTATGGTGGTGCGGTGGCCTACGATATCGCCTGCGTGGGAACTGTATGCCGGGATGATGCAGACCGCGCGGCCTGCGGCTGGCAATCACGGTTGTGGCGGGCTGACAGGTGAGTAGCATTCAGAATACGCCATCGCTGCGCCGTAACACGGCGGCATTGTTTACGCTGCAACTGGCGAACTATGTGCTGCCCTTGGTGACGCTGCCATGGTTGACTCGTGTGCTGGATGTCGGCGGTTTTGGTCGACTTGGCTTTGCACTGGCGGTGATATCGTATTTTGTATTGGTGGCTGATTACGGCTTTAATTACTCGGCTACCCGTGAAGTGGCCGTGCAGCGTGATAACCGGCAGCGGGTGGCGCAGATTTTCTGGACCACCATGCGTATCAAATATTCTGCCGCTGTATTGGGGTTCGCTGTATTGCTATTGGTGTGCTATGGCTTCGGTTTGCTGGTGCAGGAACGGTTATTGCTGTTGATAGGTTATCTTGCGGTGGTGGGGGCGGTACTGACGCCGACTTGGTATTTTCAGGGCAAAGAACAGGTGATAACGCTGAGCGTTATTACCGTGATCACGAAGGCGCTGTCTGTGCCCCTTATCATCATGCTGGTGCGTGAGCCCGAGGATATCCATCTGGCCATGGGCATCATGAGTGGCGCTACGCTTTTGACCGGTGTATTGGCGTTCGCCGAGGTGTTCCGGCGGGAGGGGTTCTTTTACGTTACGACAACCTGGAGCGAGATTCGCACAGCACTGGTTGCGGGCTGGCATTCATTCCTTGCGACGGCGGCTATTAGCGTTTATCTCACTGCAAATGCGATCCTTCTGGGAGCCTTCGCGGGTTATGTCGCACTAGGATACTATGTGGCTGCAGAAAAAATCATTCGCGGTGTTCAGGGAATGATGGCACCGGTGGCAGTGGCCGCTTATCCTCGGGCCAGCTTTCTGCTATCCAGCGGCGGATCGGCATATGGCATATTCTTCCGCAAGATACTGCTGCTGCAACTGGCTTTGGGGATGGTGGTATCAGTGCCGCTGTTATTGTTCGCGGATGAAATCATGACGCGGGTATTCGGCCCCCAGTTTTCTGCGGCCGGTATTGATATGGCGATCATGGCTGTGATCCCCATAGCGGTGGCCATCGGCAATGTCTTTGCCAACCAGTATGTGCTGGCACGCGGCGATAGCCGGCGCCATTTCCAGATTGTCGCGGTGGCCTGCGTGTTTTACCTGTTAACCGCTCCCGGGTTAGTGATCTGGTTGTCCGATGTCGGTGCTGCGATAGCGGCGGTATTGGTGGAACTGGTGGTATTGGCCGTGGCAGCTACATTTGCGTTGCGTACTGGTTTGCTCCAGGCGATAAGACGCCAAGCGAACGATGGTTGATGCACTGCGCGCTGGCGCCACTAAATATTCTCAGTGATGGCGATATTTCGGCGCCCGCCGCCATATTTGTTTTGATTAATATCCGAGCCTGGCCTTGACTGCGCCAGGTGATTACCGTGAGAACTTGCGTATGAAGGCGGATGTGCTGGTGGTGGGGGCCGGTTTTGCCGGTAGCGTAATGGCGGAGCAGATCGCCGGTGCAGGTTTTGAGGTGATACTCGCGGATCGCCGCCAGCACATCGGTGGGAACGCCTATGATATGAAAGACGCTCATGGCGTTCTTGTTCATCCCTACGGTCCGCATCTGTTTCATACTAACGCCAAACGTGTATTTGATTACCTCTCGCAATTTACCGACTGGCGCCCCTACGAACACAGGGTGCTGGCTGCGGTGGCTGGTCAGTTGCTCCCTATCCCCATCAATCGCACCACGATAAACCGTTTGTATGGGATGGATCTGGACGAGAAAGGCGTGGAGGAGTTCCTGCAACGGGTACGCGAGCCCCGCGCCATCATTCGGACCAGCGAGGATGTGGTGTTGAGCAGCGTGGGGAGTGATTTGTGCGAAAAGTTCTTTCGTGGCTATACCCGCAAACAGTGGGGGCTGGATCTATCTGAACTGTCGGCGGGAGTGGCCGCGCGTATTCCGACACGCACCAATGACGATGACCGTTATTTTACCGATGAATATCAGGCCATGCCGAGTGATGGCTATACGCAGATGTTCACGCGGATGTTGCAGAGTCCACGCATATTGCAGGAGTTGGGTAAGGATTTCGCGGCCATGAAAGATCAGATTAGGGTGCGGCATATTGTCTACACCGGCCCGATTGATGAGTATTTCTCATACTGTTATGGGGCGTTGCCGTATCGGTCATTGCGGTTTGAGCACCTGCACTTTGCGGATACGGAATACTATCAGGCAGTAGGAACGATTAATTACCCCAACGAGCATGAATTCACGCGTATCACTGAGTTCAAGCACATCACTGGTCAGCCCCATACAGGTACGTCGATCGTGCGGGAGTATCCCAAGGCGGATGGCGACCCATATTACCCCGTGCCGCGTGTGGAGAATGATGCGTTGTACAAACGGTACGAAGCGTTGGCTGCTGCAGAGCGGCATGTCACGTTTGTCGGCCGCCTGGCGCAATATAAATACTACAACATGGACCAGGTCGTTGCCGCCGCGCTCAAATCTGCACAAACGGTTGTGGAGAAGCTAAATGGATGAAGATATTGCAGTGGTTGTGGTTACCTATAATCGTAAATTGCTTTTGCTCGAAACACTGACGGCGATCCTGAATCAGACAGTTGCGCCTAAAAAAATCTATTTAATCGATAATGCCTCTAATGATGGGACGCAGGAAGCATTGCGGCAGGCGGGGCACTTGGGTGATGCGCGCATCAATTACGTTCGACTGGAAACAAATACCGGAGGGTCGGGTGGTTTTCATGCTGGCATTGCGAACGCTGTATCGGGGGGGCACCAATGGATATTGGTCATGGATGATGATGCCATGCTGCAGCCCGATGCCATTGAGCGATTGATGCATGTGCCAGAGCTGGGTCATGACGTTATCGCGCGGGCGTGCTTGGTGCGAGATGAGCAGGGGCTTATACAGACCGAACACCGTGGGTTTTTCGACCCGGAACGTTTTCAGATCCCCTTGTCAGAGGCGCAATACCAGCAGCCGGTAGTTAATGTGTCCTATGCCTCATTTGTTGGCTTGGCTATAAGACGTGACGCGATCGAAGCGGTCGGTTTGCCAAACAAGGAATTTTTTATCTGGGGTGATGATTTTGAGTACTGTTTGCGTTTAACGCGCATGGGGCGGATCGTGCTGGTCAGGGACAGCGTAATAATTCATCGGGATGGACGCATGCGTGCACAAGTCGATTCGTTGACGGCAGCCTCCAATACCTTGTTGTACTGGAAACAGCTATGTGCGCTACGTAATCGAGAATATATCCTGCGTCATTATGGACGCTGGACCTGGTTTGGTTTCATCTATCGGGCCTTTCGTCGGGTAGTGCGCATCGTATTATTCGAGACGGACAAGTGGCTCAAGCTGCGCTGGACAATTGCCTACCTGCGGCAAGCGATCTCCGGTGTGTTCAAGACGGTCACGCCTGGTGAATGGCGCGATATAGTCAATCGCTGATTATTACAATATTTCTCAACCAGTAACTATTCATGAACCCTAGTGTAAAAAACTGCCGGATTTGCGGCGCCTCAACGAGCGCCGATATTGTCACCTTTCACGAACTGATGTTCGGTACTGGCGAGGAATTTTCATATTTTGAATGCGCCAACTGTGGTTGCATTCAGATTGACGAGATCCCCCTCGATCTCGGACGTTACTACCCTGCCAACTACTATGCTTCCGTGTCTGGTGGTGGGCGCAGGAAGCTGCGCGACCGCCTTCTGGCTGAGCGATTTTGTGCAGAATCGGGTGGTTGGTCGCTGCCTGGTTACTTCCTGAGGATGGTTTTTGGTGCCGATCCCATTGCACGTATGATCCGCACGCAAAATATCGCGCGGGACGCGAAGATTCTTGATGTTGGGTGCGGTGATGGGCGGTTCCTTGATCTGATGCATGGGGCTGGTTACCAGGATCTCGCTGGTGTAGACCCGTTCTTGGTGAAAGATACTTCAACAGCAAGTGGGGTTCCGCTCTACAAAAAATCTTTCGAGGAAATCCATGACGCCTATGATTTGATTATGTTTCATCACTCGTTAGAGCATATGCCGGATCCTGTTAATGTTTTTGAGCACTTGTCCGTGACACTGCGCCGCGGCGGTGTAGCGCTGATCAGGGTGCCGCTCTGCGACAGCGAGGCATATCGTTTATATGGAGTTAACTGGATTCAGGCGGATCCACCGCGGCATCTATATCTGTTTACCAAAAAATCAATGGAACTGTTGGCGGCGCGATATGGTTTTGTTGTGGAGCGGGTGGTATACGACTCGACCGCGTTGCAGTTGTGGGGTAGTGAGCAGGCGCGCCGCGGCATTCCACTGTGCGACAAGAATTCCTATTTCGTAAACAAGAATAGTGCGAAATTTACGCGTAGCGAGATCAAAAGTTATGCCCTGCGCGCCAATGATTGGAATATGCGCGGGATAGGAGATCAGGCAGCGTTTTTTTTGCGTCACGCCGGTGAGTGAATAGTGCGGTCAAAATGTTGAGGATACCGATGTTTTATGGCGATAGCGAAGTCATTGACTATGAGCGGCGCATTGTACTGTATCTTTGTCGCCTATGATCGTGAGCGCACCAGTCGGGCGCTGGGTAAATTGCATACGTTCTTGTCCAGTCTGGGAGGTTGGTCGGCGCAGCACCTGATCATTGTTGAAAATGCTGCTGTCGGGATCGATGCTCTGGATGGTTATCGAGTCGTTACTGGAACAAATCGTTATGCTGAATTCTCTGCATGGCAGGAGGGGCTGGATAAAATTGCTGACAGCCTGACCGAACAGGACGCAGTATTGCTTGTCAACGATACAGCGTTCGAAAACAGGATTTTTTACGGATTGCTCGACTGGAATTTTCATTATTCCATCAACGCGCTGGCAGGCCAGTCGGTACCGGTACTGCTCGGTGAAACCATGCGCGCGCGTGGTGCCTACGAAATCGATGGTATTAAATTCGATCGCTGGGTGTCGAGCTACATGTTTCTTCTCAATATGGCGGCGTTGAGGCGGTTGAACTTTAAAGTGTTGAAGGTTGATGCGTTCGACCTGGATGCAGCGGGGCCAAGTCTGATTAGCAGGCATATCTCGGCCGATCTCTCCGTGCACATAAACCGTTATCTGCTCGAGCAAGGTCCTCGTTCCTGGCACCAGGCGGCCGCACTTAGTACCAAGAATAGCAGCATCATGGCGCTAAAGGCAGGATGTATTATCAATGAAATGGCGCTCTCTGCCGCTGCTGCCGCAGCCGGTATAGAGGTGCGGGATATTTTTCGTGGCAACTGGCCGATGAAGCGCCTGCGTACATTGCAGCACTTTCTAATTGAATTGCCCTGTAGCAGGCTGTTCAGCCGGGCATCCTGCGTGAAGGGGTAAGATGGTGTGGTTTAGGAGATACAGACCCGTTAGCGGTTCTGTGGGTTACTGCCTATCCTTCGAGCTTGGAACACGGCGCGCGGAAATACAGCAGCAAAATACTGCGGGGGGTTGTGAAGTCCCGGCCTGCCAGCAAAAGAACAGACGGTAAGAGATACGAACATGAAGGACTGGGTAAAAGACTTTGTTGGTATGCTGTTAATTTTACTTGATTCACGTCAGTTGCGTCGGATCTGGGATGCTTCCGCTGCGTCCGCGGTTACTGTGTTCGAGCAGAAGCCTTTGCGAGAAATTACAGCGATCACGTTTTTGCTGCCAGAGCTGGTGGGGTTTGGCGGTGGGACCACCTCCATCCTTAAATTGGGTACCGAACTGGCCAAGATGGGCAAGCGGGTTAGGTTTCTGACCATAGCCGGTGAATCCAACCCGGTCCGCCTCCGGGAGATGGCAGAACAGCTCTATCCGGCAGTGCAGGGCGACTTCTGTGGCATCAGTGGGGTGGGCGACATGGGTGGCGATGTAGGTATCGCCACATCGTGGGAAACGGCGTATTTTTTGCTGCGTTATCAGGAATATTTCCGTTTGGGGGGATATTTTATTCAGGATTTTGAGGCGGGATTCTACCCCTTGAGTCATCGCTTCTGGCTGGCCTACCGTACCTACCAACTCGGCCTGGTGAATATCGCCCTGGGAGAGTGGATTCCGGCGGTAATTCGCCGCTTCGACAGCTCGCTGACAGTCGATTCCGTTACGTTTCCGGCTGATCTCCGGGCCTATCCCATTCAGGCGCCGCGCGTTTATGATCCCGCCCAGCCTCTGGTTCTGGCTGTGTATCTGAAGCGTTCCTTCCGGCGTGGCGGTGCCCTGGTATGGGATAGCCTGCGTGCCGCCAAGGAAGCGTTTGGCGACAAGATTGAAATCGAAGTCTATGGTCTGCTGCCGTTTCGCATGAGACTGCCGTTCGGTATTAACTTGGGAAAACTGACTGCGATTCAGTTGCGCGCGCTCTATTCCAGGGCACATGTGGGTGTAGTCGCGTCGTTTTCAAATGTCTCGCTGGTTCCATTCGAGATGCTTGCTAGCGGCCTTCCGGTGATCGATTTTGATGGCGCCAGTACCGAGGCCTTTTTTGCGCGAGATGAAATGATGTTTTCCGGCTTGTCGCCGCATGAGTTTGTGGCATCACTGCATCGCATCATCGATGCACCGACGAGTATGGCGCCATTGGTACGCAAGGCGCAGCAGCAACTGGATGGGCGATCCTGGGAGAATTCAGCGCGGCAGTTTATTGAAGTTCTTGAACGCTGCAGAAGGGTCGATACCCCTGGCTAGGCAGGGGCCGCTACACTGGGTAGATTATGCAACAACAAACCGTGTTGATTGTTCCAACGCTGAATGCCGGACCGCTTTGGTGCGAGTGGCTGGACGCATTTGAGCGGCAAACAGTTCAGCCAGAGTTGCTGATTGTTGATTCTGGGTCTCGCGACGACACCGTAGAGCAGGCTGAAAGACGCGGTTTTCGTGTCGTCAGAATAAATAAAGCGCAGTTTAATCATGGTGGAACCCGTCAGTGGGCCATGAGCCTGGTGCCAAGCGCAGATGTTGTAATGTTCATGACGCAGGATGCAGTGCTTGCCACATCTGATGCCATTGCTCGTCTGTTGGCTGTGTTTGATGATCTGAATATTGCTGCTGCTTATGGCCGACAGTTGCCCAGACCCGGAGCTGGTGTGATAGAGACACATGCCAGGCTGTTTAATTATGGACAGGTCGATTATGTCGTTGGCCCGGAAGACATCGCCCGCCTGGGTATCAAGGCAGCTTTTTTCTCCAATTCATTTGCTGCTTATCGTCGAAGCGCGTTGAATGCAGTTGGGGGATTCCCGGAGCACCTTATTTTGGGTGAGGACACCGTTGTGGCTGGGCGCCTACTCTTGACTGGGCACAGGTTGGCATATTGTTCCAAGGCCACTGTTTTTCATTCACATGCCTATTCGGCTGGACAGGAATTCGCACGGTATTTTGATGTTGGTGTTCTGCATGGCAGGGAGCGCTGGATGTTGGAGCGTCTAGGAGTGCCTGAGGGCGAGGGCACGAGATTTCTTCGTTCTGAAATGGAATATGTGATGCGGCAGAAACCTATTTTACTGTTCGATGTGTTGCGACGTACTGCTTGCAAATATGCGGGCTATCGTTTGGGACGGATGGAACAGATGTTGCCGATATGGCTAAAGCGCCATATTGGCATGCATAAGGAATTTTGGGTTGTCCGGCATGTTCAGGACACTCAGGGTTGATGGCTGGATGATTTTTGGCCTGTAGTAACGGCGAGTAACACACATGAGCCACCGTGGCATTCTCAAAGAACATTCGACACTCATAAATTTTGTGTTTCGAATTCAGGATCTTCTGGTGGCTGTGGCCAGTGGGTGGCTTTCTCATTATCTGTATTTGTCTGAAATTCAGTTACGGGACGGTTATCCGGAGATGATCGGCGTTGCGCTACTGATGACCGCATGGCTGTTTCCTGGTTTGTCGCTTTACCGGAATTGGCGTGGCACATCATTTGTTGATGAGGTGCGCGTTATTACGCTGGCGTGGAGCGCAGTAATTGCCGGCTTACTAGCATTCATATTTATCACTAAGACTGGGCCATCGTTTTCTCGTGGTTGGTTGCTGTTGTGGGCTGTGGTCGGCTGGGCCGGTTTGGTGTGTGTGAGAGGAGTAACACGGCTGTTCTTGCGCTGGCTGCGAAGTCAGGGATTTAATTTGCGCCACGTTGTTATTGTTGGGGAAAACAGTATTGCTTTGGAAATAGCCGATCGATTGCGTGCGTATCCCGGTTCTGGGTTGAATGTGCTCGGATTTTTTAATGTACAACCTGAGAATGCCGATTCGCGCTGGCCGGAGGAGCTCCGGCTCGGGGCACTGACAGAGCTTGAACCTTATGTTTCTGCGCGAGGAGTTGATCAGGTCTGGATTGCTTTGCCACTGAAGGATGAAGCGCTTGTAAAAGACATACTGCATGAATTGCGCCACAGTACTGTCGATATTAGGTATGCGCCTGATATTTCCAGCTTCCGCCTCCTCAATCATGCGGTGACTGAAATCGCCGGATTGCCGGTGCTGGACTTGTCGGTATCACCAATGACTGGCGTCAATCGTGTCATCAAGGCCGTTGAGGACCGATTGCTGGCCACGATTATTCTTATCGTGATCGCCCCGCTCATGCTGGTGCTCTCACTCGGTGTGAAACTGTCATCACCCGGCCCGGTTTTTTATCGGCAAGAGCGGGTGGGGTGGAACGGTCGGCCATTCATGATGCTGAAGTTTCGCTCGATGCCGGTCGATGTGGAACAGCACGGCGTGCAGTGGGGAGGCGGCAAGGAGAAGGCGACGACCAGATTTGGTGCCTTCATACGCCGCACCAGCCTGGATGAGTTGCCACAGTTCATCAATGTGCTCAAGGGGGATATGTCCATTGTCGGGCCACGCCCCGAGCGTACGGTATTCGTCGAGCAGTTCAAGGATGAGGTGCCGGGATATATGAAGAAACACCTGGTAAAGGCTGGGATTACGGGGTGGGCGCAGGTGAACGGCTGGCGCGGGGACACCGATCTGAACCGGCGTATTGAACATGATCTGTACTATATTGAGCACTGGTCTGTCTGGCTGGATTTGAAAATTATCGCATTGACCGTTTTTAAAGGAATAAATAGTGAAAATGCATACTAAATTTTTGTGTGCCTCATTGAGAGGGCCGGAATAGGAAGCACACGGACGTCGTGCAAAATAGACGTTCCGAATTGCTGTCCACTGCAAGACAGTCCAGATGACAGCCGGGGCACGGCGCCCACGGGGCGCCCTATGGGGAGTACGATTGCGGACGGTTATTCAGGGCGCGTCGATTCTGTGGTGACCAATCCACATTATCTGCTGGGTTTTCCTGCGGGAGCGCGGTGACAAGAATGTTCGGAGTTGATGCAGGTCAAGGTTGGCGGAGTAGGCGTATGACATATCATCCTGGTAGTCTTCTTGGTGTTTCACGGTGGGCACGTTACGGCCTGTTGCTTGCCTTCTGTTTCGTCACCCTTGCTTTGCATGGGTGTGCCGGAATGGTCACCCAGCGCCTGGGTGGCGCCCTGTCCGGCGCCATTGCCAATCAGGATGATCCGGAAACGGTTCGCGCCGGCGCCCCCGCCTATCTGTTGCTCATCGATGGCCTGATCGCCGACAGCCCCGACGACAAGAGTACGCTGCTGGCCGGCTCCCGCCTGTATGGAAGTTATGCGGCGATTTTTGTCGATGACGACAAACGGGCGCTGCAGATGGCGCTCAAGGCGCGCGATTACGCCAGGCGTGGTCTGTGCGCGGATTATCCGCAGATATGCGAGGTGGAGTCCGCACCGTATGATCAATTTGTGCCGGCCTTGCATGAGGTGCAGGCCGACGGCCTCGACGCCCTGTATGTCTACGGTACCGCCTGGGCCGGGCGGATTCAGGCGGATAGTTCCGACTGGGCCGCAGTGGCCGATCTGCCCAAGGTGGAGGCGGTGATGCGTCGGGTGGTGGCGATGGACCCCGCCTATGACAATGGCCGGGCGCAGCTGTATCTGGCGGTATTGAATACGCTGGTGCCGCCGTCTCTTGGTGGCCGGCCCGAAGTGGGTCGGGGATATTTCGAAAAGGCGATAGAGATCTCGCAGGGACGGGATTTGATGGCCAAGGTGGAATTTGCGCGCCGCTATGCGCGGATGACCTTCGATAGACAATTGCACGACACGCTGTTGCACGAGGTGCTGGCGGAAAAGTCGCGGGTAGCCGGCCTGGTTCTGAGTAACGTGCTGGCCCAACAGGAGGCGGCGAAACTGCTTGCCTCGTCGAACGATTATTTTCTGGAATGACGCAATGATTAGAACGATAGTCCTGTTGGCGGTGTGGCTGGCGCTGTTTCCGGTGTCTGCGGCGGCGCTTACCTTGAAATTTGCCACCACCGCGCCGGACGGCACCGGCTGGATGGAGGAGTTCCGCAAAGGCGCGGACGAGGTCAAGCGTCGCACCGACGGCCGGGTAGAGGTGCGTTTCTACCCCGGCGGGGTGATGGGGAACGACAAGAGTGTGCTGCGCAAGATTCGTATCGGCCAGTTGCACGGCGGCGCGATTACCGGCGGCGGCTTGGCGGAAATCTATTCCGATGCGCAGATCTATAGTTTGCCGTTCATCTTCCGTTCGCTGGCGGAAGTGGATTATGTGCGGGCGAAGATGGATTCCCTGCTGCTGCAGGGCTTGGAGCGCGAGGGCTTCATCGGGTTCGGCATCAGTGACGGCGGTTTTGCCTATCTGATGTCGAATCAGGCGGTGCAGGCCGTCGATGATTTGAAGTCCATGAAGGTATGGGTGCCGGAAGGGGACGCCATCAGCCACACGGCCTTTCAGTCCGTGGGAGTGCATCCCGTATCGTTGCCGCTGACCGATGTTCTTACCGGCCTGCAGACGGGGCTTATCGATACAGTGGCCGCGTCTGCCGTCGGTGCCATTGCCTTGCAATGGCACACGCGGGTCAAGTATCTGACAGATACTCCGCTGATTTACATTTACGGCACCCTGATAATTTCTCGCAAGGCATTCAACCAGTTGCAGCCATCGGATCAGACTGTCGTGCGTGAGGTGTTCGGCGCGGTGCTGGCACGTTTGAATACTCAGAGCCGCCAGGATGATGTGCGCGCGCGGGACGTGCTGCAACAGCAGGGGATACAGTTCGTGCGCCTGAATCATGGTAACGAGCGTTGGGCCACGGTGGTGGAGGAGACCACGCGGCGTTTGTCGGAGCGCAAGGTGTTCAGTGTTGAAATGTTGCAGATTCTGCAGGGGCATATCGCCGATTTCCGGGCCACTGCGGCGGGTCAATAGTGGCCCTGAAATGCGTGTGTGTTAGTCAGGGCTGAGGGCTGAGGGCTGAGGGCTGAGGGCTGAGGGCTGAGGGCTGAGGGCTGAGGACTGAGGACTGAGGACTGAGGACTGAGGACTGAGGACTGAGGACTGCGGCGGGCGCGTCCCGCCCTATGAAGCAGCTCGCATGGGGTGGGTTCCAATTCACATATTAGGCACGTGCTTTCGGGCTGGGCGCAAGAAAGACGCGGCATCCCCGGCAGTTTGCGGGCGATCATGATTCTGATTGCGGAGGGGCGACGGTTGGCATGGTGCGGATGAAACCCAGGCTGGATTCAGCCATCCATTTTGTCCGTCGCATCGAGGATGGCGTGATCGTCGTCATCGTATTGGCGATGATTCTCCTCGCCTCCAGCCAGATTGTGCTGCGCAACTTCTGGGACAGCGGCGTGATCTGGATTGATCCCCTGCTGCGCGTCATGGTGTTGTGGGTCGGATTGCTCGGTGCGATGGCGGCGACGCGGAACAATGAGCATATTACTGTGGACGTGCTGTCACGGTTCCTGTCGCCACGGCTGTTGCGCATGAGCCGGATCATTACCGGAAGCTTCGCCGCAACGGTCTGTACCCTGCTGGCATGGCAAGGCGCACGTTTTGTGGCCATGGAGTATGAGGCAGGGGTGGTGGTGTTTGCCGGCGTCCCGGCCTGGTGTTGTGAGATTATCATCCCGTTCGGGTTTGCCGTGATGGCGCTGCGTTTCGCCCTGGTTACCATCTATCCGGCGGCGGAGGCCGCATGAGCACCGTCATTACACTGCTCCTGCTGGGATTGGCGCTGCTCGGTGCGCCGCTGTTTGCCGTCATTGCTGCGAGTGCGCTGATCGGCTTCCATACGGCCGAGATTGATCTCTCTGTCGTGATGATTGAATTCTATCGCCTGGCCGAAATGCCCATTCTTCTGGCGATCCCGTTGTTCACCTTTGCCGGTTATCTGTTGAGTGAAAGCAATGCGCCGCGCCGGCTGGTGCATCTGACCAGCGCGCTGCTGGGTTGGATGCCGGGTGGCCTGGCGGTGGTCGCCTTGACCGCCTGCGCCATTTTTACCGCGTTCACCGGAGCCTCCGGCGTAACCATCGTTGCGTTGGGGGCCTTGCTTTATCCGGCCATGGCTCAGGCGGGATATCATCACCGCTTCAACCTGGGTTTGATTACCACTTCCGGCAGCCTCGGTTTGTTGTTCGCACCTTCCTTGCCGCTCATCCTCTATGGCGTGATAGCGCAGCAGTTGGGCCTCGGTATCTCGATCACCGTGGATGAGCTGTTCCTGGCTGGTATTCTCCCCGGGGTGCTGATGTTGGCGGCGCTCTCCGCCTGGAGCATGTGGGTGAATCGTGGTCAGCCACTGCATGGCATGGCCGGCACCAAGATTGGCCGGGCCCTGCGCGAGGCCTTATGGGAGCTGCCGCTGCCGTTTATTGTGCTGGGCGGCATCTACAGTGGATATTTCGCGGTTTCCGAGGCCGCCGCCGTAACCGCCTTGTATGTGCTGGTGGTCGTGGTGGTGATTCATCGTGAGGTCAAGGTGCGTGATTTGCCGCGCATCATCCGCGAATCGATGGTGCTGGTGGGCGGCATCCTGGTGATTCTCGGTGTCTCTTTGGCGTCGACCAATTATCTCATCGATGCCGAGGTTCCCACGCGCTTGTTTGACGCCATTCGGGAACATATCAAGGATCCGCTCACCTTCCTTATTTTGCTCAATGTGTTTTTGCTGGTTCTGGGCATGATGCTGGATATCTTTTCGGCCCTGGTCATCATGGTGCCATTGCTGGTGCCGATAGCCTTGGGCTATGGTATCGATCCGGTGCACCTCGGCATCATCTTCCTCGCCAACATGCAGCTGGGCTATTTTACGCCGCCAGTGGGGATGAACCTGTTCATTGCCAGTTATCGCTTCAAGGTGCCGGTGATGCAGATCTACCACGCCACCCTGCCATTTTTCTTCATTCTTCTGCTCGCCGTATTGGCGATTACCTATTGGCCGGCCTTGAGTCTGTACTTGCCCGGACGACTCTGACGGATCCCGGGTCGGGCCTGTTGGCGGCCGTTTTCCGGCAGCAGTGAAGGTATTGCTGTCCTGTTCACGTTATTTTTCGCACGTCTCGCGTAAATACATGGGCTGCCCGCACATCGGACGTTGCCATGGACAGAGACCCCGCCAGTGAAAACAAGGATTTACGCCGTCGCTTGACGGCGGTGATCGCCAATGCGCGCCATAATGAAGAACGCATGCGCCGTTTTCACGAGCAGGAGCTGCAACTTCTCAGTGCCAGTGGTCTGGTGGATCTGCTCCGCCATATCGTGGTCGGGCACCGTCAGGTGTTCGAGCTGCAGTCCGTCACCCTGACGCTCATTGACGCGGAATACGAATTCCAGCGCCTGCTTGCGGAACTGGGTTGCAGTGATTGTTTTCCTGAGGTGCGGTTCGTGGACTCCGGCGCCGGGCTGGCCGCCTTTTTCGGTTCTGCGCAGCTGCCACGGCTGGGGGAGTTTCGTGCCGATCGGCACGCGGAGCTGTTTCACGTCGGGCCGCCTCCGGCCAGTGTGGCGGTCCTGCCGCTGCTGCGGCAACGCCGTTTGCTCGGCAGTCTCAACCTGGGCAGCCAGGCCGCCGGCCGTTTCATTCCGGGCAGTGCCACTGATTTTCTGGAGCGCCTTGGCGCTGTGGTGGCGATCGGTCTGGAGAATGCCATCAATCATGAGCGTCTCAAGCATATCGGTTTGATCGACGCATTGACCGGTGTTCACAACCGGCGCTATTTCGATCGCCGCCTGACCGAAGAGGTCGAACGCGTACAGCGCAGCGGACAGCCGTTGACCTGCCTGTTCCTCGACGTGGATCACTTCAAAAAGGTGAACGATGTCCACGGCCATCAGGTGGGCGATCGGGTATTGCAGGAGGTAGCCGCGCGCATCAAGGCGCAGTTGCGGCTCTCGGACGCACTGGGACGCTACGGTGGTGAGGAGTTTTCCGCCTTGCTGGTGCAGACTGATCTGGGGCAGGCGACAGACATCGCCGAGCGGATCCGCGCGTCCATCGCCGGCGAGCCGTTCCGGCTTGGCGGCGCGCACGATCTGCGCGTGACCATGTCGGTGGGGATAGCCGTACTGTTGCCACAGGACTGCGCCGGTGATCTCGCGGCGTGCGCTGAACGGCTGGTGGCCCTGGCGGACGAGGCGGTGTATCGGGCCAAGCAGGGTGGACGCAATCGGGTCGAAATCGCCGGCAAGGTGGCGGCAGGTTCGCTCTAAATAGCTGCTCCGAATGGTAACCATCTTCTCTGCGGCGCGTCATGGGGCGGGCCGTGCCCGCCGCCACACGGCGCCCATGGGGCGCCCTATGCCTGGCTTCCGTCATGCAACGCCTGTTCACGCGGGAACCAGGCCAGGGCACGATCAACCCGGTAAGCCTAGCAGCCCATTCGCCGGTCGCAAGACAGGCAGGCGCAGGCAAAAAGAGGTACATTAGTCCCCACAAGATGGTTGCGACAGGGGTGACTTGTGGGACAGAAAGTCGCAGTAGCCACGGCAGTGCGCCTGCTGGGTATCAATCGGGCCGAACTGCAGAATCTTATCCATGACGGCGAGCTGCCGGCCCCCGACGGCATGGTCGATATCGATCTGTTGCGCCAGCTTTATCCCCGCCTTGCCCTGCACGACGCGCCCATGCTGGAGCGGGTGCAGCTGATCAAGACCACTGCCTTTTCGCGCCGGGTGCGCAGTACCCTGGCACCGGAGCGGGACGCGCTGGAAATTCAGCTCAAGAAACGCAACGCCGAGCTGTCGCTCGAGCGTGCCATGGCAAAGAAATATCGCGGAATTATCGATCAACTCTGCCGCAAGCTGGATGTGATGCAGGACTGTCACGATGACACGCAGCGGCGGATTGTGCATGACATCAATCGCTGGCTGCTCGAGCAACTGGAAAAGTAGCCGCCTGCCATGACCCATCGTATCCGTTTGCTCCCCAGTGGACGCGAGTTCGACGCCGAGGCACAGGAAACGGTGCTGGAGGCCGCGTTGCGCAACGGCGTGAATATTCCGTACAACTGCAGCGGCGGCAGCTGCGGCGCATGCACGGCACGCCTGTTGTCCGGCGAGATTGCCGCACCGCGCTTCCACGACTTCGTGTTTACCGAGGCGGAGAGGGCGCAGGGGGCAGTGCTGTTGTGCAGCATCAGTGCCGGCAGCGATATGACACTGGAGGTCAACGAGATTGGCGCCGCCCATCAGATCCCGCGCCAGAACGTGGTGACCCGGGTGGCGCGTATCGAACGCCTGGGCGAGCACTACGTGGAGCTGACGCTGCGCACGCCGCGCAGCCAGACCTTGCAATTTCTTGCCGGGCAACATGTGGAATTGCGTATCGGTGACGAACTGAGCTGCGATGCGGCCATCGCCAGCTGCCCGTGCAACGGCATGTTTCTGCAGTTCCATCTGGCCTTGCGTCCGGATGAGCCGTTTACCCTGCATGTGTTCGAGCAGTTGCGCAGCAACGAGGTCGTGGAGGTCAACGGGCCGTTCGGTGCCTTTACGCTGGATGAAGGTTCGCGCCGCCCCATTGTAATGGTGGCGCAGGATACGGGGTTTGCCCCGCTCAAAAGCCTGCTCGAGCATGCCCTGGCCCTGGAGCTGCCGCAGCCGCTGACCCTGTTCTGGGCCAGCGCCCATGACGATGGTTTCTATATGGCCAATCTGTGTCGTTCCTGGGTGGATGCCCTGGACAATTTCACCTATCAACCGCTGTTCCTGGAGAACGGGCACGAAGCGGCACTGGCGGAGGTGATCGCCGCTGCGATTGCTGCGCCGGCAGCCTGTGATTTTTATCTCGCCACCGCCGCGCCGCTGAGTGCTGGCCTGGTCGCGTCCCTGTTGAAACACGGCGTGCCGGCGGAACGCATCTTTGTCATGGAAAAGCGTCAGTGCGGTATGCGCTGAGGTTGGGGGCGGCGCTGCCACAGCCTGCACCTCGCTGCCATGGCGCGTAGTTGCGGCGGCGGCGAATTTTGCCGCCGGGGCGGTGGTTTTTGGCGGTTTTATGGTTTAATGTCGCCCATGTTTCGACCCCTGATCCTTTATATCGGTCTGCGCTACACGCGTGCCAAGCGGCGCAACCATTTCATCTCCTTCATCTCGCTCATCTCCATGCTCGGCATCGCCCTGGGCGTGACGGCACTGATCACCGTGCTGTCGGTGATGAACGGCTTCGAGAATGAACTGCGCACCCGCATCCTGGGCATGACCTCCCACGCCACCATCAGCGGCTACGGCGTGCCGCTGCGCAACTGGCTGGAGGTGGCCGAGCTGGCCCGGCGCGACGCGCGCGTACTGGGCGCGGCACCCTACATCCAGAAGGAGGGCATGCTCATCGAGGGCCAGCGCGTCAACGGCGCCCTGATCCGCGGCGTGCTGCCGGCGGAGGAACCGGCGGTGTCGGAGGTGGGCGAGAAGATGCTCACCGGCACACTCGCTGACCTGCGTGCCGGCGATTACAACATCGTGCTCGGCGTCGACCTGGCGCGCATCCTTGGCGTGATGGTGGGCGACAAGGTGACCCTGGTGACGCCGTCGGCCAATGTCACCCCGGCCGGAGTGCTGCCGCGGCTGAAGCGCTTCACCGTCAGCGGCATCTTCGAGGTGGGCATGTACGAGTACGACAGCGCCCTGGCCCTGGTGCACCTGGACGACGCGGCGCTGCTGTTCCGCATGCCGGGGGAGGTGAGCGGGGTACGCCTCAAGCTGGAGGACATGTTCCGCGCCCCCTGGGTGGCGCGCGAGCTGGCGCAGACCCTGCCCGGCAGCTATCTGGTCAGCGACTGGACCCAGCAGCATGCCAATTTCTTCCGCGCCATCCGTACCGAGAAGACGGTGATGTTCGTGATCCTGTTCCTCATCGTGGCGGTGGCAGCCTTCAACATCGTCTCCACCCTGGTGATGGTGGTGACCGACAAGAAGACCGATATCGCCATCCTGCGCACCCTGGGCCTGGCGCCGCGCGAGGTGATGGGGGTGTTCATGGTGCAGGGCACGGTGATCGGTTTTGTCGGCACCCTGTTCGGCATAGTCGGCGGTGTGCTGCTGGCGCTCAACGTGGAGACCATCGTCCCGGCCATCGAGCAGGCCTTCTCCGTGCAGTTCCTGCCGGCGGACGTCTATTACATCAGCAAGCTGCCGTCGCAGCTCAACGGCGCCGACGTGGTGCGCATTGCCGTGGTGTCCTTCCTGCTCAGCGTGGTCGCCACGCTCTATCCGGCGTGGAGCGCGGCGCGCACCCAGCCGGCGGAGGCGCTGCGCTATGAGTGAGTGGGTGCTGTCCTGTCAGGGGCTTTGCAAGACCTACACCGAGGGCCCGCAGGCGGTGGAGGTGCTGCGCGAGGTGAGCCTGAGCGTGGCACGCGGCGAGCGCATCGCCGTGGTGGGCGCCTCTGGTTCCGGCAAGAGCACGTTGCTGCACCTGCTCGGCGGCCTGGAATTGCCCAGCAGCGGCCGCGTCGAGGTGGCGGGCCAGGACATGGCCACGCTGGGCGAGACCGCCCGCGGCCGCCTGCGCAACCGCGCGCTGGGCTTTGTCTACCAGTTCCATCACCTGTTGCCGGAGTTCACCGCACTGGAGAACGTGGCCATGCCGTTGCTCATCGGCGGTGCACCGGTGGCCGAGGCCACGCGCCGCGCCGCCGACCTGCTGCAGCGTGTCGGCCTGGGCCGGCGCCAGAGCCACAAGCCGGGCGAGCTGTCCGGCGGCGAGCGTCAGCGTGCCGCCCTGGCGCGCGCCCTGGTTACGCAACCGCAATGCGTGCTGGCCGACGAGCCCACCGGCAATCTGGATCAGCATACGGCCGAGCAGGTGTATGGCCTGATGCTGGAGCTGAACGAGGAACTCAAGACCAGCTTCGTGGTGGTGACCCACGACATGGGGCTGGCGGCGCGCATGCACCGGATTCTCAGGCTGGAGGACGGCAGGGTCGTGGCGTAGGAGATTCTATGTCTGCGGACAAGCCTCCTGGAGAGATTTAGGCCGATAGTCGGACTGGTTTTTGAGTAAGGCAAAGGCAACGCGGGCCAGCTTTCTGGCGAGGATAACCAAGGCCTGGATTCTGGACAGACCACGGGCGAGATAGCGTTGGTAGAAGTCCTTCCAACTGGCCGAGCGTGAGGCTTGCATGGCGGCAAGAAAAAGCAGGCGGCGCAGTTCAGGGTCGCCTTTTTTGGTGAGTTTGCGTCGCCCGCGCAGTTGACCGGAATCCCGCACTCGGACATCAAGACCCAGAAAAGCGATAAAGGCATCGCTGTGGGCGAAG
>Ga0172382_10003254_pt1 | contig 25938 bp, 20 predicted proteins | sample Leawel138RmetaG_FD_122245 | JGI IMG/M metagenome (GOLD analysis project Ga0172382, IMG submission 122245) | Leachate microbial communities from a municipal landfill in Southern Ontario, Canada - Leachate well 138R metaG | ecosystem: Engineered > Solid waste > Landfill > Unclassified | place...
CATGTTTCGATGGGAAGTATTTCGGGTAGAAAATTCAATCAGGTTTTAAATAATCTGGAAAAAATCCTTGCCATAGAATTGATGTATGCCTGTCAGGGGCTGGAATTTAGAAGGCCATTGAAAACAAGTCCAATTTTGGAAGAAGTTTTTGCGGCCGTTCGAGAAGTTTGTCCGAAACTGGAAGATGACCGTTTAATCGGGAAAGACATCAATGCAATTATTGAATTAATTCAAGGAAGGAAGTTGAAAGATATAATTTTGAAGATTTAACCTTGTCAAGGTTCAGAACCTTGACAAGGTTTTTAGGAAGTTCGATAATGGATATTAGAAATCAACCGATAGAAGCCGATAAATTTTACCACATATATAATCGTGGGGTAAATGGTGAGGTTATTTTTAAATCCACCCGAAATTTTGATTTTTTCCTTAAAAAGGTAGAGGAGTATTTAATTCCGGTATGTGAGATTTATGCTTATTGTCTATTGCCAAACCATTTTCATTTTTTAGTTCGAATTAAATCTGAAAGTGAGTTGGAAAGCCTTGTCAAGGTTTCAAACCTTGACAAGGCTGAGCGAGGGCTACATACTCAACAAAATATTTTTTCCAAACAATTTTCAAGGTTATTCAATTCATACTCACAGGCTTTCAATAAAGAAAATGGAAGACATGGTTCTTTGATTGAATCTCCTTTTAAAAGAAAGGAAATTAATAACTTAGATTATCTAAGGAGAGTTTTAATTTATATTCATAGAAATCCTCAACTACATGAACTTGTTGAAGATTTTAGAGATTATAATTATTCATCCTACAAAAGCATATTAAATAACTCGGAAAATTTTCTACAGAAAAATGAAATAATAGAACTATTTGACGACAAGGAGAATTTTATATTTTGTCACAATAAAGAATTAGATTTAGAAGAATTTTAAAGTTAACGAATTCAACCTTGTCAAGGTTCTATGCGTGAAAACATTAACCTTGACAAGGTAAGAAACAGATAAATATGAATACTACAGAATTTCAAGACCAAATCAAACAAGGAATACCTTCGGTTTTGCCACCGAAAAAACAATATAATCCAAGTGTAAGTCACGCTCCGAAGCGAAAAGAAATTTTAACTGAAGTTGAAAAGAAACTGGCTTTGAAAAATGCATTGCGTTATTTCGAACCGAAATTTCATGCAGAATTAATTCCTGAATTCAAAGAAGAATTGGAAAAATACGGGCGCATATATATGTACCGCTTCAAACCTGACTATGAAATTTACGCACGTCCGATTGAGGAATATCCGGGAAATTCGCAACAAGCCAAAGCCATTCAGCTGATGATTCAAAATAATTTGGATCCGGCTGTGGCACAACATCCGGATGAATTGATTACCTACGGAGGAAACGGAGCGGTTTTCCAAAACTGGGCGCAATATCTTCTCACGATGAAATATTTATCGGAAATGTCCGATGAACAAACGCTGGTCATGTATTCCGGTCATCCGATGGGCTTATTTCCTTCACATAAAAACGCACCAAGAGTGGTCGTTACCAACGGAATGATGATTCCGAATTATTCCAAACCCGATGATTGGGAAAAATTCAATGCCTTGGGTGTAACCCAGTATGGACAAATGACTGCCGGAAGTTATATGTACATCGGCCCGCAGGGAATCGTGCATGGAACAACGATTACATTATTGAATGGGGTTCGAAAAAGCCTCCCCCTAACCCCCTCCAAAGGAGGGGGAACTTCCTCCCCTTCGGGGAGGAGCGAGGTGGGGCTCTTTGTTACGGCTGGTTTGGGCGGAATGTCGGGCGCGCAACCCAAAGCGGGAAATATTGCCGGCCTCATTTCGGTTACGGCTGAGGTCAATCCGGCAGCGACTTATAAACGCCACGAACAAGGTTGGGTGGACGAAGTGATTTCGGATTTGGATGAATTGGTGAATAGAGTTCGCGAAGCCAAAGAAAATAAAGAAGTCGTTTCGATTGCTTACGACGGAAATGTGGTGGATGTTTGGGAGAAATTTGACGAAGAAAATCTATACATCGATCTGGGTTCCGATCAAACTTCATTGCATAATCCTTGGGCAGGAGGTTATTATCCGGTGGGATTGAGTTTCGAAGAATCCAATCAGATGATGACCGAAAATCCTGAATTATTCAAAGAAAAAGTACAAGAGTCTCTGCGAAGACAAGTTGGTGCCATCAATAAACATTCAAAAAAAGGAACTTACTTTTTTGATTACGGAAATGCATTTTTATTAGAAGCTTCCAGAGCGGGTGCCGCCGTTTATAAAGATGAATCGGGAGAATTTTCAAGCTCCTCTTCCCTTGGGGAAGGGGTTGGGGGTTGGGCTTATCCGTCTTATGTCCAGGACATCATGGGGCCGATGTGTTTTGATTTTGGATTTGGGCCGTTCCGTTGGGTTTGTACAAGTGGAAAACCGGAAGATTTGCAAAAAACAGATGAAATCGCTTGTCAAGTTTTAGAAGAAATTATGCTACACTCGCCAAAAGAAATCCAGCAACAAATGCAGGATAATATCACTTGGATCAAAGGTGCGCAGGAAAATAAATTGGTGGTAGGTTCACAAGCCCGAATTTTATATGCTGATGCCGAAGGGCGAATTAAAATCGCGAAAGCCTTTAACGATGCGATCAACAAAGGTGAAATCGGTGCGGTTATTTTGGGTCGTGATCACCACGATGTTTCGGGAACGGATTCACCTTTCCGTGAGACTTCCAATATTTACGACGGTTCGCAGTTTACAGCCGATATGGCGATTCACAACGTGATTGGCGATAGTTTCCGTGGAGCAACTTGGGTTTCGATTCACAACGGCGGTGGAGTTGGTTGGGGCGAAGTGATCAATGGCGGATTTGGAATGTTGTTGGACGGAACTTCCGAAGCTGAACAAAGATTGAAATCGATGTTGCATTGGGACGTGAACAATGGAATTGCACGAAGAAGCTGGGCGAGAAATGAAGAAGCGATTTTTGCCATCAAACGCGCGATGGAAGACGAACCTTTGTTAAAAGTTACGTTGCCGAATTTGGTGGATGAGGAATTATTATAAAAGGATTAAAATCAAAAGGAGAACGTTGAAGTTCTCCTTTTTTTTGTGCCCAAGACCGGACTCGAACCAGCACGCCTTTCGGCACTAGAACCTGAAACTAGCTTGTCTACCAATTTCAACACTTGGGCAAAATTTAGGGTGCAAATATACGTTAGAAAAAGTTGAATGAACAAAAAAAGCCTGAATTCTCATCCAGGCTTTTGGTGTATTTATTTGGTTTTACCGATCCAGTCTTTGGATTCTGTTGTCTTCGATTTCTGCCGCTTGAATCATGGAAGGCAACAATTGTTGGTTGACTTTCTGTGATTGGGTCATTTGAAGTTGATTCACCAAGAAAGTAGCGTCTTCTACCTTTGGCTCTGGATCCACAGAAACCACTTTGATTACATATACGCCGGCAACCCCGTCAATGGCTTTCGACGTGTTTCCGGGTTTCAATCCGAATGCCGCACCGGCCACTTTTGGTTCCGGTCCTTTCCCGACCAATTGCGCTGAACCGAAAGTAATCCTCGAAGTCCCTTTTTCCGCTTCGAAGTTCGAAACATACGCATCAATGCTCGGGTTTGCGCCTAATTTTTCATTGATGGTTTTTGCCAATTTTTGTTGGATGAGAATGGGTTCTACCTCAGTTCTTACCGAATTTGCCGAAGCCAATCCTTTGGGCGTTTTAGCTGCCAAATAAACAATGATTTGGTCTTCATTAGTCGTGGTGAACAAGAATGAACTTCCCGGTTTGGTGTTTTTGTTGAACGCCCATTTCAGGATTTCATCGTCTTTTTCATTGCCGATTCCCGAACTGGGGTCGAGAATTGGCATGGCGTGGAATCGTTGTACATTTTCAGCCGTATTGTAATTGAAATTATTTTTCTGCGCCAAATTCGCAAATTCATTCAAGGATTTCCCGGTAACTTCTTGGGCAAACTTAATCGCGTCAGAGTGGTTTTTATCCGATGTTTCTTGAGAAGGTTTGATCTCTTTCAGGATATTGGCAATTTGGTAACCTGTTACCGATTTCACATCATCAATCTTAATGATATGGAAACCGAAACGGGATTCGGTCAAACCGATATTTCCCTTAGGGTTATCGATTAAAAATTGAAGGTATTCCGCAGCGATATTTTGTGAATTCCTGCTTGTCCATCCAATGCTTCCGTTTTTAAGTTTAGAACCTGCGTCATCGGAATAAGTCGCAACCAAATTCGTAAAGTTGGACGGATTGGATTTGGCCATATTCAGGATACTGTCCGCCAAAACCCTCGCTTGATCACGTGAGCGCGTTATGGACGCGTCTTTTTGTGCTACTTCGCTTCCCGCATATGAAATCAGGATGTGGCTTGAGTTGATGGAGTCCGAGATGGGTTTTGTTTTTGAAATTTTCAATAACTGATAGGCGTTCCCGGTTTTGAAGGGTCCGCCCACTTCGCCTACGGAAGCGTTCAGTAAAAAGTTTCGGTATTCTTCCGGTAATTGGGTAGCGGTTTCAATTTGTTTTCGGGTGACGTATTGCGACATGAAAGGCCGTTCGGAATGACGGGAAACATAAAGCGAGTCATTTGTTGTTTGGCCAAAAGCTTCAATCGTATCGGAAATATTGTTCACCTCGTCCACAGTTACACTTTGGACAAGGAATTGATTGATTTCTTTGAGGGCGGCACTTTCATCCGCTTGGGATGGTTGAGACGCAAAATAAACATAGCTCAAATCCACCATCGCTTCCCTTTGGTATTTCTTAGGGTATTTTTTGATATAGGCATTGATTTCATCATCGGTTACTTTGATGTCATATTTCTTTTTCAAATTATCATAAGAAACAAATCCGTACTCGATGTTTGCATTCTGTACATTGCTGATTTGCTGAAATTCCGCTTCCTTGGTAGTGACGGCAACTCCGATCATAATCAGGTCTAAATATTTTTGGTAAAGCAAATCCGGTTTGGCGTTTTCAAATTCAGCCAAAAAGTTTTGGTAAGCTTCCCCTGCACCGGGCATCCTTTGGTCGAACTGTGATTTCAACATGCCGACTTGGTTTTTCAGTTCTGCACCGCTCGACATTCCGTAGCGGTTAGCCATGAAATTCCAGACTTCATCATCACTGACCATTAAACCGAGGCTTTCGGCACGGTCTTTTATTAATTTTTGGGAAACCAATGAATTCCAAACTTGTTGGGAAACCTGATTCATAGAAGCACCTTGGCCGCTCATGCGGTTTTGGGCATTGACATATTCTGCCAGCGTGATGGGGGTTCCGTTCACATTTCCGACCTCATTGGGGTCGCCGGTAAACGCACGCTTCAATACAGAGTTTTCGCTGAATAAATCTCCGGCTAAGAAAGCCAGCATGGCCACACCGATTACCACTATCAAAAGCCAAGTCTGTTTCCGAATTTCTCCTAAAATTGCCATTATATTATTACTTTATTATATAAATTACGGGTGGCGAAAATACAATAATTAAATCAATTTGAAAATTTGAAAATGAGAAAATTTGAAAATGAACAGATTAAAATTTATCTTTTCGGCGATGATGCCATGAATCTTAATCCTTCTCCTCGTAGTATTTAGTTCCCCGGTTGTTGAAAAGGGTATATTCGCTCAAGTCGTCTGATGCTTCCAAACCGTTGGCAGCTTGTAGGGAATCCCCCTCTTTGCTGATGATGAAAACGATATCTTGGGTGAAAATCCTCTTGGTCTTTTTATTCCAGAATAGTTTTTGAGATTTCAGAGTATCTCCTTTTTCATTGATTACCACCACATCTCCCCGGCCTTCATACCAACCGCGGGCATCACTGAAAGTAGCCCAGTTCGCCCGAAGGTAACCCGGTGTATCGCTTCTTTTGTTGTAAAATTCCAATTCCAGCCCTTTCGGGAATTGGGTATAAGGCGTATCGACCAGTGAATATTCTTCAATCAAAGGCGAACGCAAATCCAAAACAATCCTCCCGGAATCCTTGTAAAAAATATGTGCATTGATGAGGGTTCGGTCCGGAAAATCCGATTTCCGTGTGTTCAAATCCGCATCATTCCCGCTGTCACAAGCGACATAAAATACAGGTAAAATAAGAAACGGGATTAATCTCTTGCGTAAATTCCATTTGATTTTCCGGCGGAAGAGATTCATTTTGATTGGTTAGTCGATTACACGTTTCCGGAACCAAATGTCGTTGAGCGTAAAACCGAGTTTAATGTTAGCATAATTCTCTTGGATAATACTGGACGAAGTACTTCCTTGCTGCCCCAACTCAACAGCCAGATTGAGCATGGAAGCGTCGCGGTCTTTGCCTACAGGAAAACCAAATCCTACGGTCAGCCCGTATTTTTTCACGCCCTCTGTGCCGAACTGAAGCGGAGTAGCTTCGTAAAATCCACCCAACCTATAGATGACACGTTCAAAATAACTTTTGTAGCTGTTGAAATCCGGAATCCAATAACCGCCAACGGATGCACGGAACCTCGTATCAATCATCGAATTATCGTCTTCGTCCATTTCATAAGCACCCCAATCACCCCAATCCAATTGGGCTCCGACCATCCAATGCAGGTCTTTCCGGAGCGCGGCTGCAAATGTAACGGATTGTGGCAGTTTCATGTCGCCATATACTTTTTTGAATTGTATGGTGTCCGCACGTTCCATAGCCAAGTCGTCAACAGCATAAGTGGTCGTCAAATCGGTGATTTTGGCATTCAGTTTAGAACCCAATGTATAAGTCGCACCGATGTCCAGTTTTTTATTTTCCCCGATTCTTTTGGAATAGTATCCCCCGGCCGTAAATTGTAAACCGTTGACTCTTGATTGGTAATTGTAATCTGTTACCAAAGGCAATCCTTCAGTGGAAATCACTTGGCTCCTTTCTAGGTCACCGAATAAATAATTGGCACGTACGCCCAAAGAAAATTCCGTGTTTATATTATAAGAACCCATTACATGAACGGAATTCAATCCGCCGTCGCCTTTGAACGCGTTTTGAAAAGCGATGGTTTCATTACGGGTTATGGTCGTAACTTCATATCCGACTGCCGAATAAGGCTGGAATCCGAATCCGGCGCGGGCTTTTGTTCCCACCGGAAATGCAAGCGAAATATTGGAAATATAGGTAGTGCTCTTTTCGGAAGAACTTGTCGCATCTTTAAAACGGCTCAAATGAGTGTTGGCTCCAAATTCAAAACTTGTCATGTTCAGGCTTTGGTTGGCTGCCGGGTTCGAAAAATTTGCGCTGGAGTGAAACGGGTTGGTGGTTAATGCGGAAATCCCGCCGATTCCGGCTTGTTCAATGTTATTGTCAAAAAGCAAATCCCCTACGCCAAAAGAAGAAAAGGGAGACGTTGATACGTCCTGCGCAGACAATCCCATTCCCAAACACGCCAAAAGCATCCCACAAAAAATCTTTTTCATTCGATGAAAAAATAAAATTACAAGTTGCAAATATGATGACTTAGATTGGAATCTGCAAAAACGTTAAAAGAATTTGATTGTTAATGAACTATTAAAGTTTCGACGGGAAGAACCCTATAATTCTTTTTAGAAAACGTAAAAATATTTTCGTGAAATTAAAAATTCATTATATTTGCACTCCCAAATGAGTTGGTGCCTTAGCTCAGTTGGTAGAGCAAAGGACTGAAAATCCTTGTGTCCCTGGTTCGATTCCTGGAGGCACCACTTTTAAAAGCCCCGAACATCTTGTTTGGGGCTTTTTAATTGGATTTACACCAAAACTTTCTCAAAAGCTTTACGCGGACTGCCGCGCATATCCACTTCTCCGCAATATGTATAATCTAATTTTTCCAAAATCCGAAGCATCGCAAGATTATCAAAATTCGTATCGACTTTAATACTGTAAACTCCGTTGCCCTTTGCAAAATCTTCAAAATAGGTAAAAAACCGGGTTGCAAATCCTTTTCCGGCTACCTCATCCGAAACCGCCACGCGGTGAACGACCAAAAATTCCCCTTCACTCAGCCAAGCACCTTCAATCTTCTCATAAGCCGGTTCCTCATTGAAAATCAATGCTGCGGTAGCGATGATTATCCCATTCAATACCAAAATATAATTCCGGCCTTGGGAAATGTCGTTTTCGACGGTAGATAAATTCGGATAACCGTCTTGCCATTGGTCGCTTCCGTCCAATCTTCGGCGTTCGATTGCTTCTTGCAGAATCGCCCAAATTTCCGGCGCATCCTGCATATTTGCTTTTCTGAATTCGAGTTGCTGTTCGGGCATTTTTTGAATTTAATTTTTGATAAAAATAAGGTTAATCCGGAAAGTTAACACATTTCAAAACAAAGATTTTCAATTCATTGTATAAGATGTTTCAACAGAAAACCTTACCTTTGCGCCCACTTTGGCGGATTAATGAAACAAAGTATTGAAAAACAAAAGTTTAACCACTCTCAGAGCCCATTCCGCGCTGGTTTCGATGCAAAATTCTGAGATACAAATTTTTTAATTTATGTCTAAAGAGACAAATCACGAAGAGTTGGAAGACCAAGCATTTGACTTAAATGCTGATTCCACTGAAACAAACACAAACGTTACCCTTGAAGAATTCGACTGGGAATCTTTTGAAAGCGGACTCAACGAAGAAGACCGAAAAGAAAAGGCGCAGTTGGAAAAAATGTACGACGACACCTTGGAAAGCTTAGATGAAAATGCGGTTTTCAAAGGGAAGGTTGTTCGTTTGACCGATAAGGAAGCGATTGTGGACATCAACTTCAAATCAGAAGGTGTTATTTCACTCAACGAATTCCGTTACAATCCGAATTTAGCCGTAGGCGACCAAGTGGAAGTAATGGTTGACCAACGTGAAGACAAAAACGGGCAATTGGTTCTATCCCACAGAAAAGCACGTTCATTGAACGCTTGGGATGCTGTGAACAAAGCCCACGACACGCAAGAAATCATCAACGGTTACATCAAAGCCCGTACAAAAGGCGGTATGATTGTGGACGTTTTCGGAATCGAAGCATTTTTGCCCGGTTCACAAATCGATGTGAAACCAATCCGCGATTACGAACAATATGTGGGTAAAACAATGGAGTTCAAAGTGGTTAAAATCAACCCGGAATTCAAAAATGTGGTCGTTTCACACAAAGCATTGATCGAAGCCGACATCGAAGAACAGAAAAAAGAAATCGTTGCACAACTTGAAAAAGGACAAGTACTCGAAGGTGAAGTGAAAAACATCACTTCTTACGGTGTATTTGTTGATTTGGGCGGTGTAGACGGTTTGATCCATATTACAGACCTTTCTTGGTCCAGAATCAACCATCCTTCCGAAATCTTGTCGGATGGTCAAAAAATCAATGTGGTTATTTTGGATTTCGACGAAGACAAAACCCGAATCCAACTGGGTATCAAACAATTGGAGAAACATCCATGGGAAGCCTTAGACCAGAATTTAGCCGTTGGCGACAAAGTAACAGGAAAAGTCGTTGTATTGGCTGATTACGGTGCTTTCATCGAAGTTGCTCCGGGTGTAGAAGGTTTGGTACACGTTTCTGAAATGTCTTGGTCCACCCATTTGCGTTCCGCTCAGGATTTCGTAAAAGTAGGTGACTCTATTGAAGCTCAAATCCTGACTTTGGACAGAGAGGAGAGAAAAATGTCGTTGGGCATCAAGCAATTGACGCCGGACCCATGGACAGACATCACAACCAAATACCCAATCGGTTCACAACACAAAGGAAAAGTAAGGAACTTTACCAACTTCGGCGTGTTCGTAGAACTGGAAGAAGGTGTGGACGGTCTGATTTATATCTCCGACCTTTCTTGGACCAAGAAAATCAAACATCCTTCCGAATTCTGCAATGTAGATGACATCTTGGATGTGGTTGTTTTGGAATTGGATGTAGATGCACGCCGTTTGAGCTTGGGTCACAAGCAATTGACCGAAAACCCTTGGGACAAATACGAAGGTAAATATTCCATCGGATCGAAACATACCGGAAAAGCTGTTGACGTATTCGACAAAGGCGCAACCATTCAGTTTGAAGATGCCGACGTAGAAGCTTTCGCACCGGCAAGGACTTTGGAAAAAGAAGACGGTTCACGTGTGAAGAAAGGCGACGAACTGGAATTCACCGTAATCGAATTCAACAAAGAATTCCGACGCGTAGTGGTTTCCCACACCGCAACTTTCCGCGAAGAGGAAGAAAAACAAGCCAAAAAAGCAATGGACAACCAATCCATCGAAACATCGACTTTGGGTGACATTGACGAATTAGCTGAATTGAAAAAGCGAATGGAAGGAGAAGGAAACTAATCCTAAATCCTTTAAATGATAGAACCGCCCCACTGAGCTTGTCGAAGTGAGGGCGGTTTTTTGTTTTAGTTTTTAAGAACAACATCCCGAATGATGCGTTCGAAAGATGGAAGTTAATAAGAATAATTTTCAAGGATTTTATGCGCGGGATTTTGGAATTAAGCACATTAATTAATTCACCACCAACTTCCTACTTATTTTCCCAAATTCCCCTTCAAAATTCACCAAGTAAACACCTTTCCAAGAAGCGTTGAGATTCAGCGTAATTTTCCCGTCGGGATTTTCAAGCGAATTTTGGTACATTTTCTGTCCGGCCATATTGTAAATAGAAACATTTAATTTTCCCGAAATATCCTTCACATCAAAATAAACTTTGTCTTTGGCCGGGTTGGGATAAGGACCATGGATGCTTTGATTAGCCCACTCTTCGGTGGACATCTGCAAGACGTTAAAAGTCCAAAAACCTTCCGGAGCCGGCATTGGTCGCGCAATTGACTTGCCGGAATTGGCTTCGGCCCAGATGTAATAATCAATTTCTTCCGAATCCATAGGAACGGTTATGGTTGTGGTCCAGTTATCACCAGAGGGATTTGTCATGGAAAGTTCTTGGAATTCGGTTTCATCTTCTTCTTTCCAGAAAACCTTGGCTTGTTCAACACCCGATATATGTTTGATTTGCGCTTCAATCGCAACATTTGAATTCGCCGTCGCATATCTGATTTTTTCATGGACAATCCACAATGGGTCTGCCACCCCAATGGTGTGTGTAATGCAATGAATTGCACCGCCACCGTTGATTAACGGCTCAGAAGGATTGTCCACATCTATTCCCACAATTCTATATCCGGGCATGGCTTCCTGCCAGATTTGCAGGGCTTCATCATCTACTTCGGGCCGATAAACCGGAACCAAAACCGTTTTGTTGACAATTACCGCATTGGTATAAGTCCGGTAAGCACCGCCGGTGTCCGGATATTGCCCGCTGGTGCTGGGCGGAGCAGGAATCCATTTGATTTCATAATCATTCCCGAAAGGAGTTTGAAAAGTGGTTGTAATGTAATCGATGTTAGCCTCAATCTGTGGCCCGTCTGCAACTCCTTGTGGATATTCGCTTACCAGAATCGTTTCTTCATCCAACAGTTTCATGTGCATATCAATATGGTGTATTCCATCATACGGCAAGACTGTCATTTTCCGGTAAGATTGAATCCCCATATAATCTTCCATGATCTGATCGACCTGAGCTTCCGTTTTAGGGCTTACACCATAGGGATTTCCGGCTTGGTTTTCCATTAGAATTAAATTCGAAGCAAAGGCATTTCCCATGCCGTCCGACATAAAGTTTCCGCCGGTATTGACTAAGTCTGCCGGTGCGGTATCAGTGATATAAATCGGAATGTCCAAATATTCGGCATGAGCGGAAGGAAGCACATTGTCCAACGGACGCGGTCGGTTGTAAATCCAGTCCACCAGCGCGCGTTCGCCTACGTCATTGGTATAAACCGTATTTCCCGCATAATCCCTAATCCAGATACTGTTGATGGGTTCATTGATAAATTCCACATTGGTCAGGTCAATCCCGTTTGAACTCAGGTAATTCGCCACGGAAGTTGAGTTCGTTGTGGCAATTAAGACTTTACATTCATCAATGGCCGCTGCGATGATTTGTCTCTGTATATTCTCATATCCGGGCGACCAACCCAAGACCAGGTATTCCACTTCTTCCCATTGTGCGGAAGTACGAACCGGCTGCGAGGGTGGAGGCGTTAAATTTGTTCCGCTGAACTGATAGCTTGAAATCAAGTTTTGTTCTTCCGGAGTCAATCCTTTTGGAAGGATTTCTTGGGCAAATAAATGGGAATTCAATGCGAAAATAGAGAATAAAATCCCGCGGTAAAGTAGTTTCATTTGTGTTGAATTAATGCCCTAATTTAGAAATAATTGCTTGGAGTTTTCAAGAATTAAATTGAAATTAAATTTTTCAGGCTAAATTCGCTCCATGGCAGGAAAACTTTATCTGGTTCCCACTCCCATCGGAAACCTCAAAGACATGACGTTTCGGGCAATTGAAACCCTTCGGGAGTCGGATTTAATTTTGGCCGAAGATACCCGAAACAGCGGAATCCTGCTGAAACATTATGAAATCTCCACACCCATGCGCAGTTACCATGCGCATAACGAACACAAAATAACGGAGGAGATTATTCAGCAATTGAAAGACGGAAAAACGTTTTCCCTGATTAGCGACGCCGGCTCGCCCGGAATCTCAGACCCCGGCTATTTACTGGCCAAAGCCTGTGCCGAAAATGAAATTGAAGTACTTGCCTTGCCCGGGGCTACCGCATTTGTTCCTGCTTTGACAGTTTCGGGCTTGGTTTCGAATGAGTTTGTGTTCGTCGGCTTTCTTCCGGTCAAAAAAGGTAGAAAAACAAAATTAGAAGAATTAAAGGAAGAAAAACGAACGATGGTTTTTTATGAATCGCCGCATAAAATAGCAAGGACTTTGAAAGATTTGGCCGAAGCTTTCGGGGGAGAAAGGAAGGCGAGTTTATCAAGGGAAATTACCAAAAAGTTCGAAGAAACGCTTCGCGGAACTTTGTCGGAAATCCACCAAATCACGGAAACCCGAAACCTGAAAGGTGAAATGGTTTTGGTGGTGGCAGGATTTTAGAAGATCAATCCCTAAACCTCACGTCCCTGATGTTCAGCTGCAGGTAAGTAGCCCCTTTCCAGTAATTTTCATCGATGGAATAAACAGCATCGAATTTACGGTACTCAAAGTCATGTTTCGAAATTCCCATACCAAAAGCGACCGCGGGCAATTCGGTTTTTGAAAATTCATCGAAAAGGGAGAGCCGCAAGTGTTCGCCCTCTTTACCCATTTCCTTGATTTTCCCGCCAATCAGGTTTTTGGTCAGAAAGAGAGGCGTCATATTTTGCGGTCCGAACGGAGCCAATTGCTTGAGCAGACGTAGAAATCGACCGTCTATTTCTGAGAAATTGATTTCAGCATCGATTTCAATATTGGGTTGTTGTTGTGAAGGTTTGATTTTTTCTTTTACCAATTCTTCAAATTTATTTTTGAATAATGGGAAGTTTTCTTTTTTCAAGGTCAGGCCCGCCGCAAATTTATGTCCGCCGTATTGGAGTAAAAAATCGGAACAGGCGTCGATGATTTCATACAAATCAAAATCTTTAACCGAGCGCGCAGAACCCGTAATTTCGCCCTCTTTCCCATCGGTCAAGACCAAAGTAGGCCGGTAATAAGTTTCCGTGAGCCGGGATGCGACAATCCCTAAAACCCCTTTGTGCCAAGTTGGGTCGTAAACAACCGTAGCAAAAGTTTTTTCCTCTCGGTTTTCCCGGATTTGCTGTATGGCTTGTACGGTAACGTTTCCGTCTTTTTCTTTTCGGGTTTCATTCAAGTCTGAAATTTGGGAAGCAAATTCTTTTACCTTTTCTGCCTCTTTGGCAATCAAGAGTTCCACAGATTGGGAAGCGTGTTCTAAGCGGCCGGTGGCATTGATTTTCGGGGCAATTGAAAAAACAATACAGGAAATATCGGCGCGTTTTCGTTGTTCTTCGGACACGAGACTTGCCAATCCCATCCTCGGATTGTCACGGAGTTTTTTCAAACCAAAATAGGCGAGTGTGCGGTTTTCATCTACAATCGGAACGATGTCCGCGGCAATGCTTACCGCGGCTAAATCCAAATAATCATATACGGTTTCCGGCGACAAATTTAATTTTTCCGCTAATGCTTGAATCAATTTAAATCCGATTCCGCATCCACTGAGTTCTTTGAAAGGGTAACTACAATCAGTCCGTTTGGGATCTAAAACTGCTACGGCTTCGGGCAACAAATCTCCGGGAAGGTGATGATCGCAAATGATGAAATCGATGTTTTTGTCGGCGGCATATTGGATTTTGGAGATTGCCTTAATGCCACAGTCTAATGCAATGATGAGGCTGATGCCGTTGTCGTCGGCGAAATCGATTCCTGTCATTGAAATCCCATAACCTTCTGTATATCTGTCCGGAATGTAATATGAAACATTTTCATAAATTGATTTTAGGAAATCATACATGGTAGCGACCGCAGTGGTACCGTCCACATCGTAATCCCCGTAAACCAAAATATTTTCTTGGGATTCTATGGCTTTCAAGATTCTATGAACCGCTTTGTCCATGTCTTTCATGAGAAAAGGGTCGTGCAGTTTTTCTAAATCGGGACGGAAAAAATTTTTGGCTTTGTCGAAGGAATTTATCCCTCTTTGGGCCAAAACGGTGGCAAGAGGTTGTGGCAGGGTGACCTCTTTCATTAATAGGTCAACGGCAGTTGCGTCAGGTTTGGGTTTCAATACCCAAAGGTTTTTCATGTCTTAAATTTATAAATTAGACAGGCTAAACCTCACCGGATGCCTATCAAATTATTTCTTATTCACTTCTTTGACATATTTTTCCAAAGCCATGGTCATGGAGGGCGACTCCGGAGTGGGAACTTCAATGTCAACTCTCAACCCCATTTCTTTGGCGGCTTGAACGGTTGTTTTGCCGAAGACGGCAATGCGGGTATTGTCCTGTTTGAAATGGGGGAAGTTTTCAAATAAGGACTTGATTCCGGATGGGGTGAAAAACACAAGAATATCGTATTTAACATCTGTCAGGTCTGATAAATCGCTGGAAACTGTACGGCAGAGTGTTCCTCTTTCCCAAGTCAGGTTCATTTCGTTGAGGAATTCCGGAACTTCCGGATTCAGTACGTCCGAGGAAGGCAACAGGTATTTTTCGTCTTTGTGTTTTTTGAAATAAGGTGCCAAATCCGCAATCTCTTTTTCGCCGATATAAATTTTCCTCTTCCGGTAAACGATGTATTTCTGAAGGTAAAATGCAATGGCTTCGGACTGGCAGAAATACTTCATATCATCCGGCACTTGAAACCGCATCTCTTCGGCCAACCTGAAATAATGGTCGATGACATTTCTACTGGTAAAAATGACCGCAGTATATTTAGAGAAATCTATTTTCTGCTGCCTTACGTCGCGCGCGTCCACTCCTTCCACCTTAATAAACGAACGGAAATCGACTTTGATTTTGTTTCTTTTACTTAATTCATGGTAAGGCGAAAACTCGTTTGCCGGCTGAGGTTGGGAAACAAGAATAGATTTTACTTTCATATAGTCATTTAATTACCAAATAGTTAGAAATTTATACAATACTAACAAGGGTAAAATTTCAAGTGCACAAAGATACAAAATATTATAATACCAATTTTGCCTTAATTCTTCCTGTTGGTTTTTCATCCGGTAAACGAATTGAATAGCCCTTAAAAGCAATAAAACAACGATGCACACCAGAAAAACCCAAAAGCGTGGCAATCCGGTAAAATAAAAGAGTAAAACCGAAACCCATAACACCGCTACGGAGTAAAACCGGTAATAGGTAGAAACTTTTTGGTTTAAGGAATTGTTATAAGCAATTTTGAATGCAAATGCACTCAATCCGGAAACCAGGGATTTCCCCCAGAAAAACAAAAGCATGATCGCAGCGACGGCCATTGTCTTGCTCAGCGGACTGTAAAATACATAGTCATAATCTCGGGTTAAATACGGTACGGTCAAGGCACCCAGCAATACAGCGAACAAAACTTGGTTGAGCAATGCAAATATTTGCTGGTTGTCGTTTATTTCCAGAAACCGCTCTAAATTCCCAAGTGCGTAAAAATTAATCGAAAAAAGAGCTTTGCCTACGACCAGCACCAACATCGTCCCCACCAAAACCCCGATGACCCAATCGAGGTTTTCTACAGGCCTTTCCATGAAAATACTGGTAGTTAAAACAATCATAATCTTTACAAAAATACAAAAGCAGACTCAAGGAATGATTATATTAGCGCATAATTTAGATTTTCGATGTCTGAAAATTTGGTCATCATCCCCACTTACAACGAATTGGAAAACATTGAACAAGTCATCCGGAAGGTATTTTCCCTACCCATTGGATTTCATATATTAATCGTGGATGACAGTTCCCCCGATGGCACCGCTGCCGTAGTGCGACAACTACAAAAGGAATTTCCGCAATTGTTTTTGGAAGTCCGAAAGGAAAAGGACGGTTTGGGAAAAGCCTATACCCACGGCTTCCGTTGGGCATTAAAAAACGACTATCAATATATTTTTGAAATGGATGCGGATTTGTCCCATAATCCGAAAGATTTGCCACGTCTTTTAGAATCCCTGAAAGAGGGAAGCGACCTGACAATCGGTTCGCGCTATTCACACGGCGTAAATGTAGTCAACTGGCCGATGACAAGGGTATTGTTGTCGTTCATCGCTTCAAAATACGCCCGGCTTGTTACAGGTCTTCCGGTTCACGACGCCACTGCAGGATTTGTCGGATACAGGAGAATTGTTTTAGAAACTTTGGATTTGAGCCAAATCAAATTCAAAGGTTACGGATTCCAAATCGAAATGAAATACAAAGTGTGGAAAAAGGGATTTAAACTGGGTGAAGTGCCTATCATTTTTACCAACCGGGTCGCAGGTGAATCCAAGATTAACACCAACATTATGGGTGAAGCGGTGTTCGGGATTTTAATGTTGCGCATTAGAAGTATATTTGGCAAACTATGAAAAAAATGGTTTTTTTCTGGCTGGTTACGCTTATTTCCTGTGTTGAAAACGTGGAGAAACCCAAAGATCTAGTCGCGGAAGATAAAATGGTTCAGATTCTCACCGATATTTACATTCACCAACAATCTACCTATATGAACGCTTTGGGAGGAAAGCCGTTGGACTACGCCAAGGTCAATGCGCATTTGGTAAACACGCACGGTGTAAGTGTCGAAGATTTCGAAAAGAGCTACGAATATTATTTATTGAATCCCGATTTGTATGAATCTATTTTGATTGAAATCAGGGAGGAACTTGAAAGTCAATTGCCACAAGAAGAACGGATGAAAAGAGAGCAAACCAGAAAGAACGAGCAAAGCAGTGAGCGTAAATAATGCGCTTTTCATTGGGGTTCAGTAAATTGGTCGGAATAATTTTAAATCAGTTTAAGAAAAACAGGTTGGATTTTGATCACTGTTAAGAAGGCTTTACCCGGAGAAACAACAAATGATTGATATTCAAATACAAAAAGAGGTTCCGAGCGGATTCGAACCGCTGTAGCAGGTTTTGCAGACCTGTGCCTAAGCCCCTCGGCCACGGAACCTTTGAGGAGTGCAAAGATATAAAAATCTTCTAAACAGAAAACTTCTTTTCCAGCACCACGCTGACTTTTTCCACGTCACCGCCGATGGGTGGATTCATTTTGGACAATTTCACACGCGCAAATTCCACCATAGGAATTTCATTTTCAATCCTTTTTAAAATCCTGTCCGCCACTTTTTCCAATAATTTGGAACGGATTCTAACTTCTTCATTTACTATTTTATTGAGCAGTACATAGTCCACCGTATCGCCCAAATCGTCTGTTTGAGCTGATTGAGACAAATCTGTATCAACCTCCAAATCAATCATGTAATCGGAGCCGATCAATGCTTCTTCGTCCAAACAACCGTGGTTGGAATAGACCCTGATATTTTCAAGAATGATTTTTCCCATTCATCAAAATTAAAATTATTTCCAATAAGAAAAGTAGAAAGTGATACTTTCTACTTTTTAATTATATTTCTTGTTTACCCGCTATGATAGAGGGTTAGGGATTCTATCCTTTGTACAATTCCGCAACTTTATCCCAATTCACCACATTGAAAAACGCGGAAATATAATCCGGTCGGCGGTTCTGGTAATTCAAATAATAAGCGTGCTCCCAAACGTCAAGTCCTAAAATGGGTTTCCCTTCGCAGCCTACTCCGGCCATCAGCGGATTGTCTTGGTTTGCCGTTGAGCAAACTTCCAGCTTTCCGTCTTTTACGACCAGCCAAGCCCAGCCAGAACCGAAACGGGTCGCTGCCGCTTTGGAGAATTCATCTTTGAATTGGTCAAATGAGCCGAAAGCAGCGTTGATGGCGTCTGCCAAATCTCCGCTTGGCTGTCCGCCACCGTTGGGGCTCATGATTTCCCAAAATAAATGATGGTTGTAATAACCTCCTCCATTGTTTCTCACAGGGAGATTGTGGGTTCCTTTTTCGAGGATTTCCTCAATGGGAAGACCTTCCAACTCGGTTCCTTCAATCGCTTTGTTAAGATTATCCGTGTAAGCTTTATGGTGTTTTCCATGGTGGATTTCCATGGTTTTTGCATCTATGTGCGGTTCCAATGCGTCAAACGCATAGGGTAATTCTGGTAATTCAAATGCCATAATTTCAAATTTTAATGTTAATAATTATGTTGAATTCAAATATAAGGCGCATTTTCTCATTTTATGTGAAGATTGAATTAAAACTTCTGATGAGCAGATAAATTTTATAAATTGCACTGAGAAAATCATCAGAATGTCCAAACTCAGGAAAATCATTTTAAGAACCGTGCAGTTCATTTTGGCAATCGTCTTGTTATTGGTTGCGGTTCTCTATATAACCGGCAACGATTACATCATCCGGGGTGTGCAACTGACTTATATGAAAGGACACAATACGGCTAATATTGATGACTATCAAGATTTTGACAATAATTTAATTCTGGCAGGCAAACCCCAAGTTTGGGAGCAGCACGAACTTTATAATAAAATTCCTTTGACCGACACCCTTCAGCATGAACTGGAACGGTTCCAATCCATCGGATTTTTTGTCGCTAAGGACGGAAAAGCGTTGTGGGAATATTATTGGGACGGTTATTCGGCGGAAAGCCACACCAATTCTTTTTCCATGTCGAAATCCGTCATTACTATGTTGTTGGGAAAAGCAATTGAACAAGGCTACATCCAATCTTTGGATCAGCCCATTACCGATTTTTTACCCGAATTTAAAGACGATGAATTCGGAAAACTTTGTACCGTCGGTGATTTATCTACAATGACTTCCGGGTTTGACTGGAGTGAAGATTATTATCTACCGCTCAACCCTACGGCAAAGGCCTATTATGGCAGAAACATCGAAAAACAAATGCTCAGCCGGAAATTCATCCAAGAACCCGGTGGGCGATTCAATTATATTTCAAGTGACACACAACTCTTAGCCATCATTCTCCAAAGGGCAACCAACAGGAGTGTTTCGCAATATTTACAGGAAGAATTCTGGCAACCAATGGGGATGGAAAACGATGCTTATTGGTCCAAAGACCGAAAAGACGGAATGGAAAAAGCCTATTGCTGCCTGAATTCCAATGTTCGCGATTTTGCGAAGTTTGGACAATTACTTTTGCAAAAAGGCAACTGGAATGGAAAACAAATCTTGGACTCCGCTTTTGTGGCAAAAATGGTTACGCCCAATTATTCTGCTTTTAGAAAAGGTGAACCCGCTCGTTATGGATATTCCATCTGGACGGATTATGAACACGAACCTAATTTTTACGGACTGATGGGTCATTTGGGCCAACGCGTGATTGTCGTTCCGAGTGAAAATTTAATCATCGTCCGATTGGGGCATGAAAAAGACAATCGAAGGATGGGCAAAGGGTTCCTCGACACTGATACCTATTACTTTGTGGACGAAATCATGAAAATGCTTCAAAAGAATCGTCTCTTAAAAACCCAATACCATGTTGAAAAAAATTCCGTCCCATAAAGTCCTTTTTCTGGACATTGAAACCGTTCCCGAAGTCGGGGATTGGAACGAGTTGTCGCCTGAATGGCAAAGCCTTTGGGCAAAAAAGGTGGAGAAACAATTAGCCGGAGGTGAGACGGCCGAAGATTTTTACGGCCAACGCGCCGGGATTTTGGCTGAATTCGGTAAAATCATTTGTATCTCCTGCGGAATTATTTCCAATGAAAACACCATTCGTATCAAAAGCTTTTACGGTGACCATGAAAGCCAAGTTCTAAAAGCGTTCAATGAAACCCTTTCGGGGAAATATTTCTCTTCTGACTTGATTTTATGCGCACACAACGGAAAGGAATTTGACTTCCCTTTTCTTGCCCGACGCATGATTATCAACGAAATTGAATTGCCGCAAGCACTGAACCTTCAGGGTAAAAAACCTTGGGAAATTCCCCATCTGGATACCATGGAACTTTGGAAGTTCGGAGATTATAAACATTATACATCGTTGAATCTATTGGCAGCAGTCTTGGGAATTCCTACTCCGAAAGATGATATTGATGGTTCGCAGGTTGCTTCGGTTTATTACGAAGAACATGATTTGGAACGCATCAAAAACTATTGCGAAAAAGACGTGCTGACCGTTGCACAGATTTTCAGGAAATTCCGAGGAGAAAGTTTGCTGGAAAGAGAATGATCTACTCCTCTTCCGTATCGCCGTTTTCGTTTAAATGTACCAAAGTCGTTAACTCTACTCTTTCTACGGAATTCCGATACATTTTGATGATTTTCGCCTGATAATCCGGCAAGTCCAAAACATCGCCGGCTTTGATTTCCCGGTCGGGGAATGTTTCCGCCAACAACCCGGAAAGCGTGTCGTAATGCTCACTTTCTTCAAATCGATAAGGAATGTGGCGGTTGATATCCGACAGGTTATGGTGTGCATTTACGGAATAAACGCCTTCGCCTAAACTGATGACAATCGGGTCTTCGTTGTCGTACTCATCCTGAATCTCTCCTACCAATTCTTCCAAAATATCTTCCATGCTCACGATTCCGGTCAGTTCCCCGATTTCGTTGGTTACTACGGCCATTTGGATGTGTTTCTTCTGAAATTGTTTCAGCAGGTTTTTGATTTTGGAACTTTCCGATACGAATAAGGGTTTTCTCAAGATACCCAAGAAACTGGTTTCTTCCGGTTTTTCCAAAGTTAATTTAACCAAATCTTTGGTATAAAGAATTCCTTTGATGTTGTCCAATGATTCTTCGTAAACGGGATAACGGGAATAACCCTCGTTGATGACGAAATCAATGGCTTCTTTAACGGTCGTATGTACGTCCACAGCAGACACATTTTTGCGAAGGGTCTGAATGTTATTCACCCTTCGGTCATCGAATTCAAAAACGTTCTGGATCAGGTCGCGCTCAGTTTCTTCAATTGCGCCTCCCTCTTGGCTTTCCATGATGATCATTTTCAATTCTTCTTCGGAATGGATTTCCGAACCGTGAATCGCCCGGATTCCGACGGAACGGAGGATAAAATTCGCCAAACCGTTCATCAACCAGATAATTGGTCGGAAAATGACATAAAAAAGACGGAGCGGCCAGGCGATGGAAAAAGTGGTTTTTGCCGGAAATTGAATGGCTAAAGATTTTGGTGCCAATTCTCCAAACACAATGTGTAAAACCGTAATTACTGCGAAAGCAATCCAAACTGCACTATTGTTGGCAATGGCAACCCATTCCGGGCCTTGTAGCCCAAGTGCGTCAAAAATCTTAACGACTACCGGTGCAATCGCTCCTTCTCCCACAAATCCTAAACCGAGGGAAGCCAAAGTAATTCCAAGTTGAGTTGCAGCCAAATAAGAATCTAAATTATTGACTATCGTTTTGGCCGTTTTGGCTATGCCGGGGCTTAAATCCGTCCTTACATCGATTTGAGAAGTACGGATTTTGACAATCGCGAATTCGGCGGCGACAAAAAAACCGTTCAAAAAGACTAAAAAAATCGTAAGAATTAATTTCCAAATAGAAATGTCATGAGAAATAAGTCCGCCGCCGGGGGCTCCTGCGGCAATGATAAATGAAAGTAAGGGGTCTGCGTCCATTCAATTAAATTTACAAGGCAGCTTTCTGTTTGTTTTTTTGAGAAAGCTATAAACGGTGTTTACTTTTGGCTTCAAAATAAATTTGACTTACAACCAAAAACCTTTCAAGCAAAAATATAATATTTTCCTGAATTGTAAATAAATAAAATTTTGGTTTGGTAAAATCAATAACTTTACCCGTATACAACTTCTTAAATGGAGATTGCGTTTTTTCCCGCTTTTTACATATTTTAGATCACAAAATACCTTTAACTTTCTGCAAAAAAGAAATATGCTCACCTTATCTCTGCCATTCAAGTCACTTACGCTAAGTGTTATTCTTTTTTGTTTTTTGATAACTGTACTACAGGCAAATGTAAAAATACCGGAACACACGCGGGAAACCTGTCAGCAATTGATAGATGAAGCACAGAAGGATGTAAAGGATAACAATTATGCCGATGCTCTTGAAAAATTGCTGGAGGCAGAGCTGATCGCCGAGCAAAATCAGTGGAATGATAAGCTTTGGGATATAAAAAACCGTATTGGTAGTATTTATTATCATACTTCCGGATTTGGAGAAGCATTATCTTATTATCGTCAGGCACTTGAAATTACAGAAAAAGATAAAGAATTAAACGAAAAAGCTCATTATCCCCTGAACAGTATAGCGGTCTTATATGGGCGGGAAGGCAAATACCTTAACTCTTTAGAATACTATAAAAAAGCCTATGAAATATTAAAAAATAAGAAAGGATCCCCGAGAAAGATGGTAGCCTGCAATATGTCGGATGCATATATCAAAATAGGTGAGGTTGAGAAAGGGCTGGAATTGTTAAACGATGTAAAAGATGATGAGGGATCTCCTGTTGTCAATTTTTTATGGAAGTCCATTTATATAGAAGCGCTTATAGCGAATGGTCAAATCGCTGAAGCACAAAAACTTGCCGAACCTGTGTATGCGGAATTAACTTCCGATTCGAAGGAAGGTACCTTAGCCCATTGCTTTGTATGTATCGCAGGACTTTTATCCGAAGTATATGAAAAGCAGGATGAAATTGACAAAGCCATCGTTCCTGCAAAAGAAGCCCTGTTTCATACGGAAAAATTATCGGATCATGTGGATTTATATGAAATCATTTCCCGCTTGTACCTGCAAAAGGGAGAGTATAAAACCGCCCTTTTATATAAAGATTCGGCTTTTGTTGCAAAAGATTCTCTTACCGCATCAATAAACAGAAGCCAGTATGAAATCAGCAAGGTCAGGTTTAAGGTGAGCGAATATCAAAACGAAATCAGTAAAAAGAAAGAGCAGCAAAAGCTGCAGCAAATGCTTTTCATCATCGTAGTTGTTTTTATCCTGGTGATTTCATTTTTCATTTACAGAAGTTTAAAAAGCAAGGTCACAAAACAAAAACAACAGACAGTAATTGCAAAATTGGCATTGGAAAAAGAAAAAAAGGAACGCCTGCTGGCAGAACAGGAGCTGGAAATCAAAAAACATGAAACTGCCGAAAGGAATAGAGAACTTTCTGCCAAAGCACTTTATATTTCCAATAGAAATGAGCTGATCTGGGACATTATAAGCAAGCTCGAAAACAACAAAAGAACACGCCAGAATGATGAAGTTGTGCAACTTATCAAGACGATTAAAAGCTTCTTAAAAACCGATAATCATCTGGAAGATTTTATAAAACATTTTGAGGGAGTGAATCCCGTATTCTTGAAAAGATTAAAAGAGAAATACCCCGAACTTACGGCAAATGACATCCGTTTTTTATGTTATGTGTATATGAATCTGAGCCTGAAAGAAATCAGCATTATTTTCAATATTACGTATGATGCATGCAGGAAACGGATAAAACGAATCATGAACCGGATGAATTTAGAAGAAGAAACCTCGCTTTATGATTACCTGATAAGATTATAGTTTTAAATTTTATATCCTTTATAAATTTCTGATTAATAATCAATTAAACTAAAATGTCCTTATTTTTCTTAAGGGCGTGTCCGCTTTTTTCCGCGTCATTTTTTCTTTCTGAATTGCGTTTTGTTTCTATTTGTCGTAAAATCAATTAAAATTTTATGAGAACACATTTATTTTATTTAATCGTCTGCTCCGTAACATTCATGCTGACAAAAAATATTGCAGCACAAGCCACCTTTGAAGGGATAGGATTTCTTTCTGAATCTAATAATAAATCCAGTAGAGCATTTGATATTTCCGATGACGGAAACGTAATTGTCGGGTGGAGTACTTCTGAACATGATGGTAATTTCGTCGCAGAAGCTTTTCGCTGGGAAGAGGGTATCATGCAGGGTTTGGGAGACCTTCCCGGAGGAGTCTTTAGTTCCCAGGCAAGAGGAGTTTCAGGGGACGGCTCTGTTGTGATAGGGTACGGTGTAACGAGTGCCCCCATTGTATGGGAGGCATTTAGATGGGATGCAACTGACGGAATGGTCGGCTTGGGCGATTTTGTTGAAAATGATATTTACTCTGAGGCTACAGATGTTTCTTACGACGGTTCTGTCATTGTCGGAAGGAGCTATACTACCAATAAGCCTATGCTATGGATAAACGGTGAACTTCAATATTTGGAGGAAGAATTATTTGGCGAAGCATGGGGTGTGTCAGCAGACGGGTCTATGGTTGTAGGAAGTGGAGATTTAAATGATGTTCAACAAGCTTTTATATGGACGCAGGAAACCGGAGCTGTAGGACTGGGCGCACCTGCCGGGGGATATTCGATTGCCTCTAAAATTTCTGCCGACGGAAATACCGTTGTGGGGATTCAGTACAGCTCTGATTTTGAAGCATTCAGATGGACCGGAGAAACCGGAATGGAGGGGCTGGGTTTTCTTTCGGGAGGTAATTACTCCAATGCAAAAGATGTTTCAGATGACGGAATGACCGTAGTAGGAGTCGGCAATTCTGAAGATGGGTACGTTGCTTTTATATGGAGGGAAGAAACCGGGATGCAAAACCTGAAAGAGGTTTTGGAAACGGAATATGGATTGGATCTTACGGGTTGGGTTCTCAGTAATGCAACCGCAATTTCGGCAGACGGAACTATAATTGTGGGAGAGGGAATCAATCCCGACGGGCATCCAGAGGGATGGAGAGCTGTGCTTCCTCCACATTCCTCCGGTGGATGTATGGCACCCTATATGTTTTTTTTAGACGAAACTTCCGACACATCGGTTATGTTTTCATGGGATCCTTCTCCAAGCGAGGTAAATGGTTACAATTGGCTTATTATGTATACTGGTCAGGTACCGGGTGTTGAGGAACCCGTAGCAAGTGGAACCACCCAACCCGGAATGAACTCGGCTTTTGCGATGGGGTTAACTCCCGGCACATCCTATCAGGTGTATTTACAAACCAAATGTAATGGAGACGAAGAAAGTAATTATGGCGGACCTTTTATGATAACCACTACAGGTGGTGGCGGAGGAGAATGTGAAGCTCCGGGCTCTTTCTTTCTGGAAGAAGTAACAGAATCATCTGTATGGTTCTCATGGGATCCTTCTCCAAGCGAGGTAAATGGTTACAATTGGCTTATTATGTATATTGGTCAGGTACCGGGTGTTGAGGAACCCGTTACAAGTGGAACCACCCAACCCGGAATGAACTCGGCTTTTGCGATGGGGTTAACTCCCGGCACATCCTATCAGGTGTATTTACAAACAAAATGTGAGGGTGATGAAATAAGTAACTATAGCGGACCTTTTATGATCACCACCACAGGTGGCGGCGGAGGAGAATGTGAAGCTCCGGGCTCTTTCTTTCTGGAAGAAGTGACAGAGTCAACAGCCTCATTTTCTTGGAACGTTTCTCCAAGTGAAGTAAACGGTTACAATTGGTTTGTCATGAATTTTGGG
>Ga0172382_10003255_pt1 | contig 25937 bp, 21 predicted proteins | sample Leawel138RmetaG_FD_122245 | JGI IMG/M metagenome (GOLD analysis project Ga0172382, IMG submission 122245) | Leachate microbial communities from a municipal landfill in Southern Ontario, Canada - Leachate well 138R metaG | ecosystem: Engineered > Solid waste > Landfill > Unclassified | place...
CCCAAGGCGTAGCGCAGGCGCGCTACACCCCAATGCGGGAGTGCTACACCCCATCACAGCGCCCGTCGCAACGGGTTATGGGTTGTCGCGCGCCTGCGCGACGACAGTGCGCGATCCGTAACCCCGGCGCTTCCGGCCAATCTCCCAAGGCGTAGCGCAGGCGCGCTACACCCCGACCATGGGTTGTCGCGCGCCTGCGCGACGACAGCGGGCGATCCGTAACACCGGCGTTTCCGGTCAATCTCGCAAGGCGTAGCGCAGGCGCGCTACACCCCAATGCCACACCCCAATGCCACAACGCTACACCCCGTCATGGCTGCCTCAAAAACTCCCACTCAGCGCCAGCACCGCACCACGGCCCGGCGCTGACAGTTCCCAGCCGCTGATGCCATCGGCCAGGTGCTCATGGTAGTCCTTGTCCAGCAGGTTGTTCAGGCGCAGATCGATACGGGCGGTTTCCAGCCCGGCCAATGCCCCGAAGCCCCAACCCAGGCGGGCATCCACTACGGCGTAGCCGGGGGTGGCGTCTTCGCTGCCGCCGGAGAAGCGGGTGGCGACCCGGTCCTGCTCGGCCACCGCCCGTACACCCAGGCGCCAGGACAGGCCCAGTTCGGCTGGCTGACCTATGCCCAGGCGCAGTTCATGCCCAGGCATCTGGTACAGCGGCTCGTCATATTGCTTGTTCTCGCCACGCAGCCAGGTGAAGCCGGCATCCAGCAGCCAGGCGCCCACCGGCAGATCGAGGTTGCCCTCCACCCCGTAGATCTCGACCTCATCGACGTTCTCCGTGCGCTTGACCGGCAGCCCCTGCTGCACCTGCCCGTCGATCACCCGACCGGCGATGTAATCATCGATACGGGTATGAAAGGCCGCCACCTGATAGCCCAGCGCGCCGTCCCGCCCCTTGAGGCCGATCTCCAGGCTGGTGGAGCGCTCCGGGTCCAGCTTCGGGTTGCCGATGTGATAGTAGCCATCGCCACGCGCCGCATCCTCGAAACGTTCGCGCATGTCCGGCGAGCGGTAGGCCTGGCCGATATTGGCGTAGGCGTTGAGCGTATCGGTCAGGGGTTGCACCACGCCGATCGACCAGGACAGGTTGTTGTCGCTGCTGCTCAGACCGCTGGTCTGGGCGGCCGGTCCGGTGCCCTTCTGGCTGGCGTCGCCGGCCACCCGGTCATAGCGCAGCCCGGCGGTAATACGGGTCTGGCCGACGCTGAAATCATCCTGGATGAACACACCGAGCGAGGTCATCTCGCCATCCTCGAAGGGGTTGTTCAACTGCCGCTCGCCGGTCGGGGATGGCGACATGTAACGCTCCGGGTCGGCGGTCATGCGCCAGCCCTCTGCACCCAACGTCAGCTGATGGTTGTCACCGATCGCGGCCAGCCAGCTGCTGCGCAGACCATGGGTGGTGAAGCTGACGTCGTTCTCCACATAGTTGCGCCCCAGGTTGGAGGAGTAGGCGCGAATCTCCCGGTACACCTCCTGGCGGTACACTTCGGTCATCAGCGTACCTGCGCCCAGCGGGGCATCCAGCCCCAGCGAGTACAGCTCGCGGGTCTGCTTTGGCGAGTGCATGGTGATCTCGCCCAGGTGCGCCTGGGCCGCCGGCGCGGGTTTGCGCGAGCCGGGATACCAGACATCCCGGTCGTCATGGCGCTGCAGGTTCAGCCGCAGCACATAGTCGTCGGCGATCTTCTGCTTGTATTTGAGCAGCAGGCTGTTGGAGCGATAGCCGGTGTCCTGCTCGGTGCCATCGGGGCTTTTGTAGTCATCCACGTTGCTGCCCGCGGCGCCGACCAGCAGTCCATGGGTCAGCCCGGAGTCCTCCAGCACCAGGGCGCCGCTGAGGGCATCATCCACACTGCCGGCACTGACGCCGAAGCGGCCGCCCTGGCGATGCTGGTCGCTGAATCTGGCCTGGGGCGTCAGCACGTTGACCACCCCGCCCAGGGCACCGCTGCCATACAGCACCGACCCCGGCCCCTTGACCACCTCGACCCGCTCCACCAGTCCCAGATCACTGAAAGACGCCAGCGCGCCCTGGGGCTGCGCCGAATTGACCCGCACGCCGTCGATCATCAGCACCACACTTTCCTTCTTCAACCCGCGCAGCACCGGATTCTGCCCCCAGGCGCCATCGCTATGCACCGCCAGCCCCGGCTCGCCGCGAAACAGACTACCCAGCGGTTCGGCACTGACCGGCTGCGGTTGCAACAGTTCGATGGCCTGGGGTGTGTCCTGGGCGCCGGCTTCATAGCCCTTGGCGGTGACGACAGTGGGCTGCAGCTCCAGCTGCTCGGCCCAGGCGGCGCAGCTGCCCAGTGCCAGGCAGGCAATGGCCAGGAGTTTAGGTTGGAAAGGCATTGGAGACTCCCTGAAAAAAAGCCGGTAGACGGCCCGGCGACATGAACGGGGGAGAGTATGCGCCCTATGAGAATGATTATTACTTGATAATTGTCAAGTGAGGTCCTCACACCGTCATCCTCGGCGAAGGATGACGGTGTAGAGAGGAAATCCCCAAACTTGATCTTCATCAAAGAGACAAGGGAGAACGGCACATATAGTGTGCCAACCAAAACGCAGCAGCACTACATATTGTGCTTTAAAGAAAACCCCACAATCCAAAGAGGGACCCCATGTCAGCTCCTACGTCTTTCGGTATGGCCGGCAGAACCTATCTGGACGTTGCCAGCACCATCGATGAATACCTGAACCGTCAGGACTGGCGGGTCAATGCCAACGCCAACCAGGGCTACTCCCTTGGCGGGTTGATTCTCAACAGTGCCGGCAAGATCATCGCCAACTACTGGCTCAGCCATGTGTACCCGATCGAGATCGGCCAGGCCCACCGCGATGGCGATATCCATATCCATGACCTGGACATGCTCAGCGGCTATTGCGCCGGCTGGTCGCTGCGTACCTTGCTCAACGAAGGGCTCAACGGGATTCCCGGGCAGATCGAGTCGGGGCCGCCGAAACACATGTCCAGCGCGGTGGGGCAGATCGTCAACTTCCTCGGCACCCTGCAGAACGAGTGGGCCGGGGCCCAGGCGTTCAGCTCCTTCGATACCTATATGGCGCCCTTCGTGCGCAAGGACCAGCTCAACTATGTGCAGGTACGCCAGTACATCCAGGAGCTGATCTACAACCTCAACGTGCCGTCGCGCTGGGGCACCCAGACGCCCTTCACCAACCTGACCTTCGACTGGGTCTGCCCGGAGGACCTGCGCGAGCAGGTGCCGGTGATCGGTGGCGAGGAGATGCCCTTCAGCTACGGTGAGCTGCAGGCAGAGATGGACCTGATCAACCGTGCCTATATCGAGGTGATGAGTCAGGGCGATGCCAGGGGGCGGGTGTTTACCTTCCCGATTCCGACCTACAACATTACCCATGACTTTCCCTGGCACAGCGAGAATGCCGAGCGGCTGTTCGCCATGACCGCCAAATACGGCCTGCCCTACTTCCAGAACTTCCTCAACTCGGAGCTGCAGCCGAACATGGTGCGTTCCATGTGCTGCCGTCTGCAACTGGACCTGCGCGAGCTGCTCAAGCGCGGCAACGGGCTGTTCGGTTCGGCCGAGCAGACCGGCTCGCTGGGCGTGGTGACGATCAACTGCGCGCGCCTGGGTTATCTGCACAAGGGCGACGAGGCCGGGCTGCTGCGGGCGCTGGATCGGTTGCTGGAGCTGGGCCGCGACAGTCTGGAGCTCAAGCGTCAGGTGATCCAGCAGCATATGGATGCCGGCCTGTTCCCCTATACCAAGCGCTATCTGGGCACCTTGAGAAACCATTTCTCCACCCTGGGGGTCAACGGCATCAACGAGATGATCCGCAACTTCACCCATGACGCCCAGGACATCACCCTGCCCGAGGGCCACGCCCTGGCCCTGCGCCTGCTGGACCATGTGCGCGGGCGCATGACCGAGTTCCAGGAGCAGACCGGGCATATGTACAACCTCGAAGCCACACCAGCCGAGGGCACTACCTATCGCTTCGCCAAGGAGGATCGCAAGCGCTTCCCCGATATCCTCCAGGCCGGCAGTCCGGACAAGCCCTACTACACCAACTCCTCGCAACTGCCGGTCGGCTTCACCAGCGACCCGTTCGAGGCGCTGCAGCGCCAGGAGCCGCTGCAGCAGAAATATACCGGCGGCACCGTGCTGCACCTGTACATGGCCGAGCCGCTGTCCAGCGCCGATGCCTGCCGGCGGTTGGTGCAACGCGCCCTGGCCAATTACCGGCTGCCCTACCTGACCATCACCCCGACCTTTTCCATCTGTCCGCATCACGGCTATCTGAGCGGCGAACATGAGTTCTGCCCCAAGTGTGATGAGGACATCCTGTTGCAACAGAAGAAAACCCAAGGAGAAACAGCATGAACACACAACCGACAATCACCCTGCAGGATCATCAACGCGTCCGCTGCGAAGTCTGGACCCGGGTCATGGGCTACCACCGCCCAGTCTCGTCCTGGAACCCCGGTAAGCAGTCCGAGCACCGGGAACGGCAGTTCTTCCAGCCGCAAGACAACCTCAGCAATGCCAGCTGAGTCCATCCGCGTGGGGGGCCTGGTGCCCCTCACCAGCATCGATTACCCGGGGGAACTGGCGGCCGTGGTCTTTACCCAGGGTTGCCCCTGGCGCTGCGTGTACTGCCACAACCCCTCATTGCTACCGGCCCGGGGCGATAGCGAGATGCCCTGGAGCCAGGTACTCCAGTTTCTCGACAGCCGTCGCGGATTGCTCGATGCGGTGGTGTTTTCCGGCGGTGAACCCACCTCCCAGCCCGCCCTGCCCCAGGCCATCGAGCAGGTACGCGGGATGGGTTTCAAGATCGGCCTGCACAGCGCCGGTATCTATCCGCGCAAACTGCAGAAGCTGTTGCCGCTGATCGATTGGATCGGGCTGGATGTGAAGGCGAAAAAAGCGGATTACAGCCTGATCACCCGCACCCGTGACAGCGGCGAGGCCGCCTGGCGCAGCGCCGAGCTGGTACTGGCCAGCGGCGTGGCCCACCAGTTTCGTATCACCGCGCATCCCAGTTGGCTGGATGACAGTGATGCACAATGGATTCGAGACCGCCTGCTGGCCATGGGCGCCGAGTCGGTGGTGATCCAGCAAGGTCGTGTGGACGGCTAGAGCCTATCGACTTGTCGCCGGCCTTTCCCCGCGCCCCCAAGCCGTCATTGCGAACGAAGTGAAGCAACCCAGTGCTAGCCGGCGATACCTTGCCAGTGGATTGCTTCACTTCGTTCGCAATGACGATCTCCCCGCCTCCGTAATTCAAGTCTGGCGCCTGCCGGCCGATATGGATTTGAACCTTGCAAAGTCATAGACAGGCCGATCCAACCGGCCCGGGATAGCCATGCTCAATCACCTGAAATTCAGCCACAAGATATTGCTCGCTGCCTCCCTGGTAGTGGTGGCGACCTTCTCCATGTTCACCCTGTACAACGATTACCTGCAGCGCGATTTCATCCGGACCAATCTGACCAATTATCTCGGCGATGTCGGCGAGACCACCAGCCAGTATATCGAGAGCTGGATATCCGGCCGTTTGCTGCTGCTGGAAAGTACCGCGCAAACCCTGGCGCGCCAGGATGACACGGCCACGATCGGCGCGCTGATGGCGCAGCCAGCCCTGAGCAAGAGCTTCACCAACAGCTTCTTCGGCCGCAGCGATGGCGAGTTCATCGTTCGACCGGAACAGCCGCTACCGGACGACTTCGATCCGCGCCCGCGTCCCTGGTATACCGCGGCCATCGCCGCCAACGGCACCACCCTGACCGAACCCTATGTGGACACGGGCACCAACCAGTTGGTGATCACCGCAACCCTGCCCGTGCAACGGAACGGCCAGACCATCGGCGTAGCCGGGGGCGATCTGAGCCTGCAGACCCTGGTGGACATGATCAATGCCCAGGATTTCGACGGCATGGGCTATGCCTTCCTGGTCAATGGCAACGGCACAGTACTGGTTCATCCGAATCATGGCATGGTGATGAAGAGCCTCACCGAGCTGTACCCCCAGGACGATCTGAGCATCTCCGGGCAACTGCGTGAGGTGACCATGGGCGGTGCCGAGCAGATTCTGACCTTCATCCCGGTACGTGGGCTGCCGTCGGTCGACTGGCATATCGGCGTACTGGTGGACAAGGGCAAGGCCTACTCGGCGCTGGCGGAGTTCCGTGCCTCCGCCCTGGTGGCGGTGCTGGTGTCGGTGGCCTTCATCATCATCCTGCTCGGCCTGCTGATCCGGGTTCTGATGCGCCCGCTCACCGCCATGGGCCAGGCCATGGCCAATATCGCCGAGGGCGAAGGCGACCTGACTCGGCGCCTGGCTGTCGATTCCCGGGACGAGTTCGGCGAGCTGGCGAGTGCCTTCAACCGTTTCGTCGAGCGCATTCATGCCTCGATCAGTGAAGTCTCCTCGGCCACCGCCCAGGTCAACGCCGTGGCGGCCCAGGTGCTGAGCGCGTCGAACTCCTCCATGAGCAATTCCGATGAACAGGCGCTGCGCACCAACAGTGTCGCCGCCGCGATCAACGAACTGGGCGCTGCTGCCCAGGAAATCGCCCGCAACGCCGCCCACGCCTCACATCAGGCCAGCGATGCCCGGCAGCAGGCCGATGGCGGTCGGGAAGTGGTCGAGCAGAATATCCAGGCCATGCAGCAGCTGTCCGCGAAGATCAGTGACTCCTGCGTGCGGATCGAGGCCCTGAGCCAGAAGACCGTCAACATCAATCATATTCTGGATGTCATCCGCGGCATTTCCGAGCAGACCAACCTGCTGGCATTGAACGCCGCCATCGAGGCGGCGCGCGCCGGGGAAGCCGGACGCGGGTTCGCCGTGGTGGCCGATGAGGTGCGCAACCTGGCTCACCGCACCCAGGTGTCGGCGGCGGAAATTCACCAGATGATCGCCGAATTGCAGGTTGACGCCGGCGACTCAGTGACCGCCATGACCGAAAGCCAGCAGGAAAGCGAACACAGCGTGACCATCGCCAACCATGCTGGGGACCGTCTGGTCAGCGTGACCGGGCGTATCGGTGAGATCGACGCGATGAACCAGTCGGTGGCCGCCGCCACCGAGGAGCAGACCAACGTGATCGAGTCGCTGAACGTGGATATCACCGAGATCAACACCCTCAACCAGCAAGGCGTGGACAATCTGCAATCCACCCTGCAGGCCTGCTCGGAACTCGACCGGCAGACCACCCGGCTCAAGCAGCTGGTGGACAGCTTCCGCATCTGAGTGCATTCAGCGCTGCTACTCGAACCCTCCAGGTACACCGATACCTGGAGGGTCGATGGCGACCCCGTCGAGTTCCATCTCGAGCAGCGCAGCAGCATGTTCGCACTCGATAAGCAGGAAGCAGCTTGCTTTCCCCGGCTAAAGAGATAGGTTAAATACAAAGACCTATCGAGGGGAGCCGAGATGAACGATACCGAAGTGAGAATGACCAACCTGTTTCTGCAACTGGGCCTGGATGCCAGCGAGCCGGCCATTGCCGAGTTCATCAAGACCCATCAATTGCCCGCCGACATGAACGTCGCCGATGCGCCCTACTGGAACGAAGGCCAGCGCCAGTTCCTGACCGAACAGCTCAAGGCCGATGCCACCTGGGCGATCGTGGTCGACCAGTTGAGCGAGTCGCTGCATGAGGATGCGGTCAAGGCCAGGGGTGAGACGGCTTCCTGAGCTGGATGACTCATGTTCCTGGACAGGTACGTTACCCAGATCAGCAGCCTGGAAGCAGCGCTGGTGGACGCCCACAGACGCCTGGCAGCCGGGGCGGATGATGAGGCCCTGCATGATTTGCGTATCACCGTCAGGCGCATCCGCAGCCTGATCGCCCCACTCCGCTCCCTTCCCGCGAACCGCCCGTTGCGCGAGACGGCAGCGGAGGTCGGGCGATTGACTACCCCGACTCGAGACCTGGAGGTCTTGATCGCCGAGCTGCAGCAGCGCGGCTTATCGAGCCAGGCCGACGCTCGATTGGCTCGCCTGCGGGTGGAATACCAGCACATTGTCGCCACACCGGAGTTGATCCGGCTGGTTGTCCAGCTGCAGCATTGGCCGGCGGCATTCCGGGCATCAGCGCTAGGCCGTGATTCGCGCAAGCTCAAACGTATCATTCGCAAGGCGCTTGCCAGGCAGGTCGATAAGCTGCATGCGGCCCTGGATGACGCCGAGTTCGACCGTCATCAGTTGCGCATCCTGGTCAAGCGCACCCGTTATCTCACCGATGCGTTTCCCCGGCTGTCGCCACTGTCGCCCGCAGCGACCAGGTCATTGAAGAAAGTGCAGGCCGCTCTCGGCAACTGGCACGATCACTTCCAGTGGCTGCTCCGGAGCCAGCAGGAACCCGACCTGCAGGTACTCGAGCCAACATGGAGCAACGCGGCCGAGCAGGAACTGGCGGAGGCTGAAGCGCTGCTGCGCAGGCTGGCCAAGGCACTGCCCCGCCACAAGACAAAGCGCTCCGGGAAGAAAGGCAAGCAGCGCCGCTGACACGGGTTGTCGAGCAACTCGGACCTCAGGGTTGTCGCGCGCCTGCGCGACGACAGCGGACGATCCGCAACACCGACGTTTCCGGTCAACCTCCCAAGGCGTAGCGCGGGGGCGCTACACCCCAATGCGGGGGCGCTACACCCCAATGCAGGGGTGCCGCACTCCAATGCGGGGGTGCCGCACCCCAATGTAGGGACGCCACACTCCAGTGTGGGGGTGCTACACCCCATCACAGCGCCCGTCGCAACGGGTCACGGGTTGTCGCGCGCCTGCGCGACGACAGCGGACTTCTCGCAACACCGGCGTTTCCAGCCAACCTCCCAAGGCGTAGCGCAGGGGCGCTACACCCCAATGCGGGAGCGCTACACCCCAATGCGGGGGCGCCGCACTCCAGGTGTGGGGGTGCTACACCCCATCACAGCGCCCGTCGCAACGGGTTATGGGTTGTCGCGCCCCCGCGCGACGACAGCGGGCTTCTCGCAACACCGGCGTTTCCAGCCAACCTCCCAAGGCGTAGCGCGGGGGCGCTACACCCCAATGCGGGGTGCGCACTCCAGTGTGGGGCGCCACACCCCGGCATAGCGTCAGTGCGGCGCGCGGCGGATGGTCTTGAGCAGGTCTTCCGGGGTGATCGAGCCGACGATGTTCTTGGCGCTGCCCGGTTGCGGCAGGTTGAGGATATTGCCCTTGATCTTGCCGATCACATGCATCTCGCAGGGCTTGCAATCGAACTTCAGCGTCAGCACTTCATCCCCATGCACCAGTTGCATGGGCGCGACCTTGGTGCGCACACCGGTCACCCCTTTGGCCTGTTTCGGACACAGGTTGAAGGAGAAACGCAGGCAGTGCTTGGTGATCATCACCGGCACCTCGCCGGTTTCCTCATGCGCCTCGTAGGCCGCATCGATCAATTCCACGCCATAGCGTTGATAGAAGGTGCGGGCCTTGTGGTTGTACACGTTGGCCAGGAACGTCAGGTGCGATTGCGGATAGACCGGCGGCGGTACGCTGACTGGCTTGCGTCCGCCGTGCGGGAAGGCGGCGATACGCGCCTGGCTGAGCTGTTCGATGACGTCACGGCGCAGGGCCTTGAGCTGCGAATTGGGCACGAAGGGAACGAAGGCGCCGATGATTTCCACCTGTTCGGCGTGGTAGCTGGTGGTGCCCAGTTGACCGAGCAGATCGCGCAACTGATCCAGTGCCTTCTCCGGCTGCTTCGCCGGCTCGAAGGGTCCGGCCAGCTCACTGCTGGTGCGAACGCCCTCTTCACTGGTGGCAGTCAGCTGGAGGCTGTTGGCAGACAGCTCGACCTGCCAGCGCAAGCCAATGCGCCGCTCCGCCGAGACTTTCTGCAGGGCCTGCTGCCAGTTGTGATCCAGGTTGCGACTCAGCGTCTGGGGCAGCCGCGCGCGGCGCAGTTGCTCCGGCAACTCGTTGGGCTGGATGCGATACTGCCAGCGCGGCTGGCCATCCTCTTCGAACTGTTGCAGCTGCTCGACCACGTTGGCCCGGAAGCCGACCACTTCGCGCTTGACCAGCACGTTCAGGCCATCGCCATTGGATAACGGCTCGTGGGTCACCGCAAGCAGATCCTGCTTGCGCACCTGCTGCAGCTCGCCGACCACCAGGCCGGTGAAGGTCGGCGAGTCGAAGGCGCCGATATCGATCTTGCGGTCGGTGACGAAATAATCGGTGCTGCCGCGATGGAAGGTCTTGTCCGGGTCGGGTACGAAGAAATGCGCGGTACGCCCGCTGGAGGCGCGTGCCAGGTCAGTGCGCTCCTCGAGAATCTCATCCAGGCGCTGGCGGTAATAGGCGGTGATGTTCTTCACATAGCCCACATCCTTGTAACGCCCCTCGATCTTGAACGAGCGTACCCCGGCATCGACCAGCGCGCGCAGGTTGGCGCTCTGGTTGTTATCTTTCATCGACAACAGATGTTTTTCATAGGCGACCACGCCGCCATGTTCATCCTTGAGCGTATAGGGCAGCCGACAGGCCTGGGAGCAGTCGCCGCGGTTGGCGCTGCGCCCGGTCTGCGCGTGGGAAATGTTGCACTGCCCGGAAAAGGCCACGCACAGGGCGCCATGGATGAAGAATTCGATGGTCGAGTCGACCTGCTGGTGGATGGCGCTGATCTGCTGCAGATTCAGTTCGCGCGCCAGTACCAGTTGCGAAAAACCGGCCCGGTCGAGGAAGCTCGCTTTATCGAGCGTGCGGATATCACACTGGGTGCTGGCATGGATCTCGATCGGCGGGATATCCAGTTCCAGTATGCCCATGTCCTGCACGATCAGCGCATCCACGCCGACGTCATACAGCTGGTGGATCAACTGGCGTGCCGGCTCCAGTTCGTCGTCATGCAGGATGGTGTTGAGCGTGACGAAGATGCGTACATGGAACAGCCGGGCGAAACGCACCAGCTCGGCGATATCGGCCACGCTGTTTTCGGCATTGTGCCGCGCACCGAAGCTCGGGCCGCCGATATATACCGCATCGGCGCCATGCAGAATGGCCTCGCGGGCGATGGCGACATCCCGGGCTGGGCTGAGCAGTTCGAGATGGTGCTTGGGTAGGGACATGGACTGGACCGTGATGCTGGAAAACCGCCGATTGTAGCCCGGATGTGGGGCGACTGCACGGAACAGTGACCGAAGGGCCACGGAGCGATGAGAGGCCGGGGTTTACCCCGGCCAGTGGTGTTGCGGGCGAGCCCCCTGGTCGAGATGGAACTCGACGGGATCGCCATCGACCTTCCAGGGGCTGTGATTTGCTGGGAGTGTCGAGTTCCATCTCGACACAGCGCTGGCTGGATACTCCGCTGGTCGAGCTGGGACTCGATCTTCCATAGACTGCGGAAGGCTCGAGTACCAGCTCTTGCGCTCCTCAGCGCGGACAGGTCGCCGACAGAGCGTCACGCTCCGGCTGGGGCAACTCGGCGGGGAAAGGCCTGGTGTAGGTACAACCATAGCCCGCGTCCGCGACCACGGCAGCATCCATCACCTCGTCTCCTCCCGGCTTGGGCCCACCGTTAACCCAGACCAGCCACTCACTCAGCGCCTCGATAATCTCTGCCGGCGCGAACTCACAATGGCCCGCCGCCCGAATGGCACGTTGTACCAGCAGGCCCTCGTTGCCATGCTCCTCGGCCCGCTCACGGTACAGCTGTTGGTGACGGAACGGCACATAGAAGTCACCAAGGGTATGCAAGGTCAACACGGGTACATCGAAATCGCCATTAACCAGCGGAATCCAGCGCACCCCGTCATTACGCACGAGATTGGCATCAGGATCGGCTGTCACCCGCGGAATCTGCTCGTTGAATTCGAGCTCCTCGGCAGTCGGCGTCGGGCCTGACGTCCAGCGGTAGACCTGATCCTCGTTGCCGTAACCGTTCAGTGCAAGAATGCCATTGATGTCGCCTTCAGAGCCGCCGGTACTGAGCACCGCATACTGCATGCCAGTGATGGCGAAGCCCTCCTCGAAAATGGGGCGGTCTCCTCCCGTGAGGTTCCGGGCGATCTCCATCAGTCGCTCACCACTTTCGTCCCAGGGGTTCAACCAATCCGGGCTGCTATCCACAAATGGATACAGCGTGGCGAGCATTTGCGGTAACAGGCTCTGAAAATCGGAAAAGTCTTCGTGACCATAGCCACTCATTTCCATGAACACCCGTGCATAGTCTCCCAGCCACTGAAACTGGTTCTGCTCGGCCTGGCAGAACGGCGCCGCTCCAGCATAGGGTACCTTGTTCAGCGTACGCTCCATGTTCTCGCGGTCCACCGTCGCAGCGGCAATGTGGCCACCCAAGGAGAAGCCTGAGATCAGATACTGCTGAGGCTCCGGCCACCGCTCCCCGTGGTCATGCTCCACATAGTCTATGACGTTCAGCGCCAGCTTATTGGTATCCTCGATGCCGGCCCGGGCATCGTACCAGTTAGCCGAATAGGAGGAGGAAGCCCAGGCATAGCCTGCTGCCAGGACCGCCATGCGCCACGGCAACGGTGGTATCGATGTGGGTAGCTCCTCGATCTCACCCACATAGCCATGTGTATACATGACCAGACCCCGACCGTCATAGTTCAAGGGCGCCTCGAAAGCATACACAGCCCTACCCTGCAAGCCGTCATAGATGCCCTGGTAGATCGCTGCTCCTTCCAGTGGGTAGAACTCGTCTGCTTCAGTGTTCAGCACCGGCGTAAAGGAGCGCTGATCATGCTCCCGTGTCATCTCCGGCGGCGCCGGTCTGCTGGAACTGCCGCCGCCACCGCTCAGGCAACCGCTTAGCAGCAGAGCAGAAAGTGCGATGGGGACGGCGGTCGAATACCAATGATGAGTGCGCAAGGTAAACCTCCATTGTTTCTTGTTCTTGTAATAGCTACCTGGGCGCGGGCGGCCCAGCGCATTCATGAGCATAGTCGAGACTGCATGATCTGCCGCTGCATAAACTACGCTGATATCACCCTAGAAAGGCACCACACAAATGGGTGATGCAAGGCCTGCAATGGCCTCGGATTGTGGTCATGGAGAGTACCCGTGCCGCGCCGGCACGGGCTTTTCAGGAACATTATTTCAGCCCAAGCCGCCGGGCCAGCTTGTGCAGATTGCTGGCGTCCAGCTCCAGCAGCCGGGCGGCGGCGCTCCAGTTGTCATCGGTAGCCGCCAGTGCCTGGCGGATCTGTTCGCGCTGGCAGGCTTCGACACTCAGGCGCAGCGGCTGAACATCCTCTACAGCGGGTGCCACCAGCGGGTCCAGTCCGACCGGGGTGCTGGTGCCGCCGATGGGGATATCCAGCAGTGCCGCATCCAGCGACAGCATCGCCTGGCGCGAGCCGTTGCGCCCCAGGGCCTTGATCGCCGCGCGGCTGATGACGTGCTCGAGCTCGCGAACGTTGCCCGGCCAGTCGTAACCGAGCAGCGCCTGCTCGGCGTCCGGTGACAGGCGCAGGCTGCGCACGCCGAGGCGGGCGCGGTTGAGTTCCAGGAAATGACCAGCCAGCAGCAGCACGTCATTGCCCCGCTCGCGCAGCGGCGGTACCGGCACCGGGTACACCGACAGGCGATGATAGAGGTCGGCGCGGAAGTCGCCCTTGGCTACCGAGTCGGCCAGATTGCGGTTGGTCGCGGCGATGATGCGTACATCCACTCGCAGCGGCTGGTCGGCGCCCAGGCGCTGGATCTCACCATTCTGCAGGGTGCGCAACAATTTGGCCTGCACATGCAACGGCAACTCGCCGACCTCGTCGAGAAACAGCGTGCCACCATTGGCCGCATCGAAGCGCCCTCCCCGATCGCTGCTGGCACCCGAGAAGGCGCCCTTGACGTGGCCGAACAGTTCGCTCTCGGCCAGCGACTCGGGCAGCGCCGCGCAGTTGACCTGCACCAGCGGTTTGTCGGCACGCGGTGAGTGCCGGTGCAGCCAGTGGGCGAACAGTTCCTTGCCGACCCCGGTCTCACCAGTGATCAGCACCGTCAGATCGGAGTCGGCCACCACTGCCAGTTCGTCCAGCAGACGCGTCACCGCTGGGCTGTGGCCGACGATGCCATGCTGCTGCAGCCCCGGCAGGGCGCGATGATCATCGGCACGCACCATACGCAGGGCGCGGTTCTCCTGCTCCAGCCGGGTAACCCGCAGCAGCGCCTCGACCAGCGGCAGCAGCCGCTGCAGCTTCTGCCGGGCACGCTCGTCAAAGGTGCCGGCATTGAGCGCATCGAGGGTCAACGCCCCCCAAAGATCGCCCTCCACATACAGGCTCACCCCCATGCAATCATGCACCGGCAGCGGCTCGCCCGGCGTCTCGTCGAGCAGGCCGTCGTAGGGGTCGGGCAAGGGGCTGTCGGTTTCGAACCAGGTGATCTCGCGACGGGACAGCAATGCGGCCAGACGCGGTTGGCGGGCGATATCGAAACGCCGTCCCAGGGCATCCTGCACCAGGCCGACCGCCGCCACCGGGCGCAGGCAGTCATCTTCGCGCTGCAGCAGCACCACCGCACCACAGCCAAACGTCTCGCGCAGCACCTGGACCAGGCGCTGCAGGCGAATGGCTGCCGGCAATTCGGCAACCAGGTCCGGCAACAGAAAATCTTCAATCATGGTTCGATAAACCCCCGCATGGTTTCAATAACCATAACTCGCCTGGGTATAAATCACCAACTAAATTTATTTCCCTTATCTTTCATGTAGTTATTAGTGGCATGCGGGTTGCTTGAGAATCAGGCAACCATCCCTACTGGAGTAAGCCGCATGTCCCGTCCCCTTTCTGATTTCGCGCACCCGCAGCAGCAAGCCTCAACCGGACAACCGCCGGCCGATGAGTATTGGCAGAGTGCTCCGGCCGACGAGCTGATCCCGCATATCCTGGAGCGCTACCATCGGCGGCATCGCGAGCAGTTGCCTGAACTGATTCGACTCGCCCGTCGGGTCGAGCAGGTGCATGGCGAACACCCGCAGTGCCCGAACGGCCTTGCCGACCACCTTTCGGATATTCATCAGGCACTGGAAAGCCATATGTCCAAGGAGGAACAGATTCTTTTCCCGATGCTGCTGCGCGGCGAGCATAGCCTGTCACGCGGGCCGATCAGTGTGATGCGCTTCGAGCATGAACAGCACGGCCAGTCGCTGGACCAGCTGTATGCGCTGACCGATCGGATCACCACACCGCTGCATGCCTGCAATACCTGGCAGACGCTGTATCGGGGGCTGGCCGAGTTCTGCCAGGACCTGACCCAGCATATCCAGCTGGAGAACGAGGTGCTGTTCGTTGGCCCGGCAGCCGGGGAGATGCTATAGGACGAACATGCTCTTGGCGCAGATCACCACCAGCACCGCATGCACCAGCAGGCTGACGTTCAGCAGGTACATGCCGCGCTCGGTGATGCGCTGGCTGCGACGCAGGAAGATCAGCGCGGCGTAATGGCCTATGATCAGCAGCGCCAGCAGTATCTTCAGGCTGAGCAAGGTGGCGAAGTGACTGGACAGGGGATTGGCCAACAGGCTGCGGTATTGCCAGGCCAGCATCAGACCGGCGCCGTAGAGGACGATGGCGACCACATGGATGACCCGGCGTGCCTGTTGACCGAGGGCCTGACTGACCGGAGCACGCACCGACACATCCAGACGCCGACCGGCGGGAGCGAGAATCAGCACCTGGAAGAACAGCGTGCCGATAAAAGCCATGGCAGCGAGCAGATGCAGGGTCTTGATCAGTAGGTAGGTCATAGGTTTTTCCAGTCGCTTAACAGGACGCCGCCCATCAGTCGGGCAATTTGCCCAAGCGGCCAGCGCGAAAAGCATAACAAGCAATCAGGAGATTTTCATGCAGGACCGTCGTACCGCTTTACCCGTGCTGTTTGCCCTGGGCTTTCGCCCGATGTTTCTGGCAGGCAGCCTGTTCGCCGTGCTTGCCGTACCGCTGTGGATAGCCGCCTTCTTCGGCCATGTCGACCTGACCCCAGCCGGCGGCTGGCTGACCTGGCACCGACATGAAATGATCTTCGGTTTCGGTATCGCCATCGTCGCCGGTTTTCTGCTTACCGCGATCCAGGCCTGGACCGGGGTGCCGGCGTTGACCGGGATGCCGGTACTGCTGCTGGCGGCGCTGTGGCTGGCCGGTCGCCTGCTGTGGCTGTTCAATGGCCCGCTGTGGCTGTTGTTGCCGGTCGATCTGCTGTTCTTGCCGCTGGTTGCCCTGGCCATCGGCCGCTCCCTGTGGCAGACACGCCAGGCACGCAACTACCCGATCGTCGTCATGCTGCTGCTCTTGACGCTGTGCAATCTGCTGGCCTTGCTGGGACTGGCCGGGGAAGACTTCGCCCTGCAACGCCATGGTGCGGTCGCTGCGCTATGGTTGATCGCCGGGCTGATGGGGCTGATCGGGGGACGGGTAATCCCTTTCTTCACCCAGCGCGGCCTGGGTTTGAGCGACGCAGTGCAGGCATTGCCACGCCTGGACAACCTGCTGATGGCCGGCAGCATCTTCGTTGCCCTGCTGATGCTCAGCGGTATCGGCCTGCGGCCTTCGGTATGGCAGGCACCCATCTATCTGGCGCTGGGCCTGGGCCATATCGTACGCCTGCTGCGCTGGCATCATCCGAAGATCTGGACCGTCCCGCTGCTCTGGTCATTGCACCTGTCCTACGCCTGGCTGGCATTGGCGATGATCGCCATGGCGCTGTGGCACGGCGGCTGGCTGGGCGGCTTCAGCCAGGCCATCCACCTGCTGGCCATCGGCGGCATGAGCGGCATGATCCTGGCGATGATCTCCCGCGTCAGCCTCGGCCATACCGGCCGGCCGCTGCAGCCGGCTGCAGCCATGAGCCTGGCGTTCACCCTGATCAACCTGGCAGTGCCGCTGCGCGTGTGGCTGACCATCCCATTGCCACTGACAGGCTTCTGGTTGGCCAGCCTGTGCTGGGCTGTGGCATTTGGGTTGTTCGTGTGGCATTACACGCCGATCCTGCTGGCACCACGGCCGGATGGGCGGCCGGGGTGAGGGTCTCCCCCTCTCCCCCGGCCCCTCTCCCACGAGGGGCGAGGGGTGACTCGCGTCTGAGGTTGCGAGTTTGTTCTGCAGCGATGGGGTTGTTGCCGATACCACTACAACCGCGCAGAGTGAGTCGCAATCAGGATGTTTGCGTCAATACTCAAGGCGCAGCCCACCACCGGTTCGAGCAGGAAATGCACGATATGCCCGGCGCGAGTCACCCCTCGCCCCTCGCGGGGCGAGAGCGGAAAAAGCGAAGCACTGCTTCGCCCGCTTGAGCGCCCTGAGCTCTGCGAAGGGCCGGGGCGCGGAGCGGGGGCTGGGGGAGAGGGGGAAAGCCACCACCACAACAACCCTCACCCATAGAACCGCGCAAACGCCTCAACCGGCTCCCGCGGCATACGCAGCGCATTTTCCGGTGCCTCGATATCCTCCACGCCAAGCGATACCCCACAGACGAGGATTTCCTCATCGGCCAGGTCCAGATGCAGGCGTACCACATGCTGCAGATCGGCGAAGGCTGCTTGCGGACAGGTGTGCAAACCCTGGCCGCGGGCGGCCAGCATCAGGTTCTGCAGGAACATGCCCATATCCATGAAACTGCCGGTATTCAGCCGCCGGTCGGTGGTGATGAAGATGCCCACTGGGGCATCGAAGAAGGTGAAGTTGCGCAGCATCTGCTGTTGACGGCGCTCGGTATCGCCGCGCTCGATGCCCAGCACTTCATACAATCCGAAGCCGCACTGGCGCCGGCGTCCCAGATAAGGCTCGACCCACTGATCGGGATAGTAGCCATATTCCGGAACGCAGTTCTGCGGGTTGTCCCGCGCCTCCTCAAGCATGGCCTGCCCCAGCGTCTGCAGTGTCCGGCCGGTAACCACATGGACATTCCAGGCCTGGACATTATTCCCGCTCGGCGCCCGGGCGGCCAGCTCCAGGATGTGCTGGATGGTCGTCCGGGACACCGGCGTCGGCAGAAAGCGCCGTACCGATTTGCGCGACTGGATTGCGTCATCAACATGCATTGCCATCTCTCCTCATGACGGGCGGTCGATTGGACCGCCCTTGCAGGGTTACCAGAATCTGAAGGTGTAGCCGATCACCAGCCGGTTCTCGTCATTGTCCACGGTATGGCTGCCGCGATAATGGACATTACGCCAGCGCAGGTATACGTCCTTGAATGGCCCGTTCTGCACCACATAGGTCACATCGGTATTGAATTCACGCTCGCTGGCATCGGCACTGCCAACCTGGAAGTTATCGCCACGCAGGAAGCGACTCATCAGGGTCAGCCCCGGCAAGCCCATATCGGCAAAGTTCTTATCGTAGCGAATCTGCCAGGTATCCTCCCCGGCATACAGGAAGTGATGGTAGGTCACCGTGGCGAAGGCCCAAGGGTCAGTGCCGCCACCGAGGAATGGCATACCCGTGCTGCCACTCTGGTTCTGGTAGCCCACGCCCAGGTTATGGCCCTTGTAGCCCAGGGTGAACATGCTGCCCAGGGTTCGGTTGTCGATGCCGGTATTGCCCTGCTCCTCGCTGTGGAAGTAACGCACCTCGCTCTTCAGGCGCCAGTTCTCCGATAGCGGCTGGGTATGGATCAGGTTCAGATACTGCTGGTTGTAGTTGTCCTTCAGCTCGGCGTAATAGTAGGTGGCACGCAGGTTGGGCAAGGGATCGTAGGTGACACCGGCGTAGTTGAAACGATCTGTGGGTTTGCTCGGAATCAGACCACCGCCCTTGGCAAAGGCGAACATGGTCAGGTCTTCCTCATCGCTGGAGTCGCGCAGGCGAGTGCTGCGGAACTGCCCGGCGGTGAGGGTCAGCTTGTCCAGGTCCTGGGAGACGATCTGTGCGCCATTGAAGGTCTGTGGCAACAGCCGGGTATCGTTGCGAAAGGACAATGGCAGCAGGGACTCGTGGGTGCCCACTGTCAGTACGCTCTTGCCAGCCCGGGCCTTGGCGGTCAGCCCCAGTGAACTGAACTCGTCAGCCGCCTTGCCATCCTCCTGTACCAGCAGCGCGCCAGTGCCACTGGTGCCACCCCCCGAATCCAGCTTGATGCCCAGCAGGCCCAGGGCATCCACACCAAAGCCGACCGGGCCTTCGGTATAGCCGGAGTTGAAACGCAGCATGAAGCCCTGCCCCCACTCTTCCAGCTTGTGCTTGCCGCTGGGATGATCGTCGCGCCAGTCCCGGTTCATGTAGAAGTTGCGGGTTTCCAGCGTCAGTTGGCTGTCGTCAATGAAGTCGGCCATGGCCGGGAGCGCCATACCAGTGGAAATCATTACCACCGCTATGGAGGTATATTTTGCAAACATGAGTAAGCCTCTGTTGTTATTTTTTCATGTTGGTCAGGTACTGCTTTTCTTGCTCCGGACGAACCGGGGCAGTTTCTTGGGCACGAGTCGGCCCCTAAAGCGAATTTTCCAATTCGCTTTTTCAGCTCTTTCAGTTATTCGGAACGAGGTCGGGTGGTGGTGATCGCCACCCGATCAGCCTCAGCGCAGATTGCGTTTGATGAACTTCTGGATGTAACCGACGATGCCATCACGGAACATCAATACGCATAGCACGAAGATCACCCCAAGGATGACGCTTATCCAATTGCCCAGCGCACTGCCGCCGAGCACATGGTGCAGCCAAACCACCAGGCTGGACCCCAGCAAGGGGCCAAGCAAAGTGCCGACACCACCCAGCAGGGTCATCAGAATGACCTCCCCGGACATATGCCAGTGGGCGTCGGTCAGGGTGGCAAACTGGAACACCACGGTTTTGGTCGCACCGGCCAGTCCAGCCAGTCCCGCCGACAGCACGAAGGCCAGCAGCTTGTAGGCATCCACGTTGTACCCCAGGGAAATGGCCCGCGGCTCATTCTCACGAATGGCACGCAACACCTGGCCAAAAGGCGATTGCACCGTGCGGCGAATCAGCAGGAAGCCGAACACGAACACCGCTAGCACCAGGTAATACATGCTCAGATCGTTATTCAGCTCGATCAGTCCGAACAGCTTGCCGCGCTGGAGGCCATGCAGGCCATTTTCACCTCCGGTAAAGGGCGCCTGCAGAAACACGAAGTAGGTCATCTGCGCCAATGCCAGAGTAATCATGGCGAAGTAGATACCCTGGCGCCGAATCGCCAGCAGGCCAAAGATCAGCCCCAGCAGGGTCGCTGCCAACGTACCGGCAAGAATACCCAGCTCCGGGGTCAGGCCTGTGTAACGGCTCAGCAGGTACCCGGTGATATAGCCTCCTGTAGCCAGAAACGCGGCATGACCGAAGGACAGCAGTCCGACAAAGCCCAGCAATAGATTGAAGGCACAGGCAAACAGGGCAAAACACAGCATTTTCATCAACAGCATCGGGTAGGCCACAAAGGGAGCTACCAGACCAATAGCCAGCAGTGCCAGAGCGAGATACAGCTGGGTCCGCTCATGGCCAGTGCGCAGGCGAGTCTTGATAAGATTCATCTCAGGGCTCCTTGCCAAACAGGCCGTGGGGTTTGATTAATAGCACCAACGCCATCACCAGAAAGATCACAGTAGAAGCCCCCTGGGGATAAAACACCTTGGTCAGCCCCTCGATCAGCCCCATGGCCAGTCCGGTAATCACCGCACCGACTATCGACCCCATGCCGCCGATCACTACCACGGCAAACACCACGATCAGCAGATTGGCACCCATACCCGGTGACACGCTGTACAGCGGTGCGGCCAGCACACCGGCAAAAGCGGCCAGGGCCACACCGAAGCCATAGGTCATGGTGACCAGGAAAGGCATGTTGATGCCAAAACCCTGCATCAGCTTCGGGTTCTCGGTACCAGCCCGCAGATAGGAACCCAGGCGGGTCTTCTCGATAACGAACCAGGCGAGGAAACAGGCAACCAGCGCAGCGACCACTACCCAGGCACGGTAGGTGGGCAGGTACATGAAGCCAAGATTCAGCGCCCCACGAAACACCTCCGGTATCGGATAGGAGTTACCCGAGGTGCCATACAGGTTGGTGAACAGCCCCTGGATGATCAGTGCCAGACCGAAGGTCAGCAGCAGGCTGTACAGATGGTTTTCATTGGCAATTGGGCGTAGCAGGAAGCGTTCCAGCGCAGCACCGAACAAGCCCACCAGAACGGGCACCAACAGCAGCGCCGTCCAATAATCAATGCCGAAGTGGCGCAACAGCAACAAGGCAACGAAGGCCCCCAGCATGTACTGCGCACCATGAGCGAAGTTGATTACTTTCAACAAGCCAAAAATGATTGCCAGCCCAAGACTGAGCAATGCATAGAAAGCCCCATTGATCAGTCCCAGCGTCAATTGACCGAACAATACGCTGGCCGGGATATCAAAAATCATGTTTTATTTCCTCCATGCCGATACCCGCGGCTACCAACACCTGTGAGCGTTGGTAGCCACCGCTCCCTACCCTATTGCTGAGTAATCAGCTTGCACTTGCTTTCCGAGAGGGGGCGGAAGGCGTCTTCGCCCGGGATAGTGCTGACAATCTTGTATAGATCCCACTCACCAGTGGACTCAGCGGGAGTTTTCACCTGTGCCAGGTACATGTCGTAGACCATGCGACCATCCTCACGGATATGGCCATTGCTGGTGTACATATCGTTTATCGGGGTATTGATCATCTGCCTGCGTACCGTCTGCGCCTCATCGGTACCGGTTGCTTTTACTGCATTCAGATAGTGCATGGTGCTGGAATAGATGCCTGCCTGAACCATGGTCGGCATGCGCTTGGTGCGTTCGTAGAAACGCTGCGCCCAGGCACGGCTTTCCTCATTCTGATCCCAGTACCAGCCAGTGGTCAGTTGCAGGCCCTGAGTCGCCTCCAGACCTAACGCATGGACATCGTTGATAAACACCATCAAGCCAGCCAGGCTCTGGCCTGAGTCGGTCAGGCCAAACTGGCGTGCGGTAGTGATGGCATTTACCGTATCCGAGGCGGCGTTAGCCAGGCCAATTACCTTGGCTCCAGAGGCCTGAGCCTGAAGGATGTACGAGGAGAAGTCGCTGGAGGACAGCGGGTGGCGTGACTTGCCTCGCACCGTGCCACCTTCAGCCAATACGGTACGCTCGACATCGCTTTCCATGGCATGGCCGAAGGCGTAATCGGCAGCCAGAATGTACCAGCTGTCACCTCCCTGACGCACAATCGCCTTGGCCGTACCGTTAGCCATGGCATAGGTGTCATATACCCAGTGGATATGGTTGGCGGTACAGTATTCATTGGTAATCGCTGATGAAGCAGAGATCGACACCAGACCGAGCTTATTGTGCTCCTCAAGGATACGTGTCGCGGCAATGGTCACCGCCGAAGACACCAGCCCGGCCACCACATCGACGTTACGCCGGTCAATCCATTCGCGAACCGTGTTGGCTCCTACATCAGGACTGTTACGATCATCCGCATGATAGATAACGATCTTCGCCCCATTGATCTGACCGCCCACATCCTCGACGGCCATGCGTAGAGCTTCCAGCCCACCGGGACCACCCAGGTCACGGTAACTTCCGGTCATGTCGGCCAGGTAACCAATACGAACTTCATTGTTGCTGATCCCCTCATTGGCAGTAACGCCAGTGGTGGTCAGTGATAGAGCCAGGGCAGCAGCCAACGGCTTTATTGTCTTGTTCAGCATGATGACACTCTCTTTTGTTGTTGTAAGTGTTAAGGAGCAGATCAAAGTCGGTATGGGTTGATGCTCAGACGCCTAGCTGTTGATGCAGCAAGTCCATCTTGCCCGGCAGTTGCGCCGCGCTGATCTCATCGATGACCCGACCGTGCTCAATCAGGTAATGACGATCCGCCAACGGTGCGGCAAAACGGAAATTCTGCTCCACCAGCAAGATCGTCAGTCCTTTCTTCTTCAGGTTTTCCAGCATGCCGGCCAATTGCTGAACAATCACCGGAGCCAGCCCCTCGGTAATTTCATCCAGCAGCAACAGGTTGGCTCCGGCACGCAGAATCCGCGCAATAGCCAGCATCTGCTGCTCACCACCGGAGAGACGAGTGCCCTGACTGTGGCGCCGCTCATACAGGTTTGGAAACATCTGATAGATTTCTTCCAACGGCATGCCACCACTGCGTACCGTCGGCGGCAATAACAGGTTTTCCTCGACATTCAGACTGGAGAAGATGCCGCGCTCTTCCGGACAGTAGCCCACGCCCAGACGGGGAATGCGAAAGGCCGTCAGCCTGGATACATCCTTGCCGTTGATCATGATCTGCCCGGTGCTGCGATCAACCATACCCATGACGGTTTTCAACAAGGTGCTACGACCGGAGCCATTGCGCCCCAACAGAGTGACCAGCTCACCGCGCTTGACCCTCAGGTCAACGCCGTGAAGGATATGTGACTCGCCGTAGAAGGCATGCACATTGCTCAGATGAAGTTGATCGAGATCAGACATCGGCGGTCTCCTTGCCCATGTAAGCCTCACGCACAACCGGGTTGGCGGATACGCTCTGGTAGTCCCCTTCAGCCAGTACGCTTCCGCGTGCCAGAACCGTGATGCGGTCACACAGGCAACTGACCACGTGCAGGTTATGTTCAACCATGACCACAGTCCGCCCCACAGCAACCTTTCGAATCAGCTCGATAACCCGCTCGACATCCTCGTGGCCCATCCCCTGGGTGGGCTCGTCCAGCAGCATCACCGTTGGTTCAAGCGCCAGCGTGGTGGCCAGTTCCAATGCCCGCTTGCGGCCATAGGGCATCTCCACCGCCAGAACATCGGCGTAGTCGCGCAAGCCAACCTCATCGAGCAGCAACAGCGCCTTGTCATTGAGCTTATCCAGACGCCTTGCGGAGGCCCAGAACTGAAAGGAGTTGCCCTCGGCCCGTTGCAGCGCGATACGCACATTCTCCAGCACGGTCATGTGCGGAAACACAGCGGATATCTGAAAGGAGCGGACCAGCCCCTGGCGGGCGATCTGGCTGGATTTCAGCGAGGTGATATCACGGCCCTGATACAGGATGGTGCCTGCCGTCGGCGCGAGAAACCGGGTCAGCAGATTGAAGAAGGTGGTCTTGCCGGCTCCATTGGGACCGATCAAGGCATGGATGTGGCCCTGATGGACCTGAAGATCAACGTTATCGACGGCGGTGAAGCCATTGAAAACCTTGGTGAGACCTCGAGTCTCGAGTATGACATCGGCCATTTCTGCTCTCTCTGCCAAGTATTGTTTTTATTCAATCGAGCACCGCGCCCTGGCGCGGAGGGGGCCACCAATGACAAGGTCATTACCGGCGTTGATGACAGCGTGCGATCAAACCACTCCGCCAGCTGCCCCCTTGACACAACTTGAGAGTATGCCGCGCCAATATACATGTCAACATCATTACATTAATTATTTTATGAAGGCGAAAAAAAACCGGCACACCCAGTGCCGGTCGAAAGACAGCGCCAATGTCACCCAAGCGCCATACGGATGCTCAGCGGTCTCCCTCGCCACTCTGCGCGGCGATAGGTTCCTCTTGTTCCAGATCCACTTCAGCGAGGTTTTCCTGCAGCTTGTTCAGGTAGTGCAGGATGCTGACGATGTCGTCAAAACCAAAGCTCTTGAGCCCCTGGGAGTAGAAATCGTAGATGCGCTGCTGCAGCTGCGCCCAGAACGCCCGCCCCTGCTCGGTCATCACTACCAGTCGTGCTCGTCCGTCATCCGGATGGGGAATGCGCAGCACATGCTGGTCACGCTCCATGCGCTTGAGTACACCATCCAGACTCTGGCGGCTGACCACCAGGTATTCCGTCAACATGTTGAATGAAATACCCTCTTCATAGCCTTCCCGCGACAATGCACCCAACACCGCCCACTGCACGGTGCTGATGCCCATCTCGTTCTGTACCTGGCGCTGCAGGGTGTTGCCCGTCTGAAACAGACGGAAGAACAACCTGTTGGCCATACTGCTGCGTTCACTGCTATTCATGACTCTCCATTCTCCGGCAACCGGTTCAAAAGAGCCCGCCGCCGGCGGAGCTCATTTCTTCAGTGTTTCCCTGGCGATGATGTTCTTCATGATCTGGGCCGTCCCGTCACCGATCTGCAGCCCCAGGACATCGCGCAAGCGCTGCGCCATGGGCAGGTCTTCACCGTAACCGGTATGACCGTGCGCCAGCAGACACTGCTTGATGACATCGAAGGCCAGCTTCGGCCCCCACCACTTGTTCATCGCCGCTTCGGCGTTATGGGGCAGATTATTGTCCTTCAGCCACAGGGAATGGAAGCATTGCAGCCGCGCGGCATGCACATAGGTCTGATATTCCGCCAACGGATGGGTCAGTCCCTGGAACGCCGACAGCGATTGACCAAAGGCCTGGCGCTCCTGCAACCACGCCCAGGTCTCATCCAGGGAGACCTGGGCCAGCGCCAGGCATTGCAGGCCGATCAGTGCACGACTGTAGTCGAAACCCTGCATCACCTGCTTGAAGCCCTGCCCTTCGTCACCGAGCATGTTGACCGCCGGCACCTCGACATTGTCGAAGAAGATTGAGCCACGACCAATGGCACGCTGGCCAGCGTCTTCGAAGCGGGTGGTGGTAATGCCCGGCGTGTTCATGGGTACCAGGAAGGCGCTGATGCCACTGGCGCGCTGTTCAGGTGTCCCGGTACGGGCGAAGACCACGGTCACGTCGGACTGGTCAGCCATGGAGATCGAGGTCTTCTCACCATTGAGCACGAACACCTCGCCCCGGCGCTCAGCCTTGAGTCGCAGGCTCGCTGCGTCCGAACCGCCATGGGGCTCGGTCAGGGCGATACAGGCTACCTTGGCGCCACTGATCATACCGCCCAGCCACTCCTCCGCCAGCTCCGGGCTGGCATAGTTGGCGATGATCTGGCCATTGAGCGAGGTCAGCAGCGGAATGTAGCCAACGTTGAAATCGCCCTTGGAAATCTCCTCGATGATGATGCCACTGGTGACGCAA
>Ga0172382_10003256_pt1 | contig 25937 bp, 28 predicted proteins | sample Leawel138RmetaG_FD_122245 | JGI IMG/M metagenome (GOLD analysis project Ga0172382, IMG submission 122245) | Leachate microbial communities from a municipal landfill in Southern Ontario, Canada - Leachate well 138R metaG | ecosystem: Engineered > Solid waste > Landfill > Unclassified | place...
CTCGGGCAGTTGCTGACGGCGCGGGGGCTGCAAGTCACGATGCAGAAGTTGGACCCCTATCTGAACGTCGACCCGGGGACCATGAACCCGTTCCAGCACGGTGAGGTGTTCGTCACCGAGGACGGCGCCGAGACCGACCTCGACGTCGGCCACTACGAGCGCTTCCTGGACCGCAACCTGTCCGGGTCGGCGAATGTCACCACCGGGCAGGTCTATTCGACGGTCATCGCCAAGGAACGCCGCGGCGAGTACCTCGGCGACACGGTCCAGGTGATCCCGCACATCACCGACGAGATCAAACGCCGCATTCTGGCGATGGACGCCGCCGACAGCGACGGCAACCGGCCCGACGTGATCATCACCGAGATCGGCGGGACGGTCGGCGACATCGAGTCGCTGCCGTTCCTGGAGGCAGCGCGGCAGGTGCGCCACGAGGTCGGCCGGGAGAACTGCTTCTTCCTGCACTGCTCCCTGGTGCCCTACATGGCCCCGTCCGGTGAGCTCAAGACCAAGCCGACACAGCACTCGGTGGCCGCGCTGCGCAGCATCGGCATCACCCCGGACGCGCTGATCCTGCGCTGCGACCGCGACGTGCCCGAGCCGTTGAAGAACAAGATCGCGCTGATGTGCGACGTCGATATCGACGGCGTCATCTCCACCCCCGATGCCCCGTCCATCTACGACATCCCCAAGGTGCTGCACCGCGAGGAGCTCGACGCCTACGTGGTCCGGCGGTTGAACCTGCCGTTCCGCGACGTCGACTGGACGCAGTGGAACGATTTGCTGCGCCGGGTCCACGAACCGCGCGATACGGTGCGAATCGCGTTGGTGGGCAAGTACATCGACCTTTCCGACGCCTACCTGTCGGTCGCCGAGGCGCTGCGCGCGGGCGGGTTCGCGCAGCACGCCAAGGTGGAGATGCGTTGGGTGGCCTCCGACGACTGCGAGACCGACGCGTCGGCCGCGGCCGCGCTGGCCGACGTCGACGGCGTGCTGATCCCCGGCGGCTTCGGCATCCGCGGCATCGAGGGCAAGATCGGCGCCATCCACTATGCGCGCAAGCGCGGTCTGCCGGTGCTGGGCCTGTGCCTGGGACTGCAGTGCATCGTCATCGAGGCGGCGCGTTCGGTCGGCCTGACCGAGGCCAACTCCGCGGAGTTCGACCCGGCCACCCCCGACCCGGTCATCTCCACGATGGCCGATCAGCGCGACGCCGTCGCCGGCGAAGCAGACCTCGGCGGCACCATGCGGCTCGGTGCCTACCCGGCGGTGCTGGAGCCGAATTCGCTTGTCGCGCAGGCCTACGGCACCACCGAGGTGTCGGAGCGGCACCGTCACCGCTACGAGGTGAACAACACCTACCGGGACCGGATCGCTGAGAGCGGGCTGCGGTTCTCGGGCACCTCACCCGACGGGCACCTGGTCGAGTTCGTCGAATACCCGCCCGAGGTGCACCCGTTCCTGGTCGGCACCCAGGCCCACCCGGAGCTCAAGAGCAGGCCCACCCGCCCGCACCCGCTGTTCGCGGCGTTCGTCGGTGCGTCGCTGGACTACAAGAACGCCGAGCGCCTGCCCGTAGAGATGCCGGAGATTCCGGAACACGAACCCAACGGCGCCGAGCACGCTCTTGAGGACGCCCCGGCTCGTGGCTGAGGGCGACCCCGGACGTCACGAGTTCACCACCGTCGCCTCGGAGACGGTCTATGCCGGCAAGATCATCGCGCTGCGCGCCGACGAGGTGCGCATGCCCGGTGGCGGAACCGCCCGCCGCGAGGTCATCGAGCACTTCGGCGCCGTCGCCGTCGTCGCACTCGACGAGGACGGCCGCATCGTGCTCATCCATCAGTACCGCCACGCGTTCGGCAGGCGGCTCTGGGAACTGCCCGCCGGTCTGCTCGACTTCGGCGGCGAGCCGCCGCACGCGTCGGCGGTCCGGGAACTCGCCGAGGAGGCGGGCCTGGCTGCGGAGCACTGGCGCACCCTCATCGATGTGGACTCCGCCCCGGGATTCTGCGACGAGAGCGTCCGCGTGTTTCTGGCCACCGGCCTGCGTGACGTCGAGCGGCCGCAGGCCCACGACGAGGAGGCCGACATGACGGTGCAGCGCTTCGACCTCGCCGACGCCGTCGCCAAGGTCTATTCCGGTGAGATCGTCAACTCGAGCGCGGTGGCCGGGATCCTGGCCGCACACGCCATGCCCGATGTTTCGACGCTGCGTCCCGTCGACGCGCCGTGGGTGGACCGGCCCACGGCGTTCGCCCGCCGGGTGGGGCATCCTTGACGACCGGTGTCGATCCGGCCGCCCTGGACGACCAGTTCCAGGGCTACCTCGACCACCTCGCGATCGAACGCGGGGTGGCGGCCAACACACTGAGCTCCTACCGCAGGGATCTGCGGCGCTACGCCGAACACCTGGCGTCGCGGGGCGTCACCGATCTGGCCGGCGTGGCCGAGGCCGATGTCAGCGAGTTCCTGGTGTCGCTGCGCCGCGGCGATCCGGACAACGGCGTGGTGCCGTTGTCGGCGGTGTCGGCCGCCAGGGCGGTGATCGCGGTTCGGGGGCTGCACCGGTTCGCGGCCGCCGAAGGCATCACCACCGTGGACGTCGCGCGTGAGGTGAAGCCGCCGACACCCGGCCGCCGTCTGCCCAAGAGCCTCAGCATCGACGAAGTCCTGGCGCTGCTGGAGGCGGCGGGCGGCGACGGCGAGGCCGACGGCCCGCTGACGCTGCGCAACCGGGCGCTGCTGGAACTGCTGTACTCGACCGGCGCCAGGATTTCGGAGGCCGTCGGCCTCGACGTCGACGACGTCGACACCGAGGCCCGGTCGGTGCTGTTGCGAGGCAAGGGCGGCAAGCAGCGCCTGATCCCGATCGGGCGGCCTGCGGTGAGCGCGCTGGACAACTACCTGGTGCGGGGGCGTCCGGACCTGGCACGCCGCGGCCGGGGTACGCCCGCCATCTTCCTCAACGCCCGCGGCGGACGACTCTCGCGGCAGAGCGCGTGGCAGGTACTGCAGGACGCCGCCGAACGTGCGGGGATCACGGCGACGGTCTCCCCGCACGTGCTGCGGCACTCGTTCGCCACTCATCTGCTCGACGGCGGCGCCGACGTCCGCGTCGTGCAGGAGCTGCTGGGACACGCGTCGGTGACCACCACGCAGATCTACACCATGGTGACGGTCACCGCGCTGCGCGAGGTGTGGGCCGGGGCCCATCCCCGGGCGCGCTAACTGCCCAGATACTCGGACTCCAGCACCAGGTCGGGCAGCAGCGACTGGTATTCGACGTGGGTCTTGTGCTCCACGGTGTTCCACCGCGTGCCCTGCTGCTCGCGCATGTGGCGCCGGTAGTCCGGAGCGCCCGGCACCCGGACGTTGTCGGCGACGACGATCGATCCCCGGTGCAGCCACCCGCGCTGTTCGACGCTGCGCAGGTCCGACAGGTAGGCCTTCTTGTCGTGGTCGATGAACAGCAGGTCGACGCTGCCGGTGGTGACGCCGTGCTCGCGGGCGAGGGTGTCGAGCGTGCGGCCGCCGTCGCCGAGGGTCCCGACCACGCAGGTGACGCGGTCGCCGACGCCGGCGTGGGCCCAGATGCGGCGTGCGACGTCGGCGTTCGCGGCGGAGAACTCGACCGACAGCACGCGCGCCGACGGCGCCGCGCGGGCGATGCGCAGGGCGCTGTAGCCGCAGTATGTCCCGAGCTCGAGCACCAGGGCGGGATCGGCCCGGCGCACCGCGGCGTCGAGCAGCGCGCCCTTCTCGTCTCCGATGTTGACCAGCATCGCCTTCCGGTAGGCGAAGGTGTCGATCGCCGACAGGGCCGCGTCGATGTCGCCACGTGGGGCGTTGGCCTCGACGTAGGCCGCGCACGCAGCCTCCCGGCCGTCACCGATCTGCCCGGTCCGGACGAACGACGGCATGCCCAGCGCCAACTGGGCCCACCGTCGGATGGCGTTCATGTCGCCAGATTAGCCGCCAGATCAGAGGTTGCCTGCGGGTCTGCCTCACCGATTCGACGCTCCCCGTTAAACTTGCCCGGATGCCCGCCATGTCTGAAGGTTGCCTGACCAGCGACGGTCCGGTATGACCGACCCGACAGGCGGTTCCCTGGACGCTCCCGCAGCGAGCAGTGACGCTGAACCCGCCCTCGGGCTGACCGGCAGGGTCCCGCGGCAAACCCCCGAACCGGCGCCCCGCACGTCGCACGGACCGGCCAAGGTCATCGCGATGTGCAACCAGAAGGGCGGCGTCGGGAAGACCACGTCCACGATCAACCTGGGTGCCAGCCTCGCCGAGTACGGCAGGCGGGTGCTGCTCGTCGACCTGGATCCGCAGGGGGCGCTGTCGGCCGGGCTCGGCGTGCCGCACTACGAGCTCGAACACACCGTGCACAATCTGCTCGTCGAGCCGCGGGTGTCGATCGATCAGGTGCTGATCAAGACCCGGGTTCCCGGCCTCGATCTGGTGCCCAGCAACATCGACCTGTCGGCCGCGGAGATCCAGCTCGTCAACGAGGTGGGGCGCGAGCAGTCCCTGGCCCGCGCGCTGTATCCGGTGCTGGACCGCTACGACTACGTGCTGATCGACTGCCAGCCGTCGCTCGGCCTGCTCACCGTCAACGGGCTGGCCTGCAGCGACGGCGTGATCATCCCCACCGAGTGCGAGTTCTTCTCGCTGCGCGGCCTGGCGTTGCTGACCGACACCGTGGAGAAGGTGCACGACCGGCTGAACCCGAAACTGTCGATCAGCGGGATCCTGATCACGCGCTACGACCCGCGGACGGTGAACTCGCGCGAGGTGATGGCGCGCGTCGTGGAGCGCTTCGGCGATCTGGTGTTCGACACCGTCGTGACCCGCACCGTGCGGTTCCCCGAGACCAGCGTCGCCGGCGAGCCCATCACCACCTGGGCGCCGAAATCGGCTGGTGCCGAAGCGTATCGGGCGCTGGCGCGTGAGGTCATCCACCGGTTCGGCGCGTGAGCGAGACGACCCCGGAGGAGCCCACCGACTCGTCGACCCAGGTTGGTTTCCAGGTTCGCCTGAGCAATTTCGAGGGCCCGTTCGACCTGCTGCTGCAGCTGATCTTCGCGCACCGACTCGATGTCACCGAGGTGGCGCTGCATCAGGTGACCGACGAGTTCATCGCCTACACCAAGGAGATCGGACCGCAGCTTGGGCTCGACGAGACGACGTCGTTTTTGGTCGTCGCCGCGACGCTGCTCGACCTCAAGGCGGCGCGCCTGCTGCCGGCCGGGGAGATCCACGACGAGGACGATCTGGCGCTACTCGAGGTGCGGGACCTGCTGTTCGCGCGGCTGCTGCAGTACCGCGCGTTCAAGCACGTGGCCGAGATGTTCGCCGAACTGGAGGCCGCGGCGCTGCGCAGCTATCCCCGGGCGGTATCGCTGGAGGACACGTACTCCGACCTGCTGCCCGAGGTGATGCTGGGTGTCGACGCCGCACGGTTCGCCGAGATCGCGGCGGCGGCGTTCACCCCGCGGCCGGTGCCGACCGTCGGCACCGAGCACCTGCACCAGGTGGCGGTGTCGGTGCCCGAGCAGGCGGCCAACCTGATGACGCTGCTCGAGCAGCGCGGGATCGGCCACTGGGCGTCGTTCTCCGAGCTGGTCGCCGACTGCGAGGCCCCGATGGAGATCGTGGGGCGGTTCCTGGCGCTGCTCGAGTTGTACCGCGCCAGGGCGGTAGCATTCGAGCAACCAGAACCGCTTGGTGTGCTCCAGATTTCGTGGACCGGAGAGCGGCCCAACAGCCAACAGTTGGCGACCGCGGACGCGGAATAGAAAGACCTATGACTGACGACACATCGACCGATACTGAGCTCGAGTCCGCCATCGAGGACGGCGAGCTCGAGGAGGTCACCGAATCCGAGCTGGACTCCGCGCTTGAGGATGGCGAGCTCGACTCCGCGCTCGAGGCGCTGCTGCTGGTGGTCGACACCCCGGTAACCGTCGACGCACTGGCCGCCGCCACCGATCAGCCGCCGGCACGGGTGGCTGAACGGCTGCACCTGCTCGCCGCCGGTCTGGCCGCCCGCGACAGCGGAATCGATCTGCGCGAAGCCGCGGGCGGATGGCGGATGTACACGCGCTCGAAATACGCCCCCTTCGTCGAGAAGCTGCTGCTCGACGGCGCCCGGTCGAAGCTGACCCGCGCGGCGCTGGAAACCCTGGCCGTCATCGCCTACCGGCAACCGGTCACCCGGGCACGTGTCAGCGCGGTCCGCGGCGTGAACGTCGACGCGGTGATCCGCACGCTGCTCGCCCGCGGGCTGATCACCGAAGCCGGCACCGACTCCGACTCCGGGGCGGTGACCTTCTCGACCACCGAGTTGTTCCTCGAGCGGCTCGGATTGACCTCGCTGACCGACCTTCCGGACATCGCGCCGCTGCTGCCCAACGTCGACGTCATCGACGACCTCAGCGAAACCCTCAGCGAGGAGCCGCGTTTCATGAAGCTCAACGGCACCTCGGGTCCCGGGGCAGCACCGGCATCCTTCGACGTGGACAGAGACTGAGCATGACCGACAACGACGGAATCCGACTTCAGAAAGTGTTGTCGCAGGCGGGAATTGCGTCTCGGCGAGTCGCGGAGAAGATGATCCGGGACGGCCGGGTCGAGGTGGACGGCCGGATCGTCACCGAGCTGGGCACCCGGGTGGATCCGGCGGCCTCGGTGATCCGGGTGGACGGTGCCCGGATCACGGTCGACGACACCCTCGTGTACCTGGCCATCAACAAACCGCGCGGGATGCACTCGACGATGTCCGACGACCGCGGCCGGCCGTGTGTCGGCGACCTTGTGGAGCACCGGGTTCGCGGCAACAAGAAGCTGTTTCACGTCGGGCGCCTGGACGCAGACACCGAGGGGCTGCTGTTGCTGACCAACGACGGGGAATTGGCGCACCGGTTGATGCACCCGTCATTCGAGGTGCCCAAGTCCTACGTCGCGACCGTGCTCGGTTCGGTGCCCAAGGGGTTGGGCCGCAAGCTGCGTGAGGGAGTCGAGCTGGAGGACGGACCCGTCCAGGTCGACGATTTTGCCGTCGTCGACACGACGCCGGGCCGGACGCTGGTGCGGGTGACCCTGCACGAGGGCCGCAAACACATCGTGCGGCGGCTGCTGGCCGAAGTCGGGTTCCCGGTGCAGGAATTGGTGCGCACCGACATCGGCACGGTGTCGTTGGGCGATCAGCGCCCCGGCAGCATCCGGGTGTTGACACAGAAGGAAATCGGCGAACTGTACAAGGCGGTGGGCCTGTGAGCCGTTCCCTGGTCATCGCGATCGACGGGCCGGCCGGCACCGGGAAGTCTTCGGTGGCAAGAGGTTTGGCGGTCGCAATGGGCGCGCGTTATCTGGACACCGGTGCGATGTACCGGATCGTCACGCTCGGCGTGCTGCGTGCCGGCGTCGACCCGGCCGACGCGGCGGCGGTCGCCGCCGTGGCGGCGGAGGTGGAGTTGGCGGTCGGCCACGATCCGGGCGAGGACCGGTCCTACCTGGCAGGGGAGGACGTCTCGACCGAGATCCGCGGGGACGCGGTGACCAAGGCGGTGTCGGCGGTGTCGGCGGTGCCCGCCGTGCGGTCCCGGCTGGTCGCCTTGCAGCGTGAATTGGCCTCTGCCCCGGACAATGTCGTCGTCGAGGGCCGTGACATCGGCACCGTCGTGCTGCCGGCCGCGGACGTGAAGATCTTCCTCACGGCGTCGGCGGAGGAGCGCGCCCGCCGCCGCGACGCGCAGAACGTCGCCGCCGGACTGCCCGGCGACTATGAGGCGGTGCTGGCCGACGTCAGGCGCCGCGACCATCTCGATTCCACGCGGGCGGTGTCTCCGCTGCGGGCCGCCGAGGACGCGGTTGTGGTGGACACCAGCGACATGAACCAGGCCGAGGTCGTCGCGTATCTGACCGAACTGGTCGAACAGAAGGCGGGTGTGGCGCGATGACCGATGATGGCACCTGGTCGGACGAAAGCGACTGGGAACTCGGGCCCGACGACATCTCGGATGCGATCGAGGAGGTGTCGGCGCCACCTCCGGTGGTGGCCGTCGTGGGCCGGCCCAATGTCGGCAAGTCGACGCTGGTGAACCGGATCCTGGGCCGTCGCGAAGCCGTGGTGCAGGACGTTCCCGGCGTGACCCGGGACCGGGTCTCCTACGACGCGAGCTGGTCGGGTCAGCGGTTCATGGTCCAGGACACCGGCGGCTGGGAGCCCGACGCCAAGGGCCTGCAGCAGCTCGTCGCCGAGCAGGCTTCGGTGGCGATGCGCACCGCCGACGCGATCATCTTCGTCGTCGACTCCGTGGTGGGCGCCACCGCCGCCGACGAGGCCGCGGCAAAACTGTTGCAGCGCTCCGGAAAACCGGTGTTCCTGGCGGCCAACAAGGTCGACAACGAAAGGGGCGAGGCGGACGCCGCGGCGCTGTGGTCGCTGGGGCTGGGGGAGCCGCACCCGATCAGCGCGATGCACGGACGCGGGGTCGCCGACCTGCTCGACGCCGTCGTCGACGCGCTGCCCACGATCTCCGAGGTTGCCGGTGCCGGAGGTGGCGGTCCCCGCCGGGTGGCGCTGGTGGGCAAGCCCAACGTGGGCAAGTCGTCCCTGCTGAACCGGCTCTCCGGTGACGAGCGGTCGGTGGTGCACGACGTCGCCGGGACGACCGTCGACCCGGTGGACTCGCTCATCGAGATGGACGGCAAGCTTTGGCGTTTCGTCGACACGGCGGGACTGCGCCGCAAGGTCGGACAGGCCAGCGGTCACGAGTTCTACGCCTCGGTGCGCACCCACGGTGCGATCGACGCCGCCGAGGTGGCCATCGTGCTCGTCGACGCGTCACAGCCGTTGACCGAACAGGATCAGCGGGTGCTGTCGATGGTCGTCGAGGCCGGGCGGGCGCTGGTGTTGGCGTTCAACAAGTGGGACCTCGTGGACGAGGACCGCCGCTATCTGCTCGACCGCGAGATCGATCTGCAACTGGCGCAACTGCAGTGGGCGCCGCGGGTGAACATCTCGGCCAAGACGGGCCGGGCCGTGCAGAAGCTGGTGCCGGCGTTGGAGACGGCGCTGAAGTCGTGGGACACCCGGGTGTCCACCGGGCGGCTGAACACCTTCTTCAAGGAGATCGTCGCCGCGACACCGCCTCCGGTGCGCGGCGGCAAGCAGCCGCGGATCCTGTTCGCGACGCAGGCGACGGCCCGTCCGCCGACCTTCGTGCTGTTCACCACCGGGTTCCTGGAGGCCGGCTACCGCCGGTTCCTGGAGCGACGGCTGCGCGAGACGTTCGGCTTCGAGGGCAGCCCGATCCGGATCAACGTCCGCGTCCGGGAGAAGAGGGGGCCCAAGGCCCGTCGGTGAATTCGGCGCGCTGACGCGCCGCGGCTGTCGTGCCCGATCCGCCCCGGTCAGCGACTTCGGGTGACCAGCGCGGCGACGGCGACGACGCCGAGGACCGTGATCAGCCGGTTGACGTCGACCGCGGGCCGCCAACTGACCCGGCCCGCCTTGATGACATACGCACCGACGGGTTTGGCGCTGACGGCGAACCCGCCGCCGGAGCCTTCCCTGCCGTCGGTCTCGGTTCCCGACCCGCCACCACCGCCGCCGGACACTCGAGCTGCCGGGATGACGACGACCCCGTCGCGCTCGATCGGCTCGGCGTACACCCGGCGGGCGGTCATCGAATCTTTGACGGTGGTCAGGACTTCGGTCGGCTTCATCTGTGCCCCTCACGATGTGTCCGGATGCGGTCATGGGCAGTATTCGGCCCGATCCGCTCCGGCGGGGCCACTTCGCTAGGGTGAGCCCAATGTCCGTCCTCGACATGGTCCTCATCGCGTTCGCCGGGGTCGGGGCAGGTGCCATCAACGCCCTCGTCGGCTCCGGCACGCTGATCACCTTTCCGACGCTGGTGACCCTCGGATTCCCGCCGGTGACGGCCACGATGTCGAACGCCGTCGGCCTCGTCGCCGGCGGTGTGTCGGGAACCTGGGGATACCGGCGCGAACTGCGCGGCCAGTGGGACCGGCTGCGGTGGCAGATCCCGGCCTCGTTCCTGGGCGCCGGCTGCGGCGCCTGGCTGCTGCTGCACCTGCCCGAGAAGGTGTTCACCCGCGTCGTTCCGGTGCTGCTCGTGCTGGCCCTGGCGCTGGTGGTGGTCGGCCCGAAAATCCAGACCTGGGCCAAGCGGCGGGCCGAGGCCGCCGGGCGTTCGGCCGACCACGTGTCGACGGCGCGGATGACCGCTTTGGTTGCGGCGACGTTCGCGGTCGGCGTGTACGGCGGCTACTTCACCGCGGCACAGGGCATCCTGCTGATCGCCGCGATGGGGGCGCTGCTGCCCGAGGACATGCAGCGGATGAACGCCGCCAAGAACCTGCTGTCGCTGATCGTCAACATCGTCGCCGCGGTGGCCTACACGGTGGTGGCCTTCGACCGGATCAGCTGGGCCGCGGCGGGCCTGATCGCGATCGGGTCGCTGATCGGCGGCTTCCTCGGGGCGCACTACGGACGCCGGCTGTCGCCGAACGTGCTGCGCGGCGTCATCGTCGTCGTGGGACTCATCGGGCTTTACCGGCTGTTGACCGTGTAACCTATGCGGAGCTTCGGCGTACGACTCGACGATGGGATCCTCGATGGCTGATCGCGTGCATTGCGCACCGGCCCCGTCTGAGGTGTCCGCGCTCGAGCCTTTCTGGCCGTCGCGTCGGCTGATGGCCTTCGACGAGTGGTGTTGTCCGCGTCCCTGACGCCCCCACCCGTCCGTCCGGTCACGCGGTGACCGCAGTTTCCGAAGGCAGCCATGCGTTCGCTTCTCATCTTCACGCTTGTCGGTGTCGGTGCCCAGCTGGTCGACGGTGCCCTGGGCATGGCCTTCGGCGTCACCGCGACGACGCTGCTGGTGCTTTCCGGGGTCGGCGCCGCCCAGGCCAGTGCCGCGGTGCACCTCGCCGAGGTGGGCACCACGTTCGCCTCGGGCCTGTCGCACTGGAAGTTCAAGAACATCGACTGGGCGCTGGTCGCCAAGCTCGGCGCTCCCGGCGCGGTCGGCGCGTTCCTCGGGGCCACCGTGCTGTCCTCGCTGTCGACCGAGCACGCGGCGCCGCTGATGGCCGCGATCCTGGTCGCGATCGGTGCCTATGTGCTGCTGCGGTTCTCGCTGCGCACACCGCTGACGTTGGTCCGGGGCAGTAGTCACAGCGTCAAGTTCCTCGCCCCGCTGGGTCTGTTCGGCGGATTCATCGACGCCTCCGGGGGAGGCGGCTGGGGCCCGGTGACCACCAGCACGTTGCTGTCGCAGGGCAAGACGGCGCCGCGCACGGTGATCGGTTCGGTCAGTGCGTCGGAGTTCCTGGTGGCGGCGTCGGCGTCGCTGGGCTTCCTGGTCGGGCTGCGTCAGGAGTTCCTGGAGAACTGGCCCGTCGTGGTCGGGCTCATGGTCGGCGGGGTGATCGCCGCACCGTTCGCCGCGTGGTTGGTCACCAAGGTCAGCCCGGCGCTGCTGGGCAGCGCGGTGGGTGGCGTCATCGTGCTGACCAACAGCCAGAAGCTGGTGCACTTCTTCGACATCCAGTGGCCGTGGTCGACGGGGATCTACTCGGTGATCGTCGTGGCATGGGCGGCGCTGGTGATCTACGCGTGGCGCACGTCCCGCGGCCCGAAGTTCGCGCCGGAGCCGGCCGCCGCCGAATCGGCGTCAGAACCGGTCGCGCGCTGACTCCTGTTCGAGGACCGCGTCGAGGTCGCCGAGCCGCTCCATCGACGAGACCGCGCGCCGGGTGCGCATGTTCTCGGCCAGCCGCTCGCGGTGGCGGTGGACGAAGGCCCAGTAGCCGGCGGTGAAGGGGCACGCGTCGTCGCCGAGGCGTTTCCTGGGGTCGTAGGCGCAGTCCCCGCAGTGGTCGCTCATCTTGTTGATGTAGGCGCCGCCGGAGGTGTACGGCTTGGTGGCCAGCAGCCCGCCGTCGGCGTGCTGACTCATGCCGATGACGTTGGTGGGCATCACCCAGCGGAAGCCGTCGACGTAGGCGGTGGCGAACCATTCGGTGAGTTCGTCGGGCCGGTAACCCCGTTGCAGCGCATGGCTGCCGAGGATCATGAGTCGTTGGATGTGGTGCGTCCAGCCGCGGTCCCGGACGCCTTTGAGCGCGTGGTGCAGGCACTGGGCGGTGACCGCGTCGGCGTCGAGATCCGTCCACCATGTCGGCGGCGGCGTGTGGGCGGCGAGCTCATTCTTGGCGGCGTACTCCGGGCCGAAATGCCAGTACAGGTGCCACATGTACTCGCGCCAGCCGAGGATCTGCCGGATGAAGCCCTCGACGGCGGCCAGCGGTGCCTGCTGGTCGCGGTAGGCGCGCTCGGCCTCGTCGACGGCGTCGAGCGGATGTAGGACGCCGAGGTTGAGTGGCACCGACAGCAGTGAGTGCGCCATCGCCCAGTCCTCGCCCATCACGGCGTCCTCGTAGCGGCCGAAGCTGGGCAGCCGGTGCTCGATGAACCGGGCCAGCGCGCGCTTGGCCTCGGCCGGGGTGACGGCGAACAGGCGCGGGCCGTCCACACCCACGGTGTCGAGATCCATCGCGTCGAGGTCGCGGCGGACCTGCTCGTCGATGTCGTCTTCGCGCGGCTGATAGGGGGCGGGGACGTCGAGGGTGCGTTGTTTCTTCGGCGGCGGTTCGCGGTTGTCCTCGTCGTAGTTCCACCGGTTGCCGACCGGCTCGTCGCCGTCCATCAGCACGTCGAAACGACGACGCTGATGGCGGTAGAAGTCCTCCATCCGGAAGCGGGTGCGCTGGCCGGCCCATTGCTGGAAGTCCTTGCGGGACAGCGCGAATGTGGGGGTCGGCAGGACGTCGGCGACCAGGCCCCGCTTTCTGAGCATGTGGACGAACTTCTCGGCGGCGTGCGAGGTGGGCTCGTGCACGAGGACGGGGCGCTTGAACTGTGTCAACGCGTCGGTGTAGGTGTCGGCCGTGATCAGGGTCGCACGCTCGCCGAGGTCGCGGTCGGCGTGGCGCAGGGCTGAGAGAACCAGGTGCAGCTTCTGCCGGTGGTAGCGACGCCTGCGCAGCGCGGAGGTGGCCTCGACCAGCAGCACTTCACGGTGGGCATGCTCGCCGCCGTGAACGGCCGGACCGAGTTGGTCGGCGAACAGCCACAGGGGAGTGTCGTCCGTTGTCACCGTGTTGAGGATGCCCCTCGGTCGCGGCGACCACGCGGTTGGGATTCCGGTGTCACGCTGATGTAAGCTTTCGACCGCCTACCGGCGATCCCGGGAGGCACCGCGGGCTGTGGCGCAGCTTGGTAGCGCACTTGACTGGGGGTCAAGTGGTCGCAGGTTCAAATCCTGTCAGCCCGACCAGAGAACGTGCAGGTGGAGAGCGGTTCCGGAAGATTCCGGGGCCGCTTTTCTCATACCCCCGGAGGGTAAGTGGCGCAACGCGTAGCGCAACGCCTCTCGAAAGCGTGTTCACAGCCCCAACGCTCCGCTCCAGCCGTCGATGGCCTTACGCGCCGTGTCGTCGGAAGTGTGCCCGTAGATGTCGCCGGTGATGCTGATGGACGAGTGCCCCAACAGGTCTGACACCGCCTTGATATGGACCCCGGACTCCAGCCACCCGGTCGCCGCCGAGTGCCGCAACGTGTGCACCCCGGTCTTGTCGAGGCCGGCCTTCTTCGCGGCCAGCTCGACGGTCCGCAGGATGTTGCGCGGGTCCACCGCCGTCCCGAACTCCGTGGTGAACACCAAGCCCGTATCGGTCCATTGATTGCCTGCCCGCAGCCGCTCCGCAGCCTGCTTGGCCTTCTGCGATTTCAGTAGCGCCACCATCGCCGGGGACAGCGGAACCGTTCGCCGGGACCGTTCCGTCTTCGGCTCCGTGATGACCAGTTCCTTGCCGACCCGGCTCAACGTCGCCTCGACTCGAATCGTCCCCGCGTCGAGGTTGACGTTGCGCCATGCCAGCGCGACCGCCTCACCTCGGCGCAGGCCGCTGCCCGCGATGAGGACCAGCACGTCGCGGTAGCGCAGCCCTTCTGCTGACGCCAGCAACTTGGCCAGTTCGGCGGCACTGATGTGCTTGGCCTCTTTCTTCGCCACCTGTGGACGGTCCACCCGTGTCGCTGGATTGCGGGCAATCAGCCTGTCCCGGACCGCCCCGTCAAGACCAGCGCGCAACACGCAGTAGATGTTGAACACGGTGCTGTCGGACAGCGGTTTGTCCTTCTGCCGCAGCGACATCAGCAGGGCGTCGATGTCGGAGGGCTTCAACTGATCCAGCCGGATCGCCCCGAACGGCGCTGGCTCCAGATGCTTCCGAGACAGGTTCCCGTACAACTCTTTCGTCGAGCTCTTCCGGTTCGACGCCGCCAAACCGGTCGTCCGCCAATAGGCAAGCCATTCACCGACCGTCTGCTTGGAGTCCCGCACCGGGGCGCCCTCGGACAGCCGGTCCCGCGCTTTGTCGAGCTTGTCCTTCACATCCTTCTGAGTGCGGCCATACGCCGAGTACCGCTTGGTCGCACCGTTCTCGTCGGTGTAGGAGAACGCGCCTTTCCAGCCGACCTGCTTGCCGTCCTTCTTCCACGGATACAGCGACCCTTGCCCGTTCGCGTTTCTACTCATTGATGAACCCCTCCTGGCGCGCCTTCTCGATGTAGCGCTGTGCGGTCCGATACGACACAGCGAAAGCGCGTGCCACAGCCTCCGTGCGTGCAGTGGTGGCCGCCCTGTACGTGTCCGCGACTCGCTGATGGTGGTCGTCAGTCATTCGCCTACGCACTTCTTTTCGTGCAGTGCGCACAGCACGCATCGCCTTCCGCTGGCTAGCGGACTCCGCAGGCGACCGCCGAACCCACCTTCTCCTACCGGGCGGCGCGGGTTGAGGCTCGTGGGCCAGGTACGAAATCCACTCCTCGATGTCGTCCTCGAGTCGTGCGGCCGTCGCCTTCAAATCCTTTGCGCGAACATGAGTTCCGGAATCACGCTTCGCCGAGATCTTCACCTCTGCGCACACCGGGACGCCCTTCCAAACCTCAAAAACCAGCTCGACCAGAGGCTCGCCGTCGTCTCCCAGGTGGCGGCAGATGACGGGGGACGGCACGCCGACATCTCCCACCGGCTCGATGGTGTGACCCTGCGGCTCTTCCAACTCGACGACTGTGCCGTCGGGGTAGTGGATTCGGTGCCGCATTCGACCTCCATGGGTTGCGCGTCAGTGGAAAACCTCTCAGTGACGTAGCCAGTATGCACAGTGACGCGTCACTATTCAAGTACCCGATGGAACGAAGGCGTACGCCAACGAGCACCGGCGGTCCTGGCCAAGTGCGGGGATCTGCTCCAGGCGCAGATAACTGAACCACCGATCCTTGCAGCGGGGCATTCAGCCCCGTGAACTGAATAGAGCGAATTGCATTGCGTAACAACACACCTCGAAGGGAGGTGACATGCAAACACGTGAACTTGTGCGGCACCTCGTTCCCATCGAGGACGCACAGAACGAACTTGGCGGCATCGGCCGCACCACGCTCTACCGGCTCATCGACGAGGGACACCTCGTCCGGGCACGCATCGGGCGGAGGGCCTTTATCACCGGCGAATCCATCGCCAACTACATCGCCAGCATCACCGAAGGGGACTGATGTCCATAAAAGAAAACCGCCCCGGGGGCAACGGGGCGGAATCCAGAACAACAGGGTGCAGTCAGTATATCCAACAACTCAGACAGCGCCGTGCTGCAACGTGCCGACTACCGGTCCTTGACTGCGGTCATCACGCGGACCCGTGGACCTGCCGCCACGATCCGGTCACACTCACCGACCAGGACGTCGACGGATACCGCGATGCCGCACAACACCTACTTGCCTGTGGCTTAACCCCCGCCCCGGACCTGATCGCCATGCGCGTGATGTGGCGGCGCGGCGGCGCAGACCGGGACCTCGTCCGGGCAATCGCCGAACGGTGGGAGACCGCCGCGTGACGGCATACGCGGACCCCTACGCCGACATCCCACCACCTGACGACGAACCGGGAACGTTCCCATATAGGGGTGCGGAACGTTCCCAACGCTCTGACCTGCACATTCTCGACAGCGTTCCCGGACCGTTCCCGGTACGCAATCCCGAGTGCGGCTACGTCAACATCGCCGCTCTACTCGACGACGGCATACCGGAACCCCCGACACCGCTGATCTGCCCTCGCAGCGACGGTATCGGCCTGTTCTACGCCGGTCAGTACAACGTCGTCTTCGGAGATCCCGAATCAGGCAAGACACTGCTATGTGATTACGCCACCGTGGCGGTCCTCGCGTCCGGTGGCCGGGTCCTACGACTGGATTTGGACCACAACGGGCCAGACAGCACAGTCAACCGCCTCATAGGTTTCGGAGCCGACGAACACGTATTACGAGATCCTGGCCGATTCCTCTACGTCGAACCAGCCGACCGCACACAAGCGTTCGCAGTCGTCGACGACATGACCGACTTCGATCCGACCCTTGTCATCATCGACAGCATCGGCGAACTGCTTCCACTTTTCGGAGCGGGCAGCAACTCGGCAGACGAATTCACCGATGTGCACACCCGGATCATCAAGCCGCTGACGAGAACCGGCGCGTGCGTCGTGGGAATCGACCACCTCGCCAAAGGTGCAGATTCCCGAGCATTCGGACCAACGGGTACCGCCGCCAAAAAGCGGGCTATCGGCGGCACCAGCATCCGCGTCAAAGTCGACAGCGCATTCACACCGGACAAGGGCGGCTCCGCCTACCTGACGATCCACAAGGACCGCCACGGTGGCCTACGCCGACACTCACCGTCCGGTGACCGGGAGCCGATGTGCGGCAAGTTCGTCATCCTCGGCGACATCGTCCGCGTCCAGGCCCCCATGACCGACGAGCGCAACCCTGAAGAACAGCCAGATCCCGCCGACATCGAGGCGCTGGCAGCACTCGACCCGCCACCAACCTCAGTGAAAGACGCACGAGAACGACTCGGCTGGCGAAACGACAGAACAGGCAAGGCCTTCCGCGCCTGGAAATCAAACCCCGAAAGGAACGACACATGACCAACATGCCCCCCGAGGCCATCATCGTCGGAGACGACGGCCTGCCCATCGGGCACGTCAACTTCGACCAACTCACCGCGGACGCCACGCTGCTCATGTACGACATGGCCGTCACTGCGGGCGATGACGACGCCACGGACAAAGTCGCCATGAAATGGGCCGGCGCACACGAGCCCGACTACTTCGGATACCTCTGCGCCTCAGCCCTATCCCTGATGACACGACACATCCTCGGCCCAACCCTCGACGTCACCGACCGTGTAGGCGTCGACCTCCGAACCGGACTCAAGCAAGCATCCGCTGCCGCCCACCGCGACCTCCAAAAGTGAAGGACAACAAGATGAAAATCGAGATCCTGCGCGTCCTCGGAACCCGCGCACAACACCCCGCCGTCCTCGCCATCGTCGACGGATTCACCATCCGCTGGTCACCACGAGACGACTGGTCCTGCACCTGCGACGAACTCCAGTTCCCCACGTGCCCGCACATCCCGGCCGTCGAGAACGTCATCGCACCCCGAATCCTCGGCGGTACCAAGTGACCGAAGCGTTCATCGACCTGTCCAGCCACGTCACACTCAACCTCGAAGACGACGGACTCCGAGTCGGCCTCATCCCACACAACGGCGGCGTCGGCGTCCTCCTCAGCCTCCACACCGACCTCGGGAAGTTCGTGGTCGGCCTGGCCCCCAACCACCTCCAAGTGTTGTGGGCCATCCTGCGCAACCTCACCAGCTTCACCCCCGAGGAGTACAAGCAGGCATACGACGAACTCGTGGCCCTGTCCCAGCAGGAGGAGCAGTGACCCTCAAACCCTGCTTGCAGTGCGGCGAACCCACCGACCAATCCCGCTGCCCCGACCACCGACTCAAGGACCGACCCCTCGCCAAAGGACACGCCCACACCAACCCCGCCCGCTGGAAGCGCCTGTCCAAGCGGCTCCGCAACAACGCACCGTTCTGCGAACACTGCGGCGCGGTCGACCAACTCCAGCTCGACCACATCATCCCGCTGTCCGCAGCCCCCGAACTGACCTACGCCGACGAGAACTGCCGCGTCCTCTGCAAGACCTGCAACGGACGCCGACAGGACCGCTACACCATCGACGAGGCCCAGCACGTCCTGCAACGACTCCAGACCACCTATCGCCGCCGACCCACTCGGCAAGGCCGAGAACGCATCGCAGCCGCCCAGAAAGCCATCTACGACCAGGGGGGACACCCCGAACAGGCCACCAGTCCGCCGGATGGCAAGGCGCAGAGGGCAATGAACTTGACGGGTGTCAACACCGTATGAGGTCCGGGAACAAGGGAAAGTTGGAAAACGCCGAGGTCCCGCTCCCTTTTGCGCCCCGTACGGAGGTGGAGTCGGAGCGGTTTCTGAAGTTCTGCGAGAAGTTCGTCAGGGTTCCCAAGGGCACGAACGCGAAGGGGGTGTTTCGGCCGCGTCCTTGGCAGACGGACATCGCTTCGGACGTTCTCGATAGCGGTGCTCGCACGGTCGGTCTGATGTTGCCGAGAGGTTCCGGCAAAACGACATTGAACGCCGCGATCGCTCTCTACACGTTCTTCACGTGGGGGGAGGGCGCGAATGTCGATGTCTTCGCAGTAGACGAAAGGCAAGCAGGTCTGGCGTTCTCGGCTGCGCGCCGGATCGTGGAGCTGTCGGAGGATCTATCGTCGCGCTGCTACGTGTACACCGACAAGCTGGTGTTGCCGTTGACGGACTCCACGTTTCAGGTGATGCCCGCTTCACCGGCAGCCGCCGAGGGCCGAGACAGCGTGTTGACGATCTGCGACGAGGCCGGGGTCATCAACCGCGATCTATTCGAAGTCGTCCAGCTCGCGGCCGGCAAGCGTGAACGTTCGGTGCTCGTGGCTATCGGGACGCCGGGACCGAACCTTGACGATCAAGTGCTGCTGTCGCTGCGGGATTATCACCGCGAGCATCCTGACGATCGTTCGCTGGTGTGGCGCGAGTATTCGGCCGCCGGGTTCGAGGATCATCCCGTTGACTGCGAACATTGCTGGGAGTTGGCCAATCCCGCGTTGGACGACTTTCTTCACCGGGACGCGCTGCACGCGCTGCTGCCACCGAAGACTCGAGAAGCAACGTTTCGACGGGCACGGCTGTGTCAGTTGCCGATCGACAATGACGGCTCATTCTTGCCGCCGGGAGTCTGGGACAGCCTGTCTACAACTGACGAGATCCCGGCTGGCGCCGATGTAGTCCTTGCCCTGGACGGTTCGTACAACAACGACACGACCGCGATCGTGGTGGGCACCGTGGCCCCCGAACCCCACTTCGATGTCGTGCAGGTGTGGGACCCGAAGGGGGACCCGGATTATCGGGTGCCCGTCGCAGAGGTCGAGGAGGCTATTCGGCGGTCGGCGAAGAAGTGGCGGGTGCAGGAAATCATTGCCGACCCGTTCCGGTTCACCCGCACCCTTCAGGAGTTAGAGGCGGAACGGCTTCCGGTGGTGGAGTTCCCGCACTCACCGTCACGGCTGACCGCCGCTACCACCGACCTCTACAAAGCGTGCGTGAACGGGCAACTCACGCACTCCGGGCACCCCACGCTGGCCGCGCACGTCGCGGCTGCGGTGATCCGGGAGGACCCCCGAGGGATGCGACTGGACAAGGCATCGAGGTCCCGTCACGCCCGAAAGATCGACTGCGCCGCAGCCCTTCTCATGGCGCATTCACGCGCAACCTGGCGCGCAACCCACAAGAAAAAGAGAGCAAGGAGCTTCAAACGATGAATGACACACTGACTCTGCTGTTGCAGAAGCTGGACGAAAACCGGCCCCGACATCACGTGCTGGAACAGTATTACGCAGGACAACAACCACTTTCGTTCCTCGCGCCGGAGGCCCGCGACGCCCTCGGTAACCGATTCGCACGCATCAACGCCAACTTGCCCCGCCTGGCCATCACCGCGTTAGCTGAACGCCTGCGGGTCGTCGGCTTCCGTGGGGTTGACGTGTGGGAGGACTGGCAGCGCTGCGATATGGAGGAGCTGTCTCGGGTCGCGCACCGTGAAGCGTTGTTGTTGGGGCAGGCGTACATGATCTGTTGGACAGACCGCTACGGCCGGCCGCTGGTCACGGTGGAGTCGGCCCAGCAGATGACCGCGCTCCGCGACCCTGGCACCCGTCGACTGACGCACGCATTGAAGAAGTGGGAGACCGCGACCACGACCGAGGCTGTCCTGTACGGACCGGATGTCATCACCCGGTACCGGGCCAACCAGACTGGTGCCACGACGGCGGGGTTCTACGTGGTCGACGAGATCGCCAACCCGTTGGGTGTGCCCCCGGTGGTGCGGCTGCTGAACTCGGATCGCATCCTCGACGAGGGTGTCTCCGAGATCAATGACCTGATCCCGATCACGGACATGCTGTCGAAGCTGCTGGCCGACATTCTTGTCAGCTCGGAGAACGCGGCCCGCCCGCGCCGGTACGCCAGCGGTATCGCCCTGGAGGAACGGCCGGTTGTCGATGAGGACGGCATCGACACGGGGGAGACCGAGGACGTCAACCCGTTCGGTGAGAACGACAAAATGATGATTTCGGAGAATGATGCCGCAAGGTTCGGTCAGCTCGACGCCGCCGACCTGGCGGGGTATGAGCGGGCTGTCGACATCGCCCTCACGATGGCGTCTGCGGTGTCCAGTCTGCCGCCGCACATGTTGGGCATCATGCACGACAACCCGTCCTCGGCTGACGCCATCCGCAGCGCCGAAGCCGGTTTGACAGCGAAAGCCGAAGCACGCCAGGCGCAGTTCGGTCGGACCCATGAGGATCTGGCGCGGTTGATCGTCGCGGTGAGGGACGGGGTGGACCCGCAGCGCGTGGATGTCCGGGTGGAGTGGGCGGACCCGTCCACCCGCTCCGTAAGTGCCGATGCGGACGCCACGGTGAAGTTGGTGCAGGCCGGGGTGCTGCCGGTGACTTGGGCGCTGAAGCGTCTCGGCTATACCGACGAGGCTATCGACGAGATCCGCACCGCACGTCGTACGGAAGCCCTCGACGCACAGGCCGTGGACCTGTCCAAGCTGGTCAACTGATGACTCCGTATCAGTTGACGCTGCTGGCGCTGGCCGCTGAATCGGAGTCCGCTGCACTGGCTCTGTGGTGGACGGTCGAAGAGATCGGTGATGCACTGTTCACCGCCGCCCTTGCCGCGATCCTGGCCACCTTCAATCAGCGGGCGGTGTCGCTGGCGGTGACGGCGTTCTCTGCGCAGGCCAGTATCGCCACCGGTAACCCCGTCCCCGTCTCCCTCCCCGGAATCCCCGACGAGACTGACCGGCTCGCCAAGGCCGCCAGCACCGTTCTCGACGTCGCCCGCGCCTCGGACGTCCCCGACAACATCATCGCCCGGATCGGACGGGCGGAACCGTTGAACACCGCTGCCAGAACGTATTCCAACCAGTTGGCGGAGTCACCGTTGGTGGAGGGATGGGTCCGCAACATGGACGCCGACCCATGTCAGCTCTGCCAGTGGTGGTGGCGGGAAGGCCGAATCTGGCCGAAGGACCACCCCTTCCAGACCCACCACGGATGCGCCTGCGTCCCTCGCCCCGTCTGGGCCAGAAACATCCAATCAACCATGAAGTCACGACAACTTGAAAGGAACCGAACAGCATGACCGACACCCACGAAAGCGCCGAAGCCGAAGCCGCTGAGGATACTGACGAAACGAGTACCCCTGAGTTGTCCGATTCGGAATCGGGAAACCCTGAAGGGTCGGATTTGAAATCCGACCAAGATGCCGACACGTTCACCCGCGACTACGTCGAGAACCTGCGCCAGGAGAACGGCAAGTACCGGCAACGGGCGCAACGCGCCGACGAACTGGCCCACCGCCTGCACACCGAGCTAGTGCGCGCCACAGGGCGATTGGCCGACCCCACCGACCTGGAGTTCGACGAGGATCATATTGCTGACACCGCGAAGATGATCGAAGCCATCGACGACCTACTGACCCGCAAGCCACACCTCGCCAATAGGCGACCCGCCGGGGACATCGGGCAGGGACTGTCACCCTCTGCCGGTACCGTCGACCTCGCCGCGATCCTGCGCGGGAAAACCACTGGATAAGGGGGCAGAAGTGGAGTTCGACCCGGAAACCAACAGCTACACATCGCATGGACCAACAGCCCGTGCCCGTGAGTCGTATGACGGCGTGAAGAAGCTGAAGAAGGAGGTTGCCGAGTTGCGGAGCCTAGTCGAGGACTTGACGGCGCGAGTCGAGGACTTGGAGTCCGAGCAAGGCATATAAGTACCCCTTGGGGGTATGCTGATGGGGTCGGTCCTGGTGGCCGGCCCCATCGTTGTCCTGGTGACACGGGTCATTCCCCTCCCGCGTAAGGGGTCGCGTTTCAAACGCAACCCTTTGTCACCCAAGGACATTCCATGACTGAAACCACTGCCGCAAATCCCGAGCTGCTTGCCGACCAGGTATCCAGCCTGCTCGTTCAGCCCCTCGAAGCCGCGTCCGTCGTCCTCTCCAGCGGCCCCCGGATCTTCGATACCAGCGGCGTGCTCCGCATCCCCAAGCTCGTATCCGGGTCCACCCCGACGTTCGTCGGTGAGGGCGGGCTGATCCCTGACACCGCCGATGTCGACTTCGACGAGCTGGTCTTGATGCCGACCGAGCGCAAGAGCATCAAGACGATCCTGAAGTACACCAACGAGCTGGTCCGTCAGTCGGTCGTCGGTATCGACGCGGTGTTGAAGGCCCGTCTGGTCAAGGACGTCTCGGATGCCCTGGACGACGCGCTCCTGAAGGGCGACGGCACCTCTGACACGATCACCGGGTTCATCAACCAGCCTGGCGTTCAGGGCGACTTCTGGGACCCCACCGACCCGGACTCCCTCATGGACGCCATCGGCCTGGCCGTCGCCGCCGAGGCCACCCCGAACCGGTGGTTCCTCAACGGTGCCGACTTCGTCACCCTGCGCAAGGTCAAGGAATCGACCGGCAGCAAGAAGTACGTCCTGGAGTCCGACCTGACCAAGGACGCCACATACCGACTGCTGGGAATCCCCGTCACGGTGACGAACAAGCTGCCGCAGGGCACCGCCGTCCTGGCCGACATGTCCCAGGTCGCCATCGCCCGCGACATCGCCCCCTCGGTCACGGTCCTCACCGAGCGGTACGCCGAGTACGACCAGATCGGCCTGCGCGTCGTCACTCGTTACGACCTCGGCCTGCTGCACCCCGAGGGTGTCATCGTCCTCGGAATCGAGAGCGGCAGCTAGTGGCGGTCGAGCCAGACCAGGTGGCGACGTTCCTCGGGAAACCGGAGGACGCCGCCACCTTGGCCACCGCAGAGCAGGCCATCCCGATTGTCACCGTCATGGTCCGGGCCTACGTCCGGGGCGGTCCCGATTGGGAACCAAACGAAGAGCTGGAAGCCGTCATCGTCACCGCCGCCGCCAGGATGACCACCAACCCCGGCCAGATCCCGATCGACCTGACTACGGGTGCGTTCGGACAGAGCATCCGCGGCGCGTTCCAGGGCTGGACTTTGGCCGAGTTGTTCGTTCTGAACAGGTATCGGAAGCGGGCACTGTGAAAACGGTGGGCTGGCACGGCCTGATGTCAGACATTTCGGACGATGCGCAGCGGCCAGGGGTCTAGGACAGATCTACGTGTCTCAACCTCTGGTTCTGTAGAACCAGAGGTTACAGCCGAACCGCCCTGCAATATGCAGCCCACGTTGGAAACCATCGACGGCATGCAGTGCAACTGCCGCCGGAATGTCGCTCGATGCGTGCGCGATTCTTCTCCGCCCACCTGTTGTAATGATGAGTGCACAGGGTTCCCCGGAGGCAAGCGTGAACGATTACCAGCACCCGGGCTGGCCGCGCACAGCGACCAGACTTCGTCTTAGTTACCCATTGACAGGGAAGTGTGTTATTCCATTCGGCAACGATCTCATCGAAGGCCGTCGTTGAATGTTCGGTGGTCACCGTGAACCTTCCTCGGCTGCGACCTGAATGCGGTACAGGTGCGGGTGATTGATGAGCTGCACTCCGTCCTCCTCTTTACAGTGTTGGCCGCACTGGGCGGCGCAGATGGGGCACACGACGGCGAGCGAGTCGACGCGGCAGTCGTGGAAGTAGTTGGTAATCATGGTGGTTCCCTCAAAGCTTGGTAGCGCAACGGGTAGCGCAGCGACCCGCATTTCGCGGTTGTTCGTGAATGTTCGTCCACGTACGGACAAGCGTGTTGACCTGCGTTTCTGGACACGAGCGAATGCCAGCAAACGCCAAATTCAAGGCTGGGGGTCAAGTGGTCGCAGGTTCAAATCCTGTCAGCCCGACAGTGAAGCAAGAGGCCAGGACCGGTGTGAGCCGGGCCTGGCCCTTTGCATTGCGGGGGCCGACGTGTTGCTGGGAGCCGAAGTGGCCGCCGAGGCACGAGGCGGCTCCTGTCTCGGGTCGCGGTTCTGTCGCGTGAGATCGTCGGCCATCAGGCCGCCTGATCTCCTGGTGGTGCGGGGCCGCCGGGTTCACCGGCGTCGTCGGTTGGGCGGGGGCCGTTCGTCTCGTCGCCGCGCGGATTTCCTTGAGCGGATCCCGCTGATTCGATCTCCGCTTCAGTGTCGTTGTGGCCCTGGGGTTCTGGTTCGTCGGGTGGGTGCAGGAGGCGTTCGGGGCGGTGGTAGTAGTTGATTCGGGCTTGGCCGGTGTCCAGTGATGGTGGGGGAATCCATTCGACTTCGCAGCGCTCGTTCATGCGGGTGGTCCAGCCGCCGTTGTTGTCGACGCTGCGGTTGTCGGGCCCACACGCCAAACCAAGCTCGTCGACGTTGGTGTTACCACCCTTGGCGAAGTCAGCCTCCACATGATGACCCTGACAACCGTAAGCCCCCACAGTGCAGCCCGGTTTGGTACAACCCCCGTCGCGAGCAATCAACATGATCCGCTGCGCCGCCGACGCGACCCGCTTGGTACGGAACAGATCCAACGCTGATCCCGTGGCCCGGTCGAACACCGCCAGATAGTGGTTCGCGTGCCCGGCCATCCGGATCACCTCACCGATCGGCACCACGGTGCCGCCGCCGGTGACACCGACCCCGGCCCGCGATTCCAGGTCTTGCAGGGTGGTGCGGATGATCACCGACACCGGCAGCCCGTTGAGCTTGCCGAGCTCACCGCTCATCAGTGCGATACGGCCGGCGGCGACCATGGCGTCGTGCTGGCGTTGGACCAGGCTGCGGTGGTCGTTGTCGATCTGGGCCTGTGACGGCGTGCCTGAGGTGCACGGCTCAGGATCGTCGGGATTACACATCCCGGGGGCGGCGAACTTGGCGAAGATCGCCTCCCACACCGCCCAGGCTTCCGGAGTCAACGTCGCCGACACGTCGACCATGCCGTCCTCGCGCTGCTTGTGTTTGGTGACCCCACGCTTGCGCGCGCGTTCGCGCTCGTCGGGTTCGGGTCCGTCCTGATCGAGCAGGAACAAGGTCCGATCCGCGGAGTCTTTGAGTTCTTTGGGGCCGTTGCCGACGGCGGTGCGGACCAGGTCGACCTCGATGCGTTCCCGAGTCGCGGTGTCCACGAAGCCGGGCAATTTGGCCATGGCTTTGCGGATCACCTCGACATGCTCGGCGTTGATCAGCCCGTGGGCTTGGGCGGCCGCAGTCGCGGGCAGCACCGGCGCCAACGCCTCCCCGGTCATCGCCTGGCGTGGCGCCAACAGGGCGGCCTCGGTGAGCCGGCGATGCGCCTCGCTGGTCGAGATCCGCCAGCGGACTGCCAGGACTTCTTTCCAGGATTTGGCGCCCATCTGGGGCGGTGTCGCCTCGGCCTGCAGCCGGGCCAGCAGGCGGTGACTGACC
>Ga0172382_10003257_pt1 | contig 25934 bp, 20 predicted proteins | sample Leawel138RmetaG_FD_122245 | JGI IMG/M metagenome (GOLD analysis project Ga0172382, IMG submission 122245) | Leachate microbial communities from a municipal landfill in Southern Ontario, Canada - Leachate well 138R metaG | ecosystem: Engineered > Solid waste > Landfill > Unclassified | place...
CCATCTAAGCCCCTTCAAATCGTGAAACACTCTTTCATATATGCCCGTCCCACCAAGTCCCTGGTCATCCCAGATAGTCCCGGTTATCTCGTCAACCACCTCTAGTTATCCTGAATTCCATCACTTGGAGGCCGCGAGGCGCTGCCGGGCGCTGCGGGTTTTTCGGGGCGCTGCGTGCCGCGGGGTGGTCCGGACGGCTCCGGACGTTGCCCGTGCCCGGGCAGCCCCCGGCCGTCCCGCGCCGCCGCCGCGAGCCGGGGGGCAGGGGGCGCCGCCGTGAGCCGGAGGGCAGGGGACGCCGCCGTGAGCCGGAGGGCAGGGGACGCCGCCGCGAGCCGGGAGTGCTCTGGAACCTCAAAAAGGTTCGCGGCGGGGAGGCAACGCCGCCTCGCCGCCCCGCCGCCCGCGCGCCCAGCGCGCCCGGGTGGGGCGAAAAGGCCCCATTGCGGGAGATTTTCACCCCGTGGCGCTGAAAGCATTGCAGTATAATGCTTTTTTAGCGCAATCGTCCCGGACTCGGGAGATATGGTTCCCAGCCCCGCGGCACCGTCTTTTTACCATTGTTCCGTAAAACATTGTTCTTAAATGAAAAATATCGCAGACCCTCCCTGGCACGGCCCTTGCTGAAATTGAGAATCAAAATTAACGTGCGCGGCGCGGCTGACGCCCCGTGCGCCTATCCCAGGGAGGAACCGTGAAGCGAGGCCCCAGTTTGTTGAATACCATCTTTGTCGGCGACCGCGTGGCGGATGTCGCCCGGTCCCTCGGGTGCTACCCCAAGGCCATGGTCGGCGGCCAGGTGCCGATGATCGAAACGGAGTACCCCTTCGTCTGCCAGCTGGACTGCGTGCTGTGCATCATGGGCGCCAAGCGCAAGATGCTGCTGAACGCCTACCGGAAAATGGACATCGATTACGTCGTGCTCGAGCGGACCGGCGGTGATCCGGATCCTTCGGGCATGGCTGCGGAGCTCGAGGCCGAGGGCCTGGCGGTCCGCGTGCTCGACTTCACGCGCGGGCTCGAACACGCCATCGCCGAGGCGGGCGGCATCTTCGGCCGCGAAAAGGAGGCCGTCAAGGTCGCCGCAGAGTACGGGCGGCAGCTCGAGGCGGCGCAGGCGAACCTGCCGCGCCCGGGCAAGCGGGTGCTCGTGCTGCTGGGCATCTCCCGGCCGGGGGCGGGCGCGCAGGAGCGCTACCTGCTGGCCGAAACGCCGGGGGGCTTCGTGGACACGGCGCTGCTCGCTCCGCTGGGATGCGAGAATGTCGCCGGGCCCCTGCTGAGCCCCACGGAGGAGACGGTCATGGGCGGCATCCAGCTGCTGCGCGAGTTCAAGGGCCTGGAAGAGGCCAACCCCGACGCCATCGCCCTGACCGGCGACCCGCTGGTGGGGCTGCTGGCCCTGCGCGACTTCGCCCGCGAGCACCCCGGGCAGGCGGCGCGGATTCCCGCCCTGCGCGACCACGCCGTCTACGCGCTGCCGCACTGTTGCGACGCCAACCCCATGAGCTACCCCCACAGCCTCGCCTTGTGGGGCCAGGCGCTCGCCGGTTGATGGCCCCCCGTTTCGATCCTTTTTCCGAATCCAGGAGAGAGCAATGAAAAACCGTCACTGGTCAAGACTCGCGCCCGTGCTGCTGCTGGGCGTCCTGCTGGCCGCGCCCGCCCACGGCGCGCCGGGGCAGGGGCAGCCCGCCGACGGGCAGGCCCTGGCCGCCGCCGCCGGCAACGCCACCGCGGCCGACGGCGCCCGGGGCGCCGCCCCGGCCGTCACCCTCGACAAGATCGTCGTGAGCGCCACGCGTACCGAGCAGAGCGCCTTCGAGGCCCCCGCGTCGGTGGTGGCCCTGGAGGGCGACGCCATCGAGCGCCGCCAGGCCACCACCCTGCGCGACCTGCTGGAGGACGTGCCCAACCTCGAGTTCTCCGACCCGACCAACCCGTTCATCCAGAAGCCGTCCCTGCGCGGCCTGTCCCCGAGCCAGACGATCTTCAAGCTCGACGGCGCGCGCCAGAACTACACGTCGCAGTCCGGCATCGGGAACTCCCCGGTGGTCATCGACCCCGACATGCTCAAGCAGGTGGAGGTGCTGCGCGGGCCGTCCTCCGTGCTGCACGGCGGCGGCGGCATCGGCGGCGTGATCTCCATGCGCACCAAGGACGCCGCCGACCTGCTCGAACCGGGCAGCAACCTCGGCGGCAAGCTCAAGACCGGCTACCTGTCGGGCACCCACCAGACCATGAGCTCCCTGGCTCTCTACGGGCGCCAGGGCATGTTCGACCTGGTCGGCCAGGGCGTCTACCGCGACTTCGGGGACACCAGGACCACCAACCCCTCGCCCTCGAAGGACACCAGCTACCGCAGCGGCTACTCGCGCAGCAGCCTGCTCAAGCTCGCGGTCACGCCGGACGACGACCAGTACCTCTCCCTGGCCTACACCTTCAGCGACGGGCGGCACTCGTCCACCCGCGCGGTCAGCACCTTCACGCAGCAGGAGCACCGCCTCGTGGGCAACTACGAGCTGGCCCCCGCCGACAAGCCGTGGCTGGACCTCAAGCTGACCACCCAGGCCGCCTGGCGCGAAAACGAATACCTGAACGACGTGCCCCGCCAGCTGAAGGACAAGTTCACCTCCTTTGGCGGCAGCCTCCAGAACACCTCGCGCTTCTCCCTGGGCGAGGTGGCCGACAACGCGCTGACCTACGGGCTGGACTACTACCGGGACCACCAGGAGGGCACCGACTTCGGCCGACCCGACCCCGCCCGCCCCGAGGCCACCGCCAGCGACATGGGCCTCTTCATCCAGGACGAGCTGGAGCTGTTCGACCGCCTGACGCTGATTCCGGCCCTGCGCTACACCTCCTACTCCCGTTCCTCCGACTCCGATGTCGCCGACGACCAGAGCGAGGGCCGCATCACGCCCAAGTTCACCACCAAGCTCCAGGTCATGCCCTGGCTGAGCGTCTTCGGCTCGTACTCCGAGTCCTTCCGGCCGCCGTCCATGGACGAGATATATTACGCTATGGACTACCCCCTGCCCTGGGGCACCATCCGCGTGCTGCCCAACCCCAACCTCGAACCGGAAACCGCCGAGACCTGGGAGACCGGCTTCAACCTGGGCTTCGACGGGGTCTTTACCGCCAACGATCCCCTGCGCCTGAAGGCGACCTACTTCCGCGAGGACATCAAGAACCTCATCGAATCGCAGCTGACCAAGAACTTCACCACCCCGCCCCTGGGCGAGATCCACTACCAGAGCGTGAACGTCAACCGCGCGGAGCGCTTCGGCTACGAGGTCGAGCTGGAATACGGCGTGGCGGGCTTCTCCTTCGCCGCGTCCTACGGCAAGACCATCGGCCACGACAAGGAAACGCGCGAGCGCGTGGGCGGCAGCCCGGAAAAGCTGGCCCTGCGCCTGGGCTACCTCTTCGCCGACTCCGGGCTGAACCTCTTCTGGAAGTCCCGCTTCGTCAGCGCCTACAGGTACTACGACGTGTTCGCCGCCAGCGAGGCCACCCGCCATCCCTACGCCGTCCACGGCGTGGGGCTGACCTGGGAGCCCCGCCTGGAGTCCCTCGAGGGCCTGCGCCTGGACTTCAGCGTGGATAACCTCTTCGACCAGCACTACACCAACTACGACGGATCCTACGAGATCGGCCAGAGCGTCAACATGACCCTGTCCTACTCCTTCTAGGTCAACCCGAACGCCGTTTCGATGGCCCGGCTCCGCATGCGCGGGGCCGGGCCGTTCCGGAGAAGATGTGCCGTTTTGCCACTGCCTTGCCCCGGCCCGCCGCCTGATGCGGGCGGCCGTTCTGCTGGCGGCGGTCCTTGCCCTGCCCGCCGCGCTCCCCGGCGCCGCCCGCGGGGAGGGGATCACCGTGACCCACGCCCTGACCATCGCGGGGGCCCCGGGCCTGCCGCCCGGCTTCAGCCATTTCCCCTATGTGAACCCCGCCGCGCCAAAGGGCGGCGAGCTGCGCCTGCACGCCGTGGGCACCTTCGACACCACCAACCCGTTTTCCTCCAAGGGCGACCTGCCCGCCGGGTTCGGCCTGCTGCACGACAGCCTGACCACCCCCGCGCGCGACGAGCCCGGCACGGACTATTGCCTCGTGGCGCAGCGCATCCGCTACCCCGACGACCGGTCGTGGATCGAGTTCGACATCAACCCCGCCGCGCGCTTCCATGACGGCAGCCCCATCACGGCCCATGACGTGGTCTTCTCGTACGAGGCGACCATGAGCAATATCGGCAGCGTGCTCCAGCGCTTCTTCGCCGACATCCTCTCGGTGCGCGCCGTGGGCGAGCGGTGCGTCCGCTTCACCTTCGCCCCCGGCGCCAGCCGCGAGATCCCGCAGTATGTGGGCCGGCTGTACATCTACCCCGCCAGCTTCTGGAAAGGGCGCGACCTCGGCCGCACGGCCCTGGAGATCGTGCCGGGCAGCGGCCCCTACCGCCTGCGCTCGTTCCGCCAGGGGCGCGAGGTCGTCTACGAGCGCGTGCGCGACTACTGGGCGGCCGACCTGCCCGTCTGCCGGGGGCGCTTCAATTTCGACACCGTGCGCTACGAGTATTTCCGCGACGCCACCGTGGCCCAGGAGGCCTTCCGCGCCGGGCACTACGACCTCCGGGAGGAGCATTCCGCCAAGAACTGGCACACCCTGTACACCGGCCCGGCCTTCGACAGCGGGGAGATCGTCAGGGAGAGCCTGCCCCACGGCCGCGACCTGGGCATCCAGGGCTTCTTCTTCAACACCCGCAGGCCCATGTTCGCCGACATCCGCGTCCGGCGCGCCATCGTGCTGGCCCTGGACTACGAGTGGATCAACCGCCAGTTCTTCTGGAACGAGCAGTTGCGGACCACGAGCTATTTCACCAACACCGAGCTGGCGTGCTCCGGCGTGCCCGGGGGGCGCGAGCTGGAGCTGCTCGAACCCTTCCGGGACCGGTTGCCCCGCGAGCTTTTCGAGCGGCCCCACGCCTTCCCCGTTTCCCAGGCCGACGGCCACAACCGGGACAACCTGCTGCAGGCCGCCCGGCTGCTGGACGAGGCGGGCTACCGCGTGCGGGACGGCCTGCGCCGCCATCCGCAGACGGGGCTTCCGCTGCGCTTCCAGCTGCTGACGGATTCGGCGGCGGTGCGGCGCCTGGCCGTGTCCTTCGCGGGCAACCTGCGCCGCCTGGGCATCGGGCTGCATGTGTTCGTGGCCGACACGCCGACCTTCATGCGCAAGAAGTCCGACTTCGACTTCGACATGGTTTCCGCCTTCTTCGGCCACGGGCGCCACCCCGGCCAGGAGCTGCGCTTTTTCTGGCATTCCATGTCGCGGGATATGCCGGACAGCCCGAACCTGGCGGGCATCGCCGACCCAGCGGTGGACGCGCTGGTGGAGGCCGTCCTCGCCGCCCGGGAGCGCAAGGAGACCGTCGCCGCCTGCCGGGCGCTGGACCGTGTGCTGCTGTGGGGCGAATACGTCGTGCCCCTCGGGGCCTCGGGCGTGGACCGCGTGGCTTACCGCCGCGGGATCGAGCACCCCCGGGCCGGGCGTTCGTCTTTTGTCGACATCAACGCCTGGTGGGCCTCGTCGGACCAGGGCCATCCCCGGGGGACGCAATGAGCGGCTATATCCTGAAACGGCTCGCCCTGGTCGTGCCGACGCTGCTGGCCATCCTGACCGTCAATTTCTTCGTGATCCAGCTCTGCCCGGGCGGCCCGGTGGAGCAGGCGCTGGCGCGCATCCAGGGCCAGGCGCGCTCGGCCCTGGAGCGGGCGGGCGGGGCCACGCAGGACGAGATCAAGGTGGTCCAGAGCTCGCTGGACAACCTGGACGGCTATCGCCCCGGGGCCCACGCCGACCCCGAGCTGGTGGAGCGCATCCGGCGCCACTACGGCTTCGACCGGCCCCTGCTGGAGCGCTACTGGACCATGCTGCGCGACTTCGCCCTGTTCCGCTTCGGCGAGAGCTTCCACCGGGACAAGACCATCCTGGAGCTGGTGCGCGAGAAGCTGCCCGTCTCGCTGTCCCTGGGGCTTTGGACCACGCTGCTCTCGTACCTGGTCTCCGTCCCGCTGGGCATCCGCCGGGCCGTCCGGGCCGGGACGCGGTTCGACGCCTGGTCGGGGTTCGCCGTGGTCGTGGCCAGCGCCATCCCCGCCTTCCTGTTCGCCATCCTGCTGGTCATCCTGTTCGCGGGCGGCAGCTACTGGAGCGTCTTTCCGCTGCGCGGGCTGGTGTCTCCGGGGTTCGAGGCCATGTCGCCGCTGCACAAGGTCGCCGACTACCTGTGGCACATGGTCCTGCCCGTGTTGTCGCTGGTCATCGGCGGCTTCGCGGGCATGACCCAGCTGACCCGCAACTGCTTCCTGGACGAGATCGGCAAGCAGTATGTGGTCACCGCGCGGGCCAAGGGGCTGACCGAGGGGCGCGTGCTCTACGGCCATGTGTTCCGCAACGCCATGCTGATCTTCATCGCCGGGTTCCCCGGGGCGTTCCTGGGCATGTTCTTCACCGGCTCGCTGCTGGTGGAGGTCATCTTCTCGCTGGACGGGCTGGGGCTCATGGGTTTCGAGGCCACCATGCAGCGGGACTATCCGCTGATGTTCGCCACGCTGTACCTGTCGACGCTGCTCGGCCTGGTGGTCAAGATACTGAGCGACATCACCTATGCGCTGGTGGACCCGCGCATCGACTTCAACCCGGTCCGGCAATGAAGGGGCGACGCATGGCTTTCAGGCTTCAGGGCATCAACGCGCGGCGCTGGGCCGCGTTTCGCGCCAACAGGCGAGGCTTTGTCTCCCTGGTCTTGTTCCTGGCGCTGTTCGGCACGAGCCTGTGCGCGGAGATTCTGGCCAACGACCGCCCGCTTCTGCTGGTCTTCCGGGGCGAGCTGCATTGCCCGCTGCTGTTCGACTATCCCGAAACCGCCTTTGGCGGGGCCTTCGAGACGGCGGCGGACTATCACGACCCGGCCCTGCGCGCCCTGGTGGAGCGCGAGGGCTGGATGCTCTGGCCGCCGGTGCGCTATTCCTACGCCACCGTCGCCCGCGCGGAGACGGCGCCGTTTCCCACCCCGCCCTCGGCGGAGCACTGGCTGGGCACGGACGACAGCGGGCGCGACGTGCTGGCCCGCCTGCTCTACGGGTTCCGGCTTTCGGTGCTCTTCGGGCTTCTGCTGGCGGGCAGCGGCGCGCTGATCGGCATCTGCGTCGGGGCCGTGCTGGGCTATCGCGGCGGCCGGATCGACCTGGCCGGGCAGCGCTTCATGGAGATCTGGGGCGCCATGCCCGTGACCTACCTGCTGATCATCCTGGCCAGCTTCGTGGAGCCGACCTTCTGGATGCTGCTGGGCATCATGCTGCTCTTCGGCTGGATGGGGCTGGTGGATGTCGTGCGCGCGGAGTTCCTGAAAGGCCGCAAGCAGGACTATGTGCGCGCGGCCCGGGCCCTTGGGGTGCGCGAGCGGCGCGTCATGTTCCGCCACATCCTGCCCAACGCGCTGGTCGCGACCATCTCGTCCCTGCCGTTCATCCTCAACGGGGGGATCATCACCCTGACCTCCCTGGATTTCCTGGGCTTCGGCCTGCCGCCGGACTCCCCGGCGCTGGGGGAGCTGCTGGCCCAGGGCAAGACCAACATCCACGCCCCCTGGATCGGGCTTACGGCCTTCGGCGCGCTGGCCGTCCTGCCGTGCCTGCTGGTGTTCATCGGCGAGGCCGTGCGCGATGCTTTCGACCCCAACGGAGGGCTGCGGGCATGACGCCGATCCTGCATGTGGAGGGCCTGAGCATCGGCTTCGGGCTGGCTCCGGTGGTGGAGGGCGTCGGCTTCTCCCTGGAGCGCGGGCGGATTCTGGGGCTTGTGGGCGAGAGCGGGTCGGGCAAGTCGCTCACCGCGCGCGCCCTCCTGGGCCTTCTGCCCGCCGGGGGGCGGGTGCTGTCCGGGCGCGTGGAGCTGGACGGCGTCGTCATCTCCGGCCTGGCCGAGGCGCGCATGCGCGAGCTGCGCGGCAGGCGCATGGCCATGCTGTTTCAGGATTCGCTGGGCAGTCTGAACCCCCTGCACCGCATCGGCAGGCAGATCGGCGAGGGGCTGGCCCTGCGCCGGGGCTGGAGGCCGTCCCGCGTCCGGGAGCGGGTGGCGGAGCTGCTCCGCCAGGTGGGCATGCAGGACGCGCCGCGCTACATGAACGCCTTCCCGCACCAGCTTTCCGGCGGGCAGCGGCAGCGCGCCATGCTCGCCCTGGCCCTGGCCGACGAGCCCGACGTGCTCATCGCCGACGAGCCCACCACGGCCCTGGACGCCGCCGTGCAGCGCCAGGTGCTGGACGCGCTGCTGGCCCTGCGCGGTTCCCTGTCCATCGTGCTCATCAGCCACGACCTGCCCATGATGCGCAGCGTGGCCGACAGCGTATGCGTCATGCGCCGGGGCCGCATCATCGAGGAGGGCGCCACGCGGCAGGTGTTCGCCATGCCCCGGCACCCCTACACCCGCATGCTGCTGGACGCGGAACCCTGCGAGCCCCCGGACCCGGTGGCGCCGGATGCCCCGGAGGTCCTCGCCGCCCAGGGGCTCGCCGTGCGCTATCCCCTGGGCGGCACCTGGCCGGGGCGGCCCGCCCGCTGGCTGGAGGCCGTGCGTGGCGTCTCGTTTTGCCTGCGCCAGGGGGAGTGCCTGGGGGTGGTGGGCGAGAGCGGCTCGGGCAAGTCGTCGCTGGGCCAGGCCCTGCTGCGCCTGATTCCGGCCTCGGGGCGTGTGGTCTTCGGGGGCGAGGACATCCTGGCCCTGCCGGAGGCCCGCCTGCGCCCCCTGCGCGCGGGGCTCCAGGTCGTCTTCCAGGATCCCCTGGCCTCCCTGAACCCCCGGTTCAGCGTGCTGGAATGCGTCGCCGAGGGGCTGGGCACCCGGCCGTCCAGCCCGGCGACCCAGGCCCGGGTCGTGGACGCCCTGGGCGAGGTGGAGCTGCCCGCGGACCTGCTGCACCGCTACCCCCACGAGCTGTCCGGCGGCCAGTGCCAGCGCGTGTGCATCGCCCGCGCCCTGGTCATGCGCCCCCGGTGCATCGTGTTCGACGAACCCACGTCCAGCCTGGACCGCAACACCCAGTTCCAGGTGGTGGCGCTGCTGCGGGCGTTGCAGCTGCGCCACGGCCTGTCCAGCATCTTCATCACCCACGACCTCGCCCTGGTGCGCAGGCTCTGCCACCGGGTGCTCATCATGCACGACGGGCGCGTCGTCGAGTCCGGCCCCACCGGGGCGATCTTCTCCGCGCCGGAGCACGAGCACACCCGCACCCTGCTGCGGGCGGCCCTGCCCGGGTGAGCGGCGGCCCGCTGCCCCCGGCATCGGGCCGCCTTCATACCGTCGCCGCTAATCGCCCCAGAATACCGGTTTTCGGCTTTTCCGCCCCGGCGCTGGGCCGCCGCGCGGCCCGGGCGCGGGCTCCCGCCCGGGAGCCCGCGCCCGGCAGGGGCCGCCTTGCGCTCCGGGCCGCGAAAGGCCGGATTTGTGCGTATAACGTCGTTTCTTTTGGTTTTGGCCCCCTGCGGGGCCGGGCCGGACGCCAGCCCCCGGGAAGCCCTCTGGGGGGCTGGATTTTGGCTGTTGTCAAGAGCAAAGGGCTCCAGGGAGCGACATTCTCCAGTGTTCCGAAAAGATAAAAGGCATCAGCGTCCATAAGAGTGCGTTTGGTTGAGATTGCCCTGTGGAAAACTTTTTGATGGATGTTCCACTTGACCTGCGGCAACCCTTGCCCGGTGCCCGTTCCCCGGGGGGTACGGGTTTTCGCGCCTTGAGACGAATTCTCATTGATTAGAAGTGGTTGTCATGTTGGGGAGATGTGGGGAAAGCCTTTTGTGACGACCGTGCGACGCCGGATTCTCCCCGTTGCCCGGGGGCGGGATTCGGCCTAGAACACGCTCCATGATGAACGCGTGGCCTCAGATACTGAATATCCTGGAAAAGACGGTCAACCCCGGCCTGTACCAGGTCTGGATCAAGCCCCTGGACGCAGAGGCCGCCGACGGACGGCTGGCCCTCTTCGCCCCCAACGCCTTCGTGGCCTCCTGGGTGCGCGACAGGCTGCTGGAGACCATCGCCGAGGCCGCCACGCAGGCCCTGGGCGCCCGCCCGAGCGTCGAGATTTCCGTGCGGCCCCGGGCCGTGCAGGCCGCTCCCGCCGCTCCCGCCGCCCCGGGCGGCAACGGCAGGGCGCAGGCCGCCCCGGCCCCCGCCGGGGGCAACGGCAAGGCCCCGGCCCCGGCCCGCGCCCCGCGCCAGGGCCAGCTCGGCCTGCCCAACCTCGTGCCCCAGGGGCTGAACACCCTGTCCTGGCGCTTCGGCTTCGAGGACTTCGTGGTCGGCCCGAGCAACGAGCTGGCCTACGTCGCCGCCAAGGGCATGACCCGGGGCGTGCTGGACTGCGACCAGATGTTCCTCAACTCCGCCCCCGGCCTGGGCAAGACGCACCTGCTCCAGTCCATCGGCCGGGCCATGGCCCAGGCCAGCAACCGCTCCAACGCGCGCGTTGCGTACCTGACCGCCGAGGAGTTCGCCACGCAGCTCATCCTGTCCATCCGCTCCCGCGAGATGGAGCGCTTCAAGAACCGCTTCCGCGACAACGTGGACGTGTTGCTGCTGGAGGACATCCATTTCCTCCAGGGCAAGGAGCGCACCCAGGACGAGCTGCTGGAAACCCTGAAAGCCTTGCAGGACCGGGGCTGCAAGGTCGTCCTGTCCAGCTCGTTTCTGCCCCGCGAGCTCAAGGACGTGGACGACCATCTCGCCTCGCGGCTGTGCTCGGGCTTCCTGGCCACCATCGACCGCCCCTGCTACGACACCCGCAGGCGCATCCTGGAGAGCAAGGCCCGCCAGCACCAGGTGACCCTGCCGGGCGACGTGTCCGACTGCCTGGCCGAGCACCTCACCGACGACGTGCGCCAGCTGGAGAGCTGCCTGCAAAGCCTGGTGCTCAAGGCCCGCCTGCTGGGCGAGGCCATTACCATGGACATGGTCGCCCAGGTGCTGCGCAACTACACCAGCACCGACACCGGGCGGATCAGCTTCCAGAAGATCCTGGAGCACATCTGCCGCAGCTTCGGCGTTGAGCCCTCGGCCCTGGCCTCCAAGAGCCGCCGCCGCGACATCGTGCTGGCCCGCAACACGGCCTTCTACCTGGCGCGCATGCACACCGACATGCCCCTCAAGCAGATCGGCGGCCAGCTCAACCGCCGCCACTCCACGGTGCTCAAGGGCATCACCAACGTGGAGCGCGAGATCCGCCTCCAGACGCCCCTGGGCCGCCAGATCGACTCCGTGGCCGGGCGCATCAAGACCCTCTAGCGGGACACCCCGGCGCCGCGCCGACGGAAAAATCCAGGCTGCCTGTGTATGCGAGATACACTGCGCGTCCTGGATTTTTTCGTTTCCCTGCATCTCGCCATATGGAGCGGCCTGCGCGGCCTGGGGTGCCGGGCGGCCTGGAGCGGCCTGCGCGGGCTGGGGGCGGGCGGCCTGCCGCCCCGTCTGCCCGGCCACCCGGCGCCGCCCCGGCCTTGGCCCCGGCCCGGCCGGGCCGCGCGCCCCGGCGGGCGCGTCGCGGCCCTCGGCGCGCCCCCCGGCTTGAGGCGGGGCCGTTTTTGCCCTACTAAGAGGGCTTGCATCCACGTTCCCCAATCCGCACGAGGCCAGACATGCCGGTTATCATGGGTACCGCCGGGCACATCGACCACGGCAAGACAACGCTCATCAAGGCCCTGACGGGCATCGACTGCGACCGCCTGAAGGAGGAGAAGAAGCGCGGCATCACCATCGAGCTGGGCTTCGCCTTCCTGGATCTGCCGGGCGGCGCGCGCCTGGGCGTCATCGACGTGCCCGGCCACGAGCGTTTCGTGAAGAACATGGTCGCCGGGGCTTCGGGGGTCGATTTCGTGCTGCTGGCCGTGGCCGCCGACGAGGGCGTCATGCCCCAGACCCGCGAGCACCTGGAAATCTGCACCCTGCTGGGCATCCGGCGCGGGCTGGTGGCCCTGACCAAGGCCGACGCCGTGGACGCCGACTGGCTGGAGATGGTCGAGGAGGACGTGCGCGGCTCCCTGGCCGGGAGCTTCCTGGAGGACGCCCCGGTCCTGCCCGTGAGCGCGCACACCGGCGCCGGGCTGGACGCCCTGCGCGCGGCCATCGCCGAGCTGGCGGCCCGGACCACCGCCGCCCGCCCCGCGGACCTCTTCCGCCTGCCCGTGGACCGCGTGTTCACCATGCGCGGGCACGGTACCGTGGTCACGGGCACCCTGGTTTCGGGGCGCATCGCCGAGGGCGAGGAGGTGGTGCTTTTCCCCGGTGGCGCGCGGACCCGCGCGCGCGGCCTGCAATCCCACGGCCAGCCCGTGACCGAGGCGCCCGCCGGGCGGCGCACGGCGGTGAACCTCGCCGGGCTGGAGGTGGAGGACGTGGCGCGCGGCCAGGTGCTGGCCCGGCCCGGAACCCTTTTCCCCCAGACCCTGTGGGACGTGGAGCTGACCGCCCTGGCCTCGGCCGGGCGCGACCTCAAGCACCGCAAGGAGATCCATCTGCACCACGGCACCCGCGAGGTGCTGGCCAAGGTCCTGCTGCTGGACCGCGAGGCCCTGCGCCCGGGCGAGACGGCCCTGTGCCGCCTGCTGCTGCCCGAGCCCATGCCCGGGGTCTACGGCGACCGGGTGGTGCTGCGCTCCTTTTCGCCCCTGCGGACCATCGCCGGAGGCCGGATCATCGGGCCCCACGGGCGCAAGCTGCGCCGGGGAGACCAGGGGGCCCTGGCCCGGCTGCGGGCCCTGGCCGACGACGACCAGCAGGCCGTGCTCGCCGCGCAGCTGGCCCTGGCCGGGCCCGAGGGCGTGAGCCTGGCCGAGCTGCGCACCATGTGCGCCCTGGAGGCCCGCGCCCTGGAGCGGCTCATGCAGCAGATGTGCAGCCAGGGCGCGGCCTACCTGGTGGACAAGGACGAGCGCACCCACGTTGCCGGGGAGGTCATGGAGGCGCTCATGGCCGGGGCCCTGGAGCGGGTGGCGGCCTTTCACCGCGCCGAGCCCATGAAGCAGGGCATCCTGCGCGGCGAGCTGGCCTCGTCCTGGGGCCGGGGGCTCTCCGAGCGGCTGGCGCATTTCGTGGTCGAGCGGCTGGTGCGCCGCGGCGAGCTGGTGGCCGAGGCCGAGACCCTGCGCCTGCCGGGGCACAGCGTGTCGCTGGCGGCGGATGCCCTGCGCCTGCGTACGGCCCTGGAGGACGCCTACCGCCAGGGCGGCCAGACCCCGCCCAACCTCAAGGACGTGCTGGAGCCCCTGGGCGTAACCGCCCGGGACGCGGCGCCGGTGCTGCGCCTGCTCCAGGAATCCGGGGAGCTGGTCAAGGTCAAGGAGGACATGTACTTCCACGCCCCGGCCCTGGAGGCCCTGCGGGCGCGGGTGGTGGCCTTTCTGGAGGAGAAGGGCGAAATGGGCGCGGCGGATTTCAAGACGGTCAGCGGCCTGTCGCGCAAGTACCTGATCCCCCTGCTGGAACAGTTCGACAAGGAGCGGCTGACCGTGCGCGTGGGCGATATGCGCGTGCTGCGGCGCAAGGAGAAATAGGGGAAACCCCCATTGCCCGCGCCTGCGGGGCGCGGTATGTTCTTCTTCGCGGTTCGCCCGGGTGGGCGCTGCCGCAATGGGTGTGGGCCGCCCCCTTCGGGGGGCGGCCTGTGTTTTTGCGCGCGACGGGGCAGGGCGACATGCCCGGGGCGAAACGCCCGGGGCGCCCGGGGTCAGATGTTGCTCAGGCGGCGCACGTCGCGGCCCAGGGCCTCCTGGGCGCCATAGGCGCGCATGCATTCGGCCACGCATTCGGACAGGGCGTCCTTCAGGCGTTCGCGCGGCACCTGGCGCACCCGCGAGGAGAGGATTGCCCCGTTGTCCAGGGTCAGCTGCATGGAGAAGGCGGCCCAGGGCGTCCCGGGGCCGACCCGGTGGCGGGAGGGCGGGGTGCGTTCGGCGTGCAGGGTGGCGCTGGCGACGTTTCCGTGGCTGGCCAGGGCGCGGGTGACGGCCTGCTCCTCCTGGGCGGTCAGGGTCAGGCTGGCCGAGGCCGTGCGCGGGGTGTTCAGGGAAAAGCTCGCGCCGCGGGGCCCGGGCTGCCCCGCGAGGTTCCAGTTCAGCTGCCTGCCCAGGCCCAGGGCCAGCAGGCTCAGGATCAGGACGGCGGCAAGGATGCCCAGGGTCTTCATGGCGGAACGGTCCCCCTGGCGGGCGCGCTGCGTCGGTTTTTCCCGTTTTTGGGGGCCGGAACGGGCCTGTGCGGGGCGGCCGGGAGGCCTGCCGCCGGGGGGCGGCCTTCGGCCCCGCTCGGGCGGGAAGCCACGCGGCGCTTTTGTTTTGCCGCGGATGCGTATATACCCGGGGCGACGTTTCGGCGCAAGGATGGCAAAAGGCCCCGCCGAAGCGGGGCCTGTGCGTTCGTGGGGTGAGAGATGGGACTTGAACCCACGGCCACCTGGGCCACAACCAGGTGCTCTACCAACTGAGCTACTCCCACCGTGAAGGTGCAAACGTCTACCGAAGGTTTCGGCTGCGGTCAAGCCTTTTCAACCCGCAACGTACGGAAAGCATCCATGGAAAAACTCGTGATCGAAGGCGGGCGTCCCCTGTCCGGCACCATTCGGGTCAGCGGCTCCAAGAACGCGGCCCTGCCCCTGCTTTTCGCGGCCCTGGCCGTGGAGGGTCCGGTGACCTTCTCCAACGTGCCGGGCCTGCGCGATATCCGCACCACCCTGCGGCTTCTGGAGATCCTGGGCTGCACCACCTCCCTGGACCAGGGCGTGGCCCGCGTGGACACGGCGGCCCTGACCCCCGAGGCGCCCTACGACCTGGTCAAGACCATGCGCGCCTCGGTGCTCTGCCTGGGGCCGCTGCTGGCGCGCCTGGGCGAGGCCCGGGTGGCCCTGCCGGGAGGCTGCGCCATCGGCGCCCGCCCGGTGGACCTGCACCTCAAGGCCCTGGAGGCCATGGGCGCGGTCTTCGACCTGGAGGAGGGCTACATCCGCGGCAGCTGTGCGGGCCGCCTGCGCGGCGCGCACATCCAGTTCGACTTCCCCACCGTGGGCGGCACGGAGAACCTGCTCATGGCCGCCGCCCTGGCCGAGGGCCAGACCACGCTGGTCAACGCCGCCCGCGAGCCCGAGGTGGCCGACCTGGCCAACTTCCTCAACGCCTGCGGCGCGAAGATCAGCGGCCAGGGCACGAGCATCATCCGCGTGCAGGGCGTGGAGCGCCTGACGGGCTGCGCCTACCGCATCATGCCCGACCGCATCGAGGCCGGGACGTTCCTGTGCGCGGCGGCCATCACCGACGGGGAGCTGCTGGTCGAGGACTGCCCGCTGGCAGAGCTGGAGGCCGTCGTCGCCAAGCTGCGCGAGATGGGCGTCCGGATCGAGGAGCGGCCCGGGGGCGTGTTGTGCCGCCGGGGTTCGGGGCTTGCGGGCGTGAACGTGACCACGCTGCCCTTCCCGGGCTTCCCCACGGACATGCAGGCCCAGATCATGGCCCTGATGTGCCTGGCCGGAGGCACCGGGGTGGTCAAGGAGACCATCTTCGAGAACCGCTTCATGCATGTGCCGGAGCTTGGGCGCATGGGTGCGCGCATCTCCCTGGACGGGCGCACCGCCGTGGTGCGCGGGGTGGCGGGGCTCACCGGCGCGCCGGTCATGGCCTCGGACCTGCGGGCCTCGGCCTCGCTGGTGCTGGCCGGGCTGGCCGCCCGGGGCACGACCCACGTCCAGCGCATCTACCACCTGGACCGGGGCTACGAGCGTATCGAGGACAAGCTGCGCGCCGTGGGCGCGGTCATCCGCCGCGAGCAGGAGTAGGGCGCCCGGCCCGCAGGCCGGGCCCGCAAGCGCCGACGGCCCGCCCGGAGCTGTTCTCCGGGCGGGCCGTCGTCCGTTCATGGCCGGGGCGCTGCGCGCGGGCGCCCCGAGGGGCGTGTCAGCACACGCCCAGCCGCTCGATGGTCTCCAGCACCACCAGCCCGTCCTGGCCGGTGATGGGCACCTCGGTGCCGTCGCGCAGGGCGCCCAGGAAGGCCGTCAGCTCGCTGCGCACGGGCTCGCGGTAGAGCACGGGCCATTCCTTGATGCTGTAGTGGTCGTTGTAGTCCTGGAAGCGGCTGTAGGCCTTGACCTGCTGGGTGATGAGGTTGGCCTCGATGTAGCGCGAGGTGGTGGCGACGTGGATGGAGCGCGACTTGTAGGGCGTGACCCAGTTGGTGCTGATCTGCCCGAGCACGCCGTTTTCCATCTCGGCGGTGATGAGCGCCGTGTCCTCGTGCTTGCCGATGGTCGTGGCCGTGACGGCGAAGACCTTCCGGTACTCCGAGCCGGAGATGTGGCGGATGAGGTCGATGTCGTGGGAGCCCAGGTCGCGGATGACGCCCACGTCCTGGATGCGCGGCGGGTAGGGGCCCACGCGCTCGATGGTGATGGAGATGACCTTGTCCTCGGCGGCCAGCTCGCGCACGCGCTGCACGGCGGGGTTGAAGCGCTCGATGTGTCCGACCATGAGCCGCACCCCGGCCCCGCGGGCCGCCTCCAGGAGCTGGCGGCCCTCGGCGGCGCTGGCGGCCAGGGGTTTTTCGATGAGCAGCGAGACGCCCCGGGAGATGACCTTCAGGCCCACGGGCAGGTGCAGCACCGTGGGCACGCAGACGCTCACGGCGTCCAGGGGCTGGTCCAGCAGGGCGTCCAGGCTGTCGAACACCGGCACGCCGAGCTGGGCGTGCATGGCCGCCAGGGCCTCGGGGTTGGTGTCCATGACCCCGGCCACGCGCACGCCGGGCATTTCGGTGTAGTTGCGCAGGTGGACCCGGCCCATCCAGCCCAGGCCGATGACGGCGACGTTCATTATCTTGTGCATGGGGAACCTTCCTTTGGAGCCCCGGGCGGGGGGCGGGCGGCGGGCCCGTTGCCTCGGGGGCGTGTTTCGCTTAGGGTCGCTCGGGCGTCGTACCAGATTCTCCCCCGGTTGCCAAAAGCTAGTTTGGACGGCGCCCCGCAGGGAGAGAGGGAAGCCATGCAAAGCATCAAGACGGGCCAGGGCCCGGCCGGGCCGGTGTGGATCAGCGCGGGCGAGGTGTCCGGCGACCTGCACGGCGCGCTGCTGCTGCGCGCAATGGCCGCGCGCGCCCCGGGGCTGCGCTTCACGGGCATGGGCGGCCCGGCCATGACCGGGGCCGGTTTCGATCCCGCCTTCGACATCGCCGAGCTGTCCCTGGTGGGGCTGACCGAGATCGTGGCCCATCTGCCGCGCATCGCCGGGCTGCTGCGCCGCATGCGCCGGCGCATGGCCGAGGTCCGCCCGGCGGCGGTGGTCTGCATCGACGCGCCGGACTTCAATTTCTTCGTGGTGCGCATGGCCCGGCGCCTGGGCATCCCCGTGTTCTACTACATCTGCCCCCAGGTCTGGGCCTGGCGCGCGGGGCGGGTGGAGTTCCTGCGGCGCCATGTGCGGCGCGTGCTGTGCATCCTGCCCTTCGAGAAGGACTTCCTGGCCGCGCGCGGGCTGGACGCCGACTACGTCGGCCACCCGCTCGTGGACCAGATTCCCCTGGCCGAGCTGCGCGCCCTGGAGCCCGAGCCCGGGCTTGTGGGCATCCTGCCCGGCAGCCGCCGCCGCGAGATCGAAACCCTGCTGCCCGAGTTCGGCGCCGCCGCGCGGATCATCGCCTCCCGCCTGCCCGGGGCCCGGTTCGCCATCCTGCGCGCCCCGGGGGTGGCCGAGGAGCGCCTGCGCGCCCTGTGGCCCGCCGGGCCGGACGTGGAGATCGTGCCCCCCGGGGAGCGTTACCGGGCCATGCGCCGGTCCCAGGCGCTGCTGGCCGCCTCGGGCACGGCGACTCTGGAGGCCGCCCTGGTGGGCACCCCGGCGGTGATCGCCTACCGCGTCTCCGCCCTGTCCTACGCCCTGGGGCGGCTGGTGGTCGGCCTGCGCACCATCGGCCTGCCCAACCTGATCCTGGGCGAACGGGCGCTGCCCGAGCTGCTCCAGGGCCAGGCCAACGGCGCGGCCATCGCCGCCGAGGCCCTGCGCTGGCTCGCGGACCCGGCGGCCATGGCCGGGGTCCGCGCGCGGCTGGCGCGGCTGGCGGGGCTTGTGGGCGAGCCCGGGGCGCCTGACCGCGCGGCGCGGATCATCCTGGACGGCGCGGGCCTGGCGCCCGGGGGCGTCCGCTGAGCGACCCGGCCATGCGCGGCGCCGACGCGTCCCCGGCCTGCCGGGCCGTGCCCGGCCTGCTGCCCTGGCAATTCCCTTTCTGCGCCCTGCTGCTGGGCCTCCTGGCCCTGCGCTTCCCCTGGCCCGCCCTGGCCGGGCTTGTGCTGCTCTGGGCCCTGGCCGGGGAGCGGCCCTGGCGGCGGGCGGCCCTTTTGGGCGCGGCCTTCGCCCTGGGCTGGGGGCTGGCCGCGCGGGCGCTGCCCGCCGGGCCCGACCCGCAGCGCGTGCCGGAGTGGATGGCCGAGCGGCGGGTGGCCCTGGTCTCGGGGCGGGTGGAGCGGGTGGAAAGCACTGCCGGGCGCCAGCTTCGCGTGTTCCTGGCCGACGCGCGCTTCGCCCTGGATGACGGCCCCTCGGGGGCCCTGCCCGGGCTGTTCCTGTGGACCTGGCAGGAACCGGCGGCCTGGCCGCATCCCGGCCAGAGCGTGCAGGTGCGCCTGCGGGTGCGCCCGGTGCGCGGCTTCGCCAACCCGGGAGCCTGGGACACGCGCTTCCACTGGGGCCGCCAGGGCGTGTTCTACCGGGGCTTCACCCGCGGCGGGGGCGGGCATCCGCTCCTGGGGCCGGAGGCGCCCGGACCGGGGGCGCGGCTGCGCCAGGAGCTGCGCGCCGCCGTGGCGGCCAGCGCCCCCGAGGGCCCGGGCCGGGCTCTGCTGGAGGCCCTGGTCCTGGGCGAGCGCTTCGGCGTGGCGCGCGAGGCCTACGACACGGTGCGCCGCTCCACCCTGGCCCACAGTCTGGCCCTGTCGGGGATGCACCTGGGTTTCGCGGCGGCCCTGGGCCTGGGGCTGGCCTGGGTTGCGGGGCGGCTGTGGCCGGGGCTGCTGCTGCGCGTGGCCCGGCCCCGGCTGGGCGTCGTTCTGGGGGCGCCGCTGGTGGGGGCCTATGTCTGGCTGGGCGGGGCCACGCCCAGCCTGCTGCGCGCGGGGGTCATGTTCGCGGCCTGGGGCGCGCTGCTGCTCCTGGGCCGGGGCCGGGTGCTGCTGGACGGCCTGTTCCTGGCCCTGGCCGTGCTGGTGGCCGTGGACCCTCTGGTGGTGCACGACGTGCGCCTGCAACTGTCCGCTGTGGCCGTGGCGGGCATTGCCGTGCTGGGCCCGCCGCTATGGCGGCTGGTGCCGGGGCGCGCGGTTGCCCGGGGCGCCGGCCCGGCGGCCTGGGCCGCGCGCGGGGGGCGGGCCCTGGCCGGGGTGCTGGTGGCCAGCGTGGCGGCCAACGTAGCTCTGCTGCCGCTCCTGGTCTGGAATTTCACGGAAACGGGCCTGGCCCTGCCGCTGAACGCGCTGTGGCTGCCGGTGCTCGGGCTGGCGGTGGTGCCCGCCGGGCTGGCGGGGGCGCTGCTGTCCCTTGCGCCGGGGCTGGAGGGCGCGGGGCGCTGGCTGTTCGCGGCGGACGCCGCCCTGCTGGACGCCGCCGTGGCCGCCCTGGCGGCGCTGGACGCCCGGGGCTGGCTGCCCGTGGCGGTGCCCATGCGCCCGCTGTGGCCGCATCTGGTGGGCTACTACGCGCTGCTGGCGGGCGGGGCGGCCCTGGTCCGCTCGCGCGGGGGCGCGGCCCTTGGCGTATGCCTCGCCGGGGCGCTGCTCGTGGCCTGGCCCGGGCTGTGGGCCCGGGCCACGGGGCAGGACCGGGCCCTGGCCCTGACCCTGCTCGACGTGGGCCAGAGCCAGGCCGCGCTGCTGGACCTGCCCGGGGGCGGGCGGGTGCTGGTGGACGGCGGGGGCGGCTTTCCCGGCGGGCTGGATCCGGGCCGGGCGGTGGTCCTGCCCGCCCTGGCGCGCGGGCGCTGGCCGGGGCTGGACGTGATGATCCTCAGCCATCCGGACCACGACCACTACGGCGGGCTGGCCGCCGTGGCCGGGGGGGTGCGGGTGGGCGCCTTCGTCCACGGCGGGCGCTGGCCGGAGGGGGAGGCGGGGGCGGCCCTGCGCGCCGCGCTCGGGGAGGACGGGGTGCCCGTGCGCACGGTGCGCGCGGGGCAGGCCCTGGAGCTGGGCCACGGGGTCGTGCTGGAGGTGCTGCATCCCGCGGACCAGGAGGGCCCGGGCTCGAACAACGACCAGTCCCTTGTGCTGCGGCTGGTGTGGCGGGGGCGGCCCCTGGCGCTTCTGCCCGGCGACGTGGAGCGGGCGGGCATCGACCGGCTGCTGGCCACGGGGCGCGACCTGCGCGCCGAGGTGCTGGTGGTGCCGCACCACGGCAGCGCCAACAGCCTGTGCCCCGGGCTGTACTCCCGGGTGGCGCCCCGGCTGGCGCTGGCGGGCACGGGGTTCCTGAACTATCTGGGCTTTCCCGCCGAGGGCGTGCGCGCGGCCCTGGCCGGAGCCGGGGCCGCGCTCTACGATACGGGGCGGTGCGGGGCGGTGCGCGTGAGCTGGGCGGACCCGCAGGCCCCGGCGCGCCTGGAGACGGCCCTGGGCTGCCGGGGCACTGCGGTCATGCCCTGAGCGGGGCTAGAAGTCGAAGCCGATGAGCGCGCGCACGGCGGCCATGGTTTCGGCGGCCTGTTCGCGGGCCTTGCGGTTGCCCTCGGCCAGCACGTCCCACAGCAGGGAGGGGTCCTTGTCGTACACGGCGCGGCGGGCGTGGATGGGCTCCAGGAAGCGCTCCATGGACTGCACCAGCAGGCGCTTGCAGTCCACGCAGCCCCAGGAGGCGTCGCGGCAGCCGGCCATGATCCCGGGCAGGCGCTCGGGGTCGGTCATGATCTTGTGGTAGGGGAACAGGTTGCACACGTCGGGGTCGCCGGGGTCGGCCTTGCGCATGCGGTTGGTGTCCGTGAGCATGGCCATGACCTTCTGGCGCACGGAGTCCATGGGCTCGCCCAGGGCGATGGAGTTGCCGTAGCTCTTGCTCATCTTGCGCCCGTCCAGCCCCGGGAGCTTGGACTCGCGGGTCAGCATGGCCGTGGGCTCGGGGAAGAAGGGCGCGCCGTTTTCGCCGCCGCAGTTCAGGTGGTTGAAGCGCCGGGCGATTTCGCGGCACAGCTCCAGGTGGGGCAGCTGGTCCTCGCCCACGGGCACCTGGGCGGGGCGGAACATGATGATGTCCGTGGTCATGAGCACGGGGTAGCCGAGGAACCCGTAAGTGTTCAGGTCCTTGGCGGCGAGCTGCTCCTTCTGGTCCTTGTAGGTCGGGCAGCGCTCCAGCCAGCCCAGGGGCGTGATCATGGACAGGAGCAGATGCAGCTCGGCGATCTCCTTGACCTGCGACTGCTGGTAGATGACGCATTTTTCGGGGTCGAGCCCGGCGGCCAGCCAATCCTTGGCCAGCTCGGGCACGAACTGCTTGATGCGCCTGGGGTCTGCGTATTCGCTGGTCATGGCGTGCCAGTCGGCCACGAAGAAGAAGCAGTCGTAGTCCTGTTGCAGGGCCACCCAGTTGACGAGCACGCCGAAATGGTGGCCGAGGTGCAGCGGCCCGGTGGGGCGCATTCCGGAGACGATGCGTTGCCTTTGGCTGGACATGGGGTTCCCTTGGTCAGAACAGGATGTGGTTGAGCAGGGCCCAGACGGGCTGGAACACGAAGCGCAGGGCCCCGGTGACCACCAGCAGGACGATGATGATCAGGCCGTAGCGCTCGAGCTGCATGTACTTCCACGCCCAGGCGGGGGGCAGCAGCTCGGCCAGGATCTTGCTGCCGTCCAGCGGCGGGATGGGCAGCAGGTTGAACACGGCCAGCACGACGTTGATGACCACGCCGAACTGGGCGATGAGGTACAGGGGATCGAAATAGGGCTCCAGGAAGCTGCCCGGGGCCGGGATGTTGTTGCGCAGCAGGGAGAAGGCCGCCAGGAACAGCACGGCCAACAGCGCGTTGGCCGCCGCGCCCGCCGCCGAAACCACGATGAGCCCCTGGCGGACGTTGCGGAAGTGGCGCGGGTTGACGGGCACGGGCTTGGCCCAGCCGATGATGAAGCCCCCGGTCATGGCCGTGATGACGAAGACCAGGGTGCCCATGGGGTCCAGGTGCGGCAGGGGGTTCAGGGTCAGGCGCCCGGCCTGTTTGGCCGTGGGGTCGCCGTACCACAGCGCGGCCAGCCCGTGGGCCAGCTCGTGGCAGGTCACGGCCAGCAGGAAGGGCACGGCCATGACGGCGATGCGTTGGATTTGCTCGGCGAACTCGAACATAGGGGCTCGGGGTTATCACAACCCCGGACGGCGGGCAAGCCCGGGCGGCGCGGCGCAGGGGGCGCCGGGCGCCGCGCCGCCCGGCTCAGGCGCGGGCCAGGGCCGCGGCAACCTTGGACTTCAGCTCCGTCAGGTCGACGGACTTGACCACATAGTAGTCGGCCGCGATGGACTTCAGGTCGTGCTGGAAGCTGTCGTAGGCGGTGCACAGGATCACGGGCAGGGTCTGCTCGCGGCTCCTGATCTGCTGGAGCAGGTCGAGCCCCGAGCGGTTGGGCCCCAGCTTGATGTCCAGGACGACGACCTCGGGGCGCTCGCGGTCCAGGACCGCGAGGATGTCCTCGGAGCCGTCGGAGGTGCCGACCTGGTAACCCTCGGCCTGCAACTCCTCCTGGTAGAGCATCCGGATATGCTTTTCGTCGTCCACAACGAGTATCTTGCGCATCCCGCCCTCCTGGTGTCCGGCGATTGCGGTCTGCGGCGTCAGGAGGTATCCTGCGCCTGTTCCCATGCTCCCATCGTGGAACGGAATTCGGGAAAAATCAAGTGCGCAGAGGAATTTCCCAACCGTTTCCGGGCTCCGGCGCCAGGGGACGATACCCCACCAAAAAGATAGGAATGGTTCGCATGCCCCAGCCTTCCCCCGTGACCGTGGTCCTCGAACGCGAGGGCCGGACCCTGGTCTACCCCCGGCTGACCACGGCCCACCAGCTCCTGAACCGCCTGGAGCTTGGCGTCAACGACTGCCTGGTCATCCGCGACGGCGAGCTTTTGACCCCTGACCGCAAGATCCGCCCGGGCGACGCCATCACGGTGCGCACCGTGGTGTCCCGAGGCTGACCCATGAAATGTTCCCGTTGCGGGGCCGTGGCCCAGGTGGCCCTGCCCAGCCATCACAGCGGCTTTTGTCCCGACTGCTTCCGCGTCTTCTTCTCCCGCCAGGTGGAGCGCGCCATCCACCAGCACAGGATGTTCTCCCAGCAGGAACCGGTGCTGGTGGCCCTGTCGGGCGGCAAGGATTCCCTGAGCCTGCTGCGCGAGCTGGTGCTCCAGGGCTACAACGTCACCGGGCTGCACATCGACCTGGGCATCCCCGAATCCTCCCCGGCGGCGCGGGCCAAGGTCGAGGCGTTCTGCGCGGCCCTGGGCGCGCGGCTGGCCGTGCTGGACATGGCCAGCGAGGGCGTGCCCATCCCCGCGGTCAAGGCCTGCGTCACCCGGCCCATCTGCTCCGTATGCGGCAAGATCAAGCGCTACTATTTCAATAAGTTCGCCATGGACAACGGCTTTGCGGCCATCTGCACCGGGCACAACCTCGACGACGAGGTGGGCCGCCTGTTCGCCAACACCCTGCGCTGGGACGTGGGCTACCTGTCCGACCAGGGGCCGAGCCTGCCCGGGCGTGACGGGTTCGTGGCCAAGTGCCGCCCGCTGTACCGCCTGTCGGAATACGAGACGGCGGCCTACGCCTTCTTGAGCGGCATCGACATCCATGTGGCGCCGTGTCCCTACAGCAAGGGCGCGAGCTTCACCCGGCGCAAGGAGCTGATGAACCGCCTGGAAGGCGAGAGCCCCGGTGCCAAGCTGCAATTCTACGAGTCGTTCCTGAAGAACGCCCGTCCGCATTTCGAGGCCGCCGAGGACCGGGGCGGGGTGGCCCTGGCGCCGTGCGAGCGCTGCGGCTACCCGACCTCGGCAGTGGTCTGCAACGTGTGCCGCATCCGGGAGAAGCTGGGGTAGCAGGCTTTTTCTCGGCGCGGCCATTTCCCCGCCACTTTTTGCGCCGCGCACCTTGATCGGTGTGCGCTTTTCGGGTATCGGTTGCATTGATTTCGTAGGCAGAAGCGTCGCATTGCATTCAGAACAACCATCGCCCTGGGGGGGCACATGCGTACCATCGTCACCACTTTGCTTTGCGCCGCGCTGGCGGCCATCCTGCTCTCGGGCTGCGCCGTCGGCGGCAAGGGCGGCAACGTCGCCCAGGGAGCGACCTATTTCGTCTGCACCGGGACCATGTTCGCCGACGAGAACGCCACTGTGGACCAGGTCCACACCGCCGTGCTCGCCGCCCTGGAGTCCCTGGAACTGCCCGTGACCTTCGACAAGAAGGACAACCTCGTGGCCGTGGTCGAAACCACCACCGCCGAGGGCAGCCCCATTGAGATCAACGTGGCCTACCGCAAGGCCGGGGTGACCCGCGTGACGTTCACGTCCACGGACCGCCAGGACCAGTACAAGCTGTCGGGCCTGCTGGAAGAGATCCGCAAGCACCTGGCCGCCAGCTAGCCCGGGCCAGGGCCGCGCCCGCTTTTCGCGGCACCTGCGGCTCGCGCCTTCGGGGCGCGGGCCGCAGGGCCTTTTGTGTTTTGTTCCGGCCCGAGCGCGCACCGTCATGGACACCGCCCCTCCCGAAGTCAGCGTCGCCCTGCCCGCGTTCAACGCCGCGGCGACCCTGCCCGCCGCCCTGGACAGCCTGCTGGCCCAGACCCACCCCCGCTTCGAGATCGTCGTCGCGGACGACGGCTCCACCGACGCCACGGCCTCGGTCCTGGCGGCCCATGCCGCGCGCGATGCGCGGGTGCGCCCGCTCTTCCTGCCCCACCGGGGCGTGGCCCATGCCTTCAACGCCGCCGTGGCCGCCGCGCGCGGGGAGTTCGTCGCGCGCATGGACGCCGACGACATCAGTCTGCCCCGGCGTCTGGAGCTTCAGGCCGCGCACCTGCGCGCGCATCCCGGCACCGGGGTCGTGGCCTGCCGCGTGGAGTTCGGCGGCTGCCGCAAGGCCTGCGCGGGCTACGCCGCCCATGTGGACTGGACCAACTCCCTGACGACCCACGAGGCCATGAGCCTGGCGCGGTTCATCGACGCGCCCCTGGCCAACCCCTCGGTGATGTTCCGCCGCGCCCTGGCCGAGGCCCACGGCGGCGCGCGCCAGGGCGATTTTCCCGAGGATTACGAGATGTGGCTGCGCTGGTTCGAGGCCGGGGTGCGCATGGACAAGCTGTCCCGCACGCTGCTGGTCTGGAACGATCCGCCCGGGCGCGCCTCGCGCACCGACCCGCGCTACGACCTCCAGGCCTTCTACCGCGTCAAGGCCGAGTACCTGGCGCGCTGGCTGGCGCGCTGCAACCCGCACCACCCCGAGGTCGTGGTGCTGGGCGCCGGGCGCATCACGCGCAGGCGGGCGGCCCTGCTGGAGGACCACGGCGTGCGCATCGCCGCCTGGGCGGACATCGACCCGCGCAAGATCGGCAACACCGTGGCCGGGGTGCCGGTGATCCACCGCCACGACCTGCCCGGGCCCGGGGAGTGCTTCGCCCTGTCCTACGTCGCCAGCCGGGGCGCCCGCGAGGACATCGGCGCCTTCCTGGAGGCGCGCGGCTTCCGCCCCGGGGTCCATTACATCACGGCGGCCTGAGGCGCTCGCGCCGCCGCCACGAGGAGCGCCCATGACCGCCCAGCGCATCGCCCTGGTGCTGCACGAGAGCCCCGCCGCCCGCCCCGGGGGGGTGGAGCTGTACGTCC
>Ga0172382_10003258_pt1 | contig 25929 bp, 28 predicted proteins | sample Leawel138RmetaG_FD_122245 | JGI IMG/M metagenome (GOLD analysis project Ga0172382, IMG submission 122245) | Leachate microbial communities from a municipal landfill in Southern Ontario, Canada - Leachate well 138R metaG | ecosystem: Engineered > Solid waste > Landfill > Unclassified | place...
CTGTCCTGAGTGTCGTAAATCGTGAAATCAGACGGAAAGCCAAGTCTTGGTGCTTCTACCCGGAGCAGTCTTGCAAAGATGGAGTGGAAGGTACCCATCCAAATATTTTTTGACTCGGACGGACCCACAACTTTTGAGATTCTGTCTTTCATTTCGCGTGCTGCCTTGTTGGTAAAAGTCAGTGCGAGTATATTGAACGGATCCACACCTTTTTCGATCAGATGCGCGATTCTGTATGTCAATACCCTGGTCTTTCCCGACCCTGCACCGGCAATCACCATCAACGGACCCTCGGTTGTTTCAACCGCTTTTCTTTGGGGTTCGTTCAGTTCGTCCAGATAATTTTTCATCGTTTCGCAAATTTAGAAATAAGAAATCAGTTGGTCGAATATATTCAATGAATTTGGGTTTATAATTTTTGAATGGATCAATCCGGTTTTCATCATTCAATCGATTTCAGAAAAATTCAGTTTCCAAATTCTTTATTTTTAACTTTGGAGCAAACAGAATTTACAGTATGAATACGATTGGGAAATTTTTCAGACTGACTACCTTTGGAGAAAGCCACGGCAAAGCAATCGGCGGAATCATAGACGGCTGTCCGGCGGGACTGAAACTCGATTTTGATCAAATCCAAACCGAGCTTGACAGAAGAAAACCGGGTCAGTCCAAAATTGTTACCCAAAGAAAAGAAAGCGATACCGTTCAGTTCCTTTCGGGCATACTCAACGGAACCACTACCGGCGCACCGATCGGATTTATGATTCCCAACGAAAATCATCAGTCAAAAGATTATGAACATTTGAAAGATATTTTTAGACCTTCACATGCTGATTTCACCTATTATAAAAAATACGGATTGAGAGATGTTGGCGGCGGCGGAAGAAGTTCGGCAAGAGAAACTGCCAACTGGGTGGTCGGCGGTGCGGTTGCCAAACAGTTTTTAAAAGAAATTGAAATCAATGCTTTTGTATCGTCGGTTGGTGATTTGTTTTTGGAACAACCCTATCAGTCGTTAGATTTTTCAAAAATTGAATCAAATATTGTCAGGTGTCCTGATGATGAAACCGCAGAAAAGATGATCCAAAAAATTCAGGAAGTCAGAAAGGCGGGAGATACCATCGGCGGAACGGTAACCTGTGTGATTCGTAATGTTCCGGTGGGACTGGGTGAACCGGTATTTAACAAACTGCATTCCGGATTGGGTCGTGCAATGCTTTCGATCAATGCGGTAAAAGGGTTTGAATATGGCAGTGGATTTTGCGGTGCAAAAATGAATGGTTCCGAACACAATGATCTGTTCAATCCGGACGGAAGCACCAAGACCAATCTTTCGGGCGGAATTCAGGGTGGCATTTCAAACGGTATGGATATTTATTTCAGGTTGGCATTCAAACCGGTTTCAACGATTATGCAGAAACAGCAGTCGATCAATACAAAGGGAGAAACCGTGGAAATGCAGGGCAGAGGTCGTCATGATCCCTGCGTGGTGCCGAGGGCGGTGCCGATAGTTGAGGCAATGGCTGCGATGGTTCTGGCTGATTTTGTTTTGATGGATCGGATTTCAAGAATTTGATTTCTTAAAAGGTTTTGTCACGGTTTTTATTCAAAAACAGGTGCCAAAACCAATCTTCTGCAGTTTTATGATTCCGTCGGTTGAAACCGATGTCAATTGAAATTAAGCAAAAAACAGAATGCTAATTCCGATATTGCCGCTCGCTTAAGCGAACGGATTATGAATCAGCTAAAATTAAAAGATTAAAAATTATAAACCCGGCAGACTCATCAGCGGCGAAATCACATTGTTGTTTTTTTCAAGAAATATTTTTCCTCTGATGACTCCCTGAATCGATCTGACCAGACTTTCCTCAAAAGAAATCCTCAGATTTGACTGATGATAAACCAGACTGACCTGACGGGTGGGAACCGGTTCTGAAAAATATTTTACATTCTTTTTGAATTCTTCGGGCAGATCTTCGGCATGAAGCAACGGCAAAACGGTCATTCCGTAACCTTCGTTTGAAAGTTTCACCAGTGTGTCCAGATTTCCGCTGTCCAGTTTGATTGTCTGGCTTCTGATGTGTTTGGGATCGCAGAGATTGAGGACATTGTTTCTGAAACAATTTCCTTCTTTCAACAGCAGTATTGAATCGATATCCAGATCTTTTGCGCTGACAGTCATCTGTTTGTGCATTGGATGTGATGGCGGGATATAGGCTACCATCGGCTCGAAATACAAAGTTTTTTCGATAATTTGCTCTTCATGGAGCGGCGTAACAGCCAAACCAAAATCGATGCTGCCGTCTTCGAGCGACTGAACGATTTCATGGGTCTGCATTTCTTTGATGATCAGGTTTGCTTTTGGATACGACCGCTGAAAATTTTTATAAAACATAGGTACCAGTGTGGGCAGTACGGTTGGCAGTACACCGATGATGAAATCACCTTCGAGCATTCCTTTTTCCTCATTGACGATCTGCTCCATCTTCTTGGATTCTTTCAGTATCAACTTTGCCTGATTGACGATAATCTCGCCAATTTGAGTCAGCCGGATCGGATGAGAACTTCTGTCAAAAATTTCGACTCCGAGTTCTTTTTCAAGTTTTTGAATTTGCATACTCAGTGTGGGTTGGGTGACAAATGATTTTTCGGCGGCAAGAGTAAAGTTCTGATGTTCGGCTACAGCAAGAACATATTCAAGTTGGATCAGCGTCATGATAGATTTTTGTTATAAAGGTATTAAATTTAACAAAAAGTTTTTTATAGTTTGGTTTGGTTTTCGCATTAAATTGATTCAAATATCAGAAAATTAATAAACTAAATATTATGGCAATAACAGTAATCGGATTGGACAAATCCACATCAAAAGATTTATCAAATGATCTTAATGTACTGCTTGCAAATTTGCAGCTTTACTATCAGAACTTAAGAGGTGTACATTGGAATGTAAGAGGCCCTCAATTTTTTCAGCTTCATTCGAAATTTGAGGAATTGTATCTCGATGCACAGGAAAAAGTGGACGAAGTGGCAGAAAGGATTTTGACACTTGGCGGTACGCCGTTGCATACTTTTGAAGATTATATCAAAGAATCGTTGATCAAAGCAGGAAAAAATGTTTCAGACGGAAATAAAACAGTGGAACTGGTTTTGGATTCAATTCAGAAACTTTTGAAGATCGAAAGAGAAATTCTTGAAAAATCAGGGGAACTGAACGACGAAGGTACCAATGCAATGATGAGTGATTTTATTGCTTTTCAGGAAAAAACGGCATGGATGTTGAAGGCTTTTCTGGGTGAAAAGTAGAGCGGTCTAAATAGAAGCTTTTCAAAAATGGCTCGTATAAATCAAGGTTTATACGAGCCATTTCAACTAAATCAAATTACAATAACTTTCTGTCAGAAGAATGAGGTATAGAAATCAGGTTTCCAGTACATCGCCAGATAAAACAATCCGAATGCGATGAATGCGAGGATCATGATCCAAATAAATTGCGGAATTGCCCTCGGTGTTTCCGAACCTACGATTTCAAATACATCGTGTCTTTCACTTCCGTATGCATTGATGGTGATTGGAATCTTTTCGCTTACCGAATCGTTTTCTTTGAGTCCGAGTACATAAATCATCGGCCCGTTTCTCACCTCGAACGGTATAATTTTGATTCCTTCTTTGCCGCTTGTAGAGGTCGAAACGATCTTCATCTCGTGCTTGCCGTCAGGAATTTTTGTGGTGTCCAGTATAAATTTGACGGGTGAATCAAATTCTGCAAACGGCTTTGGGTCATTGTCCATAAAGACCCTTACTTTTTTGTGGCTGCTGTCTTTCATGATTCCCAATTTTGTTCAAGAATAATATTTTTGATATGATCCGGATTTTTTTCTCCCGGTTTGACCAGATACTTGATGCTCAAGACCAATGTGAACAGTACAATCACAGCGGCAACAATGGTGATGATGTAATCAACGCCAGATTCGGGTCCTGGTCCGTGAACTGCACCCTGCAATATTTTTGGCTGCTCTGCTTCGCACACTTCACAGGCGAAAATGGGTGATACCATCAGCATCATCAGCAGCAGACTTGAAATAATTTTTGATTTCATAATTCTGAAATTAATCACTTTTTTACTTTTTCAACGAATCTCTAACAGATTTTACATCTTCCGCGGTAACCGTTTTGGAATTGTTGCCCCAACTGGTTCTCTCGTGGTTCATAATTGCAGCAACTTCTTCGTCGCTCAGCTGATCTCCAAACGGCGGCATAGCCGAATATTCGGGTCTTGCGTCGTACCCGAGGATGATGATGCTTGCCTGTTTGCGGAAGTTTTCATCAATGACCACCGAGCTGCCCGCAAGCGGCGGGAATGCACCCGGGATTCCTTTACCGTCTGCCTGGTGACAAACCGCACAGGTATTCATAAACAGTTTTTCACCGTCAGGCAGTGCTGATGCACCTGCATCTCCTCCGCCTCCCTGAGCGGCAGGTTTTGGTTTTGCAGGAATAAAGGTAACTGTAGGTGCGCCCGGCAGTTCGGGTTGTTTCAGTGATTTCAGGAAAGCAACCAGATGAAGCGCTTTGTTGGTCGCCACCACCTTGTTCTTTTTATCCTTCAGCTGTTCAGCCGGAACTTTGATTACCACATCTTTGTCTGTAATCTTGGTGCTGTCTTTTTCGGCAAACAGCCATTTGTATGACGGCATCACCGATTCTTTCACCACCAGTCTCGGATTGTAAAGATGGATCAGATGCCAGTCGTCTGACGGCTGTCTTGCACCAATGTTTGTCAAATCGGGCCCGGTTCTTTCACTTCCGAGAAATGAAGGACTCTGCCTCCAGATATCGATTCTTTTTTTGGTGTAATAATAATCGGAAGGAATGGAAGGGCGGCTTCCCCACATTTTGTCCATTTCAATGTTTCTCACCTGCATGGTGTGACACGCCATACAGTCTTCGGCAACAAAAGTGTGCAGACCGTCTCTTTCCTCAACGGTCAAGTCTTTTTGACCCGGAAGCGGTTTTACATTCTGCATCTGTATAGCCGGAATGATTGAAACAAACGAGCTCAATATCAAGTACCCCCAAAATGATGTGAGTACTAAATTTTTATGATTTTTACTTAGATTCAACATGAGATGATAGCTTATGCGGTTACAATTACTTTTTCCGGTTCCTTATCTGTGACCGGTCTTTTTGCCCTGACCATCACATAGAAATTATAAACAAAAATACAGTGTGAAATAAACATCAGCGTTCCGCCGACTGCTCTCCAGATCCAATATTCTCTCATCAATTCAACCGACTGGATAAACGGATTTCCTTCGATCCAGCTCAGACCTTTCAAAGTTCCGCCGGTCATCAGTGCAGTCATATAAATGAACAGACCTACAAATGCCAGCCAGAAGTGAGCGCCCACCCAGGTTTGTTTGGGCTGTACACCGGTCATTTTCGGAATGATGTAATAGATTGCACCCCAAAGTATAAAACAGATGATTCCGTACATGGTCATGTGTGAGTGAGCCACGTTAAAGTCGGTAAAGTGCCATACATAATTGGTAAATCTGAATGCCTGGAAACTTCCCTGAGCTGATCCGACCCAGTAGAATATGATTCCGACCAAAAAGAACGGCAGTATGTAGCTTCTTGTAATCTGACTCCAGCTTCCTCTCATTGTCATCAGGAAGTTGGTGGTACCCGCAGTTACCGGAATAAACATACCCATACTGAACACGATGGCAACGGTCTGAAGCCACCATGGCAGCGGGCTGAAGATAAAGTGGTGAGTACCGATCATGGTGTAGAACAGCATCTGTGTCCAGAACGCCAACACACCCAATGAATAGGAGTAAATCGGTTTGTTGACCGACGACGGCAGATAATAATAAATCAGACCGAGCGTGAAAGTCATAAACCACATGCCCACACCCTGGTGCATATAGTATCCCTGGATTACGGTTTCACCCAATCCGTTTTGATAAAAAGGCAGATAGCCGATTGAAACCAGTATGGTGGTCCAAATCAGAGCGGCAAGTATGTACCAGTTGGATATATAGATTTCAGAAATTTTTCTGTGTGCAACCGTCATATAAAAATTATAGAAAGTGACAATCAGTCCTGAAAGGAAAAGTCCGAATACCGGCCAGATGTATTCTCTGTATTCTCCGCCTCCGTTGTTGATACCCGACATCAGACAGAGATTCCCGATCACCAAACTCGAATTGATCAACCAGAATGAGACCATTGCAAGTTTGTTGCTGTAGAGTTCTCTGTGCGAAGTTCTTGCAATGACAAATTGAGCCAAGCCGATCATTGCAAGCGAAGCCCAACCCCAGAATACAGTGTTGGTGTGTACAGGTCTCAATCTTCCAAATGCAAGCCAGGATTGTGAATCCAACTCAGGGTAAACCAGTTTCAAACTGAGATACAGTCCGATGAAGGTTCCGAAGATCAGCCAGAAAACGGATGCACCTATATAATTAAATACTATTTTTTTCAGCTCGGGCGAAACCTCGAGCTTGAATTCATGGCTCACCTTGTCTGCAAACAGAATTTCGTTTTTGGGATGATTGGTTGCTTTGAAAACCAGTCCTTTTTCATCGACTGCCTCACCTTCGCCCGAAAGTTCTTTTTCAGGCAGCTGATATTTGAGCGCTGACTTTCTTTTTTCAAGAATATTGTCAATTTCGTCATCGTCTAAATTGATGATTTCATCGTCGAAGGCCTTATTTCTTTTGAGCAGTTGCCGCGCTCGTAGTGATTCGGCATAAGCCGATATTTTTGCGGACATAATGATTACTGCAACCAGTGCCACAATCAGTATCAAAATGAGTGTCCCGATCACACCCGGACTGCTTGACCAATTTTCGGCGCTGATGCTCTTGAACTGAGCTGAGCCGGCAAACGGAAGAAACAGTAAAATTGATTGAATAACAGTTCGTTTCATACCAAATAGCAATATTTACAACTTATAATCTGAAGTTTTATTCTTTTAAATTTTTGGTAAAATTAGTACAAAAAATGTTAAATAGCTGATATTTTCGGGCAGTCAAAATAGCCAATATCAGAATCGAAGATGAATTATGCCATGTTAAAAACTGATGCAGGTCAGTTTTGTGTTTTGATTAAGGTTTGTAATTCAATGGTTTCAAAATGAAGATATTTTTGTCTTTTTTTAGCGCTTTCCTTTTCTGAAAGCCGAAAGACACAATTTTAAGCTAAGATATTTAGAGTGATTCTAAATAAATAAAATAAAAGATAAAAAGGTATTAAAATAAAGAATTTAAGGCAAAAGTGACGGGTTGATATCCAGTATATTTTCGGTTTTGTATTTTTTAATAAATTCATCCGTGAAATTCTCGCTGCCCATCAGTTTGTTTGACTGAAGAATTTTTTTGATGTCCAATTCTTTGTAATCCCTCAGCATTTTGACCGAAATCGGTTTGTACGAAAAATGCCAGGGTTCATACTCAAAACCCTTTCTTTCGGATTTGTTGGTATAAACCAGATGGAAGCCGTATTTCTCTGAATTTTCATCGAGCCAGAGTTTGAATTTCCGCATACGTCCACCTTCGTTGAAATGAACTTCACTCAATGGGTTGGACGGAATTCCCTTTGTTGAATCTATGATGTCCAGATCGGTTCCCCAATGATGACGGGAAGTTCCCGGAATGGTGGAATATCGGATGATTTTTTCGATCGTCTTCTGATGTGAAAATCCCTGCGCTCTGTAATTTTTGTATTTGCGTTCCCAAATTCCGTTCTGATGCGAATAACTGCGATAGCTTGAAACAACATAGATATTGAATCCATTTTCCTTTGCAGCTTTTTTCATCAGATTGAAATTTAGACGGGCTTCATCTCTCAGCCGGAATCCTTCGCCGTAGAGTGCAGGTTTCCCTTTTCCAATCAGTTCATCTTCGGGAAATTCATTGAAACTGCCAATCTGAAATTTCGGACTGATGATCAACAGTCCGCCCATCAGCGAAGTTTTTTTGAGAAAATCCCGTCTTTTCATATTTGATTAACGAATGTTGACTGTTCCGCCGGCAATTATTTTCTGATCAACCTCAGCACCGCCGAAAACATCTATGTTTCCGCCTGCTCTGGTTTTTGCACTGACATATTCAGTGGCGTAAATCTCTGCATTTCCGCCTGCATTGACTGTTACATTTGTGGTTTTTGTCATCAGTTTTGAACCCTCATAATTCCCGCCCGAATTTGACACCACATTCTGAGAATTGGCTTTGCCTGAAGTTTCGATAAATCCGCCCGAATCAAGTCTTACATCTACCGAATTTGAATTGATCTCAAGACTGATGCTGCTGCCTTTGTTGGCATTCAGCGATAGCGAAGAAGTGTTGACAGCCGATTTTGAGGTTACGCTTGCACCTTCTTTTGCAGCTACCGAATTCAACGAACGATAATATATTTTTACATTCGTTTTGTCGCCCTGAAGAAACTGATCGAGTTTCATTCTGATTTTCAGTTTTCCGTTTTTGTTGACGATTTCAACATTCTGCGCATTGCTTCCTGCGATTTCCACATGGTTTTTATCGGACGGAATCAGTTCTGCCGACAACTGATCATAAACTTCGATCGAATTGAAATCACCAGGATTCTGACTTCTCTGTGCAAAAGAAAATCCGAAGAAGAGGCTGAAGAGCAGCAAAAATATATTTTTCATTTTTTAATAATTTTTGGTCTGAATCGGGCAAAGATTAAGCCAAATTTCAGATTTATGTTTTCTTAGAAATGAAAATTTTGCCTCTTTATTGTGTTCAGACAAGCGAAATATCAAATTTTTTGTTGGCAAAATTGAAAATCGAAACCGGTTTCTTTTTCATATAAATTTCAACCGCGCCGTCTTTTCCTATCTCACCGTATTTTTCAACTGACTTTTCACCTTTCCACACCTGAATTGAATCGATTTCATTCGCATCGATTTTTTCAAGCATGTCTTTGTCAACAATTTTTCCGTCAATTACATAAATCGGATCTGCATTTTTAACAGTTCCAAGGCTTTTGTCGGTTTTTACAGAAGTTTCCGAAATCGGCTGATTGTCCCTGTTGGTTTTATCATTTTGCGAAAATCCCCAAATCGGAATCAGCAGTAAGAGAATTAATTTTTTCATTTGAATTGTCAATTAGATTAACCGAAACTCTGACCCAAACAAAGTTCCGGTTTGTGATATGAATTATTTTTTTATGATTCTTCCGCTCATTGTCTGTTTTCCGTCGGTGGCTTCAACCACATAGATTCCTTTTGCCAGATCAGACACATTGTACTGTTCCTGAGAATTAAAATCCTTAACTGTTTTGCCACTTAGATCGCTGATTTTAATTTTCAGATTTGCAGAATTGAATTTTCCTTCCGGATACACAATGCTGAAATCTTCATTCACCGGATTCGGATAAATGTATAGATTTTTCAGACTGATGTCATTTGTACCCGCAGTCACTTCCTGGGTCACCAGAAAATCATCGACCAAAAGCGCAAAAAGATTGTTGGAAGTATATTCAATTGCCAGATAGACGCTTTCACCCGAATATTCATTCAGATCAAAGTTATAGGTAAGCCATTCTTTTGCGACCGGCGTAACCTCAGAACCGATCTCTGTAAAACTGCTCAAATCGGTATCTGTGGTCGAAACCAAAACTCTGAAAGATTCATTTTCAAAAAATCCGCTGGGTGCTTTCACTTTGAACTGCCAGTCGAGTACACCATCTGCGGGCAATTCAATCTGAGGCGAAATCAGCCAATCCTTATTGGGTCCCTGAAAAGAGAATTTTGATAGCATATATTTTTCGCCGTTTTCAGCAGAAAAATCCCAATTGTAGGTCGTTACCTCATCGATGGGCGGTGTGGTATTGAGCGGATTGAAAACAATCCAGGAAGTCATCTCATCCTGATTTGGAAAAGTCACATCCGCAAAACCGGTATTGTCACTGTTTCCGTCTTCGCTCACCAATGTCCAGTCGCCGACATTCTCATAGATAAAATCATCATAAGATTCAAAATCATCTTCAAAAATTATGTTCTGTGCATTTGCAGCCGAAAGACCCAAAAACAGAACACTTCCAATCAATAAACTCTTTTTCATTTTACTTTTTATTTAAATTTATAAAGTGATTTTCACAAACACTATTCAACATATTATCAGCGTGACAACTCAATTTTAAATATCGTTATATCGCCGTCGTGTTAATGAAAAATTATTCTCCCGCAACCAGTTCACCGATTCTCACGATGACTTCGGTAGCTTTTTGCATGGATTCAAGCGGAACATATTCATAAGGTCCGTGAAAATTATGTCCGCCCGCAAAAATATTCGGACAGGGCAGACCCATAAAACTCAGTCTTGCACCGTCTGTTCCGCCTCTGATCGGCTGTACTTTTGGTGTAACGCCAACATCTTTCAATGCCTGCTCAGCGATTTCAACCGATCGGAATTTTTCTTTTACTTTTTCCATCATATTGAAATATTGATCGCCCATATCGAGTTCGATACTGTCTTTTCCGTATTTCTGCTGCATTTCCACAACGATTTCTTCGATCAGTTTTTTTCTTGCGACAAAATGGTCCATATCGTGGTCTCTGATGATGTACTGCAATTCGGCTTCAGAAACATTTCCCTTCATTTGTGTCATGTGGAAAAATCCTTCTCTGCCTTCTGTTGATTCCGGAACTTCATCTGCAGGAAGACCGTCAGCAAATTCTCTTGCCATGGTTGAAGCATTGACCATCAGACCTTTTGCATAACCCGGATGGACGCTTTTTCCGTGGAATTTGATATGTGCATAAGCCGCATTGAAGTTCTCATATTCCAATTCTCCAATCTCGCTTCCATCCATGGTGTACGCCCATTCTGCACCGAACTTTTCAACCGGAAAGAAATCCGCGCCTCTTCCGACTTCTTCATCTGGTGTAAATCCGATTGCGATTTTTCCATGTTTGATTTGCGGATTTGCAATCAGATATTCCATTGCTGTCACGATTTCGGCCACACCCGCTTTGTCGTCGGCGCCCAGCAGTGTGGTTCCATCGGTACAGATGATGGTTTGACCTTTGTATTGTTTCAGATCTGCAAACTCATTTGGGCTCAAAACCATTTTGTCATTCAGTCTGATGTCGCCTCCGTCATAATTTTCGATGATCTGCGGTTTTACATTTTCACCCGAAAAATCGGGCGAAGTATCAAAATGAGACACAAAACCGATGGTCGGAACCCGATGAACGATGTTTGACGGCAGAAAGCCCATCACATAGGCATTGTCGTCGATTGATACATCCTCAAGACCAATCGATTTCAGTTCTTCAAACAGATATTTAGCAATGTCCCACTGTCTTTTTGAACTCGGAAAGTCTTCGACAAAAGGAATACTTGTCGAATGGAAACTCACATATTTCAGAAATCTTTGTTTTAGCTTATCGTTCCAAATTTTGTCCATTTCTCTAAATTTTTTTTGTAAAAGTAGGAAATTCTATATCTTTCGGCTTCCAAAAAGCGAAGAAAATTTAAGATGGAGAAAGTCAAGATTATCGAATGTCCGAGAGACGCAATGCAGGGAATCCATGATTTTATTCCGACCGATAAAAAGATCAGCCATCTGATCAAATTGCTGAAAGTCGGTTTTGACACCATCGACAGCGGCAGTTTTGTGTCGCCCAAAATCATTCCTCAGATGGCTGACACTGCCGAGCTGATGGAAGCCGTAAAAGATATTCCGCATTCGTCCAAACTGTCTGTGATCATTGCAAGCGAAGGAGGTGCAGAAAGAGCGCTCAGACATTCAAATGTGGATTTGCTCGGTTTTCCGTTTTCGCTTTCTGAACAGTTTCAGGAAGACAATACACACAAAAGCATTGAACAGTCATTTGAGAGCATTAAAAATATTTTGAAAATGATCCAAGATACGGACAAAGAACTTTTGGTTTATTTTTCAATGGCTTTTGGGAATCCGTACGGAGATCACTGGAGTGTTGATCTGGTCAAAGACTGGGCGGTTCGTTTTGCCGATATCGGGGTAACCCGGATCAATCTTTCTGATACTACTTCTATGGCACATCCCGATGATGTGGAGGAATTGTTCAAATCGCTGATTCCGAAATATCCCGAAATTGAATTCGGCGCTCATTTTCATTCAGAATATCATCAATGGTTTCCAAAAGTGGATGCCGCATACAAAAACGGATGCAGAAGATTTGACGGCGCGATCAAAGGTTTTGGCGGTTGCCCGATGGCAAAAAATGATTTGGTCGGAAATACGGCTACCGAAAAGCTGATTACTTATTCAGAAAACGTTAAAGCAGACCACGGATTGGATCTGATGGCATTTGAATCAGCCTATAATTCTGCAATGGAAGTAATGGGCTGAATCAATGGGTGTTGTGATGATTTTTTAATTTCCTAATTGAATTTTAACTAAATTTGTTTCAACCTAAACATTATTCAAAATGAGAACCGCTATTTTATTTATCAGTATGCTCTGTTTCCTGAATTGCAACGGGCAGAACAAGAAATCAGACACGAAAGCCACGGATTCAGCATCCGATTATTCTTCAATATTTAAAATCCTAAAGGACAATCTGATCAAGAATGTAAAAAGAGACAATCCGGATTTTGAAGTTGAGAATTTTGAAAACAACGAATATTTCAGCCTTGATCTGAGATTCGATGGCGCACCCTATGGCGGATATTATTTTTCAAAAAAGAAAGAAGACCAGCTATTTGGAGATTTGAATGCCGACGGAGTTGATGACATAGTGGTCAGTGTGGAATCCAATTCAGGCGGAAATACTTCATACACAAATTATTATCTGTTTCTTTCGAAAAACGGAAAATATGAACTTGCAAATCCCGACAGTTGGGACATTCCGAGTCAATGCGACAAAGAAGGCTACGGAAGATTTGTGCTGATGGAAATTTCCAATGGAAAACTGATCGGAGAATCACAGTGCATGACTGAAAATGACCCGAGATGCTGTCCTTCGGTGATTTACACAACCGTGTTTGAGTTTAATGACGGATCTTTGAATTGGATCAGTACCGATTTCAAAGAAAACAGAACACTGGAAGATTATCAGTCCAATTAGTCAGTTTCATGAAACATTTTTAAATTGCAGCCTGTTTATAATAATCAAAATAACAAACCGTTTGAATACAAAGTTGACAAAAACAATTGAAAAGAATTGAATGAGAGTTAGAATTATTAAAAAAATCATAATTGTATTTTCAGTTATTGCAGGACTGACCGGCTGTAAAAATAAATTGAGTTTTTCTAAACAAAAAGGAGAGGACGAAAAGATCATTGTCCAGTACAAAGACCATTTTCTGACCGATCGAGACATACTGCTGATTCTGCCCAAAGATGTTTCAAAAGAAGACAGTACAAAATTGGTCAGTGCCTACATAGAAGAATGGGTAAAGAAGAAGGCGATCGTTGACAAAGCAGAAGAGAACATAGATGCACTGACGCTCAAAGAAATCGACAACAAAATGGTTGAATACCGTCAGGATTTGCTGATCAATGCCTACAACAATTATCTGATCGACAAGACGATCAAAGATTCGATTCTTGATTCTGAGGTGAGAAATTATTTCGAAGAAAACAAAAAGAGTTTTCCGCTCAATAAGGATATTGTGAATTTCCGTGCACTTACGGTATACAAAAACGATGAATCAAAAGCCGAAAAGCTGTTCAATACCGGCAGGGATGAAGATTTTGACGAAGCGCTCAAACTTTCGCTGGCGTCTGGTCTGCCGTATCACGATCAGGACAGCAGCTGGTATTCGGTCGAATCATTGGCCGGTCAGTATCCGCAGCTTGGTGATGCTGACAACCTCAGTCAACTGCTCAACAGAAGGAGGCTGAAAATGACCACTGATTCGACTGCAATTCTGATCAGAATTCTAAAATTAAAGCCAAAAGGAAGTGAGGCGCCTTATGAATTTGTTAAACCTACCATAAAAAATCTATTACTTAACAAAAGAAAGTTAAATTTGCTCGGTGATTTGCAAAACGAATTGTACAAAGAAGTAATCAATAAAAACGAAATCAAGATTAATGAGAAATAGAATATTTTTGACTGTACTGGCTGTATTCGGATTTTCAATCTGTCTGAATGCACAGCCGACAGACAATCCGCAGAATCAGCAGAAAATTGACGGAGTAGCGGCAGTTGTGGGGGACGAAGTTATTCTGGATTCGGATATACAGCGTGACTATGTGAGAGCGATCGCTCAGGGATTCAAAGTGGAGAGCAACTGTGATTTTTTTGAAAACATACTGATTGAAAAGCTGTTGGTGGCAAGAGCAAAAGAGGACACACTGATTTCGGTTACAAACGATCAGGTGGACCGTCAGGTGGATGCGACCATTCAGCGTTTTCTTACTCAGGGAAGCGAAAAGGAAATCCTTGATTATTTTGGTTTCAATACCATGAACGAACTCAAACAGGATTTGCGCGGAATCGTCAGAGATCAGGCTTATGCGGATGAAAAACAGAGACTGGTTACCAGAGGTCTGGATGCGACACCCGAAGAGGTGAGAGAGTTTTATGAAAAATACAAAACCGAACTGCCGGATGTGCCCGAAGAGGTCAGTCTTTCGCATATTGTGATCAATCCGATCATCAAACCCGAAAATGAACAAAAGGTGATTGATGATCTGAAACGTTATAAAAAAGAAGTAGAAGAGGGAGCGAGTTTTGCAACCAAAGCGATTCTGTATTCAGATGATCCGGGTTCTGCCTCTGCCGGCGGATTGATCAAAAATGTGAAACGCGGACAGATGGTGCCCGAATTTGATGCAGTGGTCTTCAATCTTCAGGAAGGCGAAATTTCAGAACCTTTTAAAACCGATTTTGGCTATCACATCGCAATGCTTGAAAAGCGGAGAGGGCAGGAGCTCGACATCAGACATATACTGATTCGTTTGAAGCCGACTGCTGATGAATTGGCGGAAACCAAAACAAAACTGGACTCAATCGTTTCATTGATTGATTTGGGCGAATTGACTTTTAAAGAAGCCGCATTCAAATATTCTGTTGACAAATACACCAAATACAACGGTGGAAAACTGATGGACAATCAAACGGAAGAAGACCGTATGGACAGAAGCAAACTGCCTGCAAAAACACTATCTGCAATCGTTGGATTGAAAGATGGCGAAATCTCAAGATCGTTTGAAGATGAATTCAACAACCAGACAGTAGTCAGAATTGTCAGACTTGATGAAACCATTCCGGCGCACAAGATTAATCTCGAAACCGATTATGCACGCCTGAAAAACCTGACCATCAATTCAAAACGTCAGGATATGCTGATGAAATGGGTCAACAGTGAAATTCACGATACTTTTATCAGCATCGACAAAGATTATGACAACTGCCAGTTCAGAATGAATTGGAGAAAAGAAGATTTCTTCACGCCCAAGAAAAATTAAAATCATAAATTCAATTGGTAACCCATCAATAAGCCCGAATGCCCGGGCTTTTTCTTTGTTCGTTAATTGTCAGTCCTTTTTAAAGAAACTGTCCACAAATTCAAATTTGTCAAATGGCTGAAGATCGTTGACACCTTCGCCGACGCCGATATATTTTACAGGAATTTTAAACTGATCAGAAATTCCTATTACCACCCCGCCTTTTGCGGTTCCGTCCAGCTTGGTGACAGCCAGTGCGGTCACTTCGGTCGCCTGGGTGAACTGTTTTGCCTGTTCAAAAGCATTTTGTCCGGTCGATCCGTCAATGACCAGAAGGACTTCATGAGGTGCATTCGGATAAACCTTCTGCATCACTCTTTTGATTTTTGAAAGCTCGTTCATCAGATTGACCTTGTTGTGCAGACGGCCGGCAGTATCGATCAGAACCACATCCGCTCCCTGCGATTTTGCAGACTGAAGCGTGTCAAAAGCAACCGAAGCCGGATCTGATCCCATCGCCTGTTTTACAATCGGTACACCAACTCTTTCTGACCAGATCACCAGCTGATCGACAGCTGCTGCGCGAAAAGTATCTGCAGCGCCAAGCAGAACCTTCTTGCCGTCCTGTTTGAAACGGTTGGCAAGTTTGCCAATGGTGGTGGTCTTGCCGACACCGTTCACACCGACCACCATAATCACAAACGGTTCATCCTGTTCCGGAATTTCATATCCTGCCGAATCCGTATCTTCATTTTCTGACAACAGACCTGCAATTTCTTCTCTCAGGATTTCATCGAGTTCAGCTGTATTGACATATTTGTCGCGTGCCACTCTTTCCTCGATTCTTTCTATGATTTTCAGTGTTGTTTCAACGCCCACATCAGAAGTGATGAGCACTTCCTCCAAATTGTCGAGTACCTCATCGTCCACTTTTGATTTTCCGGCGATGGAACGGCCGAGTTTTTCAAAAAATGATTTCTTTGATTTCTCAAGACCTTCGTCCAGTTTTTCTTTGCTTTCCTTGCCTAATATTTTTTTGAACCAGCTCACAAAATAATTATTTGGTGCAAAGATACGATTTACGGATATAAAAAAAGGCCGCAAAATGCGACCTTGTTATTGTATCTGAATGCTGATTATTTGAATTCGTCTTTCACGTGATCAGCGCTCACAACCTTTTCTTCAAAATAGTAGGCACCTGTTTTTGGCGATTTTACCATTTTGATCACTTTGGTCATCTTTTTTGAACCTGTCTGCAGGGTTGCTACGGTTTTCTTTGCCATGGTATCCTATTTTTATTTGATTTCTTTATGAACTGTGTATCTCTTCAAAACCGGATTGTATTTCTTCAACTCGATTCTGTCAGGTGTATTCTTTTTGTTTTTGGTGGTGATGTATCTTGACATACCCGGCATACCGCTCTCTTTATGTTCGGTGCACTCCAAAATTACCTGTACTCTGTTTACTCCTTTCTTTGCCATGATGAATACATTTAATCGATTAATCCGTTTTTACGTCCTCTCCTTACCGCTTCCTCAATACCAAGTTTGTTGATGGTTTTAAGTCCTCGGGTAGATACATTCAATGTAATCCACTCGCCGGTATCGGGCATAAAAAATTTTTTCTTGAACAGGTTAACTTCAAAAGTACGCTTGCTCTTATTGTTTGCATGAGAAACATTGTTTCCCACCATTCTTTTCTTTCCGGTGATTTGACAAATTCTTGACATTTGTTCCTGATTTTTTTCGGACTGCAAAGATAGGAATTTATAATTCAGAAAAGCAAAACTTTTAATCTTAAATTTCATCTTTCTTTTTTTGTGGGTTTAATGTAGGTTTAACAATGCTGTAAATCAGCAGAATAGCCATTGCGATGAGCCCAAGTCTTGCCAGATAATCACCGTGTTTTGCATAAAAGGTGATATCGTCATTCAAATAGGCTCTGCCAATCAGAGCACCCTTAGTATCATAGGGAAGTGAAGACACAACCTCGCCTCTTTGATTGATAAATGCCGAAATTCCTGAATTTGCAGAACGGACAATATCTCTTCGGTTTTCAATCGCTCTCAGATTGCCATACAGAAACAGCTGAACATGACCATCAGATTCACCCCACCAGGAGTCATTGGTCATAATAAAAAGAACATTTGCGCCTTTCTTTATATAATCTGTAGTGAATTCACCGTAAACCGATTCATAACAGATGATAGGCGCCACCTTTGCAGGATTGAATGAATTGACAAAAACAGATCTTTCCTTTTGGGTCAGATGGGTTCTCACCGTTCCGCCAAAATTGAGCATCAGGTCGCCAAGCACAGGTTTGAGCACCGTCATGTACGGAAAATGCTCAACGCCTGCTACTAATTTTGATTTGTAATAATATTGGATGCTGTCTCTTTTGTTGATTTGAATACCGGCATTCATCACATCATACCAGGTATCCGAATTTCCCCAACGGGTTGCAGTTTGGGTGGCTAATTTTTCGTACGGATAAAAACGCATCAGTTCAACACCCGAAACAAATGAAAGCTTTGGAAATTCTGCAAATCCCATCTGAATATTCTGAACCAGCATATCGGCAGGCAGCCGGTCAACATTCAGACCCGGACCCGAGCCCGGAAATGCTGTTTCGGGTGCTACCACAAAATCGACTTCGGGTGTCATCCGCTGTCTGGCGAGTACAATCAGATCATCCACAATATCAAACGAATCAATGCTGTATTTTTCGGTATAGGGATCGAGTTTCGGCTGAAGTGCTATGGCTGTGATCGGGTCGCCTTTTTCTTTGTAATTGTTAAAAATCAAAAACGAAATTCCGACCGGAATACCGATCCAAAGCAGCGCAAACAGCGCGAATTGTTTGCTGTATTTTGTTTTCTTTGATTCAATCCTTCGGTTCAGCAACCAAAACATAATCAGATTTCCGCCGAGTATCCATAGTGTACCTCCAAAAGTTCCGGTGTATTCGTACCATTGAATCCATTTCGGGTAATTTGCAAAACCGTTTCCCAGATTGAACCAGGGCCAGGTCATCTGCCACCACAGATGAAGTTTTTCAAATGACATCCAGATTGCGGTCAGAAAAATCAGACCGACGCAAATTGAAGTTCTTGTTTTTACTTTGTGAAAAATCAGAAACACAAGACTCATCAGTGTGGCATTGAACAGCAACGGAAAGCCGAATGATATCCACGAATCATGGAGTTCACCCGCCGCATTTGTTTCCTGTGCATTGTGCAGCCACCAGATGCCGATTCCGTTCCAGATCGAAAAAGCGAGAAATGAAAGCCAAAAGATCTTTCTTCCTTTTTTTTTGACGGATTCATCTTTTGAAATTTGGTGTTCCAAAAACAGCAGCGGTATAAAACCAAAAAACAGAAGGATCGGAAAACCGTGGGACGGCCAGCCCAATGCCAGAAGCAGACCAGAAATAACGGCAGCGGTAATGAATTTCAACATGTGCACAAAGTTAGACGAATTACGGATATTGAAAAGATGATTTTTTTTAATGATTTAGAGTTGTCTTCAAAAGACTGAACTGACAAAACTCAGTCCCGTCGGATCAATAAATTTTTGCGGACTGTAAATTTATCTTACCTTTGCAGCGGGCAAGTCCTACACAACCAGCTCCTGGTCAATCCCCCAGGGTGGGAACACAGCAAGGGTATCCGGTCGTAGCGGTGTGATGTAGTCAGCTTGCCTTTTTTTGTGCCCTGTTGTCAGCCAAGTCTGCTGTTGAATCCTGAAACAGAATTTTATACACCGCTGTTTAAAAAAATATCTCAGACAAACGATTTCTAAAAGGCCCGACTCAATAATTTGTTGTAATTTTGCACCCATTGAATTTTGATCAATGGAACCCGACTCAGTTAAATACATTTTTGTCACCGGCGGCGTTACTTCATCGCTGGGAAAAGGAATCGTCGCTTCTTCACTCGGCATGTTGCTGCAGTCAAGAGGCTATTCAGTAACCATCCAAAAACTTGATCCCTATCTGAATGTGGATCCCGGTACGCTCAACCCGTACGAACACGGCGAATGCTATGTGACCGAGGACGGCGCCGAGACCGATCTGGACTTGGGACACTACGAAAGGTTTCTGAACCATCCGACTTCTCAAGGCAACAGTGTGACTACCGGAAGAATCTATCAGACGGTGATCGAAAAAGAGAGAAGAGGAGACTATCTGGGCAAAACGGTTCAGATCATTCCGCACATCACAAACGAAATCAAAAGAAGAATTAAACTGCTGGGCAACAGCGGCGAATTTGATATCGTAATCACTGAAATCGGTGGAACGGTCGGCGATATAGAGTCGCTGCCGTTTATTGAAAGCGTCAGACAGATGACCTGGGATTTGGGTGAAAAAAATTCAATGGTAATTCACTTAACACTGATTCCGTATCTGGCGGCAAGCGGTGAACTGAAGACAAAACCGACTCAGCACTCGGTGCGTTCGCTGATGGAAAGCGGTATCCGTGCAGATGTACTGGTGACCCGTACCGAATATCATCTGCCAAAAGATGTAAAAGAAAAACTTGCATTGTTCTGCAATGTGAAAAAAGGAAATGTGATAGAAAGCATTGATGCAGATTCGATTTATGAAGTTCCTCTGCTGCTGCACGATCAGAAATTTGACGAAGTAGTATTGAGAACTCTCGATCTGCCATACGACAAACCACCCGAGCTCGACAGCTGGATCAATTTTGTAGATAAATTTAAAAATCCGGCCCATCAGATTGAAATCGCTCTGGTCGGAAAATATGTGTCGCTTCAGGATTCATACAAATCAATTGCAGAAGCATTGGTTCACGCAGGCGCATCTACCGATACAGGTGTAAAAATCAGATGGGTTTATTCGGGCGATCTTATCCCTGAAAATGCCGATTCTATGCTGAGCGGAGCGGACGGAATACTGATTGCGCCCGGCTTTGGCGACAGAGGAATCGAAGGTAAGGTTACAGCCGCCAATTATGCAAGAAGAAATAAGATTCCGACTTTTGGAATCTGTCTGGGAATGCAGATCATGGTGATTGAATTTGCAAGAAATGTGCTCGGTCTGAAGGATGCGGATACGCTTGAAATCAACAGCCACACCACAAATCCGGTTATCAATCTGATGGAAGGCCAGAAAAATATCACCAGCAAAGGCGGTACGATGAGACTGGGCAACTGGAAATGCACACTCAACAAAGATTCAAAAGCATACGAAATTTATAAAAAAGAAACCATTCAGGAACGTCACAGACACCGTTATGAATTCAACAACGATTATCTGGACGATTTTGAAAAAAATAATTTTGAAGCGGTCGGAAAAAATCCGGATACCGGTTTGGTCGAGATCATGGAATACAAAGACCGGCCGTTCTATCTGGGCGTACAGTTTCATCCCGAATACAGAAGCACCGTGGTCAACCCGCATCCGCTCTTTGTCAGCTTTGTTGAGGCTGCATTAAATCAAAATCAAAACAAAAAAATTCATGCAACAGGAAAAAAAGCCGGATAACAATACTTTTATCGCAATGCTGCTGATGGGTGCCCTATTGTTGGGGTACTTCTACATAAACAAACCGAGCGAGGAAGAACTGCAGGAAAAACAGAGACAGGAGCAAGTCGATGCAAAAAAGTCTGATGACGGCAAAAAAGATTTGGCGCAGGTTCAGCAGGAACAAAGCGTTCAAAGTCCGGCTGATTCAACATTCACGGTTGCAAAAGCAGAAGACTATCAGCTCGAAAGTCCGAAATTCAATCTTAAGTTTTCAGGAAAAGGAGGTCATATTTCAGAACTTGAATTAAAAGGTTATACAGCTTATTCCAAAAAATCAAAAGACAACAAAAAACCGCTTTTCTTAATCAATGAAGGAAACAATCAGTTCAATCTCGAATTGAGCGGAAAAGACGGAAAGACAATCAATACATCTGAACTTTCTTTCGCACCGACTGTTCAAAAACACGATTCAGTTACAGTTGTGACGATGACTGCACCGGTCAGCGGCGGCGGACGGCTTGATTATGTCTATACCGTTGGGAATGATTATACGGTCGGTTTTGAAATCAAATCATCAGGTATTCACGAGCTGACCAACAGCAAGGATCTGAAACTCGACTGGAAATTCAAAGCCGGAAGCATTGAAAAGGGAAAACAGCAGGAAGGATACTGGTCACAGACTTATTATCGTTTCAAGGGAACCGACAAAGTCGAATATGAACTTTTTGGTTCTGACAAATGGAACGAAGACAAAAGCATTGACTGGATCGCATTCAAACAGCAGTTTTTCTCATCGATTTTGTCATTTGACGAAGGTTTCCCAAATCCGGTCGGCGGATCAGAACAGATAGACGAAAAGGTGGATTCGCTTCACAGCCGCGATTATCATTTCACATCCGTGCTTCCGATTGCGGGCAGCGAACTGAATTACAAGATGCAGTGGGACTTTGTACCGCTTGATTATAAAATACTGACCGAACCCCAATACAAAGGAAAAGATTTTGATGAAATCATTCCTTTCGGCTGGTCATTGCTCGGTTGGATCAACCGCCATTTCTTTTTGGTCATCTTCAGCTGGCTTGCAAAAATGGGAATGACTTATGGTTGGGTAATCTTTTTGATGACCATCATCGTAAAACTGGTGCTTTCGCCCATCATGTACAAACAGTACAGACAGAGTGCGATGATGCGTGTTCTCAGGCCGGAAATCAATGAGATCAATGAAAAATTCAAAGGGAAAGAGAATGCGGTCAAAAGACAGCAGGCAACCATGGAACTGTACCGAAAGGCCGGAGCCAACCCGCTTTCGGGCTGTTTGCCGGCACTGATACAGCTGCCGATTTTCTATGCGCTGTTCAGATTCTTCCCGAACGTGATCAATCTTCGCGGACAGTCCTTCCTTTGGGCAGACGACCTGACTGCTTATGATTCTGCGGTTTTGCTTCCGGATTGGATACCGTTTATGAACGGACACCTCAGTATTTTTGCATTGGCCTATATCATTGCGATGGTGATTTATTTCAAAATCTCAGGTTCGATGGACAGTTTCAATCAGCCGCCACAGGAGGGAATGCCCGATATGCGAATGATGAAATACATGATGTATCTGATGCCGATTTTCTTCTTTGTGTTCCTGAACAATTATGCTTCGGGTCTTTCGTGGTACTATCTGGTGTCAAACGTGATCAACATCGGAATTGTACTGGTGATCAAAAATGTACTGATCAACGATGAAAAGATTCACGCAAAAATTCAGGAAAACAAAGCAAAACCGAAGAAACAGAGCAAATGGAGCAAAAAAATGCAGGAACTGATGACACAGGCACAGGAGCAGCAGAAGCTTCAGGAACAGAGAAAGAAAGGGAAGAAGTAGGGCTTGGTCTGATGTAGGATGTAGGATGTTGGATGTTGGATGTTGGATGTAGGATGTTGGAAGCGTTTTCTCAATGTAGCTTGATAATTTATATCATTATAAGGTTTCATAATAATGACTTTAACCCTGCCTTCGATAAGCTTAGGATGAAAACCTGCAATTTGAAACCTGATTCATGAGTATAACTTACTGCCAGAATCAGATATAATATTTACAGCTTCATCTGTGAAATCTATGAGAAATCAAACTCTTATATCTTTCCAACGAAAAGCAAAAAAACATTCTAACCTCTAATCTCTGACTTAAATAGGTCAAAAACCCCGATTGAGTTTAAACCTTCCCATATTTGTTTTCCAAAAAATCAATGGTAGATTTCATAATTTTCTTGAGAACTTCCTGATCGATGTCCGAAAGTTTTTTGACATAAATACATGATTTCCCCATTTTAAATTTTCCGAGTTTATCAAGCTGTTCCTGCTGATCTCTCTGATCTTCACAACCTGAGTTGACATAGAGCGTCAGTGCAGTTTTTCGGGGCGAAAATCCAACAAGCGGCCAGTCTCCTTCCTGCCTGCTTCTCTCGGATTTGTAATGATATTTTCCAAACCCGATGATTGAAGTACCCCACATTTTGGGTTCATATCCTGTGAAATCCCGCATCATTTTGAGCAGTTCAAAACTGTCTTTCTTTTTCTGTTCGGTGTCTGCAAACGAGCTGATAAATTCATTCACATCAGCATCTGTCTGTTTGGTTTTGATTTCGGCCATGTTTTGTTTTTTTATTTTCTTAAAATCTTTTCCATCGGTCTTCCTTTTGCCAGTTCATCAATCATTTTGTCCAGATATCGAATCTGGCGCATCCGTTCTTCTTCGATTTCCTCTATCCGATAACCGCAAATCACTCCTGTGATTTTTGATGCATTCGGATTGATTTTGGGTGCATTTGAGAAAAAGTTTTCAAAATCGGATTTGTCATCAATGATTTTTTGAAGCTGTTCACTGTTGTATCCGGTCAGCCAGCAGATGATTTCATCCACTTCTTCTTTTGAACGTCCCTTTTTTTCTGCTTTTGCAATATAATGCGGATAGACAGATGCAAAAGACATTTTGTAAACTCTCGAATTGTCTGTTTTCATTTTGTGATATTTTGTCAGGGTTTCATTTTCCAGATTTTATCAGAAAACGGCAGATATTCTGACAATGCAGCAGAGCCGTACCAATTGTAAATTTCATAATCGAGCAGCCTGTTTTTTATGGCCGGATCGGTTTTCAGCAATTCTTCAGCTTCTTCGATTGACCCGATTTTGTCCAGAATAAAGATACCTCTGTAATTGTTTTCATTTTTTCCGAGAGGCCCGGCAACAATGATTTTTCCATTCTCAACGAGTCGGTTTATGTTTTCAAGATGACCTCTGAAACTCTCGCCAATCAACGATTTGTCATCTGTTTTGTTGTCACCCGAAGTGAGTATGACCAGAAAAAAACTTTTCATTCCGTAGTCGTCAGCGCCCAGCTTTTCGGCAAGTGCTTTGTCGTAATTTGGATTTGACTGATTTTCTGTTTGGCCGAAAGTCGCACTGACCGCCAAAGAAATGATTAGAAACAGACTGTATTTCATATTGATGATTTTGGTTTTTCGGATTTAAATTTAATCATTCATTGTCATTTTTTCGCACTTTGACTTTCAAAATCAGTTTTTTTAATCTGAAACCAAAGATGTTCGATTCCTTCAAGATCAAATTTTTCAATCCATCTGAAACCTGATTTTTTCAGAATATTTATCGAATTGATATTTTCAGTTTCCGCCATTGCAAAAACTTCTGCTGTACCGATTTTTTCAAATGCATATTTGAGCGAAGCGAAGGCAGCCTCGGTGGCATATCCCTTTCCCCAATGTTTTCTGATCAGCCGATAGCCGAGATCATAATAATTTTTGCGATGATTTGTCATTTCAGTTACAAATTTCAATCCAGCCCAGCCGATAAATTCATTTGTTGATTTACTGACCACCGCCCAGCGGCCGACTCCGTTGTCAATATATTGCTTTCTGATAAATTGTATTGCATCAGTAATCTGATCGATACTTTTCACAGGATCATCTCCAAGAAATCTGTGAACCTCCGGATCAGAATCAAGCTCAAACATCTTTTTCGCATCAGACAAAAGGATTTCCCTTAAAATCAATCGTTCTGTTTCAACAAATATTTTCATCGATGCAATATACAATCAAATTCAATTTGTTTTTTAATGATTCATCTGTGCAAATCTGTGAAATCTGTGAGAAATCAAGCTTTGCCAATGATTAAAAATTCTAATTTCAAACTTTAAAAAGTCACAAGTCTCACATCTCATTTCTGATTAAAAAAGGCCAATTGCCATTGTTTTTGTTTGTTACAAGGAGAATATCTTTTTTTCTGATTTCTGTTGGACGTTTTTTAATTTTTTTTGATCGGCTGACACAAACTGTAGTATTTTCATCTTTGCAAATCTGTGAAATCTGTGGGAAATCAAACTTTGCCAATGATTAAAAATTCTAATTTCAAACTTTAAAAAGTCTCAAGTCTCACATCTTATCGTCTCACGTCTGATTTAAAAATTAACATTTCTCAATAATATCAATTAAATTTGGAGCCAAACAACAAACTATGGAACACTTGGCCGAAATATTTATACTGCTGATGCTCGCAGTTGCATTTCTTCAGTCGGGCATCGACAAAATATCTGACTGGAAAGGGAATCTTGAATTTCATACCAAACATTTTGAGAAATCACCATTCAAAAGTATGGTGAAAGCCAATCTTTTTATTGTGCTCATCCTTGAACTGATTTCGGGTTCGCTTTCACTGATTTCAGCCGTGATTATTTTTGCAAACGGTGACATCAGTCTGGCAAAAACTGCAGCCGTATTGTCTGTTGTCACACTGGGCAGTCTGTTTACAGGTCAGCGTTTGGCAAAGGATTATGTGGGTGCACAGACCATAGTTGTCTATCTGATTCCGGTTTTTCTGCTGCTCTGGCTTCTTTTTGGTCAGCAGCCTGCAGTTTAAACCGCCCCGGCTTTACCGGCCAGCCAATTGTTCACAAAACGTTTTCCGTTTTCAAACATTATTTTTCTGACTTTTGATTTTAGTTTGTTCAAATCTGTAAGTTCATGC